>Ga0335080_10001769_pt1 | contig 21461 bp, 15 predicted proteins | sample Lox_Sample_34_FD_206720 | JGI IMG/M metagenome (GOLD analysis project Ga0335080, IMG submission 206720) | Soil microbial communities from Loxahatchee National Wildlife Refuge, Florida, United States - Lox_Sample_3.4 | ecosystem: Environmental > Terrestrial > Soil > Wetlands | place: USA...
CTAACCATCCAGGAAGACGGATCTTTTCTTCTCTTTCAGGATGGACGAATTTCTGTTCTGGGCTTGGATGGGGTGCAACGCGAAGTCGCCAGCGGCTTATGCCCGGAAAACGACCGCTTCAACGAAGTTATCGCAGATCCTGAGGGACGTGTTTATGCCGGCACTATGGGCGGAAACGGTCGCTTGTTCCGTTTCGATCCCGATGGCCGCGTTACCGAATTGCTGGATGGGCTGGGAATTCCGAATGGGATGGGGTTTACGCCTGATCTGAAGAGCATGTACTTCACCGACTCAACTCCGCGGCAAATCTACAAGTTCGACTACAAACGCGAGACCGGCGAAATCACCAACCGCCGGGTGTTCGCCGAAATTCCCGCCGACGAGGGTTTGCCGGATGGCATGGCAGTGGACGCCGAAGGCTACGTCTGGACGGCCATCTGGTTTGGCGGCCGCGTGAAACGCTATTCCCCCGATGGGCATCTGGACTGTGAGGTGTTTCTTCCTGCCAAACAAGTTTCTGCGCCTGCGTTCGCGGGACCAGGACTGCAAGACCTCTTCATTACCACCGCCGGAACCGACAGCGCCGACTCGCTTCAGCCACCCGGTTACGATACGGGGGCGGCGCGGGGAGGCGGGTTATACCGCGTTCACATCGAAGGAGTCCGGGGAGTGCCACTCTTTCGTTCCCGTCTCAGCTTCGACATCAGGGCATAAGGCCGTGCCTCCCCATTCTGTCATCCTGAGCTGAAATCTGTTTTGTCATCCTGAGCGCAGCGGACGCGGAGTCGAAGGACCCCATGCAGGTTTGCACGGTCAACGGCCCCGAAAGGAGTTCTCTGATTCAACGTTGAGAGAATTCCTCGCGAGGACGGTTGAGGTGCATGGTGCATGGGCTCCTTCGACTGCTTTGGCTTGCGCTTCGCGCAAGCCAACTTCGCTCTGACAGGGCTATGTGTGCCTACGCTCAATAAAATCTCCCCCGCAGGAACACCACCCCTCCCATTTAAGGGAATTCACACAGCGCTGGCGCATGCGTTTATAATCCACTCCCGCTATAGGTTTTCGAACTGAAATCTGAACTGACTGCGCGGCGATGCCGTCTGCAGCGGCGCTCAACATTCCATGTTGGGCGCGCGCAACCGGCGGCGATCCGCAGAGGCGACCCCACTGCTATGATGGCGAATTCACCATACCAACATCCTGCTCTGCATAATGCCATGTGGCCCGGCCTGGTGGGTAAGGGCCCGGACTCCGAACCTGCGATCGATCTTGACACCATGCTCAAGCTCACCGCTGCGGCTGAGGTCGGCGGCAGAAAATTTGACGGCGTCGACCTGTTTCTCTTCACGCCGCACGTCGAAATCGATTCCAGCGATGACGACTTAAAAAAGCTCTCCGACAAGATCGCCTCGCTTGGCCTGGTCGTGGGCTCGGTGGTGGCGCCGGTATGGCCGCCTACCGGCGGTGGCTCGGCTATGGGCAGCCAGGAAGAACGCGGGCGTTTCCTCACTCAGGTACGGAAAGCTTGCCGCATCGGCAAGAAGCTGCGCGATCTCGGCATACGGAAATACGGGATCATTCGCATCGATTCCGCGTCCAGTCCCGGAGAGTGGGCAAAAGATCCGGTAGGAAATTCCCGGCGAATCGCCGAGACCTTTCGCCAGGCCTGCGATATCGCCGAAGAGCACGGCGAGCGCCTGGCCGCGGAAGGGGAAATCTGCTGGGGCGGCATGCACAGCTGGAGGCACATGGTCCAGCTTCTCGAGGCCGTCGATCGGCCTAAAACCCTCGGCTTCCAGGCTGACATGGCGCACACGCTTCTTTTCACTCTGGGATACAACGCCCCCGAAGACCGTCTGCTGCCCGAGAAGTTCGAATGGAGCCAGTCCAAAGAGTTCGAGCAAGCTCTGCGCGGGCTGACCGATGCTCTCCGCCCCTGGACCAACGACTTTCACGTTGCGCAGAACGATGCCACCGTGAAGGGCTCGGGCTCACACGACAAAACCGGCCGGCATTGTTTGCCGCACGATGCCAACGGCAAGCTGAATATCGTGCGTGACGCAGGCTATTGGATGAAGGACGCCGCCGGCCAGCCCACGCGCGCCTTCCAGCACATCTGCTGGGATGGCTGCATGTTTCCCAACGCCGTCATGATGGATCCGAAAACCTGGAATGACATCCTGGGCGTGATGATCGCGGTCCGCGACGCGCACGGCTGGAACTGAAAATTTTCTCCTGACTCGGTGAGAACACAATGAGCAAGCCAAAAATAAACATCGGGATGATCGGTTACGGCTTCATGGGCAAGGCCCACTCCAACGCATTCCGACGGGTTTCGAACTTCTTCGATCTTCCCTATGAACCCGTGCTCAAAGCCACGTGCGGCCGCAATCGCGAGCGGGTGGAAGCCTTCGCGCAAACCTGGGGCTACGAATCCACGGAGAGCGATTGGCGGAAGCTGGTGGAGCGAAAAGATATCGACGTGATCGATATCGCCAGCCCCAACGACACTCATGCCGAGATCGCAATTGCCGCCGCCGCAGCAGGGAAGGCGCTCCTCTGCGAAAAGCCGTTGGGAAGAAATGCCGCCGAATCACAGACCATCGTGCAGGCAGCCGAGAAGGCCGGCGTTCCCAACATGGTTTGGTACAACTACCGCCGCGTCCCGGCGGTGACGCTGGCAAAAGAACTCATCAGCCAGGGCAAGCTCGGAACGATCTTTCATTATCGGGCAAAGTTTCTCCAGGATTGGACCATCTCGCAGGACCTGCCGCAGGGCGGGGAAGCGCTCTGGCGCTTAGACGTGCAAGTGGCGGGCAGCGGGGTGACCGGAGACCTTCTCGCCCATTGCATCGACACTGCGCTGTGGCTGAACGGGCCCATTGATTCGGTCACCGCAGTGACGGAGACATTCATCAAGCAGAGGATGCACAACCTCACCGGCAAAGTCGAGCCAGTCGGCATCGATGACGCCAGCGCCTTTCTGGCGCGCTTTGCCAACGGCTCGCTGGCAACCTTCGAAGCTACTCGCTATGCCCGCGGCCACAAGGCGCTTTATACGCTCGAGATCAACGGGAAGGACGCTTCGCTGGCCTGGGACCTCCACGACCTCCATCGTCTGCAATATTTCGATCATCGCGACGAAGGCCGCCTGCGCGGCTGGCGCTCGATTCACATCACCGACTCCGATCATCCTTATATGAAGCATTGGTGGGTGCCCGGCCTGCAGATCGGATACGAGCACACCTTCGTTCACCAGGCAGCCGACTTCCTCACTGGCCTCGCGAAGAAAGATGTTCCCGGGCCCAGTTTTCGCGACGCCCTGGCAACCGATTTCGTGACCGACGCGGTTCTGGAATCCGCGAAGACCGGCGCCTGGGTCAAGGTGAAGAGCCCGCAAGCAAAGGCTTGATTTGCTCGGCGGCCTCTGCGGCGGTTCTTCGCGATCTCCGCGATTTAAGATTTTTTTCGGAGGAGCATGAAAACATCAGCGATCAGAAGCCTGCCGAAACTATCTGGGTGGAAACGCACGGTTCTGGTTTTTGCTCTTGCCTGGATTGTTCTCTTCCCAGCGCTGCCGTCCTCCGCCCAGGCCGCTGCCTCGGCACCCGACAAGCGTATCAAAAGAGAGCACGGCTTCTACGAACCGGAACCCCTCGATTTCAACGACCACGCCGGCTACGTGCAGATTTTCGATGGCGCAACCTTGAAGAACTGGGACGGCGATCCCGGCACCTGGCACGTGGAAGACGGCGCCATCGTCGGCGAATCGACAAAAGAAAAGCCGCTGGCCAACAGCTATATCGCCTTTCGCGGCTTCGAAGCCAAAGACTTCGACCTGAAGCTGGAGATCAGGGTGGAGAACGGCGGCGGCAGCGGCATCCAGTACCGCAGCAAGACCGGCTTGCCCTGGATTCGTCCCTGGCCGCCCGGCCAGCCCATGCCGAATCTGAAATGGATGATGACCGGCCCGCAGGCCGATTTCTGGTTTCCGGTAATTCCCGCTACCGCGGAGTGGACCGGACAGTTTTATTCCGAGAACACACCCATGGGCATTCTCGCCTGGCGCGGTCAGGTAGTGGAGTCATCGCCGGGCCAGCATCCCAAGCTCATGGGCAATATCGCCGACCGCAATGCTTTGGGTGGATATGTGCGCGTCAACGATTGGAATCAATACCTGATCATGGCGCGCGGCGGCACGTTTATCCACGTGATCAATGGTCAACTGATGGCGGCCTTCGTGGATGACGACCCTGCCTCTTCGAACAATGAAACCGGGCTGATTGGAATTGAGATCGAAGGCACGCCCACCAAGATTTCCGTGCGCAACATCTGGATCAGAAAGCTGCAGTGAGATCACGGCAGCGCCGTCCGCTAGAACGCGCTTCCGCCGCCTCCGCCAAAGCCGCCGCCGGAAAATCCTCCGCCGCTGCTGAACCCTCCGCCGCTCCAGCCGGAGCCAGTTGAACTGGAGCGTGGCGCCGACACGAACACCTGGTGCATGTCGCCCGCCATGCTGTGCATGGAACTGGAGAAGAATATCGGGTTGAATCCCGCCATGCCGTTCGGCGAAGAATACCAGCTGGGCGGATTCTGCACGATTCCAGCAAAAGCTTTTGCCCACTGGTGCTCCACGCCCAGGGCCATGGCGTATGGCAGGAACTTCTCAAATGTGTCGGGCGGCATGCGCTTCAGGCGGTCCGCGTCCACGCGATTCATGAACTCCTGAAATCCCAGCACCGCCACCCGCGTCCGCCCGCCCTTCAGTGTCTTGGCTGTCATCTGGCGCGCAAACAGCCACCAGATGAGCGCAGAGATAGCGCCGCACAGGATCAGCAGTCCCACCGAACTGAAAAAGTCTTTGTACCCGGTGAACTGCGCGATCACGAACGGCGCGACGATCAGCACAATCCCTCCCAGGCTGTATGCATTCGCGGATTCCGGGTCCAGCAGATAAACGCCCTTTTGTTTCAGCGCTGCCATGATGTCTTCGCGAATCACGGGAAGCGCCGTATAGAAGTGATTTTTCAGGCTGGAGAGCTTGGTTGCGGTTCCCCCGCCGGCATAAACCTGCTCCAGCATGATTCTCTCGTGCGGAGCCAGCTCCTTCCACTGCTCCTGCGGCTTCAGCAGATGAAAAATATAGTCGGTGTGGTGAAATAAAATTCCCTGATCCACCGTCTGCTCGATCTTGATGTACCCGCGCACCGCCAGATCGACCAGGGTCGATGTGATATCGCGCGGATGCACCGCGTCTCCCAGCAGCGCGCCAGACTCTGCCGGTGAAAAACCCGCCGGGGGTTCATACATCGGAGCCACGGATACACCTGGATCGGGGTCTCGCCCCTTGAGCCACCACACCCCGAACATCACCACCGCGGTCCACAGCGGCAGAAACGAAATCGGATTGCTGCTTAAAAACCACATTGCCCGAGTCAAAGGACCAGGCGCTTTCAGAATTCCTTGCGGAATGAAGACGTCGATGGTCAGGCCTCCGCGCATGGGCAGCGGATTCGTGGTCTCGAAGGAAACATCGGAGCCTTTGACCTGCGACTCCGCCTCTCCCTGCTTGGAGCCGTAAACGCCGGTGAACGCCTGCGCCCGCAGCGAACCCGCGGTTGCGGGCGGGAAACTCACCACCGCAGTGGCGTGATCGATAGGAACCGGCCAGTCGTTGCCGGTCACATTCCAATAAAACTCGTCGTGATCGTCGAAAAACCGCACCGCATTGCGCAGGATGTAATCGATCTCGACCGTCCGGGTCGTGTCGGTGGCGCCGGGAATGTAAATCTTGAGGTCGCGAAACCCACCCGAGGTTTTCGATTCGTACTTCAGGGACCGCCCTTCCTCATCGACGACGCGAGTCACGTCGAGAAACAGGGTGTAGTTGGTGCCGCGCGGTCCGGGATACTCGACCGGAATGGTTCGGTGAATGCCGTGAAACTCGCCCTCGAACACAAGCGTAATGTGCTCCAGCACAGTGACCGAGCCGTCGGTTTTTACATTGATGGAGTCGTTGAAGTCGGCGATGCGCCAGTCGCGGGCGAAAGCGGAAGAAAGCAGAAGGAGAATGCAGACCGTCAGCTTGCCAATGTCGCTAACCATTTTGTCATTTCGAGCGAAGCGAGAAATCTGCTTTTTCGCATGCTTCAAACGCTTTGTTGCAGCGCCCCTCGAAATGACCATCAGTCGCGGCACTCAGAATTTCACCGCCACCGGCTCGCGGTCCGCAGCTTCGGTCACCTCAAAGAATTGCCGCCCCTGGAAGCCGAACATGCCGGCAATGATGTTCGACGGGAACGACTGAATTTTCGTATTCAGGTCGCGGACCACCGCGTTGTAGTAGCGGCGAGCGTTCTGGATCGCATCTTCGGTCTGGCTGAGCGAGCCTTGCAACTGCGTGAATTCTTCCGAAGCCTTGAGCTCGGGATAGTTCTCCGCCACCGCGAACAGGCTTTTCAACGCCCCGCTCAGTTGATTCTCCGCCGCCGCCTTGTCTGCGGGTGTGCTGGCCTGCATGGCCTGCGAGCGGAACTTGGCAATGTTCTCGAATGTGCCCTTTTCGTGGGCCGCGTAGCCCTTTACCGTCTCCACCAGGTTGGGAATCAGGTCATGCCGCCGCTTGAGCTGCACATCGATGTCGGACCACGCCGAATCGCAGCGCACCCGCAGCTGCACCAGGCCGTTGTAAATTCCGATCAGCACAAAGGCAATCACGACCAGAATGCCCAGGAGTATCCATACCGCCATAGCCTTCTCCTTCGCAGATCCACGCATCCAAACTTGGATCAAGGGGACGGTACCACAGGCGACGGGCGCAAGCAACGCTCAGGGCAGGCTGCCCGCGCCTGCATCCCGCCGCTCTCAACCCGCGTCCAAAGTGATGCTTGCACGCTGCCCGCTGCCGTGGCATCGTAAGTTGGGGTTTCCTACAGGCATACTGGAGATTGATTACCTCATGGATGTCTTTTCTTTTATGCTGCGCCGCTGTGCCGCACTGCTGCTTTTTCTGACCGCCTGCGTCGCGCTCCGTGGGCAAACCTGCCTCACCGCGGGCGATATGGACGAGCCCACCAAGACGGCGTTGATCAACACCGCGCAGAATTACTTCCAGATGGTGGCAGGCGGGGACGCTGCCTCTCTCAGGCAGAACGCCATTCCCAGCCTGGCCGGCGATTTCTCCAACGTCGAAACTGCCATCAAGGACAATCAGAGTAGCTTCTCGGGAATGAAGGGCATTCCGCGTTCTCCTTTTCTTCTGCAGGCGGATTGGCCTTCCGGGCAGGATCACAGCGGTGAATTCCTGTGCGGCGTCTTCGGCCCGAATGGCCAGACCGCCGAGAGCGCCGTCTTCCAGATTCCCAATCTTCCCGCCGGCAGCTACGGCATCGTGACCATGGATGTGGGCACCGGCAAGGGCCCGTTCGCTGTCACTTTTGTCCTGGAAAAGCAGGCGGGCGGCTGGAAACTCGGTGGCCTCTATATTAAGCAACTGCAGGCCGCCGGGCATGACGGCAACTGGTTCGCGCAGCGGGCGCGGGACTTCAAGGCCAAGGGAAAGAACCAAAGCGCCTGGCTTTATTACCAGCAGGCGCGCGAACTCTTAGTTCCCGTTCCCTTCATGAGCACGCAGGCTACGGACAAGCTTTATGATGAAGCGCAGACCGTCAAGCCTGCGGATGTTCCGCCCTCAACTCTCGTGGCCAACGGCAAGACCTTCAACCTGACCGCCCTGTTTCCTCTCCCGGTAGGAAACGACATGGATCTGGTGGTGAAATATCAGTCGCCCAGCGTGGCCAACACCGCGCAGACATTCCAGGACAACATGGCGGTGATGAAAGCGCTGCTGGCGAAATATCCCGAATTGCGCGATGCCTTTGATGGCATCGTGGCGCGCGCAGTCGAGCCCTCCGGCCGCGATTACGGCTCCATGCAGGCCATGAAAGCCGTCCAGTAGTTGTAGGGCGGACACTCCTGTCCGCCGCGGTTTTTCTAAACGTCTCGCCGCGGACACGAGTGTCCGCTCTACACTGCTTCTTGCCCGAACACGCACTCCTCGGGCGCTTTGTCCTCGCGCAATCCCAGGAACACGGGAGCGCGCAACTTCACGCCGCCATCGGCCGTTTCATGGGTCCACTCGGTGAACTTCACCTCGGCCACAAGCTCCGGCTTGACCCAGTGTACGTGCCGCGCATCCACCGCGCTGTGGAACGGCGAGCGGCTGCTGTCGCGTTTTTTCAATACTTCCGACATCTGCTTCAGCATCTTGTGATCGAATCCGGTTCCCGCCTGCCCCACATGGATGAGTTGCTTCTTCTTGTCATAGAGTCCCAGCACCAGCGACCCAAAATACTGCCGGCTGCCTTCCGGATCGGTGTATCCTCCGATGACGCAGTCGACCGTCTGCGTGATCTTGATCTTCAGCCATTCGCCGCTGCGCTTCTCTTCATAACAACTGGTGCGCCGCTTGGCCAGAATTCCCTCGAGCCCATTCTTTTTCGCGGCCTCGAACAGCGCGGTGCCCTGATCGAAGTGGTCGGAATAGCGCAGCGAATCGCCGCTGCCAACGATCTGCTTCAATACAGCTTTCCGCTCCTGCAGCGAAACCCGCCGCAGATCGTAGCCGTCCAGATACAGCAGATCAAAAACGTAGTACAGCACCGGAATGCCCGGCTGCGCGGGCCCCTGCCGGCCGCCGCTGCGGATGCCGGTGCGCTGCTGCATCAGGCTGAATGAGGAGCGCCCGCTTTCATCAAGCGCCACCACCTCGCCATCAAGAATCGCGGTTTGCGCGGTTACAAATTTCGCCAGATCGTGTAGCTCGGGATAGCGGGCGGTCAGGTCGTTCTGGTTGCGCGACACCAGGCGCACTTTTCCGTTGTTGATGTAGGCGACTGCGCGGTAGCCGTCCCACTTGATCTCAAACAACCATGCTGGATCATCAAATGGCTTCTCCACGGAAATCGCCAGCATGGGATGGATGGCTTCCGGCGTGGCTCGCTTGACCGCGCCCGGCAAGCTTGACACCGCTTTCGCCGAAGCGGACGGACGGGCGCCCTCGCCCGTCCGATCTTCCTCAGCCAGCTTTACTTTTGGAGTTTTTTTTTCTACGGCGCGCCCGGTCTTCGCTGGTTTCTCTGCGACGGCCTTCGCGGCTTTCTCCGCCGCTTTCTTCTTGTCCAGCTTCGCCAGCGTTTCCGCCAGCCAGGGCGCCTTGGCCTTGCCCCGTGAGGCCGGCCGGCTGCTCTTCCACTGCGCTGACTCTTCATCTCCACCGATTTGCGCCATGCTGCGCCCGGTCAGCACGGACTCGTCGTACTGCTCGATGTCGTAGTGAGACACAACGGCATCATCCTGCTTCTTGATCAGCAGCCATTCCGTTCCCTTGGTCCCCGGCCGCCGCGACTTCATGTGAATCAGTGCGAAGTCACCGTTCAACCGCTTGCCATGCAGGCGGATCTTGAAATCCCCTTTTTGAAGCATGGCATTCGCCTCGGCATCGGTTCCGGGAACGAATTTACCCTTCACCGGCTCGGGCGAGAGCGGCTCCCACGTGCCCACATCCCACACCATCACCGTGCCGGCGCCGTAATTGCCCTCGGGAATCGTACCTTCGAAATCGAAGTAAGAGACCGGATGGTCTTCCACCTGCATGGCCAGCCGCTTATCGCCTGGATCGAGCGATGGGCCTTTGGGCACGGCCCAGGACTTCAAAACCCCGTCCAGCTCCAGGCGGAAGTCATAATGCAGGCGTGTGGCCCGGTGCTTCTGCACCACGAAGCGATGGCGGGATTTCTTCTCCACTTTCGGCGGAGGCTCCGGCGTCTCCTCGAAGCGGCGCTTGCGTTTGTATTCTTCAAGGGCCATAGCACTATTCTAGCGGCGGAGAGGGCCGGTTCGCATCCGGCCTGCCCTTGCTGTGGCTTTTCCGCCTAGTGTTCCGTCAGGAACACAATGGCGTGACGATTCTGGCACGACAAAAATGGCGCGACACGCAAGTCGAAGAAAATAAGCAGGTTGTGTAGGAAGTTTGCTGCCGCGCGGTGGAATGAAATGCAGTTGCGCGTTTTCTGATGAGGACGGATGATGCGGCACAGCTTCAAGGCGGGCCCTCCCGTCGCGAGGCCGGTCTATCAGATGGCTTTCAGCGCCTCATCCAGATCGGCGACGATATCCTCCACATCTTCAATCCCCACCGAGATGCGAACCATTCCATCGGTAATGCCGATGGCCTTCCGCCCCTTCACGCCGAGGGCGGCGTGAGTCATCGTCGCCGGATGCGAAATCAGCGTCTCCACCCCGCCCAGCGACTCACCCAGCGAGCAGATGCGAACTTTCTTCAGCATTTTTTTGGCATTGGCGAGAGAGCCGGTTTCGAAGGTAATCATGGCGCCGAAGCCGCTCATCTGGCGCTTGGCGAGAGCGTGCTGCGGATGGTCCTGCAAGCCCGGGTAGAAAACCTTCTTTACTTTCTTGTGATGCGCCAGAAAATCGGCCACGATGCGTCCGCTGCGGTCGTGTTGCTGCATGCGGACCGCCAGTGTCTTCACCCCGCGCAGCACCAGCCAGCACTCAAAAGGCGAGAGAATGGCTCCGGCCGCCTTCTGCACGAAGGCCAACGTTTCCGCCTGCTCGGGCCGCGTGCAGACGACTACTCCGCCCAGGCCGTCGCTATGCCCATTGAGGAACTTGGTGGTGGAGTGCACCACCAGGTCCGCTCCCAGCGCGATGGGCTGCTGAAAGTAGGGTGACATGAAGGTATTGTCGACCGCGAGCTGAACTTTCTTGCGGCGGCAGATGGAGCTCACCGCTTTAAGATCGGTGACCGTCATCAGCGGATTGGTCGGAGTCTCCACATAGACCAGGCGCGTGTTCCTGCGGATCGCCCGCTCGACGTTCGCCGGATCGGTTGTGTTGACATAGGAAAACTCCAGTCCATATCCGCTCAGCACCTGGTTGAACAGGCGGGGCACGCCGCCGTAAAGATCGTGCCCGCAGACCACGTGATCGCCTGACTTGAACATGGTGCAGAGCGCGTTGATGGCCGCCATTCCGCTGGCAAACACGCGCGCCGCCATACCGCCTTCAAGGGCAGCCAGATTTTCCTCAAGCCGCGTGCGCGTGGGATTGGAAACCCGGGCATATTCGTAGCCCTTATTTTCGCCAATCCCCTGCTGCAGGTAGGTGGAAGTGGCATAGATGGGAACGGCCACCGCTCCGGTTTCGGGATCGGCTTGCTGGCCCGCATGGATGGCGCGGGTGGAAAAACCCAGGGTGTTTTTTTTCATTGGTTATCGGGGAGACGTAGCAAGCTACGTCTCTACAGATGATCTACAGATGGCTGACTGGTAGAGACGTTGCTTGCAACGTCTCCAATGCTACACGCCGCCTTCAAAGATTTTCTTCGACAGATAGCGTTCGGCGGAATCGGGAATCATGGTCACGACGCGCTTCCCTGGGCCCAGCCGTTGCGCAATCTGCAACGCGGCGAAAACATTCGCCCCGCCGCTCGAGCCGGAAAGCACGCCTTCCAGCCGCGCCAGGTCCCTCACCGTGGCAAAGGCATCCTTATCGCTCACCTTGATGATCTCATCGCACACCGAGGAATCGAAGTTTTTTGGGACAAAGCTGTTGCCAATACCCTCGACCTTGTGCGGTCCCGGCTTTCCTCCGCCCAGGACCGAGCCCTCGGTTTCCACTGCGGCCGTCAGCACTCGTGGAAGATTTTCCTTCAGGTATCTGGCTATGCCGGTAAATGTTCCCGCGGTCCCTACGCCCAGCGCGATGCCGTCGATGCGGCCTTCCATCTGCTCGAAAATCTCGGCGGCTGTCGACTCATAGTGATAATCGGGATTGGCCGGATTCTCGAACTGCGCGGCCAGGAATGAGTTGGAGTCCTTTTCCGCCAGTTCTTTGGCCCGCTGGATGGCTCCAGCCATGCCTTCCGACTCCGGCGTGCGGATCACTTGCGCCCCGAGCGCCCGCATAATGATTGCCTTTTCTTCTGAAAAGCCCTCGGGAACGAAAAGAGTCACTTTGTAACCGCGATTGACGCCAATCAGCGCCAATCCGATGCCGGTATTGCCGGCGGTGGCCTCTACAATCGTGCCGCCCCTCTTGAGCTGGCCGCGCTCCTCGGCCTGCCGAATGATGCCGATGGCCGCGCGGTCCTTTACGCTGCCGCCCGGGTTCAGATATTCCAGCTTGGCGAACACTTCCGCCGAATTCGCCGGAACAATCTTCCTGAGCTGCAAAAGTGGGGTTTCGCCGACCAGTGCGGTAATGTCGTCGCTGACGCGCAGACGTGTCTCTTCCAGAATTTTCTTGTGCACACTTACAGGGTACGAAGGCAGCGGGCAAGCGTCAATCGCACCAGAGTAACTTTGGGGCAAGCAGGTTCACGCAAACTCTTCAGCACAGAAAACACAGAGTAATTTCCGTGGGTTTCTCTGTGGTTAAACGAAGTCCGGAAAACAGGCGCACCTGCCGGTTTATCAGCGGCTCCCGCCAGATGCGTTTTCCTGCCCGGCGTAATATCCGCTGCGGGTTCGGACCGTCAACTTCCCATGACCGCCAGCCTTGGCTTCGACCCGGATGGTGCGATAGCCCCCTACACTTTTGGGCGTAGTCGGCTTATAGCCGATGGTGTACTGGCTGCGAATGTCGTGGGCAACCGTGCTGCTGATCTCATCCACATCACCCAGGGTCTTGGGGAGGAATGCGATGCCACCCGTCCGGTCGGCCAGCGTCTCTAAGGCCCTGCGCGCCCGGCGTGCTTTTTCCTCTCCCAGCAAGCCAATGGCGTAGACCGTAGGCCCATCTTCTTCCTGCAGGCGTTTCACAGCCTCCTCGAGCGACTCGCGGCTGGCGTTATCCTCTCCGTCCGTCACCACGAAAAGCACCTTTTTCTGCAGTTTGGACTGCTTCAATTGGTCGGCCGATGCCACCACCGCGTCATACAAAGCAGTTCCGCCCCGGGCTTCCACTTTTTCCAGAGCCTCGCGAAGCTTGGCGATATTGCTGGTGAAATCCTGGTCTAAGTAATACTCATCGTTGAAATTAACGACAAAAACCTCGTCGCGTGTGTTGCTGGCCCGCACCAGGTTCAAGGCCGCTTTATTCACCTTGTCCCGCTTTTCCCGCATGGATCCGGAATTGTCGATCACAATGCCCATCGCAACCGGGATATCCTCGCGGCGGAATGAGGTAATGGCCTGCGGCTGGTTGTTCTCGAATACCGTGAACGCGTTGCGCTGCAGGTCCATGACCATGTGGCGTTTATCGTCGAAAACCGTGGCGTGCAGCACCACCTCGTTCACTTCCTTCTTGAAGACGAAAACGCTGCTGTCGCTGGATGGCTGCTGTGCTTGCGGCTCCGCGGGAGTCTGGTCGCCGGGGTTCGTCTGCGCCGGCGGCGCCTGCCCTGGCTGGGCTGCCGGAGCGTTCTGCGGCTGTTGACCGGAAGGCGGCGTTTGCGCAGGAGACCGCAGCGGCGGTGGCGGCTGGGCAGGTTCCTGCGATGTATTGTTTTGAGGAGTTTGAGCTTGGGTTATTACGGTGAGCAGCAATAGGCCGGTCAGAAGGGACAGAACACGGCTATTCCGTAGGTGCATAGTAACCCGTCCTAGCGTACACACGCAGCGGCGGCAAGCCCTTGGGAGGAATAAGCTTCACCTTAATTTTACGCCATTTGCCGTCGTGTGCCCGATTCTTAGGACGGTATCCAAGCACGTATTGGTTGCGCAGTTCGATGCCGATTTTTGTGGCTACGTCCGCCAGGTCATTGGGATTTTCAATGGTAAACGTCCGCCCGCCAGTGATTTCGCTGACCTCGCTTAACAGCGCGGGGCCAAGCTGCTCTTCCGGAGTGGCGAAGTAGTGGTCATAAATGCCCACGGCATAAATCAGGACGTCGGCCTCTTTCACCAGCGATTTGATCTCTCCCTCGGTATACCGGCTGTGGTTGTCGCCGCCATCGGAGATAATCAGCAGCGCCCGCTTCTGGTACTTCGCCTGCCGCATCTTGCTGACGCCCAGATAGATGGCATCCAGCAGTGCCGTACGCCCGCGCGGGATGGTGAAGATCAGCTTGTTCTGGATCTCGTTCACGGACTGGGTAAAGTCGGAGAGTTGCTCCGGCCGGTCATTGAACGCGATCATGAAGAACTCGTCCTGCGGGTTGGCGGTCTTGAAAAACTCCATCACCGCTTCGCGGGCGCGGTCGATTTTGCTGTTCATGCTGCCGCTCATGTCGAAAATCACGCCCAATGAGACGGGAGCATCCTCGCTCGAAAAATGACGGATTTCCTGCTGATCCTTGCCCTCGAATAAAGTGAAGTTATCCTTGTCCAGGCCAGTGACCAGCCGGTTCATGGGATCGGTGATGGTGACCGGGACCAGCACCAGGTCGACATCGACCTTCATGGGCTTGGTATGGGTCTGCAGGGCCGCGTCCACCACGCCGTTTTTGGGCGGTTCGGGCGCCGGAGCTACGCGTGGGCTGACGTGAACGTCGTCAATGGGTACCTGGGCCGCCGAGCGGGAACAAAGGGTCGTGCCCGCCACCATTGCGATTAGGAATATTTTGAGGGCTTTCCTGTTCGCATGACCCCGCAATCCTTGCGGGTTGGAACTGGAGTCCGAAGGGAACCTCTGAGCCGACTTGCTGTACAACCCGCGAACCCGAAAGCGGGCCATAGATACCTCGTTGGTGCGATCCTACCACAGCCTGTGCGAACTGCAGCTACACCTTTTTCCTACTTCTTTCGATTATTTTTTGTGCAACAAATTTGCGAACTGTTGACATTTTTTGCCGAGCTTTTTCCCGTTGGCAAATACGGAACTCTTGCGCTCCCCTGGAACAGGTTTCAAGCGATAGCTGAAAGCTCTCCTGCTACAATCTTTCCTTCCCGCTATGGCTCAGATTGCCCCTTTTCGCGCGCTGCGCTATCACCCTTCCCGGGTCACCTTGTCGCAGGTGGTTACTCAACCCTACGACAAGATTACCCCTGAGATGCAGGAACGTTACTACGCGACCAGCCCGTACAACCTGGTAAGAATTATTTTTGGCAAGCGCGATCCCGGCGACCACGCCGGCGACAACCCGTATACCCGCGCCGATGCTTGCCTGCAGGATTGGCGGAAGCAGGGCATTTTGCAGCAGGATCCCGAGCCCGCTCTGTACTTCTATTCCCAGCGCTTCACGCCTCCGGGAGGCAAGGCTGAGATGGAGCGCCGCGGCTTCATCGGGCTGGGGCGAATCGAAGAGTATTCCGCTCAGGTGGTCTTCCGGCACGAGCAGACCCTGGCCAAGCCCAAAGCGGACCGTTTGGACCTGCTGCGAGCCACGCGCGCCCACTTTGGCCAGATTTTCATGCTCTACAGCGACCCCGCGGGGGAAATTGAACAGATCCTGAGCACTGACCGGCCGCCGGACATGGAAGCCTCCGACGAGTACGGCGTGGCGCACCGCGTCTGGAAGGTCGCGGACCCGGCGGCGATCGCCGCCACGCGCGACAAGATGCGGGATAAGAAGCTGATCATCGCCGATGGCCACCATCGTTATGAGACAGCGCTCAACTACCGCAACGAGCGGAGGGCTGCGGCCGGTTCGACGGGCAACGCCGGAGCGAAAGACGCGCCCTACGAGTCCGTCATGATGACCTTCGTGAACATGGACAGCCCTGGCCTGGTCATCCTGCCCACGCATCGCGTGGTTCACGGCCTCAACTCGTTTTCAGCCGAAGATCTGCGCGAGGGGGCGCGCCCCTACTTCAGCGTCGAGGAAGTCGATCCGTCTATCGACGCCAAACGCGCCACCGCCATCCTGCGCCAGGCGGCGCACGTGGGCCCGGCAGTGCTGGCCGTTGCCGCCGACCGCGCCTTCCTGCTCGACCGGCCGAAGACCGTGGGCTCGGATATCTTTGCCGGCCTTTCCCTGCGGCAGCAGTCGCTGGATGTGGTGCAACTTCACAAGTGTCTGCTCGAAGGAGTGCTGGGGATTTCCGAAGCAGCGATTCGCGAGCAGCAGAACGTGAGCTACTTCCGCGAGGCCGGGGAGGCGTTGAACCAGGTGCGCCACGGCGCGAACGTGGCCTTCCTGATGAGCCCGGTCCGCATGCAGCAGGTGCGCGACATCGCTTTCGCGGGTGAGGTGCTGCCGCAGAAGTCGACTGACTTCTTCCCCAAACTATTGAGTGGACTTTGCATTTACGCCCTGGAGTAGGAATTGGCCCTCCCCATTTTGCTCAAGATCGGCATAAATTGAGTTGGTGGCGCAACCGCCGAGGCCGGACGCCGGTGGACAGCAAGAACCAGTTCGCAGTTCTCAAAGATCGCTTGCCCAGCGGACTCCGGATCGCCCGCGCCCTGACCTGCTTTTGCTCAATTCTGGCCTGCTCCGCTTTACTTTTGCTGCGGGTGTCCGCTGACGACAAACGGCTGACCATCTATTCCAACGCCGCCAGCTACAGCATCCCGGTGATCGACCGCAACGGCCAGGAATATGTGGGTCTGCTGGAAGCCATCGATCCGGTCGGTTCGGTGAGCGCCAGCGCGCAAGGCTCACACTGGCGCCTGCGATACAACGCCACCGAATCCGAATTTACCGAGGGCTCGAGCCATGCCCGCGTCCGCGGCGCTGACTTTGATCTGCGCGCCAATTTTCTGCTGGAGAACGGGCGTGGCATCGTCCCGGTTGCTTCGCTCGGCAATCTGATGTCGAAAATTCTTGGCGGCCCGGTCACGCTGCACGAAGCTGCCCGGCGAGTTTTCATCGGCAGCGTTGCCATTCACTTCACCGCCCAGATGACCAAAGCGGCGCCGCCGACCCTGGTGATGAATTTCACGGCGCCGGTGAATCCCATGATCGCCACCGAGCCCGGCAAGCTGATGATGGTTTTCAGCCGTGACCCCCTGGTGGCGCCCGGTTCGCCGTCGCTCACCTTCGACAGCAAGGCGATCCCTTCAGCCAGCTACCTGGAAGAAAACGGCTCGGCGGCCCTCACAGTCAACGGGACGGCCCCGCTTTTCGCCAGCTTCAGCAACGGAAACCGCACCATCACCATTGCCGCCGCCGTGCAACCGGAAACCGCTCAGGGGAGCAATGCGGCCCCTCCGCCCCAGCCCCAGGCAACCGCTCCGCAGGCGCCTCCGCTGATTTCCGCTGCGCCGCCTCCCACGAGCCCCACAAACCCCGGGCGCGCGGCCGCGCCCTATTTTGCGGTCATCGACGCCAGCCATGGCGGCAGCGACCGGGGGGAGGATTTGGCCGGCGGTCTGGAGGAGAAAGACGTCGCGCTCAGCCTTGCCCGCGTGCTTCGCCAGGAGCTGCAGGCCCGCGGCATTTCGGTGCTTTTGATCCGCGACGGCGCCATCACCCTGAGCCTGGACCAGCGGGCCAGCATGACCAACATGGTCCATCCAGTGATCTATATCGCCGTGCATGCATCGTCTGAGGGGCGCGGGGTCCGCCTCTATACCGCCCTGTTGCCGCTGGGCGGGCGCAGTGCCGGAATCTTCGTGGATTGGGACACGGCGCAATCGGCTTTTCTGTCGCTCAGCGAAACCGGAGCGTCGGGGATTGAAACGGAACTGCAGCGCAAGCAGGTTCCGGTACGCAAGCTGATGGCTCCCCTGCGTCCTCTGAACAACATCGCCACCGCGGCGTTAGCCATGGAGGTCGCGCCACCGGCGGAAGGCAAACCTGATGTAAGCCTTCCGTCTTATCAGCAGCTGATCGCCAGCGGTGTGGCCAATGGACTGCTCTCGGTTCGCGGCAGGCTGGAGGCCGGACGATGAATATCAAGCCTCTGGTTCTCGGTGTGGCCATCATGCTCGGCGTGGCTCTGCTTATGGGCGCTTCTCTTTGGCGATTGCGGAATCGGGTCAGCGGCGACACCAGCACCAGCTACACCCAACCGGTGGCGCCTCCGGCTTCCGGAGCCATTGAGCCGGTGACCCTTTACGTGGCGGATGATGATACCGGAATGCTCATCCCGCGCAAGAGCACGATTGCCCTCTCCGGCGACCGGCAACAACGGGCGGAAGGATTGCTGCGGGAGTTGGTTTCGCTGTATCTCGCCAAGTCTTCACCCCATCCCCTAGGTCCGGGCTCAGAGGTGCGGGATGTCTATCTGGTCGAGCCCGGGCTGGCGGTGATCGATCTCAATGCCGACTTTGCCAACGGGCACCGGTCAGGCGTCCTGGTCGAGGAATTGACGATGGCGTCGCTGGTGGAAACGATTTCCGCCAACGTGCCTGGAATCGCCCGGGTCAAATTCCTGGTGGACGGCAAGGAACGTGAAACCCTGGCCGGCCACGCGGACCTGTCGGGATCGTACGAAGTCTCCGGCGTGACTCAGATGGCCAACGCGCTGCAGGACTCGCAGTAGGTCCCGGGTTGGCTGCGCTGAATCGGGAAGGCACGTTTTCGCAGGCTGCGGAAGAAACTCCTCGGCTGCCCTAAACGCCTTTGTCATTCCGAGCCGTTCGCAGCCGCGAAGCGCTGAGAACGTGCGAGGAATCTGCTGTTCTGTTGTCCCTGTGTCGAAAAGCAGATTCCTCCCTTCGACTTCCCTGAGGGCAGGCTCCGCTTCGCTCCTCGGAATGACAAGTGTGGGAAGGCACGCTTTCAAGCATGCCGCCGAACCTGCGTCTTCTCCGCGTACTCTGCGGATGTTCTCGGCGTCCTCTGCGTTTTAAGATTCTGTGCAGAGTGCAAGAAGCCAAAGTCTTAAATCGCTGAGTACGCTGAGGAATTCCGCGGAGATCGCAGAGAGAGTGTATTACGAATCTAGGATTTGTGTTACCATGCCCGGCGCATGGGAGACCTCAGCCGCATCGGAGTAGCTCTGGATTCGGAGCTGCTCGCACGTTTTGACCGGTTTATTTCCAGTCAGGGATATGACAACCGCTCAGAAGCGTTTCGCGATCTGATCAGGGATCGGCTCGTCGGCTCCGCAGTTATTTCCCCGACCGCGCTAGTCGTAGGAACCGTGACGCTCATCTACGACCACCATACGCGCCTGCTGCCGGAGAAGCTTACGGATTTGCAGCACGCGCATCACCAAGTGGTCATCTCCACCGTCCACGCCCATCTTGACCATCACAACTGCCTTGAGGTCGTAGTGTTGCGGGGAAAGTCGCGCGACGTTCAGACATTGGCGGACAAGCTCATCAGTACAAAGGGAGTGCAACACGGGCGGCTTGTAATGAGTTCTCCTGACACGGTATCAAAGCACGCCCGTGATCCTCGCTAGACGTAGATTCTGGAATACGCGCTACCCTCGAATCAACGAGTCTAAAACCGGTAATGTAACCCGAATCGCACCTGAAACGGTTCGACGGGGTGGAAAACGTCTGTGAATGCCGGTGTGGCGGTGGGCGTTATTTGCGAAGTATAGGCGTAGTCAATGTCGTGATCGCGGCGGCCCAGCAGATTCAAAAATTCGGCCGAAAGGCGCCATGACTCGTTAATTCGATAACCGATCTCTGCATTCACCAATGCTGTCAGCTTTGAGCGATAGATTCCGTCGGATGTCAAATCGCGCGGGCCAAAGTAGCGCAGGCGCAAACCTCCCGAAAAGCCTTTGACATCGTGCGCTGTGACGCCCGATGCAATCACCAGCCCAACTGCTTCGGGCACACGCCTGCCGCCCGGACTGTCCGGCGCCGCATCGTCTTCGTCAATTGCGGAGAAAAGGGCTCTGGAATTCGCCAGGTCAAAATCAAAAGCCACATGTTCCAGCGGGGTATAGTAGTTCGCCCATTCGATACCGTAGCGGTCGCTCGGTTGGCGCGAAGCAGTCGTGCCCCCGGTGTCGCCGGACTGTTGCAGTTCGGATGCACTGTGGAGATACCAGAACGAAAGCGTGCTTTGCAGATGTGGGACGGCCAGAGTGCGCACGCCCACTTCCGCCCCTTTGGTTGGGATCAAAAGGGGGATTGGCGTGGCCGGCGTATTGGGGAGAGGATTTTCCCCGGAGACCGGTTCTACCGTTTGGGTTGCGCCGCGCGCGTCGTTGCTGTGAAAACTGAAGCCGCCCTGAATATAAAACTCGGTATTGGCCCATGGACCGAAAATCAAACTCAATTTTGGGCTGGGCAACGCCTTGGTTGCTGTGCCGGAATTGGCCGGGGTAATCAAGCTGGCGACGTCAACGTCTTCCAAGTCGCCGCGCAGGGCAGCGACCGTGCGAAATTTTTCCGCCCACTGGATTTGATTTTCCGCATAAAAACCGATCAGCGTGTCGGTGAAGCGATCCGCCTGCGTGGTCGCGGGTAAAGTGTTGCCGGTAGTGGAATCAGTTTTGCCCACGCGCGCGCGATCTTCAGACTGGTAAAGGCCGTTGTGGATCCAGTCGTTGCGGACCTGCAGGCCAAAAGTGTTTTCCACCTTGCGGCCAAACCATTCGCTGAAGATTGTGTGGCGCGCGTCCAGCCCGGCGACCCAGCGCCTGTCCTGCTGTTCGAACTGGTCGCCGCGAACCGGGTCCGTCAGGAAGTAGGTGAAATCGGAAAACAAATCGAGATCATAGTAGAACCCATAAGCCATGATTTTCGTTTCGGAATCTGCGCCCCGGTGATGCCATTCCGCCTGCAGGCTGTAACGCTGGGAACGGCCGCCATCCGTCGGGTTCAGTGAGCCGAAGAAACCCACAAGAGGCTCGGCGTTCTCGGCGATTTGATCGCTCGAGTGCCAGGTTCCTTTGTAACCGCGGGCCGTGATGCTGACACCATCGCCGTCTCCCCCCCGGCTATAGGTTAGAAGGCCGTTGAACTTGTTGTAATTATCCGGATGCGTCCATGGGCCGTTATCGCGATAGGCCTCTCCGCCGAACAGCAGATGACCCATACCCAGCTTTTGCGATACGCCGAAAACAGCCCGTCCATAGCCATACATGCCGCCTTCGACCTTGAGGAAGTTCTGCGGCAGCGTCTTGAAGAACGCCAGATGCGCATTTCCCGCCGAGCCATAGTTGCCGACATCGGCGGAATAAGGGCCTTTCTGGAAATCCACCCGCTCCACAAACTCCGGGATGACGGTGTTCATGTCCGAGTACCCCTCGCCGTGTGCGTGCGACGGCAGATTCAGCGGCATATCGTCGACGAAAATGGCAAAATCTGTGCCGTGGTCGAGATTGAAGCCGCGAAGAAAATATTGGTTAGCCTTGCCGCCGCCGGCGTGTTGCGTAATGATGACACCGGGAATGGTCTCCAAAATCTCTCCCGAGCGGAGAATCGGACGATACTGGATTTCCGTTGCGCCCACCGTTCCCTGGCTGGCGGAGGAAGCGATGCCGATCAGGCTGTCCTCCCGGCCCTGCACGTTTATGGCAGTGTTCACGGAACTCACCGCCAGAGAGATGCGCAAGGGGACCGCTGGCTCGGTGGTGCCTAGAGTGACCGGGATCTCTTTGGTCTCAAAACCGTGATTCGATACCACGATTTGGTAGTTACCT
>Ga0335080_10001770_pt1 | contig 21454 bp, 22 predicted proteins | sample Lox_Sample_34_FD_206720 | JGI IMG/M metagenome (GOLD analysis project Ga0335080, IMG submission 206720) | Soil microbial communities from Loxahatchee National Wildlife Refuge, Florida, United States - Lox_Sample_3.4 | ecosystem: Environmental > Terrestrial > Soil > Wetlands | place: USA...
GTCTGGCGCGTTCCATCGAAGCGGGTGACCTCGCGGCCGTCGATCTGGTTGAACAGGTCGCGCTCGCTGGTAGCGTCGATCTCGATCAGGCGATTGTCGAGCGCTTCCTTGTCGGTGAACGCCCTTGCTTCGCGGATGGTTTTCTCGGCGAGATCGGAATTGCGGCCGCGGCGAGAGGTCAGGTTGCGCATCAGAGCGGCCGAATCGTTCTCCACCTTGGCGCGCATCACGGGGTCCATCTGCTGGCCAAGCAGCACAGGCGAAGCGGCGCCGGTGTTGGTGCCCGGGGCCATGGCCGCGATGTCTCCCGCTTCGAGCAGGAAGAACCCGGCCGAGGCGGCACGGCCACCGCTGGGGGTGACATACGTGACAACAGGCATGGGCGCGGCGGCGAGTTTCTCGATAGCCTCGCGCGTCGCATCGAGAAGTCCACCGGGCGTGTTCAGACGGATCAGTATGCAGACGGCATTCTCGTGGCGCGCCTCGCCGACGGCTTGTTCGACAATTTCGACAGTGATGGGGTGCACCGCGCCATCGATATCGACGGCAATTACGCGCGGAGCAGCAGCCAGCGGAATCGCCAGGAGCGACAAAACCGCGATCTGGACTGCGGGTTTCATAGCTCAGCCTAACTATATCCCGAATGGCGGGCGCGTGGGTGACGCCGGTTATTACAGGACTGCAATCAGATCGGTCTGGATGTCGCCCGTGACGCGCGCATCGGTCTCGGAGACATAGACGTTGAATTCGGAGCGAATGCCGAAGTCCGAGAGGTAGATGCCCGGTTCGATGGAGAAACAGGTTCCAGCAATCACCTTACGCTCGTCGTGCGTCTCCAGGTTGTCCATGTTGGCGCCGGTGCCGTGCACGTCTTCTCCAATCGAGTGGCCGGTCCGGTGCACGAACTGCGCAGCGTAGCCGTTCGCAGCGACATGGTTGCGCGCGGCGTCGTCCACTTCGAATCCACAGAGGGTCTGGCCGGCGGACACACGATCGCGCACCAGGGTGAAGGCGCGGTCCCGGGCGTCCCGAACAATCGTGAACACGTTCCGCACCTCATCCGGCGGCGTCGGGCCGCAGAAGCCGACCCAGGTGACGTCGTAGAAGATCGCGCCGGGCACCTTCAGCTTCGCCCACATATCCAGCAGGAGGACGTCGCCGGGGCGGATCGGGGAACAGGCATCGGCCAACGGTTCGTAGTGCGGATTCGAGATGTTCCCGTTCACCGCAACCTCGGGGCCGTGGTCGGTGAACAAGCCGGCTTTTTCGAAGGCTTGCAGCAGAAAGATCTTCACCGCGTATTCGTCGATCGACCCGCCACCGCGCAGCACGTCGCCCACATGGCGGAACGCGGCCGCGCGAATCGCATCCATCCGCCGTCCGGCCTCGAGATGGGTCTCCAGTTGCGCCGGGGTCAGGCGAGCGTCGAAGCGCTGGACCAGGTCGGCCGAGGTTGCCACCTCGGCGCCGCAGGAACGAACCAGATCGATGGTGCCGCCGTCCACCATCGCGATGAGCGGCACGGCACAGTTCGGGGAGAATTGCATGGCCACGCGATTGGCGCCTTTCAGCAGACCGGTGAGCCCGTCCTTCAGGGTGCCCCAGGCCGAGTAGACCTGCTTCGCGCCGGGCAGCTCGTTCAGTGCGCTCGGCTCCACCGCGTGCACCAGCGCGCGTGGCTCGCCAGTAGCCGGGATGAAGTAATACCAGCGGCGCGACGCAAGGCCGGCGTTGCGCAGATTGAGGATGCGATACGCCAGCGGATCACGATGATGATGGTCGAAGAAGAGCCAGCCGTCGAGCCCCTCCTCGCGAATCGCCTTCTGAATCTGCTCCAGATGCATCACGGTCTCCCTACGAGAAGAACTGCTCCCATTTTTGCCTCGGCGGCGCCGGCGTGAGCAGGCTGACCACGATCAGCGACAGCACCGAAGCGGCCAGCGCGGGATAAACGGCGTCGACGCTGGTGCCGACCGCGGGCCAAACGATGTCGCCGAAGTGCGCGGCGTTCCACACGATGGTGATGGCCGCGCCGAGCACAATGGAAACGATCGCGCCCGCCGTGGTGGTTCGCTTCCAGAAGAAGACCGCGAGTACCACGGGTGTCACCGCCGCGCCGTACACGGTGTAGGCATAAAGCGACGCCGCCAGCACCGACGTGAACTTGGTGGCCTGCAACAACGCAAATCCACCCAGCAGAATCACAATCACGCGCGAGGCCAGCAGGGTGCGCCGCTCGGACGCGTTCCTGTCGATGAAGCGCGAGTACACATCGTGAATCAGGTTCGTCGCTGGCGAAAAGAGATAGTTGTTCGCCGTCGAGATCACTTTGGCGAAGATTCCACCGAGGAACAGAGCACCTACCAGGGGTGGAAGTCCCAGACGCGCGCTCATCGGAATGATCTCGCGCGGATGATCGGTCTTGAACATCGAGCTGCCAACTACGGCCACGGTCGCCAGCAGCGTTTCCAGCAGCAGCGTGCCGGCCAGCCAGCCATAGACAGCGTAGCGCGCGTCCTTTTCCGAACGCGCTGAGAAGAACTTCTGATACATGCTCTGATTGCCCACCAGCAACAGCATCGTGGGAATCATGAAGCCGAGGCAGGTTACCGGTCCGACGCTGCCGAAGAGCTGGAAGTGCGAATCGGGCAACACGGCGCGCACATGACTCCAGCCTCCGGCGCGTTGCAGCAGGAGAGGCACGGAAACCACGACAATCACCGTCACCAGACTGCCGATGATCAGGTCGAGATACGCGATGGAGGCCATCCCCGCGGCGGCCGTAAACACAATGACGAACGCCGCAATGATGTACATACCGGTGGTGCGTGAAAGCTCGGGGAAGATGAGGTGCAGCACGTCGCCGCCGCCGATGAACTGATAGCTGGCAATCACGGTGTAGGCGACCACGATGGAGATGGTCCCCAGCACGCGCGCCGTCACGTTGAAGCGCGATTCCAGCAGGTCGGGCACGGTGAACTGCGCGAAGCGCCGGGCGCGGCCGGCAATGAAAAAGATGAGCAGCAGACCGACCCATCCTCCGGCGCCCTGCCACAATGCGACATAGCCATTACGATAGGCATTCTCCGCGGCGGCGAACAGGCTGCCCGCGCCGATCCACGACGAAAGCAGCGTAAACACCAGCACATGCCAGGGCAGCTTGCGACCGGCCACCAGAAAATCGGCGCTGCCGCGCACGCCCATCATCTTCACCACAGTGGTGACCAACAGTACGCCCACCGCGACCGCCAGAACCACGATGTAGATCATTCCGATTGAGCTTCCTTTGCATCCGCGAGCTGCCGGATGGAGTACTGTATCACGGTGGGCACGTGCACCACTCCCGCGATCTCGACGTTGTTGATCACCTTGAACGAGGCGACATCGTCTACCCAGTCCTGGCTCATGCCGTCCTGATATTGCGTCGCGACCGTGACCGTGTACTCGTTGCGCGCGAAGGCACAGTCGAGATCGAAGCAGACGTGGAGCATCGTGCCCGCGCGCAGCGGGCCGATCTGAATGCCTTCCACGCGGGTGTTGGTGCCGTAAACGTCGATACCGATGCGATTGCGGATCAGCAAGCCGACAACCGGGTTGTCCACGTCGCGTTTCACCTCGGCGTGGACCTGCACGCGCAGGCGGTCACCGGCCTCGAAAACGCCGCACTTGCGGTCGAAGCGGTCGGTGATCGCGACGTCTACGATGCGGCTGGCGCCGTCACCGTGGCGGAACGTGGTGGTGGGTTCGCGCGGCCCGGCGGCGCCCTCCGGGCGCTGTTCCAGAACGAAGCCGACATAGCGGTTCACGGCGTCGCTGGCTGCGCCAACGAAGCGGGTTTCGCCGTTCACGAGGAAGACCGCTCGGCTGGCGAGCCGCTTCACCAGCCCTAGATCGTGCGAAACCAGCAGCACGGTCTTGCCGGCCATGCGGAACTGCTCGAACTTGCGCACGCAGCGCGCGGAAAACACGGCATCGCCCACGGCCAGTGCCTCGTCCACCACAAGGATGTCGGGGTCCACGTGAATCGCCGTTGAGAATGCCAGGCGCAGATACATGCCGCTCGAATACTCGCGCACCGGCCGATCGATGAATTCGCCGATCTCGGCGAATGCGGCGATGTCGGCGAAGCGTGCCTCAATCTGCCGGCGCGAAAGGCCCATCACTTCTGCGCTGACGAAGACGTTTTCCCGGCCCGTGAAGTCGGGGTTGAAGCCCGCGCCAAGCTCCAGCAGCCCGGTGATGCGGCCGGCGCAGAGCACGCGTCCGGTGGTGGGCTGCAGCACGCCGCAGACGATCTGCAGCAGGGTGCTCTTGCCCGATCCGTTGGGGCCGATCAGCGCGACCACTTCGCCATTTTCGACGCGCAGGCTGATGCTCCGCAGCGCCTGGAACTCGTGCACGGCGCGCCCGCCCGGAAGCAGGTGACGCACCCGCTCGGCCGGATTGCGAAACAGCGCAAAACTCTTCGAGACGTTCTGGACCGCGATCACGAATGCTCAATATACCGCGATGCGGGATGAGCAGGCAGTGCGCGACGCCGCCGAACGGAGGTCAGGCGTTGACTGGAACCGCCTCGGCTGACCTCGCTTCGTTGAAGCTGTAGCCGAAGCCGCGGATGGAGCGGATCATCTTCGGGTTGGCCGGATCGGGCTCGATCTTCTGGCGCAGGCGAAGGATGTAGACGTCCACCGTACGGTCGGTGACGGCGCGATCCTGGCCCCACACCGCGTCGAGCAACTGCTCGCGGCTGAAAACCACGCCGGGACGGCTCATCAGGTACTCCAGCAGGCGGAACTCGGTGGCGGTGAGCGAAAGCTCGGCACCATCCAGACGAACCACACAACTGTTGCGGTCGAGCTCCAGCATGCCGGAGCGCATGACCCGCGGGGCGATCGAAGGTCCGCGGAGTTGCGTCTTGACGCGCGCCACCAGTTCCCGCACGAAGAACGGCTTCACGATATAGTCGTTGGCGCCGAGCTCCAGCCCGATAATGCGGTCCGCTTCCGAAGCGCGCGCGGTCAGGAAGATCACGGGCATTTGCGAGAGCTCCGGCGAGCTCCGGATGGCCTTGCAGATCTCCAGACCGTCCACGTCGGGCAGCATGATATCCAGAATGGCGAGGTCGGGCTTCTCACGGCGCAGGAACTCGAAAGCACCCCGGCCGGTCTGCAGCCCAACGAATGCGAAGCCTTCCTTTTCCAGGTTGTACTTCACCAAAGCGTACAGATCCGCGTCGTCCTCAATCAATGCAATCTTTCGCATATCGTCCTGAAACTAACCTGCAACCGTTACAAACAGATTACAAATCGATGACTGCGCCGCTACGTGCTCGCTTTTCTTTATTCTATCTGTCCGCGCCCGTCGCCGGTTCGACGTCATATGTTCAGGATGCGGATCTCCCTGGTACTTTTGCTTTTCAACGCGCTGGCTTTGGCGCAGACCAGTACTACCTGCAGGCCGGGAGTAACCGCCAGCGGCGAGGCTGCAGTCAGCGTTCCGGCCGAGCAGGCCCGGCTCAATGTCGGCGTGGTGACACAAGCAGCCACGGCCGAAGACGCTGGCGCACAGAACGCCACCCAGACCGCTTCAGTCATCTCGTCGCTCAGAGCGATCCTCGGCGGCAGCGGCGACATTCACACCATCAGCTATACACTCAACCCGACGTATCACACGCCGGACGGCGCGGCGCCCATGATCGTCGGCTATAGCGCCAGCAATACGCTGCAGGTGAGCATCGACGATCTGACGCTGGTCGGCCGCATCCTCGACGCGGTCACGCAGAATGGCGCGAACAACATCAACGGCATCACCTTCGGCGTGCACGACGAAGACAAGTTGCGGCTCACGGCTTTGAAGGCGGCGACACAGCAGGCACGGGCGAACGCGGAGGCGATAACCGCTGCGCTCGGCGTGCGCGTGGTTGGTCTGCAATCGGCGGAAACAGGCGGACTTCAGGTTCCCCGCCCCATGATGGCGGTGGCGCGGGCGCAGGGCGCGCCAACACCGGTGGAGCCGGGCGCGGTCGAGGTCCACGCGCACGTGCAGGTTACGCTGGACGTCGCCCCGTAGGCCAGTCGTAGAGTCCGCGTTCAGCGATGTACTGAGCGACGGCAGGCGGCAGATCGTCGGGCATTTCACCCAGCGCAAGCTTGCGGCGAATTTCCGACGACGACACCGGCAGCGCCAGCGTGTCCAGCCGGTCCACGCGCGCCCCCTCCGGCGCGGAATATGTGTGGCCGGGGCGCGTTACCACGATAAACCGCGTTGCGACCACCACGTCGCGCCAGCGGTGCCAGGTCGCAAGTTCGGCGAAGGCATCCGCGCCGAGGATGAAGTACAGTTGGTCTGGCCCGGTGGCGCGCACCTTCTCGATGGTCAGAATCGAGTAGCTCTTCTGCCCGCCCTCCTCGAGGCGCGACGCCTCGAAGCGGAGGTCTGCGGCGCAGGCCAGTTCCACCATGCGATAACGATCCGCCCAGGAAGCGCCGGTGCTGTCGGATTTGTGCGGAGGGCAGCCCGCGGGGATGAACAGCACCCGCTCGAGCGCGAACGCGTCCGCCGCTTCCCGCGCCACCGTCAGGTGGGCGTTGTGGATGGGATCGAAGGTCCCCCCGAAGATTGCGATAGGCAAGTTACAGGATACCAGGGGGCTGTATCCTCAAGGTGATGATGCGCGGAATTCCGATGTTCACCGGGGTGCTGATCGCACTGGCCGGTATCGCACTGCTGTTCTTCGGCGCATCGTGGCTGGCGCCGCACCTGCTGGACGCGCGGTCAGCGCGGGTGCCGATCGTCGCGTTCCTCGTGATTTGCCTCGCGGCGCTGCAACTCAGCCGGTGGCGCAACGCGCGCAAGCGCCGGACACAGACCAAAGGAGACGACGTGCCGAAACGGCCGTTGGGGCTGGACACGTGATGCGGGTCGCGCTGGCCGGTTGCGGGCGCTGGGGGCGCAACATTCTGCGGGATCTGTTGGCCCTGGGCTGCGAGGTCACGGTGGCCGACCCCGACGCGCGCGCGCGGGCACAAGCGGCGCAGGTCGGAGCAGATACAGTCGGCTACGTGAACGACTTGCCGGATTGTGGCGGCATCGTTATTGCCACGCCGACATCCACCCATGCCGATGTTATTGGGCAAATGCTGCCGCGCGGAGTGCCGACCTTCGTCGAAAAGCCGATGTGCTGCTCGGTGACCGATGCGCGCGAGCTGACAGAACGCGCGAACGGCCGCCTCTTCGTGATGGACAAGTGGCGTTATCATCCCGGCGTTGAAGAGCTGCGGCGCATTCGCGAGAGCGGCGAACTCGGCCCTGCTCTGGGTATGCATCTGACGCAGGTGGGCTGGGGCTGTCCGCATCTTGATGTCGACGTAACCTGGATTCTGCTGCCCCACTGCCTCAGCATTCTGGACGAGGTCCTGGGTTGCCTGCCACCGGCGGTTTCGAGTTTCGCCGAGCATCTGGACGGGCAAGCAATCGCCCTTCGCGGCGTGCTGGGCAGCGACCCCTGGGCGACCGTGGAAGTCTCGGCGCGGAGCCCTGAGAAACGGCGCGAGTTCCGCCTGCATTGCGTGGGCGGAGTGGCCTGGCTGGATGGCCGCTGGCACAACCAGATCCGCATCGCGCGCGGACCCGCGGGCTTGAACTCAGATGCGGCCGATGTCGAAACCCGCGCCGTGCCCGCGGATCTGCCGCTGCTGCGCGAGTTGCGCGTCTTTATTGAGCACCTCAATGGCGGACCTCCGCCCATCACGGGCGCGGCCGAGGGTGCACTGGCGGTAGAGCGCATTCACGAACTGCGCACCCTGGCGGGACTTCCCGCATGAGCCTCATCGCCACCATCATCGTCCCCACGTACGATCACGGCCCGCTGCTGCGCTACAGCGTGGGCAGCGCGTTACACCAGACGGTACCGGACATCGAAGTCTTCATCGTCGGCGACGGCATGCCCGGCGAGGCGCGCGAGGTAGTGGACGAACTGCTGCGCGCCGACCCGCGCGTGCGCTTTTTCGACCATCCCAAAGGTCCGCGCCATGGCGAGATCTACCGGCACCAGGCACTCGCCGAGGCGAAGGGACGCATCGTCTGCTACCTCTCCGATGACGATCTCTGGCTGCCCCGGCACGTCGAGGAGATGAGCAGCCTGCTGGAAGAGGCCGACTTCGCGCACGCCCTGGCCAACATGGTTCTTCCCGACAGCCGCCTCCACAGATGGGTGATCGACCTCAGCATTCCTTCCTTCCAGCATGAGTTGATCGAAGGGCGAAATCGAATTCCGCTCTCGGCCGGTGCGCACACACTCGAAGCGTACCGGCGCCTGGGCGTGGAATGGTCAAGCGCGCCCCTCTCGATCCCCACCGATCTGCATATGTGGCAGAAGTTCCTGGCGCGAAGTGATTGCCGCTTCCGCGCCGGGACAATCCCCACCGTATTCGTCTTTCCGGCCCTGGACCGGCGCCACATGACGCTAGCCGAACGCATCTCCGAGCTTGAAGAGTGGTCCGATAAAATCGCGCGCGAGCCGGACCGGCTCAGCCTGCAGGTTCTGCGAGAACGTGTGTCCGACGCGGCCGCGACCGAGGCCCGCCTGCTCGACACGCTCTGGGGGCGGGGCTCGGCCGTGCCGGAACTCCTCGTTCAACTGTTTCTCCCCGACCCCGCCGGGCACACCGAAAGCAACTCAATTCGTCTGAGCGTACCCACAAGCCAGTGGACAACAGTCGAGCAAGAGTTCCTCTATCCGCAAACCGATGTTCCGATCCGGATCGACCCTGGTTCTTTCGCCGGTCTCATCCGGGTGTCGGCAATCCGGGTGACCGCGGAGAACGGGACAGTTCACGGTCCCTTCGATGACCGGGTGCGCGTGGGCGGTACTGCCTGTTTGCTGAAGCAGGCGCCGGAACTGACGGTGCTAAGCTACGGGCACGATCCGCAGATCCTGTTGCCGTCTTTGTCTGCGCCGGAACAGCGCGTGAAACTGGATTTCCGCCTGCGCGCGGATCTGACCGCAGCCGCGGTGGCAGCCGCGTGCCGCACGTTGTGTGAATCAGGCTGACCGCAGGTCGGACGCCATCCGTTCCTGCAGCTCCTTCGCGAACATCGAGAATGACGGCAGTACGGCGTCCCGCGGCGAGAGCTGTGCCGACTCCACCGGCCAGGGGATGCCCAGCTCCGGATCGTCCCAGCGGCAACCGAGTTCGTCGGCGGTGTCCCAGTAGTGCGTCACCGCATAGATAAGGGCGGAAGGCTGCGGAAAGTAGAAACCGTGCGCAACGCCTGCGGGAATGGTCAGCGTCTGCAGTTTTTCTCCACGCAGCTCGACGAGAGCCGTACAACCTTCGCCGGCAGAACCCTGCCGGACATCCTTCAGCCCGATCAACGCCGAGCCTTCCAGAACCATCAGATAGTCGGAATGCCGGAAATGTCCATGCACGCCTCGAAGGATGCCCGCCGTCGACCGCACGTAATTCCACTGGATGTAGGAATCGGCGAGCCAGGACTGGCGAAAGACCTCGGTAACCGAACCGCGCTCGTCGCCGTGCGTCTGAAGCGTGCGCAATTCCACCCCTGCAATCTGCATCTTCGTATTCTAGTCGCCAATCGGCAAAGAGCGAGCCTTTTCGCGACAGATACCACGCTTGCTGCTGCGGATGAACTCCACAAGGTGGCGTGCATGGTCTCCCGGGATCTCCGCTTCGATCCGCGCCAGCGCCTCGGCCAGCTTCAGCCCGCAGCGGTACAGGATGCGGTAAGCCGATTTGATGGCTTCGATCTCCACCGCCGTGAACCCCGCCCGCTTCAGGCCGACCCGATTGATCCCGTTCGGCGTAACCCACGATCCCGCGTAGAGAAAATACGGTGGTACGTCCTTGTTTACGCGCGTGATGCCGCCGATCATGGCCAGCCTGCCGATCTTCGAGAACTGATGCACGGCCACACCGCCGGAGATGAACGCCTGATCTTCAATATCCACATAGCCCGAGATCAGCGCGCAGCTGGCAATCACCGTGCGATTACCGATGCGGCAGTTGTGCGCAATGTGGCCCGAGGTCATGATGTAGTTCTCATCGCCGATCTCGGTCACCGACTCCGGCATGGTGCCGCGCGAGATGGTGTAATGCTCGCGAATCTTGTTCCCGTTGCCGATATGCAGGTAGCTGCGCTCGCCGGTGAAGACCTTGTCCAGCGGATCGGTGCCCAGTACGGTGCCGGCGGAAATCTCATTCCGCTCGCCCAATGTGGTCCAGCGCTTCACGTAAACGTACGGCTCCAGGCGGCAAAACGGGCCGATAGCCACGTCCTGCTCGATCACACAGAAATCCCCGATCACGCACTGCGGCCCGATCGCGGCATCCGGATGCACGCGCGCACCCGGGGCCACGACGGCAGAGGGATCGATAGCCATAAGCTTGTATCATACGTGAGGTGACGATGCGTGTCTCCGAGATCGCGGCGCTGCTGGGCGCGGAGTTCGAGGGCGAGGGCGATCGTCTCATTCGCGCGGCGGCGGCCCTGGAAACGGCGAGCGCCGATGAGGTCTCGTTCGTCGGCAATCGCAAGGCGGCCGCGGCGGCAGGCCCTTCAACGGCGGGATGCCTGCTGGTTCCGCGCGAGTTCCCCTCGGGCCGCACCCTGATTCGGGTAGACGACCCGCGCGCCGCCTTCACCCGAGTGGTCGCACGGCTGCATCCGCCTGATCTGCCCGAGCCCGGCACTCATCCCACCGCTGTCGTCGCCCCCGACTCGGAAATTGGCGAAGGCGTTTCTATCGGCCCGCACGCGGTGATCGGCGCGGGAGCTTGCCTGGGTGCGGGAACTGCAATCGGCGCCGGCGCGTTCGTCGGGGCGCGAGTTCGCATGGGAAAATCCTGCCTGTTGCACGCCAATGTCACCATCTACGCCGGCGTCGCCATCGGCGACCGCGCCGTCATCCACTCCGGAGTGGTGATCGGCGCTGACGGCTTCGGCTTCGCCATGGCCGGAGATCGCTGGGAGAAGTTCCCGCAGATTGGCAGCGTGGAGATCGGCAACGACGTCGAAATCGGCGCCAATTCCTGCATCGACCGCGCGGCGCTGGGCGTCACCTCCATCGGCGACGGCGTCAAGCTTGACAATATGGTGCACATCGCGCACAACTGCCGCATCGGCAAACACGTGGTGATTGCGGCGCAGACCGGCCTGTCCGGCGCGGTGGTGGTGGAAGACTACGCGGTGATCGGCGGACAGGTGGGCATCGGCGACAAGGCGCGCATCGAGACGCGCGCGGTTCTTGGTTCGGGGTCCGGCGTGCTTACGTCGAAGATCGTCCGCCGCGGCCAGGTGGTATGGGGAACGCCCGCGCGCCCACTCAGGGAACAGCTCGAACAGCTCGCCAGTCTGGCGCGCCTGCCCGCGCAGAAAGACCGCCTGGAGGCTCTCGCGAAGAGGCTGGACGCTCTGGAAAAACGTCTTGCCGGTCTGGATCAGACGGGAAGCTGAGCCCGCTGCGCGCTTTCCTCGGCGCGTTCGATGATTCCATCCGCCGTCTCGAGCAACTGCTGCACCTTCCCCAGCAGGCCGCGGGCTTCAACCAGTTCCGCGGGAATGGTCATCTCGAGATAATAGGCGATCGCTTCGATCGTGCTCAAAGGCTGGCGCAGGTCATGAGTCATGTCGAGAATCGCGCGATTCTCAACTGAATTCATGAGTGGTTCCTGGAAAAGCGCGGCGTTAGTCGGAGCCAGTTGTGCAGCAGACACTCTATTATGATTCCTTGTTCACCGTGCGGCGTGCACACGGAAGATTCAAATCTCACGCGGGGGGAGTAACGTCCAACGTTATACCCCCAACGGCGTCGCAAGGTCAATAGAGTTGTCACGAAATTGTATCGATCCGGTAACATCCGTTGAATTTGCAGGAGATCGAGTTCAACTCGAAGTGCACGCTCACGGCTCTCGCGACGTCTCCACTTCAAAGTGGATCTTCGCCGCCGTGTGTTGAGCCTCGCCTTTGCTGCCCCGCTCGCGCTCGCGCAGGTACCAGGCGTACCTGCCATTCCCCGCCCGCCCGGGCGCGGCTACGGTGAAGTGAGCGGGATTGTGCTCAGCGATGCCACCGGTAAACCCCTGAGGCGCGCCGAGGTAATTCTGACCCCGCTCGATGCCAACGTCCCGCCGCGGCTCATCGCCACCGACCAGACTGGCAAGTTCACCTTCGCGATGGTGCGCGCCGGTCGCTACACGTTCTCTGTACAGCGCGATGGCTACCTCTCGCTCGGCGGCAAATCGAGCGACTCCGGCGCCAGACGGCCCGAGGAATTCGCGGTCACCGGCAACGTCACCCTCGGCAGCTTCGTGTTTCGTATGCACCCGGCCGGCGTGATCGCGGGCCACATCAAGTATGGGAGCGACGCCGAGCCCGCCGTTCGCGCCGTCGTCGAGCTCTACCGCGAGTTCCGCCTGCGCGGCCATCACGGATTCCAGCCCGTGAGCCGCGCTATCACCGACGACCTCGGCGAATATCGCATCCACGATCTGCCGCCGGGCTCCTACTACGTCTCCGCCACTCGCCAGCGTCCTCCCGAAGCCGCCAACGCGATTCAGGAGCCGCGGCGCGATGCCCGCGGCCGTCCCCTGCCTGACGAAGCCTGGGCGGTCACATTCTATCCCGGCGGTCAGAAGCTGGTGGAGGCAGTGCCGGTGAAGATCGCCTACGGCACCGAAGCGTCCGACATCGACGTCTTCCTCGATTCCGTCCCCTCCACGCGCATTAGCGGCCGGGTAACCAGCGCCCTCGGCGGCGAGCCACAGAGCATTTCCGTCGTGGTCCATCGCGCCGACGCGCGCGACGGAGCGGCCATCCGCGCTGCCTACGACGTCTCCATCAGCAAGCGTGGCGGTTTCTTTGAAATCGCTGGCGTGACACCGGGCCCCTACGTGATCACCGTGGATGCCGAGGATGGCGGCCATCGCATCACCGCGCGCAAGTTCCTCGGAGTGTCGGAAACGCAGATCGACAACCTGGAGATTCTGGCCGGGCCGCCGCTGGTGCGCCGTGGCACGGTTCGCTTCGTCAACGCGAATCGCTTGCCGCCCGGCAACGTGCGTATCGCGCTTGAACCGCGCGATGAGAGCGCCGGCGTGACCTCCGCCTACAGCGACCGGGACGGCGCATTCCGCGTGATCCTCCAGCCCGACGTCACCTACGACGCCTGGGTCACGGGCCTTCCCGATGGCGCCTACGTTGAATCGATCCGCTTCGGCGACAGCGACGTACTGCGCAACGGCCTGACCCCGCTTGGCGAGAACACGCGCGACTCCCTCGACATCGTGCTCGGCGCGGACAGCGGCGAGGTCACCGGCAACGTGGTCGATCGCACCGGCAAGCCTTCCGGCGACGCGAAGGTAACGCTGATACCCGATCCCGCCGACGGCCGGCTTCTGCAATTCGTCTCTGGCGCGGTAGCCGGCGACGGTTCTTTCGATCTCTCCGGCGTCGCTCCTGGCCGCTATCTGATCTTCGCCACTCCGGGCGATCCGCCCTGCGATATCTACGACGACGTCGGACTCGCCGACTGCCGCCGCATCGCTCAGCCCATCGATGTGGCCCCGTCAGGCGAAGCGCTCATCGCGCTGCAGTTGCCCTAATCACGCGGCGCGATGTGGCCGCACGCGTTGCTCGATCTCGCCTCCGCGCTCGTCTTCGGCAAGTTCCAATTCGTAGTTCGCCTGGAGGTTCATCCAGAACTGCGGAGTCGTGCCGAAGTAACGAGCCAGCCGCAACGCGGTGTCCGCTGTGATCGCTCTTCTGCCGCGAACAATATCGTTCATGCGCGTGGCGGGTACGAGCAGCTCCATCGATAATCTGTTCGCTGTTAGCCCAAGCGGGTTGAGGAAGTCTTCCTGCAGTGTCTCTCCGGGGTGGATCGGCGGAATCGTTCTCGTCTTCCTGGCCATGGTTTCTCGCAGTGATAATCCACAATCTCGACGTCGTGCGCTTCAGATTCGATCCAGCGGAAACAGATTCTCAACTGGTCGTTAACTCGAACGCTGTATTGACCTCGGCGGCCGCCACTCAGGGCTTCCAGACGGTTCGCCGGAATAGCCGCCTGATCGTCCAGCTTCGCAGCTGCATGCAATTGATCGAGCCTTCGCTTGGCGACCCGCGCAATTGCCTGAAACCTCCCGCTGAACTCGCGGCGAAACACCTTCGCGGTTTCCCTTGCACCGGAAGGAACGGATCACAAGCTCAGTGTATCACGTCTCGCGTTATACGCGATGCGGTAAGACTATAGCTCCACCCGATCCATCGCCAGAAATTCGCGGATGTGCGGGTGCGTCGAGCGGTCCAGTTCCTCCACCGGGCCGAAGTAGATCGACTTTCCCTCATACAGGAAGACCACCGAATCGGCCACTTTGCGCATCAGCTCCAGATCGTGGGTCACCACCACCGACGTCAGCTTCAGTTGCCGCTTCAGCTTGAGCATCAGGTTGGAGAGATCGTCCGACATGATGGGATCCACCATGGTGGTCGGCTCGTCGTAGAGGATACACTCGGGCTGTGCCGCCAGTGCTCGCGCAATTGCCACCGCCCGCTTATAGCCGGTGGACAAATCGGAAGGGTACACATCGCGATACGCCAGCAGGCCCACCATGTCCAGCAGTCCGTCTACTACATCTTCCTTGTTTTGTTCGTTATAGTCGTCGCGCAGCTCAAGCGAGAACAGGATATTCTCGCCTACCGTCAGGGAGTCGAACAGCGCGCCCGACTGGAAGACCATGGTGACTTTCTTGCGGATGGAGCGGAGCTGGGCCTCGTCGTAGTCGGTAATGTCCTGATACGCCACCATCACTCGGCCCTTATCCGGCTTGAGGAAGCCCATGATGTGGCCCAGGCTCACGGACTTGCCTACACCGCTGCGTCCGATGACGGCTAGGGTTTTTCCGGCATCCAGCCAGAAACTGACGTCGGCCAGAACGGGCTCATCGAACGTCTTATACACGTGGCGAAATTCTATGTAATGGGTAACGTCGGTCATCGGCGATGCAGGTAACGGTCCCATTCCTCCAGAGTGTTGACGTTACGGAAACCGCTGGGATCGAGGCCGGTGACCGGTGCTGCGTCAAGGCTGGTCAGCAGATCGCGCATCTTCAGGTGCCCGGCGTCGATGGCGGCGCGGACCTCCGGCAGTGCGCTGCGCCGGTAAATGGCACAGAGCGGCTCGAACTCGCCGTCCACCACCGGCGCAATGCAGCGCTTGCGGTTTCGTGCGGTCTTTCGAATCAGTTCCCGCAGCAGCGGCGGGGCCAGATCGGGCATGTCGCAAGCCACCAGCAGATTCCACTCGGCGCGGGTATGTCCGAGCGCCGTGAGCAGGCCGCCGATGGGGCCCAGACCCGGTTCCTCGTCGGCAATCGTGGGCCAGCCGAAATGCCCGTAAACATCGGGGTCGCCGAGAATGGTGACCGAGCCGACCACCTGCGCCACGGCGGCCGCTGCGCGCACCACCAATGGCACGCCGAGTTGGCGCAGCAACGCCTTGTCGCGGCCCATGCGGGAACTGTGGCCGCCGGCCAGCACGAATCCCGCCTCCCGCATGAGAGAATGATAGCATTGGCTCCCGGATTTGCCCCCATGGATTTAAGTCTTTTCAACGGAATCAGATCCCGCTATAATTGTTTCAAACAAATGGTCGCGTTCTGTCTTTCCGCGGCCTCCCTGCTCGTTGTGACGAACGCTCCGATGCGGGCCGCGGACGCCAATCCGAACGCCGTGCAGAACGTCGCTCCCGCCTCGCGCGTGAAGACGACAGTGCGCGTGGACCCCATTACCGGCCGGCTGGTGCGCGTCACCGTTCCCCTCCCCGCCGCCGCTCCTCAGCTCGTCCGCCGCAGGAAGCCCGACCCGGCCATTCAGGCTCTGGTGGAGAAAACGGCGACCGATTACAACGTCAGCCCCGCCCTGGTGACGTCAGTCATTTCGATCGAAAGCGATTTCGATCCCCAGGCCGTCTCCTGGAAAGGCGCGCAGGGCATTATGCAATTGATGCCCGCCACCGCGCGTCGATTCGGCGTGACTGACGCGTTCGATGTGAAGCAGAACGTCGAAGGCGGCGTCCGCTATCTCCGTTTCCTGAAGGACACGTTCAAGGATGACCAACTGGCCATCGCGGCATATAACGCCGGCGAAGGAGCTGTGACGAAGTATAACGGGATTCCGCCGTATCCCGAAACAATGGCCTATGTGAAGAAGGTCGGCCGGGAATACGAGGCCGCGAAGAAAGCCGCGCCGGGAACGAAGCCGGATGCGGCGTCAAAGGCGCAGGCCGTGGCGCAGCCGCCTCCCGAGGAACAGCAGCCGCCGCTGGTCGCCTACTTCGACGAACACGGCCGGTTGCACGTAACCACCGAACGCTGATCCAAACGGTATGCTCCACCTCCCCCGCAAGCGGTACCGGGCAGCAAATGCGGCGGCGATCCTCGCGCTGGCGCTGTGCGTGAGCGCTGTCTCGGAAACCGCGCGCGACTCGGTGTCCGAGGCCCGCCCGACAGCCCGCGTGACCGCAGTCCGGTTCTGGTCCCTGGGCGACGTCACGCGCATCGCGGTGGAGGCTTCCGGCGAGCTCTCGTTTCACTACGATCGAGTTCCCAATCCCGATCGCCTCTTCTTCGATTTCCCGGGCACTACACCCGTCCTCCAGCATCGTGGCGTAAACGTCATTCCGGTGCACGACGATCTGCTGAAGCAGATCCGCGTGGCTGAAACGCAGCACGGCGTCACACGCCTCGTACTCGATCTGGTGGATGGCTCCACGAAGTTCACCACCGAAACGTTGGCCAATCCCGACCGGCTGATCATCGAACTGCGCAACCCGGCTCCAAAGGTGGCGGTGGAGACTGCGCCCGTTCCAAAAGCGCCGGAGCCGAAGAGGGTTGCGCGCGAGACCGCCGAACGCGTGCTCGAGACATCGCCAATACCATCGCGGCCCGCGCGCGTTTTCACGCCGCCGCCCGATCCGGTCCGGCGAGCCTCAGTACCGGCGCGTCCCCGGCTGCTGGAGCCGCCGTCGATGAATCCCGCCACGTCGGCCCGCCCGAATCCGATTCTGCTGGCGAGCCTCGAGCTCCCGCCTCCGCCGGTGTTTAAGGCCAAACCGCCGGAGCGCGAAACCGTCGCGAAGGACGAACCTCCGGTAGACGGAGCGCCGCGCACCACGCCCCCGTCGGACGTGGCGTATCCTGCCCGCCGGCCATCGACTGGCGTGCGATCCATGACCCGCGTGCTTGGCCTCAAGGTCAATCGGATCGTCATCGACGCGGGACACGGCGGCCACGATACCGGCACCATCGGCCCGACCGGCCTGCGGGAAAAGGACCTGGTTCTCGATGTCGCCCTGCGTGTTGGCAAGCTCATAGAAGACCGCATGGGCGCCCAGGTGATCTACACGCGTGACGACGATCGCTTCATCCCGTTGCAGGAACGTACCGCCATCGCGAACGCGAATCAGGCAGACTTGTTCCTCTCCATCCACGCCAACTCATCGCCCGAGCGCACCGCCAGCGGCGTAGAGACTTATTACCTGAACTTCACCACCTCACGCGACGCGCTCGATGTGGCCGCGCGAGAGAATGCCGATTCGACCCTGACCGTCAATGACCTTCAGAGCGTTCTTCAAAAGATCGCGCTGAAGGACAAGGTGGACGAGTCCCGCGAATTCGCCCTGAGGGTCCAGACCGCGCTGTCGGCAACTGCCCGCTCATCGCGCAATCGCGACCGCGGTGTCCGCAAGGCGCCCTTCGTCGTGCTGATCGGCGCGACCATGCCCTCTGTACTGTCCGAGATTGGGTTCGTGAGTAATCCGCAGGATGAACGCCAAATGAAGCGGCCCGAGACCCGCCAGAAGATCGCCGAAGCCCTCTACAAGGGACTGTCGCAATACGCCTCCAGCCTCAGTCACTTCCAGGTAGCGGAACAACGGGAAGTCAAGGGCGATAAGAGGAGATAGCGGCGTCCCTTACCTCCCTTTATCTCCCCTTACCTCCTCTTATCTCCCTTTACTAGACCGCTCCGCGGCTCACGACGTTCGGCTCAACGCTCTCGGCCTCGTCCACACCCAGGAATTCGACGCGATTGCGGCCGTTGTCCTTCGCCCGGTAGAGCGCCTCATCGGCGCGGCGGATCAACTCCTCGGCGGTGCAGGAGACGCCGGGAAGCACGCACGTGCCGCCGAAGCTTGCGGTGATCTTCAGGGTGGTGTCGCTGAGCACCATCGGATGGTTTGCCAGATGCCCCCGGATGCGCTCCGCCGAAGACCGTGTCGCACGCTCGTCGCACCCCGGAAGCAGAATCAGAAATTCCTCGCCGCCGTATCGGCCAAGCGAGTCGTATTCGCGCAGATCGCTGTACATGCGGCGGCCCGCCTCGCAAAGCACGGCGTCGCCGGCGAAGTGCCCGTGCGTGTCGTTGACGCTCTTGAAGTGGTCCAGGTCCACCAGCAGCAGACCCAAAGGCCGCTTCTCGCGCAGGGAACGCGACAGTTCGCGCTGCAGGATGTCGAGAATGGAGGAGCGGTTCCACAGCCGTGTCAGCGAGTCCCGCGTGGCCTGCTCGCGCAATGCCTCGCGCGCCGCCAGCAGTTCCGACTGCAGTTCGATGATGCGCGTTCCCGCCCTCAGCCGGACCTTGAGCTCGTGCTGGTCGAAGGGTTTGATGATGTAATCGTCGGCGCCCGCCTCCATGCCCTCAATCAGGTCTTCCTTCTGGCTGCGGGAGGTAAGCAGCAGCACATAGGTGTAGCGCTCACGATTCATCTGCCGAACCAGTCGGCACACGTCCAGCCCCGTCATCCCCGGCATCATCCAGTCGAGGATCGCCAGCGCGGGCGCGTCCTCCTTCTGCAGGGTCTCCCACGCCGTCGCACCGTCAGAAGCGCTCACCACCTCGTAGCCCCACTTACGCAGGGTGGCTTCCAGCAAGTGTCGCGATACTACACTGTCGTCCGCAATTAGTACCCGCACAAGTCTTATGTTCCGAGCAGCCGGACCCGCTGGCCTACACGGATTCCTATAGCGTAGCGCACTGCTCCACAGATCACATCGGAAGATTTTGCCCCTGACGATAGGCATCTTTTGTGCCAGTGCGCTATTCGGTACTCTGAAGTGTCGAGATTCACCCACCTTCATGAAACTGAACCCGATTTCAGTGATACGGCACATCCCGTTCGAGGGCCTTGGAAGGATCGCTCCGGCGCTCGATCGGACCGGCATTCCCTTCCACTACTTCGACGTTTTCGCCGGAGCCCAGCCCCCGGAACCCGAGGACTCAGGAGGCCTGATCCTCATGGGCGGACCTATGTCGGCCAACGACAACCAGGAGTACCTCAAGACCGAACTGCGCCTGATCGATGCGACCGTTCGCGCCGGTCGGCCCGTGCTCGGGATTTGCCTCGGAGCCCAGCTCATCGCCAAAGCCCTGGGTGGGCGCGTCTTCCGGAATCCGACGAAGGAGATCGGCTGGTATCCCCTCCACTTGACCAGGGCGGCGGCCTCGGACGCTTTGCTCGCCGGGCTTCCCAATCCCTCCACCGTCCTCCAGTGGCACGGCGAGACCTTCGACCTGCCTCCCGGCGCCGAGCACCTGGCGTGGTCTGAGTTGTGCCGCAACCAGGCCTTCCGGTACGGCTCACAAGTCTATGGCTTTCAATTCCATCTGGAGACCACTCCGGACATGATCGCCGACTGGTGCCGCCAGGATGCCAACTGCGGCGATGTCCGCGAACTCAGAGAACCCATTGACCCGTCTGCCTTCGACAGCGAGCAAGAGCAGGCAGCCGAGCTCGTTTTTAGCCGCTGGGCCAGCTTAGCATCCCACGCCGGATGAGATCGGGAAACACCCGGTTGCGCAGGCTGGGAGCGAGTTGCCCCGGGTCGTCCTGCGGTCCGAACCAGACCAGTTCGTCAATCTCGGAGCTCGCGACGGGCTCCTGCGCAAGCGTGCCACAGTAGAGCTCGATCCGGACCGTGCGCGCCGGATCGCCCGCCGCGACATCGGTGTACGTGCCGATGTGCCGCAAATCGCCCGCCTCGGCGCTCAGTTCCTCCCGGAGTTCGCGGCGAAGGCACTGCTCTTGCGTTTCGCCCGGCTCCAGCTTCCCGCCGGGCAGAATCAACAGACGAGTGCCTCGTTTTTTCCGGCAGAGCAGCACACAGCCGTCGTCGCGCACAACCAGCAGCCCGCATTTGTGGATCTCGCTCACTGCAGGATCGGCAAGGTGAGGTAGTCCTTCGGGACGAACAGACTGCCCTCGGTGACCCCGCGCGGGGCGTGCCGTTTCAGTTCACGCGCCAGATCGGCCGCCGCGAGGTTGCCATCCAGCGCGCGCTGCCAGGCGCGGGCGATCCGCTCCACCTCGTCCGCCGATTCATGCGCGAACTCCAGCCGGAAGTGACAGATACCGGCCCTTCGCCACAGGTCAAGGTGTAGGCTGGCTTCCTGGGCCTCGGCCCCGAAGACGGTGTTGCGGCAACCAACATCGGCCATCACCGGATGCGGCCGGCCGCTGGAATCGCGAAGGGCAACGCGATGCTTCTCGCACGGCTTGCCGCAGTCGAGATAGCTGTGGCCTTCGGAAAGGAAACGGCAGAAAACGCAGTGCTCAGTGTGGAAGACGGGAAGGTGCTGCCAGGCGATTGCCTCAATGGCGCCGGGCCCGGCCGTGCGCGCCAGATCGGCCACCTGAGCGGCGTTGAGGTCGTGGGTAGGGGCGATGCGCGCCAACCCAAGATCGAGCAGGGTGCGGGCCGTGATGGAATTGGCGGCGTTCAGGCTGAAATCTCCGGTCAGTTCCGGGTGCGGGCGGTCACGAAGGGTCTGAAGCAGGCCGGCCGAGCGGACCAGGATGGGGCAGTCGAGCCGCAGCAGAAAATCGACAATGCGCTCCTCCCCCGGCTTGAGAATGCGCGGGCTGGCGACACGGACAGAAATTCCGGCGGCGCGGACGCGGTCCACCGACGGACGGAGACCGTAGAGGTCAAGGTAGTCCAGCGTGAGGCTGGCCGGTGCAAGTGCAAGAGCCGCAATGAGTTGCTCGGGCGTGCGGACCAGCAGGTGGAGCTGGGACAGGACCGGGGTTGCTCGACAAAACGAACCCAATTCGGCTGCCGGATCGCCTGGGCCGGGGCCGGCCGGGGTCGGGTGACAAAACGAACCCAATTCGGCCGCCGGGTCACGGAGGGTCACCGGCGGTGTCTGGCCTTGCAATTCCTGCAGGCGCTCAACGGCCTCGCGGCGCAACTGGTTCAGCAGGGAGACCGGGGCGAAGGGCAAGCCGCCGGCTTCCAGCGTCAGCTCATGGAGCTCATACGGAGTGTTGCCGAGGCGGCCGAACTGGTCGCGCAGGCTCTCGAGAGTCAGAGGCCGGTTCTGCGACCGCTCCAGCGGCTGCTCGGATTCGAGGCGCACGCGGGCATTGGCCACCGAC
>Ga0335080_10001771_pt1 | contig 21453 bp, 21 predicted proteins | sample Lox_Sample_34_FD_206720 | JGI IMG/M metagenome (GOLD analysis project Ga0335080, IMG submission 206720) | Soil microbial communities from Loxahatchee National Wildlife Refuge, Florida, United States - Lox_Sample_3.4 | ecosystem: Environmental > Terrestrial > Soil > Wetlands | place: USA...
CGGGGGCCTGCACGGGAGCATTCTGGTTTTCTTGCGCGAGTTTCTGCAGGCCGTCGAAGGTCTTTTGATCGACGAGGTAGCGCTGTTCCACCCATCCTTCGATACCGCTGGCGGTGCGAACGCGGGCGAAGCGTTTCTCGCGATCGATGATCTCGACGCGCTCTCCATTCTTCACCGTGCCGATGCGATTGTAGATGGCGGCAACCTGGTCGCGCAGGGTAGCCTGGGGTGCGGAAACGTAAGCGACTTCAAGGACATGATGGCGGCCGCGACCACAGGCGCCCAGCGTCACGGCAAGAGCAAGGACTGTGGACAGCCAACTGATCCGCAATGGGCCCGGTTTCATACTCGACAGCGGGAGACCTTTTCAATATAACGCTTTGCGGGCATACCCATATGCACGAAGGTTTACGCCGGATACCCCCCCACGCACAGGCTTTCGGATTGGAGACAATAGCGGCTGGCCTCGGTTACCATAGATTCATCCCTTTGCCGGGAGGCGCAGGTTGCCGTGTAGAACTTTTAGGCGTCTAAGGTAAGGGGGAAGGCCCGTCAAGTTCTTCACTCAACCATGCATATGACAAGCAAACTCTGGAATCGTTTTGCATTGATCTCGTTCATCTCGGCATTTCTCGCTGTGATGAGTTTGTGCGCTGCGGCGCAGGACACAGTTGACACGGTGCTGCGTCCGCCCAAGGGAGCACAAGTAGCGATTGTGATTTTCGAGGACTTGGAGTGTCCAATGTGCCGTCGCACCGCGCCTTTGGTGGAGCAGGCGTCGAAGACTTACAAGATTCCAGTCGTGCGGCACGATTTTCCGCTGCCCATGCATCCATGGTCTTATCAGGCTGCCGTGTTCGCGCGCTATTTCGATACGCACTCGAAGGCTGTGGGCAACGAGTTCCGTGACTTTGTCTTCGAGAATCAGCTTGAGATCAACCTGCAAAATCTGCGTTCTTATGCCGAGAAATTCGCTGCCGCCCGCAAGATCGACCTGCCCTTCGTGATCGATCCTCAAGGCAAGCTGGCGGCGCAGGTGAATGCCGACCGCGATCTGGGCAAGGCGATCAAGCTCGACCACACGCCGACGGTTTACATCGTCAGCAGCCGCAATCCGAGCAAGCCTTACGTCGAAGTGAAGGACAACAATCAGCTGTATTCGACGATTGACGCGATGATGAAGGACTAGACATTCGAAAAAGTCAAACCTGCTTCGATTCTGCGCGGCGGTCCTGCCAGCGTTCTTTTTGATCACGATTGCGTGGGCGATGAGCTATCCTTACTGCCGGACAAGCTCATGAAACCGGAATCTCTGCTGAAGTTTTCGCTACGAATTCTCCTGGTCGCGGCATTTCCACTTTGCGCTATTGCGCAGCAATCCGCGCCTTCGATTCCCTCTACCGGGTTTGCCGGGCTGGATCAGTACCGGGCTTCGCGCATCGCGGTGTTTACGGATGACTACGGGCAACTGGCGCGCTATCGCGAGGCCAATGCGAAACTGGGAGCGCCCGCTGCGGCGGAGAATCGAGTCGTGTTCTTTGGGGATTCGATCACCGATATCTGGAAGCTGGCGGACTACTTTCCCGGCAAGCCTTATGTGAACCGCGGCATTGGTGGGCAAACGACGCCGCAGATGCTGGTGCGCTTCCGCCAGGATGTGATCGACCTGCAGCCGAAAGTCGTAGTCATTCTGGCGGGAACCAATGATATTGCCGGCAACACCGGACCGATGCGTAACGGGGACATCGAAGCGAACTACGCATCGTTTGCCGAACTGGCGCGCACACATGGGATTCACATCGTGTATGCGTCGGTGCTGCCCGTGCACAATTACACTGAACGATCGAAGGACTTTTTCGCACAGCGTCCGACCTCGAGAATTCTGGAACTCAACACCTGGCTCAAGGATTACTGCGGCAAGAACAAGATCGTGTATCTCGATTATTTTTCGTCTCTTGTAGACGATAAGGGTCTGCTGAAGAAAGATCTGGCGGAAGATGGACTGCATCCGAACGATGCGGGATACAAGATCATGGCGCCACTGGCTGAGGCGGCGATTCAAAAGGCGATGAAGTAGCTGCGTCGTTAGTCGTTGGCGATCGAGAATTTTGCCAATGTAAAAAGCACATGGCTGACTGAATCTTTCTGTCACAGCATAAGCTCTATAATGAGAGTGAGTTTCCGACCGCTCCGGCCTATGGGCATACCCTGAGGCTGCAGCGGCGAGGGGGTGGCGCGGTCAGTGTCTCCGCGCATCTCCCGAGGGTGTCGGTGGAAACGCTGACACCTCCCGCGCTCTGGGGAGCGCATTGGAAAGGAAGCGAGCCTGCCGGACTTCTCCTGCCTGCTGGTCTCCTTTTCGAAAAGCGTCGTTAGTCGTTGGCAGGATTTCTGGCGCTCGCCGACGACCGACGACCAACCACCAACGACGTGTTTCTGCACGACAAATTCGGGCGGGCGATTACCGACCTGCGGATCTCGATTACCGACCGCTGCAACTACAAGTGCGTCTACTGCCGGACCGGAAATGAAGGAGCGCTTTACGGGGATCTTCCCTTCTCCGAGTATCTGCGCATGGCGCGAGTGCTGGTTGGGATGGGAATAAGCAAGGTGCGCCTCACCGGCGGCGAACCTCTGCTAAGAAATGGCGCGGTCGAGTTCGTGCACGAGTTATCGAAGCTGAGACCTCTTTCGGGAACGCTCGAGATCGCCCTGACGACTAACGGGCATCTGCTCGCCGATCTGGCACAGCCGCTGAAGGACGCGGGGCTCACGCGCATCACGGTTTCGATGGATGCAGTCGATCCTGATCGCTTCGCCCGTATCACGCGCGTGCCCGGTGGATACGATCACGTCCTGGCCGGAATCCGGGCCGCGCGGAAAGCGGGCTTCGGCCCGGTGAAAGTGAACTGCGTTCTGTTGCGCGGCTTCAATGAAGACCAGATCATTCCCTTCGGTATGTTCGCGCGCGAAGAAGATGTTATTGTGCGCTTCATTGAATTCATGCCTCTGGAAGAAGATCGGGTCTGGGAACCCTCCACGGTGGTGACTCTCGATGAGATTCTCGCGCGCATGGCCGAATACCGTCCGCTTGTCGAGATTCCACGCGGGCATTCAGAAACCGCGCGGCGCTATCGTTTTGAAGATGGCATCGGGGAAATCGGAATCATCGCTCCGGTCTCACATCCGTTCTGCGGACACTGCAGCCGAATCCGCATCACCAGCGACGGCAAGATCCGCACGTGTCTTTTTTCGGTGTGGGATCACGATCTGCATGCGCAGATGCGTCGCGGCGCCAACGACGAAGAGCTGGCGGATTTCATTCGCGGCGTGGTGCAGAAAAAAGAAGAGCGACATCACATCGGCGAACCGGACTTTGTCCCTGCCTCGCGGACCATGGTGCACATCGGGGGATAGACGATCGATGCTCGCGCGCGACCGACGCTGATTGCGGAGTTGCTTCTCCTGTTAATCCGGTCTGGATCGCCCTTTCTTCATCGATCCAGGATGGGCTGCGAGTCGTTGGATGTTCACGATGGGACGGGACGATTTTTCTTAAAGCGAGCGACATGGTGAGCCTCCGGCGCAACGCGACTCTCAGCATGATCTTCCTTTGTGTATTCGCGTCTGTCGCAGCCGAATGTCAAACCTACCTCGGTTTTGACCGCAATCAATACCCTGGCGACGCCAACCTGAGAACCCTGCGGCAAATGTTCGCTTATGCCGGGTACTGGCTGAACAATCCTCCGGGCGAGAGGTCAAATTCATGGGTGGGACATCGGGCCGCGGTCGAGGCAGCAGGATTCGGCTTTCTCGTGCTGTTCAACGGACGTCTCTATGCAGAATTAAAGAGCCAGGCCAATGCAAAGCGCCTGGGCAATTCGGACGCGTTGATGGCGGTGTCGTCGGCGCGCCGTGAGGGCTTCCCGCGTGGCGTCATCATCTTTCTCGATCAAGAGCAGGGTGGACGAATGCTCCCCGAGCAGAAGGCATACATCTATGCGTGGGTGGATGCGATCGTCTCTGCGGGGCTTCGAGCCGGAATCTATTGCTCCGGCACGACCTCGCCCGACGAGCAGCACATCGTGACAGCCCAGGACATTCGTCAAAGTGCCGGCGCGCGTCAGATTACTTATTGGGCGATCAATGATGGTTGCCCTCCTTCGCCCGGATGCAGTTTTCCGCAGGGGCCTCCCAGTCCCACAAAAAGCGGTGTGGAATTCGCGGAAGTCTGGCAATTCGCCCAATCTCCGCGTACAGACGTAGCCGGACAATGCACCAACTACAGCCGCGACGGAAACTGCTATCCACCGGGAAGCAGCACGTCGCACGGACTGCACGTTGACCTGAACAGCGCGAACTCGCCCGATCCGTCGCATGGTCGAACCCGCTGACATGATTACCGGAATTTACGTTTCTTTGCGAAAATCTGAAGCAGAGAACGTTGCCGTTCGTCCAATCATCAGGATCAGGGCGCGTCGCAGGGCCGATCCTGCAAGTGCGGGGATCAACTATGAGCAACTACAGAAGGTCACTGGCCACCCTGGCAGTTGTAATGAGCTCACTGATTCTCGCTTCTGCTGCAGACCACGGAAAGCAGGTAGAATCGGCACCGATTCCAATGCAAATTCTTACGGCAAGAAGAGTGTTTATCGCCAACGGTGGCGGCGATGACCCCGGCATCGCTGAACAGCTATTCAGCGGAGGACCGGACCGGGCCTACTACCAGTTCTATGCGGCGATGAAGAGCGCCGGGCATTACGAGTTGGTGGGCTCGCCCGCGGAAGCCGATTTGCTGTTCGAAATCCGATTTACAGTGATCCCCGATAAGCGCCCAAGCGGCTTTTGGGGCGCCCAGGGAACTTCGGACGCAAACGATGCCGTATTTCGGTTGGAGATCCGGGATCCGAAAATGAATGCTCTCCTATGGGCATATAACGAGCATATGGAATGGGCCGTCCTGCAAAGCAATCGGGACAAGAACTTCGATCAGGCATTGACTCGCCTTGTCGCCGATGTGGCAGGCCTGAGGGCTCGGGCGGCCGCTTCAGCCACACAAGTAAAACCCTAACTCTTACGTGAGGGTGCGGTAAAATAGCGTTACCCACAATGTCTGAACGCACTTTCACGCTGGACGAAGCCCAATCGTTGTTGCCAGTACTCGAGTCACTGTTGCGTACGGCCATCGCCGCCAAGAAAACCATGGAAGAAACTGACGCTGAGCAGCAGGCGCTACAACATCGAGTTTTCTTGGCCGGCGGAATGTTCCTCGATATCGTTCCGCTTGCGCGCAAGAAGGCCGAGCGCGTCAAGGCCGAGCAGCGCGTGAAAGATGCTCTTGCGGAAATCGATTCCATCGGCGTTCAGGTGAAAGATATCGACATAGGCCTGCTCGATTTTCCCTGCGAAGTCGACGGAAAGACCATCTTACTCTGCTGGAAGCTTGGCGAAAAAGCCATCACGCACTGGCATGGTGTCGAGGAAGGGTTCGCCGGACGTAAGCCCATCGATCAACGGATCGCCAAGGCCAAGCGCGTGAATTAGCCGATAGCTCTGAAGCTCTGCGTTGCCCCCACGTCTCGACCACGTTTTGGTGGGTAGGTTCAAAGGGGCCCTACCTTGAACATTTCCAATCACTTCCAAAGCGCAACATCCTCTGGAATCTTGTGTTTATAGAGAAAGCACGATATTACTCGCAGCATGAGTTTTTGCGGCAGATGAGTCTGATTCGCGACAGGCGAACCGCGGGACATATTCCGTCAAAGGGCATTCACGTGAAACGGTCTATCATTCGTTACTTGATATTGGCAGTAGCCGTTCTGATCTTGTCCGTAGCGTCATTCGGGCAAATTGCGGTGGGAGTTTCAGTACGTATCGGACCCCCTCCCCTGCCCGTTTACGCGCAGCCGATCTGCCCCGGCCCTGGCTATGTCTGGACACCCGGTTACTGGGCATGGAACGATGGCGCCGGCTATTACTGGGTACCGGGAACGTGGGTGCTTGCGCCGGTTGGAATGTTGTGGACTCCGGGCTATTGGGGATGGGGTGGCGGCGTTTATTTATGGCATCCGGGATACTGGGGACCGCACGTTGGATTTTACGGCGGAATTAACTACGGATTCGGTTACACGGGCGTTGGCTTCGTAGGCGGCGAATGGCGGGGGAATCACTATTATTACAACCGATCCGTCACCAATGTCAGCGTGACCAATGTGACCAACGTCTACAACCGCACGGTGATCGTCAACAACACATCGACCACCAGCTTTAATGGCGGAACGGGAGGAGTGCTGGCGCATCCAACGCGACAAGAGGAATCTTACGCACGCGAACGGCACATGGGGGCCTTGGATGTCCAGAGCCAGCATGAGTCTGCGGCAGTGGCAAATCGGCAAAACTTCGCCTCGCAAAATCAAGGGCGTCCAGCAATCGCAGCCACGGAACGGCCGGGAGACTTCGGTCATCGTTCGGCGGTCGCGGCCAGGGCTGCGGGCGGAGACTACCACCCGCCAGCCATGTCGCCCAAGGAGGCGCGCGTCAACAGTCCTGCCAACCGTGGTGGCTCCAACGAGGGCTTCCGACCCTTCACTCCGCCGACAAAAAGCAATTCGGCAGGTGCGGACGGAAATGAGAACTACCGGAATCACGGCGGCAATCCCAACCACGGGAACGAGAACGGGTACAACCAGAGCCGTCCGCCACAACGGCATTCGGAAGGTGCGCCATCGCATTCAGCTCCACAGCACTCGAGCCCGCCTCCGCATTCGAGCCCGGCGCCGCATTTCAATCCGCCGCCTCAGCACCAGGCGCCCCCTCCACATCACGGCAAGGGCTTCTAGGACGGCTTCTTGGGACGACGCCCTCCGCTGTCCGCGTAGAACCCGGGGGGCAACACGAATTTAGATAAGACGACTTTGTAAAGCAGGCACGGGGTGGTTTAAACCCGGCGCAGGCGCACAGAGGAACTTTGCTCCGCGATGACTGACCTTCTGTGGAAGTTATCAGGATTTGCTCGCAAGCTTTGGAGTGGCTTTCGTTCTAGCACGAAAGCAGTTCCAGAGTGGCTGTGGCACGGAAGTGTAATTCGGAGCAAAACTGTTCTCTGGTACAATTTCGATCAACAGGAACGTATCCCCCCCGCGCCTGAAGCAACGGCCTCAAGGAGTCCCAGAATCCCATGCTGGTGAACAAATTCAGACTGATCGGCTCGTTTGCTGTACTTCTCACCATGGCCTTGGCTGCAGGCTGTACGGGATTCTTTGTGAATCCGACCCTGACGGCCATTTCCGTAGGCCCGCAAAATCTCAGTATCAATGTCAATCAGCAGTGGCAGATGCAAGCGACTGGGACCTACAGCGATGGGAGCCAGAAGACGCTGAATTCGGGCGTGACATGGTCCTCCAGCGATGCCAGCACCGTCTCGGTAGGGCAGAGTTCTGGGCAAGTAACGGGCGTCGACATTGGTACAGCCACGATCTCTGCAAGCGCTGGAAGTTGCTCGGCCTGCTCCGGATCGACCACGGTTACGGTTGTATTGCAGGGCGTCACCTCAATTACCGTCACTCCGAGCAGTCAAACCGTCCAGATCGGTGGCACGCCTGTTTACTACAAGGCCCTGGCCAACGGCTCGACGGATATCACCAACTCGGGTGCGACGACTTGGCAGGTACTGGACTCGAGCAATACAGACCAAACCTCGAATTTTACTCTCGGCTTTGTGGCAGGGAGCGGTGAGGGATTCCTGCCGAACAGCAGCGTTACGCCGGGGACATACACGGTACAAGCAACCTATAACAGCGTCGTGGGCAAGGCCAAGTTGCAGGTTCAGTAGCTGAATCTTTGGCCAGTTCGAGCTGCCTGATGGTACTACGTACCCGGGACCATCGGATGCTTATCACGAGCGCGTCGGTGCGCCCGTCCACCTGTTTGGATTAGCACCTTTGCGCATAAGAAATCTTGACAGCGTCGTTCCTGCGAGCGAGACTCCAGAGTAAGTATTCCCGGCAACTTATAGAATCAGAACAGGCTCATCGAGTAGCGCCTGGAGAGCACTTTGGAACAGAACACTCCGAGTCAGCGTCAGGGAGTCTCGGCAGCATTGGCAGCGGCACAAGCGCAGGCTGCAGCGACGACCCCCTTCCGCTTTCCAGCTGAGGATGGGGGACGCTCTTTGGCGGAAATGGCGCAACGCGACCTGGACGCCGCTCTGCAACTGCTGGCAGACCGCGCGCAATACATCACGGGCGCGAGCGGCGCGGCGATTGCGTTACGCCGCAACGGGCGCGACGACATGCTCTGCCGCGCCAGCGTCGGATCGAATGCGCCGGAACTGGGCGCACTACTTTCCACTGAATTTGGCCTCTCGGGCGAGAGTGTTCGCACCCGCCAGCTTCTGCGCTGTGACGACGCGGAGCGCGATGTCCGCGTGAATCGCGAGGTTTGTCGCCAGATGGGTATCGCGTCGGTTCTGGTCATGCCAGTCGTGAACGATGACCAGGTTCTCGGCGTTTTCGAACTTTTTTCTGGAAAGGCGAATGCGTTCGGGGAGCGCGATCTCTCGGCGGTACAACGGCTGAGTGAGATGGTCGAGACAGCCGTCCGACTGGCTCATGCTACCGAGACGCTGCCGGAACAGTTGAGCGAGCGTGAGAGTTCGGTGGCGGAGGCGATCCATCCGGAGGTATTCGAAGGGCAATTTCTCGGGGACTTGGTGGTCGAAGGGGTAAGGGCGTCGCGCCAGGCTCCCTCTGTCGACCAGTCTGTTGAGGTGATCGCGGCAGCGGCGTTGGAGTCACCTGTCGTTTCAGAAACCCCATCATCCCGGGAAGTAACTGCGGCGGCGAATCCGCCAGAATCGCGTGCAGAGGCCGCACATCAGAAGAGTCAGTCTTCATATCGGGAATCTGTCCCTCCGAGCCCCGCCAAGAAGGTATTGTTCTGGTCTGCCGCTGCGGCCGGTGAGGCTGGCAGAGTCCCCGATGGAGATCAAAGTCGCATTCCTCCGGTGATGCGAGGGTTGCGAAAGTGCGAGGCTTGCGGATTCCCCATTTCGGCGGGACGCATACTCTGCGTCGAGTGCGAAGAGAAGAAATGGCGAGGGCAGCTGCAACCGCAATCGTCACGGCGGAATTCGAGTGACGGAGTTTCGACTACTCCATCATCGAGGCCCGGGGGCGGTTTTGCGGCGGCGGTAACGATGGCTAAGACGAAGACCGAGTCTACCGCGCAAGCTTCGCTAGAGGCCGGTCTTGATCTGCCTCACATGGCAGCGCCGCTTGCCACTGCTACGGAAAAGCCTGAGCAGCAAGCAAGTCGTGCGACAACCGGTGACGATTCGCAGCAACCTGCGCAGACTCAGGATCTGGTCCTCAGTGGTGGGTTAGAGACCTCGCGCTCCTGGTTTTCGACGAACAAGCCCATCCTGCTGGTTCTGCTGGTGATCGGGATCACAGTCGCGGGATTATTGCTGTTCCGATAGTGGCATCTGCGGAGCAAATGGGCGGCACTACCGAGCCCCTGAAACCCTTGACAATACAGGCAACTCTGCTAGAGTGCGAGGGGAAGGCTTGAAACCATCCACTGAATTTGCGGGTGCCCTGACCATGAAAAACGTTTATGAAGTGTTGCGCCAGAAAGAAATGGAATTGACCAGATTAGAGAAGGAAGTGGAAGCGCTGCGGCTCGTGGCTCCCTTGCTCTCGGAGGAGAAGGAGAGCTTGTCAGAGATGGGGAAGCCGGCTCTTGCCGCTGCGGTCAATGGTCCGCAGCCGACATCAAGAATCCCTGTTCCGGCCGCTCCTCCCATTCCGACACCCCAGCCAGTGCGCGCGGCCGGGTGGGAAGACACGGCCAAGCGCTGGCCGTAAAGGCGCCACCAGGAATTGGTTTAAGCAAAAGCTCCAGAACAGCCCGGGATCTCTTCCGGGCTGTTCTGTTTCTGGTGTCCTTCTTCTGAAATCGGGGTACAATTGTGCCCGCTTCTGGGCGAATGTGGGGAAACGTTCTTCTGCCTGGCATCACCATCAAAGTTGAATCGTAAGGAGGAAGTATGCCCGGTTTCTGCGTCAACTGCGGCACCCCATTGACGGGACCATTCTGCAATAAATGCGGGGCGCGGGCAGTGGCTCCGAGCGCTCCGGCACAAGCGACGGCGCCAACGCCACCGGTACAGACTGGCTTCCAGCAGGTCAACATTCCGGCTTCTCCGGTACAGCCGATTCCGGCGGCCCCCGTGCAGGGTTATCAGCCCGTCCCGGCACCGGTTGCGGCTGCTCCGAAAAGCTCCGGTGTAGGCAAGGTTCTGCTTTGGGTTGGCGGAATCCTGCTGGTGTTTTTCATGGTGGGCGCAGCCGCAGCCGTGTATGGCGTTTATTGGGTGAAACATAAGGTTACGACGTATGCCTCGGCGTTGACCGGCGAATCGAGCGACTCGATGAAAGTGGTTGCGAAGGGCGATAGCTGCCGGCTGCTATCTACGGCCGAACTACAGAGCATTCTAGGGATCTCAATCGAGAAGAGCGCTGAAATTCAAGATAGCGGCCAGCCGGGTTGCGCGTACTACACCAATCCCGCGGCGTTTGCGCAGTTACAGAAGATGGCCCTTGCGCAGGCGAAACGTCAGTCGGAAGAGGCGAGCAAGAAGCCCGGGCCTCAGGGCGACAATCCGCTTGCGTTGCTGAAGGATGCCAACCAGATGGAGGGAATTGTTAAGTCGCTGGGGATGACCCAGCCGCAAAAAGATGGTCAGGTGTTTTCTTTCACCGTCGAGCACAACTTCGGGGACGACGCCTGGTCCGGAATGCGATTGACCGAAGCCGCAGTTCCGGGATTCGAAGAGGTGCACGGGGTCGGAGACCACGCGATGATCGGGGCGTTTGGGCACGCATTTTATCTGAAGAAAGGCGATGTCCTTATCACCATGTCCACCATGATGATTCCCGACGCGCGGGTGAAAGGCTCAGCCATTGGCAGGAGGATCATAAGTAATCTGTAACGAGGTTGCTCCCCTCAGGGTGAAACAATGCCGTGCAGAGCTGTCAGCAATCGATCGACTTCTTCCGCTGTGTTGTAGTGCACGAGGCCAATGCGGAGGAAACCGCCCGACTTTTCTACATTCAAGTGTTCCGTCAGGTTCAGCGCGTAGTAATTGCCGTCCCAGGTGAAGATGCCGCGCTCGCCCAGTTTCGTCGCCAGTTGCAGGGGCGTGTGACCTTCGATGCGGACTGCTAGAGTGCCACAGCGTTCGTCGAATCGAGCGCGGTCGGTGATGCCGTAGATTTTCAGGCCGGGAATTGCCCTCATGCCGTCGAGTGTTCTTTCCAGCAGAGCGCGTTCGTGTGCATGGATGGCAGTGTAGGCGGCCTCGATGGCAGCGCGACGATTTGTCACCTCAGAATGTCGTCTGTCGAGCGGAGCTTGACCTCCCCGCCCAAGGTCAGCGATGTATTCCACACAAGCTTCGATTCCAGCGATGCACTCGTGGTTCAGCGTGCCCCACTCCCAGCAATTTGGAATTGCATTTGTATTGGGGCGAACCTTGTAGGGACGAATCCGCTGCAGATGTTCTCGCTTTCCATGGAGTACTCCCATGTGAGGTCCGAAGAATTTGTATGTGGAGCAGACAAGAAAATCACAATCGAGCGCGGCCACATCGATGAGGCCATGCGGCGCGTAGTGGACGGCGTCAATGTATGCGAGGGCCCCAGTCTCGTGCGCGAGGCGAACGATGTCTTTCACCGGATTGATGGTGCCAACAGCATTCGACGCGTACCCCACCGCGACGAGCTTCGTATTCTTATTGATCTTCGAGGCCAGGTCGGCCATGTCGAGCGTGCAGTCTTCATCGTTAATTTCGGCCCAGCGAATGGTAAGGCCACGGTCCTCGGCCATGGCGCGCCACGGCGAGACGTTGGCATCGTGGTCGAGGCGGGTCACCAGGATTTCGTCGCCGGGCTTGAGTTCGCGGCCGACCGCGCGCGAGATGGCGAACGTTAGCGTCGTCATGTTCGGACCGAACACAACCTCGTCGGCTCCGCAGTGGAGAAAGTCGGCCATGGCGCCGCGGGCCCGCGCAATCATCGCGTCGGTGTGGCGGCTGGTTGCGTAAGCTCCTCCAGTGTTCGCATTGTCGTGGCTTAGGTAGGCGCTGATGGCGTCGATCACCCGCTGCGGAACTTGGGTGCCACCGGGACCGTCCAAAAACGCAACCGGGTGGCCGTTCACAGTCTGGGCCAGAGAAGGAAATTGGGAGCGGGCATGCCGGAGATCGAGAGCAGGAGCTGTGATTTGTGTGGTGCTCATGGTCGGTAAGTATTTTTATCACAGCAGAACGATCGCGGATCTTGCTGGGTCAGGATCAATGGGGATCCTGACGAGTGGCCCGAATGAAATCAGCCAGCAATCCATATGCGGTCGCGTACAAACCCGGATTCTCTTCCGTGATTGCGAGGCCGGGAAAGATGTCGGTTTCGAAATAGACGTACGAGGATGTTCCCGCGATCTTCGCCATCGGCTGCGTGGTCAGAATCTTTTCCGGCGCGACACTGGCTTCAATTCCGTTGGGCCCGCGGCGGGCGCGGCAAACCAGCTTGAATGCCCAGCCATCGCGCCTTGCGGTCCGGACCGCCTGCGGAGTCAGGTCGCGAATTCCTTCCCGGTGGATCTGATCGAGGGAGAGAGGAGTATCCATGAGGACGGTGATCAGCGCAGCGGTTTTGACTGCGGCGTCCCAGCCATCGATGTCATGGGTCGCGTCCGTTTCGGCGATGCCAAGTTCCTGCGCTTTCTTCAGAGCTTCCTCGCACGTCAGACCTTGCTCCATGTGACTCAGAATGACGTTCGTGGTCGAGTTGAGGATGCCATGAAACCCTTGCAGATGCACCGCAGGCAATTGGTCGAAAAACGAGAAGATCGGCACTCCGTCCATCACCGTGGACTCGAAGAGGAAACGCTTCCCCTTGCTCGCGGCTAGATTGCAAAGCTCGCGATAGGCATGCACGATCGGCCCTTTGTTCGCCGTGACGGCGTGGGCCCCGTGGTCGAGTGCGGCGCGGATATAGTCGACCCCAGGCCGGCCATCTGCGACGCTAAGGGAGGTCGCTTCAAACATGACGTCGGCGCTCGCAGCTGAGAGCCAGTCTTTCGCTCTATCGAACGGAGCCTTGGCCGCCAGCGTCTTAAGCGGCGTTTTCTCGGAGGATGGAGCAGGATCGCCGACGGCAGCCGCCTCCCGCGCCACGCTCGCGGAAAAAATCTGCTCGGGGCTTAGTCCATTCCGATCCGCGATCCATCCTAAGCGACGCGAGGCAATGCCGGTGATGCGAAAATTGATACTGTAACGCTCACGCAGTTCTTCCGCCCGGTCTTCCAGCAGTCGCACCAATGTCCGGTTGACATTGCCGAATCCCAGGAAGCAAAGATTGTAGGTTCGGATGTGGGCCTCCCATAGGCCAAAGCCCTCATGCGCCTGCATCTGATCGCGAAGGGCTGAGGCGTTGCGCTTCCAACTCGGACTGCTCGCACCTGGGCCGCTCTGCTTCGCTCGCCGGACAACCGAGGCGGCCGCCGCTACCTAGGCCGCGGGATCCCAGCACGAATCATCCCATCACTGTGGTGTGTTCGGGTTTGATCTTGTACATGACTCGGACTTCACCGGGCTGGGCATAGGGATACTTGTCGACGCCGAGATATTTTTTCGCCATCTTGTTGATGTGTTCTGCGGCGCCTTCTTCGGTGATCTCAACGATGCGGCCGCGGATCTCGAGATAGCGGTAGGGATTCTCGGGATCGATAATGGCAAGCGCGACGCGCGGATCCCGGCGCACGTTCTTATCCTTCTGGCGGCCACGGGCCGAGTTGAAGATGACATGTTCGCCGTCAAAGTCGACCCAGACTGGCGTGACTTGCGGGCGTCCATCGGGCATGAGAGTGCCGAGGCTGGCAAAGGCCCGTTTCTGGAACAGGTCCTTGTACTTGTCGGGGATGGCTTGCGGCATGAGCGCCTCCAGTGAGAGATCGAGCGCGGATGTGCTCAGCGGAATTATAAATGTCGGACGGGAAAGATAGGGTACGGTGTGCCTCGATTACTGAACTTTGTTTAGAATTACCCACTTACTCTGCAGACTGAGAATCTCGGCCGTCGTTTGTGGCAGGACGGAGCGAGTTCAAGAGAGCAGTTTGTTAATCATCTTCCACAGGACCGGGGAAAACTGAAATGACATCACATGCACACCGGAATGCACGGTTCTACGTCCGCACGACAATCATCGTGGCGGTCTTGATTCTTCTTACTGCCTGGGGACCGCAGGCAACGGGCGGGGCCGAGCAGAAGTATCCGCCGACAATTGTGTTTATGACCGATTTCGGTGTGGTGGATGACTCAGTGGCGATCTGCCGCGGGGTGATGTACGGGATTATGCCGGATGTGCGGATTGTGGACCTGACCCACCAGGTCACGCCTTTTTCGATCCTGGACGGAGCGAGGTTTCTCTATGGTGCCACGCCATACTACCCGTCGGGAACAGTCTTCGTTGTGGTCGTGGACCCCACGGTGGGCAGTGCGCGCAAGGCGATCGTGGCGCATTCGAAAAAAGGACAGCTTTTTGTTCTGCCGGACAATGGCGTGATCACGCTCGTCGAACAGCGGGACGGCATCGACGCGGTGCGTGAGATTACCAATCCCGCGTGGATGATCGGCAGCAAGTTGTCTTCGACCTTCCACGGACGCGACATTTTTTCTCCCGTTGGCGCCCACCTAGCCCGTGGCGATGACTGGACCACCGTCGGTCCGGAGTTTCCCGTGAACGATCTGGTCCAACTCGACTTGAAACTTGCCACTGCCGACGAGCACGGACTGGTCGCGGAGGTGATCGCCACCGACGGACCTTTCGGAAATCTGGTGACTAATGTCGATGGGAACGAATTCCTGAAACTCGGATACCAGCGCGGTCAGGGAGTAGCGGTGAAGGTCGGAGACAAAGAGTTGAAGATGAAATTTGTGAAGACCTTCAGTGATGTACCGGTCGGCGATCCTCTGTTGTACATCGATTCCCGTGGAAGGCTGGGGCTGGCCGTGAATCAGAGAAGTTTTGCGGCAACCTATGGCATTAAGCCGCCGACTTCGCTGCTGATTGCGCCCGCCGGGAAGTGAGGATGATTATCGAAGAAACCTCATGGAGGGCAGCGGCGAGACGCTCGGCTTCGCCCTCGCGGGACGGACGAAGGCGTCCGTCCCTACACGAGCGTCGCGGCGATGCGCGGCAGGAGCGCCCGCAGGAGCGCTTCAAAAATTGACTTCACCCGCTCGCCGGTTTCCATCACTTCCACGTGCGAGAGTGGTTGGTCGAGAATTCCGGCGGCCATATTTGTTACGCAGGAAACCGCCAGAACCTCGAGTCCCATGTGGCGCGCGGCGATGACCTCGGCCACCGTTGACATTCCAACGAGGTCTGCGCCGATGCGGCGCAAATACTCGATCTCCGCCGGAGTCTCGTAACTCGGTCCCAGCAGCCCGGCGTACACACCCTCAGACAGTGGAATGTTGAGGCGTGCGGCTTCTTCGCGCGCGATCTGGCGGTAGCTGCGGGAATAGGCATGCGTCATGTCAGGAAAGCGAAGGCCGAAGCGGTCGTCGTTCGGATCAACCAGCGGACTGGTTCCCTGCAGGTTGATGTGATCGCGGATGAGGACGAGCGCGCCCTGGGAGTAGCCAAGGTTGATCCCTCCAGCGGCATTGGTCAGGATCACGGCTTTGATACCCATGCGCGCAAAGACGCGGATCGGAAACGCCACCTGCCGGGCGGAATATCCCTCGTAGAGGTGGACACGGCCCTGCATCGCCGCGACAGCAACATCGCCGGCTTTCCCGAGGACCATGCGCCCGGCATGCCCGATCGCCGTGGACTGCGGGAATGATGGGATCTCCGCATACGGAGTGGCGGTCGCGTCCGTCAGCGCGTCCGCGAACGCGCCTAGCCCGGAGCCGAGAACGAGGCCGATTTTCGGTTGGAGCGGCGTGCGCTGCAGAATCAGTTGGGCGGCAACATCGGCCAGGGTAAATTGGTCGGTCATCGGATGTGACCCATCGGAGGGATCCTACAGATCGCCGTCCGCGAAGTGGCGGCCGTAGCCGTTGCGGTCCAGCCAATCATACAGAAATGTCTGGTACAGGTATGACGCGACGATCTCTTCGCCGAGTTCGTGCGTGTCGGTGCAAATGAATGGCAGCCGCAGCCCGGTGAGTGCGGCGAGCAACGATTGCGTGATGCGGTTGGGATTCGCGGCACGATACGGATATTCCGACTTGATGTCTGTAAGCGAACAGGTCACTACCAGAAGGCTGTGTGGCATCTCGGCCATGCGACGCAACCGATTCACGAACACCGCACGATTCGTGGTGAACGAGCAAATCAGGTCGGCTAGATCTTTCCGTTCAACCACGCAGGTTTCTTCCATCCCTTTGACGGAGTAGTCGCCCAGGGGCAAGGCACGGTGTTCAATTTTTGCGAACCATCCGCGAAAGCGTCGGAACGAGAGTGGATTCTGCTCACGCGTGTCGACGATGGCGACTGGAAGAGGTGTGCGGAGCTGAGTGCCTCCGCGCTCGGCCACGACGGGCAATGGCGGGGGCGGGACCGGCAGGTTCAGCGTGGTCCAGGCCAGGGGAGACGGGATCAAGGTGCGTTTGCGCGGCATGAGCTCTACAGAGGCTAATATTTCTTTTCGAACTCCGCAAAGGCCGCTTCCAGCTTCCACTGTTCGCGGGCGCGCTCGTTCGTGTCCAGGAACTTGGCACATCCGGACGAAGGCTTCTCTTTCCCGAGAACATCTCCTGTGCAGGCCCTGACCGTTTTGAAGCTTGGCTTGGTCTCAGCCCACAGGCTCTGCCCCGGCAGGAAGCTGTGCTCGAGGCTCTGGCGTGTCATCCGCTTCACCGCTGTATACGGCAAATGATAAGACTCGACGGCGCGGAGGTATTCATGCGTCATATCAGAGCGGGCGACACCTTCATCATCGGTGGAGAGTGCAACAGGAACGCCGTATTTCATGTAGACGGGCAGAGGATGATCTTCGCCGCTGATGCCAAGAATCTGGTCATTCGATGTGAGATTGATTTCGACCAGCACGTTGCGCACGGCCATTTCTTTCATCAGGCCGGTGGGATCTTTCTCGAGCATGACCGAGGCGCCGTGACCGATGCGTTCGGCGTGGCCTTTCTCGACTGAGGCCCGAATGTGAAACGAGAGATCTTCAGGTTTCACCAGCCCCATGGCAAGCTCTCCGGCATGTAGCGTGATGTGTACCTTGGGGTAGACACCATGCAGGTAATCCAGCATCGCCATATGCCGGCTGAAGTCGTGAGTAGGAACATACCAGTCTTCAGGCATCACAAGATTCAAGCCGACAAAGCGCGCATTCGACGAGGCCAGCTCGAAGCCAAGAACAATTTGCGCATAAACCGCTTCGGCTGGAAGGCCGCGAAGAATCTGGTAAAGATAGCGCAATGTTACGTTGCATCCTGGCTCCGCCTGCGGTGTTCCACACTTCAGGTTTGAGCGCGCGCGGGCCTCATCTTCCGCGAGCGTTTTGCTGGTGGCGGCGGCGATTTCCTTCAGCCCGCCCACCAGAAGCTTCTCTCGCATCTTCGCCAGATCGTCTTGCCAGCCGAGTTGGATGCCAAGCTTGGCCGCAGCACTTCCATCGGCCGTATCCATGAGTTCGATGTATTGCACGTGCGCTTTGGCGCCGCGATCAATGATTGAGGCCACAGCTTCGGCCGTATGATTGTTCGAGGCGAGAAGGAACTTGTCGAACGTCGCGAAGAAATGATCGTGGCCGGACTCTTCTCCGGCACGCCAATTTCGCATTGACCAGGCGTCAATGATCTGGTTGTAGAGAACGTGGTCATCATAAGCGCACCGGATCGCGGGCTTGGGCGTGTAATGCTCACAGGCGTCACAAGGTGGAGCGAGCAGGCCCGACGTCGTGCGATCGACACACAAGTTGTCGGAGGCAGCCCAGTCGATGATGTCTTCCGCGTAGAGGGCCCCGTCCAGATGGTTGTGCAGGTCTCCGCCCTTCGGCATCTCGTGCAGGAACGCGAGCAACAGAGAAGGCTGATTGCGGATGGAGTCAAGATAGCGCGCGGTCTTCTGCTCGGTGGTTTGGCTTAGAAGCAAGCCGCACAGAGCCACAGCGCAGATTGCACAACGCAATAGATGGCGCATCCGAGAAAACCTCTCACCTCAGGGAAAGGCATTTTAATTTACGTGCGTGGCGAAGCCAAATCAGTCGTGACGGGATCACAGAGAAACACAGGGGACTTTCCCTGACATGCTGTGGTGAAGTCTTTTGCCCTTCTGCTACATTGAATCGCTATGACATCTACGAAGGTCACTCGCAATTTCGCCAGCGACAATAATGCTGGCGTGCACCCGGAGGTGCTGCAGGCGATCGCGTCGGCGAATCAAGGGCACGTAGTGGCGTACGGAGACGATCCCTATACCCGTTCTGCTGTGGCGAAGTTCGAGGAGCATTTTGGTCCGGGGATCGACGTATTCTTCACGTTCAACGGCACCGGAGCCAACGTGCTGGGACTGCAGGCCTTGAACCGTCCTTACCATGCTGTTTTGTGCAGCGACTATGCGCACATCTATACCGACGAATGCGGCGCTCCGGAGAAGCACACGGGATGCAAGCTGATTCCCTTGCCGCACCAGGATGGGAAGATCACTCTCGAGCAAGTCAGGCACGCGTATCACGGGATCGGCGACCAGCATCATGTGCAGGCGCGTGTTATTTCCATCACCCAGTCGACCGAGATGGGCACGGTGTATCAGCCCGAAGAGATTCAGGCCCTGGCTCGATTTGCCCATGAGCGCGATATGTTCCTGCACATGGATGGGGCCCGTATCGCGAACGCAGCAGTGAGCCTGGGGCAAACGCTGCGCCAGGCGACACGCGATCTCGGAGTCGATGTGCTTTCTTTTGGAGGGACGAAGAACGGCATCATGGGGGGAGAGGCAGTCGTCTTCTTCAACCGTGTCCACAGTTCTGATTTTCTTTATCTGCGCAAGCAAGGTATGCAACTGGCTTCAAAGATGCGCTTCATCGCGGCGCAATTTGAGGCCCTGCTGAGGAATGATCTGTGGAAGCGCAGCGCCGAGCATGCCAACCGGATGGCCAAGGTACTCGCGGCCGCGGTTGGCAAGTTTCCACAGGTGCGCATCGTCTGGAACGTGGAAGCGAACGGCGTCTTCGCACAGATCCCCAAGCACGCCATCGAGAAGATCAAACAGCAATACTTCTTCTACCCGTGGATTGAAGATGAGAACATCGTGCGCTGGATGTGCTCATTCGATACAACCGAGGAGGATGTGTACGAGTTTGTGAAGTGCGTGGCAGGCGCTGTTGCAGTTTGATTTTCTGCCGTAGACGAGGTAAGGGCGTTGAAGGGCGGACTGCTTCAGTTATTCACTTAACACTCTTCTCGCCACCAGAAGCAGTAGATATTATAGACACTGACGCCTAATAGCGCCAGCCGGGCTAAGGCGATAACGACGTTAGTCATTGAGATGAACTTCTCGAACTTATCGGCCTCCGCGCTTGACCCACGAAATCCAGTTCGTGATTCAAAACGCCCAACTAAAACGTGACCGTCACTGAAACGTGACTGTGACCGTTTTGGACGTTCCTCCCGGCGTATCAGGCACAAGCGTGAAGTAGCACTGTCCTGAAATTATCTGGTCGCATTGCCCGGAGTTCCAGGTCACTGTCACTCCCGGCGCAGATCCCGGGATAAGTACGAAACCAGTCCCCTCGTTGAACAGTCCGCCGCACACCGTGCCGCAGTTTATTCCTGCTGGCACGCTGGTGACAGTACCAGTCGAAGACCCATTCTTCACGATGATCAGTTCTATCGAGGTAACCGAACTGCTGCACGACACCGTTAACAAACTGGTTCCAACAACCGGAGTGCCGCTAGAAGGCGGGTACTTTGCGGAGATGGTGGTCGTGCCGCAGCCAACCGTAGACGCCGTGCCGCTACTATTGATTGTTGCGATCTGGGGGTTACTGGAGGACCATGTGGCAGTGCTGGTCAGGTCCTCCTGTCCCCCTCCCGCAAGCGTTCCGAGGGCCAAGAACTGAGTAGGTTGCCCGATTTTTGGAACCGTAGGACTGTCTGGAAGAACGGCGATCGATAGCAGAGACTGACTGCCAGTGCATTGAACACTCAGCGGCATCTGGCCGACGATGCCCTGATACTCCGCAGTAACCGTGGTTGTCCCGCATGCGACCGCGGTTGCCAAACCGCTGTTGTTGATAGTCGCTATCGAGGTGTTGCTGGAAGCCCAGGTCGCGATGTTAGTGAGGACGTTGTTATTTGAGGCTGGAGAGTAGACACCGATCGCAATGAACTGCACAGACTGCCCAAGTTGAGGAATGTTCGGGTTGCTCGGAAAGAGAGTAATTGACTGGAGGACGGGATTCTGCGCGACAGTGCAGGCGACAGTCAGCTGAGTCTGGCCCAATACGCCCTGATACTGCGCAGTAATAGTTGTCGTGCCACACGAGGCTGCGGTTGCCAAGCCGGCGCTATCGACGGTCGCGATAGATACGTTACTCGATTGCCACGTTACGACGCTAGTAAGATCGTTATTCCCTGAGGCTGGCGCGTAAACGCCAAGAGCTATGAATTGGGTTGTCTGTCCGACTTGAGGAATGCTTGCACCACTAGGGTAGACATTGATCGATTGTAGAACTGGGTTTCCTCCGCCTGCATTGCATGTAACGGTGAGCCGAGTCTGGCCCACGACACCGGTGTCCTTAGCGGTGATGGTCGTCGTCCCACACCCAGCGGCTGTGGCCAAGCCTGACGAGCTTACAGTAGCTACCGTAGCTGTGCTGGACGACCACTCTGCTGTAGCGGTGACATCTTCCTGGCCGGCATTAGGGTGATTTGTCGTTCCCATAGCCTGAAACTGGACCGTCTGTCCGATCTGAGCAACACTAGCATCTTGAGGCGTCACCGAAATCGAAACCAAGTGCTTGTTGCTGCAACTCCCGATCAGAAGGAGAGCGGAAAGCGAAAGGCTGAGAAATGGGACGGACCACGGACTCGCATGCGTTTTCATGCCTGATTACTCCCGGCGCGGACGATCGACGTAATCCGGGCCTTTGCAGCGGAGGGAAGGACTTGGGCGCGCGACGGAGTCGACTGGACGACGGCACCCGCGCGCTGCAAATAGATACTGAATGTCGCCGATCAATCAGGCCGTGAGCAGAATCACCAAGGCATGTGATCAGAGTAGGGCTATTGAGTGGGACACCTATTCCACTTCCTCCAGCAGTTTGCTCATCGTGGGCTTGTGCTTTTCCGGTTTCTTCTTCTTCTCGACAACAATCTTTTCTGGTGGGGGCGCGCCGACGCGCTCGCGAGCCCGTTCTTTGACGGCC
>Ga0335080_10001772_pt1 | contig 21447 bp, 16 predicted proteins | sample Lox_Sample_34_FD_206720 | JGI IMG/M metagenome (GOLD analysis project Ga0335080, IMG submission 206720) | Soil microbial communities from Loxahatchee National Wildlife Refuge, Florida, United States - Lox_Sample_3.4 | ecosystem: Environmental > Terrestrial > Soil > Wetlands | place: USA...
CTGCGTGGCGAGAGGCATCTCCCCGATTTCGTCCAGGAATAGCGTTCCACCGTCCGCAATCTCAAAGTATCCCCGGCGCATTTCCACGGCGCTGGTGAACGACCCCTTCTCGTGTCCGAAGAGCTCGCTCTCGATCAGGCCTTCGGGAATCGCCCCGCAATTCACCGTCACCATCGGTTTCGTCGAACGCTTGCTCGCTCCGTGGATCGCCCGTGCGATCAGCTCCTTTCCAACGCCGCTTTCGCCGGTCACCAGAACCGTGATGTCCGTCGGCGCGACCTGCTGGATGGTTCCGATGACCTCCTGAATGGCCGCCGAGACTCCGACAATGCCGTTTTCTTTTTGGAATTCTTCCCTGGTCATGAATGTCGATGATCGCTCACCGGGAGACGACGATCGAATCGAGGCTGAACTTCTTCTTGACCTCCGCCGTAAATCGCTTCGCCTCGTCGTACGTCTGAAATTCCCCCACCCACACCTTGTGAAGTTTCTTTCCGTTCGACACGATGGTGAAGATGTTCGAAGAATATCCCTCTTTTTCGAACTTTGCCTTAAGCTCCTCGGCGTTCTGCAGCGTCGAAAATGCTCCGACTTGAATCGTGAAATGCGTGGTGAATTCCTCGACCGGCTGCTTGGGCGGATTGACGGCGCTCTGCTCGCCTCCCGTTGGTTTCGGCGGCTCCGGCGCGGGTTGTTCCGAAGCATAGGCCGAGAACGGATAATCCTGCTTCAGCTGGGCAAGTTTTTTCTCCGCGGTTTTGTAAAGGCCGATCGACAAATAATACTGGTACAATTTATAGAGGGCGTCGTCCGCCCACTCGCTGGTCGGGAAGTTGTCGACGATGCTCTGATAGATTTTCGCCGCTTCGCTCCCGTCGGTCGTCAGCACGGCCTGGAGGTAGAGTACGCCGGGGTGATTCTGAAAATTGGTCATCAGCGTGGGAAGCTCGGCCTTGACGGCATCTGCCTGGCCCCGCTCGATCATCTCGAGACGTCCCTGAATATCCGGCTCATTCGTCTGGCCGGTCTGCGCAACCGAGGAAACGGAAACAGCCGCAACAGCGATGAAGACCGCGGTCAATTCTTTCACTCGATTCGATAACATCATAAACCTTCTCCTTCCTCGCTAAGCCGCTTCCGACGCGCGACGGGAGACCGCGCGCCCGAAGAGTGTTGCCGCGTTGACGCGCCCGATTCGGATCTTCCGATACTCGCCTGCCACGGTTGAGTCTTTGGGGAAAATAACCATCCGGTTTGTGTCGGTCCGTCCGCAAAACTCATCGGCCGACTTCTTGCTCGGTCCCTCGACAAGTACCTCGACTTCGGTGTTGATGATCCGCTCGTTGAGGCGGTGGGAGATCGACCGCTGAACGTCGATGATCTCGTCGAGCCGCTCGACCTTCACGGAGTCCGGAACGGTGTCGCCAAGACCCCAGGCCCGCGTGTTCTCGCGGGGAGAATATTTGAATGTAAATGCCCCGTCGAATTCAACCCTGCGCAGAAGCTCTACGGTCATCCGATGGTCGTCGTCCGTTTCTCCCGGAAAGCCCGCGATAATGTCGGTCGAGAGACTTGCCGCGGGAATTGCCCGCCGGATCTTATCTACCAGCCGGAGGTAATGTTCCGCGGAATAGGTCCGGTTCATCATTTCGAGGATGCGGTTGGATCCGGACTGGACGGGGAGATGGATGTAGTTGCAGATGTTCTGGTTTTGAGCTATCGCATCGACCAGCGCATCGGACATATCCTGGGGGTGCGATGTCGTGAAGCGGACCCGGATGGTTCGGTCGACGCCGGCAACGGCGGAGAGAAGCGCGGCGAAATCGTACTCTCCATCCTTGTAAGAATTGACATTCTGGCCGAGAAGGGTGATCTCCTTGAACCCCGCTTCCGCGAGGTGCCGCACCTCGCGCAGGATGCTTTCAAACGATCTGCTGCGTTCCCGTCCACGCGTAAACGGAACGACGCAAAATGTGCAGAACTTATCGCAGCCGCGCATGACGGAGAGCCATGCGCACACCCCGTCGGTCCGAAGCGGAAGGATGTCGTCATAATTCTCCACCCGCGAAAGTCGCACCGCGATGCCCCGCTCGCCATCCATGGCGCTCTCGACGAGCATGGGAAGCTTCCGGTATTCATCCGGTCCGACAATAAGGTCGACGAAATCCTTCGACTCGATGATATCCTTGCGCAGCCGTTCCGCCATGCATCCGAGGACGCCGATCACGAGCTCCGGTTTGCTTTTTTTGAGATGCTTGAAATCGCCCAAACGCCCATGGACGCGCACCTCCGCGTTCTCCCGGACGGCGCACGTGTTCACCAGGACGACGTCCGCTTCTTCGGGCATCGCCGTCCTTGCGTATCCGGCATCGTCCATAATCCTTAAGACGACCTCGCTGTCTGCGACGTTCATCTGACAGCCGTAGGTTTCGAGATAAATTCTTTTAGCCGATTTCATGCCTTGATTACGAAATGAACAGAAACATAATGAAACTTTGTCAGTTTTGCAATTGGAGGGGACGGATAATAAAACAGTGCGACCTAAAGCATTTCTTCAGCCATTGAACCCGGAACGCTTATATCATTGACAAATCGTCAGGGATGAGAATCCGAGAAAATGATTGACTGCCGGACGACGCAATCGTATATTCTTGGCGATGAAATTCAATCCAGAGGTATTCCCGTGGCCAAACTTGTCGATGATATCAAGGCGAAAGCAAAATCGCTCCGAACGCATATTGTCCTGCCCGACGCAACCGATGAACGCGCGATCAAGGCGGCGCGAATCTGCACCGACGAACAGATTGCAACGATAACGCTGGTCGGAAACGAAGAGGAAGTTCGAGCCAAGGCGAAGGAATCGGGTGTTGCGCTCGAAAAGATCCGCATCGTCGACCCGGAGAAGTCGGACAAGCTGAGCGATTACACACACATCTACTTCAACCTTCGCAAAGAAAAGGGGACCAAAATAGAAGAAGCGCAAGAGACGATGAAGCGCCCGCTCTTCTTCGGGGCGATGATGGTGCGGGAAGGGGTTGCGGACGGCAGTGTCGCGGGCTCGCTCTCAACGACCGGCGACGTCCTTCGCGCCGCGATTCAAATTATCGGCGTTGCGGACGGCATCGGCGTGGTCTCAAGCTTCTTTCTGATGATATTCCCCTATACAACGTACACCTTCGCCGATTGCGCGGTGCTGCCGGACCCGACGGCGGAACAACTCGCGGACATTGCGATCGCCTCCGCGGCGAATCACCGGAAGCTTACAGGGGAAGAAGCGCGCATAGCCATGCTCTCGTTCTCGACCAAAGGGAGCGCATCGCACGCGCTTGTGGAAAAGGTGCAGAAGGCCACGGCTTTTGTCAAAAAGCGGCGGCCCGAATTGAGCGTTGACGGAGAGCTCCAGCTCGACGCGGCGATCGTGCCCTCGGTGGCCAAACAAAAAGCGCCGGCGAGCAAGGTCGCCGGCACGGCAAACGTTCTCATTTTTCCTGACCTCAATGCGGGCAACATCGGCTACAAGCTTGCGCAGCGGATGGCAGGAGCCGAGGCGCTTGGCCCCATCGTTCAAGGCCTCAAGAAACCGGCGTTCGACCTTTCGCGCGGCTGCAGCGTCAACGACATTGTGAACGTGGTGGCGATCAACACTCTGGTCGGAGCCGTTTAAGGAACGCATCGGATACGAAAAGGATGGCGAAGAAAACGAAGAAGGATAGTAGAAAACTCCAGGCGGCCCCGAAGTATAAGTCGCTCCCGGCGGAAAAGCTCCGCTGGCAATGCAACCCAAAGGCGATCGGCGTCACTTCCACCGATGACGTTCGGGCGAGCCGGGATATTATCGGGCAGGAACGGGCTCTCCGTGCGCTGCGGATCGGCCTGGAGATGAATCATTTCGGATACAACATCTTCGTAAGCGGGTTATCGGGGACGGGCCGAACGACGACGATCAAGCGATTGCTGCGGGACTTCGAATCGAAGCAGGCCGACCTCAAAGACCATTGCTACGTCTACAATTTCAAGAATCCCGACATGCCCATCTCGCTTTCGCTGCCGGCCGGACAGGGGAGGGCGTTGCGGGATGAAATGGAGACGTTTGTCTCGGACTTGTTGAGGGATGTTCCGGCAGTGTACGAAAGCCAGCGCTATCAGCAGTCCCGCAAGGCGATGGTCCAGCTCTTCCAGGACAGGCAGAAAAGCGTTCTCCAGGATTTTGAAAACCGCGTGAAGCAGCGCGGATTTGACCTTGTGCAGGTGCAAGTCGGCAATGTCATGCGGCCGGACGTGGTGCCGGTCGTCAACGGGACGCCGACAAACCTCGACCAGATGGAACAGCTCGTACAGAAGGGGGAAATCTCAAAGTCCCAGCTTGACGCGACGCGCGAGTCTCTGGCCGAGCTGGAAAAGCAAATGACGGTGGTCTTCCGCGAGCTGAGGAACATCGAGAAAAAAGTGCAGCAGTCGCTGATGGAGCTGGAAGGTCAGCTCGTCATGCCCGTCGTGGACGAAGGGATACGGATTCTCAAAACCACGTACGACCATCCGAAGGTGCAGGCGTATCTCGACGATGTGCGCACAAACATCCGCGATAACCTCGAGCGCTTCCGCAGCCCGCAGTCGGTTCAGGTGAGCGGCGACCAGGAAGGATCGCAGGAACCGGACGATTTCCTGGAATTCCAGGTCAACGTTCTCGTCGATAATTCAGCCACCCAGCGGGTGCCCATCGTGATCGAAACCAACCCGAAATACAAGAACGTCTTTGGGACGGTGGAGAGGGAATTCGAGCGGGGCGGGGTCTGGCGCTCGGACTTCATGAAGATCAAAGCCGGGTCGCTCGTGCGGGCGGACGGTGGATACCTCATCCTCAACGCGCTCGACACGCTGATCGAGCCGGGAGTCTGGCAGGACCTGAAAAGAAGCTTGCGCACGGGGCTCATCGACATCCAGACTTACGAGCCGATGTTCGGGTTCGCCCCCTCCGGCATGAAGCCGGACCCGATCCATCTGAACGTAAAAGTCATCATGATCGGCGACGCGGATTTGTACCAGATGCTCTATTCGCGGGACGACGACTTCAAGAAGATATTCAAGATCAAGGCAGACTTCGATTTCGAGATGCCGAAGAACGCTTCGTCGATCAAAGATTACGTCGGGTTCATACGGATGATCTGCGAAGACGAAAAGCTCCGGCCGTTCGGGGCGGCGGCAATCGCACAGGTGATTGAGTTCGGAGTCCGGCTCTCGGGCCGCCAGCAGAAGATCTCCACGCGGTTCAACATCATTGCGGATGTCGTGCGCGAGGCCAATTACTGGGCGGGGAAATCGAAGGCAAAGGAAGTGGCAGCGGAGCACGTGGAGAAGGCGATCGAAGAGCGGATCTACCGCGTGCGCCTCGTGGAGGACAAAATCGAAGAAATGATCGACCGGGGAACGATCATGATCGACACGACGGGCGCGGTGGTCGGTCAGGTCAACGGGCTCTCGGTCTACGATTTTGGAGAGCACGCATTCGGAAAACCGGCGCGCATCACGGCGAAAACTTCGCTCGGCCGCCGCGGCGTCGTCAATATCGAGCGCGAAGCGGAAATGAGCGGGCCGACGCACAACAAAGGCGTGGCAATCCTCAGCGGATACCTCCGGAGTCTATTCGCGCAGAACAAACCTCTCGTTGTGGACGCGAGCATCACCTTCGAGCAATCGTACGGAGGAGTTGACGGCGACAGCGCCTCGTCGACGGAAATCTACGCAATCCTCTCGTGTTTGGCCGATGTCCCGCTCCGCCAGGAGATTGCCGTGACGGGGTCGGTCAACCAGAAGGGGGAGATTCAGCCGATCGGGGGTGTGAACCTCAAGATCGAAGGATTCTACGATGTGTGCAAGGCGCGGGGCCTGACGGGAACCCAGGGAGTGATGATTCCTGTTCAGAATATTGACGACTTGATGCTGCGGGAAGAGGTGTTTGATGCGGTGAAGAGAAACAAATTCAACATCTATTCGGTCCGGACGATTGATGAAGGGATTGAAATCCTGAGCGGCATCAAGGCGGGGAAGAAGCAGAGGGACGGGTCGTTCGAGCGCGGGACAATCTTCCAGCTCGTCGACCGCCGGTTGGGCGAGTACGCCGAGCACTGGCGGGAGTTTGAATCGAAGTCGTAAAGAAGTATATTGGCGTCGGAAAAGGAATTCGAATCTGAATCATTCCAAGGAGAGGGCGATGGCGAAACTGCTTGCAGCGGGACTTCTCTGTGCGTTCGGCCTCGCGAACGCACAAGTATCGGATCGGCCAACCGTTACGCCGATGGTTTCACTTTCACACTATGTCCTCGACGGAGAACCCGTCACCGGCCCGTCCGTTGGCCTCCGGTTCGATTCGCGCGAGATCGGTGCGAGCCGCTTTGGATTTGAATTGGGAACAATCCTCAGGCCCACCGGGTCGCTCCTGTACCAATCCGAGCCGTTCATTTACACGGGAGGGGAAAAATACTACGGACTGCAGCCCCCGATATCGAACGGTGCATTCAGGACGACGAGCTACGGCATCGGTCTTGGGTTTATCGGGGTTGATTTCCGCACATATCTACTCGAAGGGGATTTCCGACCTTACGTCGGTCTGGGTGCGCATCTTGTCGGGTGGTCTGAGGCGTCGACGTTCACCGGGACTGTGGCGCCGGAAGTGATGACTGGTTTCGACATGCGGGTACGAGACCAGCTGAGCGCATTCGTGGAATTCGACTATCTCATTGGCACCCCCACGTTGTTCGGAGAAAAATCCGCAACGCTCAGCAACATCGCTGCGTTTGCAGTCGGGCTGAACTTCGCTCCGCGATGGTAGCAGGAACAAGTTCCCGCGGACAGTCCTACCTCAACCTCAACCTCAACCTCATCCCTAACCCTTACCTCGTTCCTTTTCGGTCGTCGTTCTGCGCCGATGGATATGGTACCCGCGTCTAATTCCGTCGTGCACAAAACAAAAGCGGCATCCCTCGTTCGAAGGACGCCGCTTCATGAAAGCGGAGCTGGAACGGGCAGCTAGTTGTTCTTCTGCATGTTGTCGGTCTTCGGCTGCATGTTGTCGCTCTTCTTGTCCATCGATTCACCCTTCTTCTGCATCTTTGCCCCCTTCTTCTGCATCTTTGCCGCCGTCGTCTGCTTCTTTTCCGCCTTGTTCTGCATCTTCGCCCCCTTCTTCTGCATCTTCGTGCCCTTCTTCTCCATCGTCTGGCTCTTGTTCATCTGGTCACCGGTGGGCTGCTGTGCCGGTTTATCCTGCGCTATGAGCGCCTGACTGAACACGACGCCGAGGGCGATGAGGACAACCATCGTTAACTTTTTCATCTTAATACCTCCAGGTGATGAGTTTGAGTGAGTTGCTTTCAAATTCAAGGGTTCAATGATACCGAACTCTTCGAATAAAGTCAACACTGTCAAAGTCGGAAAAGTTTCGATTTTGCCCTGCAAACATTGATTTTTTTTGAACTATCGCACGGCGAGCGCAACGCCATGTTTGACCCCCTGAATTCCCCGACGGAAGATCTTCTCCTCGACGATCAAGCTTGCAACGATGCATGACTCCTGCTCCAGGCCGTAGAAATGGCCGGGATGCACGTAGATGCCAACTTCTCTCAGAAGCGTGAGAGCCCACCGCTCGTCCGACCGGACACGCGGAAGTTGAAGGATGACCGACCATCCCCCCTCGCACGTGAGTACGGAAATCCCTGAACCCGGTACTTCCCGGATGCAATATTGCAGGTTCCGGCGTGCCCGCGTGCCGATCTCATGCGCAATCATGCCGGCGCTTCGCAAGAGCTTCGGCAGCATGAGCTGCGGGACCACACCGACGCTGAGATATGTATCGTGGATCCACTCGAGCCGCGCAATCGCTTCATCGCGCACCTGGACCGGTCCGGATACAACAGCCCACGCAAGTTTGAGCTGGGGAAGGCCGAGCGTTTTCGACAAACCGCCGAGCGTGAAAGTGAGGACCCGCGATTCCCCGGCGAACGAATCGCTCCGCTTGGAATCATCCCGGTGCCGATACTCATCGAACACTTCGTCGACGATGAGGGCAACGCCGCTTCTGTGCGCAATTTCCACAAGCCGCTTTCGTTCGTCACGCATCACAAACGATCCGGTCGGATTGTTGGGATGGACAAGAACGATCGCGCGCGTTCGTGGTGCGAGGGCTCTCTCCAGAGAATGGAAATCGATGCGCCATTCGCCGTCGTACGCGAGCCGGTAGGACGAACATTTGACATCCGAATCCCGGGCAAGATGTTCGAGAAGAGGATAGCTCGGCGCCGGCGCAAGGATCGTGTCGCCGCTGTTGCAAAGCAGACGGAAGATGAAAGCGTACGCCTCGCTCGTGCCCGGGTGAAGAAAAATTCGGGATGGGTCGACGGCAATACCCTTCCGCCCGTAAAACGCGCTGACGGCTGTGCGGGCTCTCTTTGTGCCGTGCGGGTCCGGGCGATAATCGACTGGCCGGATGGAGCGAGCGGCTTTCAGCAGCGAACGGGAGTTCGAGCGGAACCTGCAGAGGGTCGGATTGGATTCAGTGAGGTTGAGGATGGGCGCGCTCGCGGCTTGCTTCCGGAGAAGCATGCGTGCCAGCGCGTTGGGGTTTTTTGAAAATCGCGATCGGCGGGAGAACACGACCGGCGGACAGTTTTGGGTGAGGGTTACGTCTCGACGACTTCGGCTTTCTTCCGGGAAGCCCGGTTCCGCTCGTTATGGTCGAGATACCGTTTGCGGAGGCGGATCGCTTTGGGCGTGACCTCGACATACTCGTCGTCGCCGATCCACTCGATCGCCTGCTCCAGCGTCAGGAGTCGCGGCGGCTCGAGGCGCACGGCTTCGTCGGACCCGGATGCGCGCATGTTCGTCAGCTGCTTCGACTTGCAGACGTTGACAACCATGTCCTGCTCGCGGGAGTTCTCGCCGACGATCATGCCGGCATAAACGCGCGTGCCCGGCTCAATAAAGAACGTCGACCGCTCCTGAAGTTTCCACATCCCGTATGCGACCGCCTCGCCTCCCTCCAGGGCCACGAGCGCTCCCTTGGTCCGGTGCGCCATGTCCCCCTTGTATGGTTCATATCCGTGAAAATTGTGATGCAGGATTCCCGTTCCCTTGGTCTGCGTCATGAACTCTCCGCGAAATCCGATGAGGCCGCGGGCCGGGACGAGAAATTCGAGGCGCGTATTTCCCTGGGACTGGATCATGTTTTTCATCTCCCCTTTTCGTCCTCCGAGGTTTTCGATCACGGCGCCGACAAATTCGTCCGGGACATCGATGATCACGTGCTCGACCGGTTCGCTCAGCACGTCCTGCAAGCGCTTGTAGATGACTTCGGGCCGCGAAACCTGAAATTCATATCCCTCGCGCCGCATCGTCTCGATGAGTACGGCGAGGTGGAGCTCTCCACGGCCGCTCACGCGAAAAATGTCCGGTGAGTCTGTGAGCTCGACGCGCAGGGCGACGTTCGAACGGAGCTCTCTCTGCAGGCGTTCGCCCAGGTGCCGGGTCGTTACGTACTTCCCCTCTTGTCCGGCGAACGGCGAATTGTTGACGATGAAATTCATCGAGAGCGTCGGCTCTTCGATGGAGACGAACGGAATGGGCGTGGGATCCGATGCGTCGGCGATGGTCTCGCCGATGTCGACGTCTTCCATCCCTGCCAGCGCGACGATGTCGCCGGCATGGGCCTCGATCGCTTCCATCCGTTTCAATCCTTCGAATGTGTAGATCTTGGTGACGCGGGCGTCTTCCACCGTCGAATCGCGATGAATCACCTTCATCGGGGATCCGAGGCGAATCGTCCCGCTGGAAATTCTTCCGATGCCGAGTCTCCCCAGGTAGTCGTTGTAATCGATCGTCGTGACGAGCAATTTGAACGGAAGGTCTGCATCCCCGGGCGGCGGAGGAACGCTGTTGACAATCGCTTCGAAGAGAGGTTCGAGCGAGGTTGCCTCGTCTTCCAGCTCCCGCTTTGCGAGGCCCTGCTTTGCAATGGAATAGATGATCGGAAAATCCAGCTGCTTGTCGTGCGCGCCGAGCGAAAGAAAAAGCTCAAACACCTCGTCGAGAACCTGGTGAGGACGCGCATCCTTCCGGTCGATCTTGTTGATGACGACGATGGGCTGGAGGTCGAGCTCGAGCGACTTCTTCAAAACGAATTTTGTTCCGGGCAGAGGTCCCTCCGCCGCATCGACAAGCAGGAGAACGCCGTCCACCATTTTGAGAGTCCGTTCGACCTCGCCGGCAAAGTCCGAATGACCTGGCGTGTCGACGATGTTGATCTTGTAGGTCTTGCCGTGCGCCTTCGACTTGTAGAACACCGAAGTGTTCTTGGCGAGGATGGTGATGCCCCGCTCGCGCTCGAGGTCGTTTGAATCGAGGACGCGGGTGACCATCTCCTGGTTTGCCCGAAACGTGCCCGTCTGGCGCAGCATGTAGTCGACGAGCGTGGTCTTCCCGTGGTCGACGTGCGCGATGATGGCGATATTCCGAATCTCTTCCCGCTTCTGCATGTGATTCCTCAGCCCTGACGAGGCGCGATTGACAAAAAGAAAAATGCCTCAGAGACTTTGTTTCATCTGAGGCATTGATAAGATACGGGAATTTGCGGACAAAAACAAAGGCCGGCTCTTGCGGGAACCGGCCTCGGAATATGACGGATTGGTGTTGCTATCGAATCGAGAGCCCTACGCCGAGAGCGGCGACAGGTGTTTTGCTGAAGCTGTACTCTGCATGGACGTTGATGATGAGAAGAAGCAACCGAACGCCGGCCGTGAAACGTGAGGTGTTCTTCCCGTCGACACTAAATCCCGGGACAGTGATGGTTTGAGACGGATCCGCCGGATTCGTTCCCTGGAATGAGTTGACCGAGAAGGATCCTTTTTCCAGCTGGAATCCTCCGTAGATTGTCAGCAGGAAAAGACTCTTGCTCACCTCGACGCCGTAAGCCGTCCCTTTTCCTGTGAGCAGGTCATTATCGTTCTTGTCCTTGAACTTGTAGCTCTGCGTCATAAAATCGGCCGCGACGTTGACCGGGAACAACGGGAGCCACTGGTCGATGCTATAGCGAAGCCCGAATCCCGTTGCGCTGAACTTTCCCTCATCGCCTGCCGAGATTGTCGGCACAAACCGGCCCATAACTTCGAGCCCGAGAGGGAGACCGATGTCGACCTGGGGAACCGGAAGCGGAACGGCAGGAAGATTAAAACCTCCCGGAAGCTCAAGTATAGGAGGACTGCCGGCCGCCAGGTACGCAGGGTAGTAAATGGAGGTCGACTTCATCTTTACGTCAGTAGGGGCTTTGTCACCCACAGCGCTATTGGCAGTTACGACCTGGTCGTAGTCTGTATTTGCGTGAAGATTACCGAAGGGAGTAGCGATTTGAGCGGGGAGAGTCAAGGAGTATGTTTTATCTGCATCCGTCGGCCGTGCGAGCCCGAGCTTGACCCCGACGTCGAACCCAAGTACGCTGTGGAGGTCGGCGGAATAGTAGATTGCGGAGTTCATGTCGGCAGCCCATCCGCTCAGGATGGGAGAGATGTAGCCCTTCGCCGCGTCCGACCCCATTTTTTGCAGCTGCTGCCCCAGGTCCTGCGCGGAAGAAACACTTCCGAACAGAACCAACCCGCCAAGGAGTGCGAGGCATGGGCGAAATGAGAATTTCATCGTAAAGGCCTCCCGTAGTTTGAAAGTAGGTTTGGATACTTCGTTCCCCCGCTTATCAACGTCGTATCGCGAACTTTTTATGCGCCAAATATACGAGAACTTTCCGGAGAATCAAACGGACGCCCGGACACGATGTGCGCGGGGACAAGTTTCCCGACGACGGGGCCTTGAAAATCCCCCATCAACGTTCAAAGAAGGGGTGATTGCTTCAATCTGCGACAACAATAAATGCGTACGCCGGGTGACAGCAGGAGGGGTGTCGCACAGCGAGATCTAGACGCTGTCGCCGAAGAGCGGGGCGAGGTCGTCGAAGTCTTTACGGGCGGCGAACCGGAGGGCGTCGCCAAACGTATTGAGAACAATGAGAGCGTTCACATTCGCATCGAAGCTCGATGCTTTTGAAAGCCGGTTCCACAATCCTTTGTTCACTTTCCCGATATCACGGTACAGATCGAGCAGCTTGTCGAGTTTCCAGTCGGGCTCGCTTCCCTGGCGCATCCGAAAATATTGAGCGACCAGGTGCATCGAGAGGACGCGATAGACTGTCTCCGTTGCCGTGGCGAAGGGAAGATGGAACCGGACCATCGGACGAAGCCGGTCGAGCACCGGACAATCGCTCGTCGTCATGTAGATCCCCATGATCGAAGCGAGGCCATTCTGGACCGACGTATCCTGCGCATAGGTTCGCTCCGGCGCTTCCACGATGACCCACGTTTTGTCGTGCGAAGTGAGAAACTTGAACTCGTCTACGAGGTTTGAAATGTTCAGAGCCACGGGACAATGTTCGACGGATTCGTCGAGCGGACAGTTCTCGCACTGCTGATACTTCAGCTTTGTCCATTCGGGCTTGGAAGGGTTCGGACTCCGGAGCAACCCGAGCGACTTCGCATCGAGGAGGACGACGAATTCCTTCTCCGTGCCGTCGTCGAATTGGAATTTGTATTTGAATCGGATGGTATTGGTGTGGTCGGATTCTGCCATACGGAGCATCCTGAGACGCCAATGTACGAATTATCGCACGAACATCAACCCGGAAAACAGCGTCTCGTGGTACTGTCTTGGATTCAATGGGCTCTAACCTGTTAAGGAAGCGTTGTGCTGAACTTGCTTCCCCCGTGCATCGACATGGGTTTCAGCATCTGACGTTCACAGACCCCGAAACTCAGCCAGAGGCTGATGGGCCTTCGGCCCAAAGTTCGGGTGACGATTTCTTGATAGCAGGATACTACCCGTTTCGGCCGCCGATTGTAAATCGGCCTCTTTTTTTCTACATTGCATCCCCCTGACCTTCCGAACAAATCGCGAGGGCCGGGGTGAGGTGTTTTTATACAGTTGAAATGAATTTGATGGACAAGGAAAGAGCGCACCCGCGTCAGGTTCGAACGGCAGATCTCGTCCGGGAAAAAATCTATCCGTCGGTCCCCTTCCGTGAGCTGATTGCCCGCGTTCAGGCCGCGAAGCCCCGCTCGAGACTCCCGATCTCCGGCCTGGCCGGCTCTCTTCACGCATTTGCCGCTGCCGGAATATTCGAGCAATGCTCGAAGCAAGTTCTCCTCGTCGTCGCCGATGCGGAACGCGCGGCGCAACTGTATGACGACTGCGCGCTCGTTGTTCCGGAATCGAACGTGACCTTCCTGGGTGACGAGGTGGAGCGCAATACGAAACTGCTCGACATGAGCTCTCCCGTCGCGCGCGTCGAAACTCTCATCCGTCTCCTGAACCGGACGCCTCTCATCATTGTCTCCTCCGTCCGGTCGCTCGCAACTCCCGTTCCCCCGCCGGGCGAACTTTCAGGCAGAAGGATGGAAATTCAACGCGGAAAGAGCTATCCCTTCGAAGGATTGACCGAGAAGCTGCTCGCCGCGGGGTTCGAACGGACGGATTTCGTCGGCGAATACGGCGAATTTGCCGTCCGCGGAGGGATTGTGGATGTCTTTCCGTTTGTCGGCGAGAATCCGGTCCGGTTCGAATTCTGGGGTGACACCGTCGAATCGATCCGAGAGTTCGACCCCGCCTCCCAGCGCTCGATCCGGTCGCTCCAGTCGGCAAACCTCGTGGGCTCGCTTCCGCCGAAGGAAGCGGGGCCGCAGCCCCCATCGCTTCTCTTCGAGTATCTCCGCGATGATGCCGTGATCTTTCTGGATGAGCCGGCGTTGCTTGCGCGCGAAACCGAACACCTCGCGACTGGAGGAGACGGGAGCGTTGTGCCGTGGCTTGAGATCGAGCGGCGATCGTCCGATTTTCTCCGCGTGGAGCACTCGACACTCACGGCCGACAAGAACCCGCCGGCCGTGCAATTTGGGACGAAACCGCATCCTGCGATCAACGGAAGCATGAAGGTCTTTGTCCGTTACCTCGATGCCGAACACAGTGACGGGCGGGAGGTCTTCGTGGGGGTCGACGGCGACGAAGAAGACCGCAGACTGCGGGAACTTGTTGGTGAGGAGAAGGGGATGGAACCGCGGAGCGTGCCCGATCAGGGGTCGCAAGGCGAGGACGAAGCGCCGACGGCAGCAGAGGAGATACGGACGCCTTCGTACTCGCCGCTCTTCGATTCCCCCCACAGCGGCTTTTCGTATGCGGCCGCGGGCATCACCCTTTGCACGGAGCACGAAATCTTCGGACGCCTCAAGCGGCGCGGGAAGGGGCGCACGCGCAGGTTCGCCGGCATCACGCAGAAAGAACTCGCGCAGCTTCGTCGCGGAGACTTTGTCGTCCACGTCGACTACGGGATCGGAAAGTTTGCCGGGCTTCAGCGCATCAAGTTGCGGAACGTGGAACAGGAGGTCATGAAGATCCTGTACCAGAATGAGGATTCAATCTACGTGAATCTTAACTTCGTCAACCGGGTGCAGAAATATATGTCGCGCGAGGGGCACGTTCCGGCGCTGACCCGGCTCGGAAGTCCCGACTGGGAGCGGTTGCAGTCGCGGGCGCGAAAGAGGATCAAGGATATTGCGCGCGACCTCATCAAGCTGTACGCGCGCCGCAAGCACGAGCTCGGTTTTGCGTTCTCGCCGGACACGCACTGGCAGAAGGAGCTCGAAGCTTCATTCATGTATGAAGACACGCCCGACCAGGCCGGGGCGACGGCGGACGTGAAAAAGGACATGGAGGCGGCTTCGCCGATGGACCGGCTCATCTGCGGAGACGTCGGATTCGGAAAAACGGAAGTGGCGGTTCGGGCCGCGTTCAAGGCGGTTATGAGCGGGAGGCAGGCGGCGATTCTTGTGCCGACGACGATCCTCGCATATCAACACTATCACACCTTTTTGGATCGGGTAGGGCGTTACTCGACTCGCGTGGAGTCGTTGTCGAGGTTTACCTCGCCGGCGAGCGTGAAGAAAATTCTGCAGGATGTGCAGGCGGGGTCGGTCGACATTCTTATCGGAACCCATCGCATTCTTTCGAAAGATGTCGTGTTCAAGAACCTCGGGCTCCTGGTCATCGATGAGGAGCATCGGTTCGGCGTCGCCTCGAAAGAAAAGCTCCGCCAACTGCGGGCGACAGTCGATACGCTCACGCTGACAGCCACGCCGATACCGCGCACGCTTCAGTTTTCCCTGATGGGGGCACGCGACCTCTCGATCATGAACACGCCTCCCCGCAACCGGCTCCCGATCTTCACGGAAATCATGGAGCGCGACCCGCGGCTCATCCGCGAAGCGATCCTCAAAGAGCTCCACCGCGGCGGCCAGGTCTACTTCATCCACGACCGCATCCACGACATGGACCAATTGCTCGCGGACCTGCACAAGCAGGTGCCGGAAGCAAAATTTCAGACGGCGCACGGGCAGATGAAGGGGCACGAGCTCGAACGAACGATGATGGAATTCCTGGAGAAGAAATTCGACGTGCTCGTGTGCACGAAGATCATCGAGTCAGGAATCGACATACCGAGCGTGAATACGATCATCATCAATCGAGCCGACCGGTTCGGACTGGCGGAGCTGTACCAGCTGCGCGGCCGCGTCGGCCGGTCGAATATTCAGGCGTACGCGTACCTTCTCACGCCGCCGATTTCCATCCTCCCAAAACAAACGCTGCGGCGCCTCCAGGCGATCAGGGAATTCACCGAACTCGGCTCCGGGCTGAATCTTGCCATGAGAGACCTGGAAATTCGCGGGGCGGGAAACCTCCTCGGAGGCGAGCAGTCCGGGTTCATCATGGAGATGGGGTTTGAAATGTACCAGCGTGTCGTTCAGGAAGCGGTGGAGGAATTGAAGAATGAAGAATTCGCAGAAACATTTGAAACGGCGGGAGCGGTGGCGGGCAGAGCGAGGGAAGAAATAACGATCGAGACCGATATCGAATCGCTCATCCCGGCAATGTACGTCGAAGATGACGGGGAACGGCTGGAGATCTATCGTCGACTCTACAAGGAATCGTCGCTTGCGGGAGTTGAGGCGATGAGGAATGAGTTGAAGGATCGCTTTGGGGAGTACCCGGAAGAAGTCGAACACTTGCTCCTTTCTGTCGAGGCGAGAATTCTCGGCACGGCGGCGGGAGTGACGAAGATCGTTCTTGAGCAGAATAAATTGGTTCTCCAACTGCCCGGCAATGAGGACGCGGAATTCTATGACAACGGAGAAGGCGGATCGTCGCGCTTTCAACGGATGATGGATTTCATTTCCCTGCGCCCGGGCTTGAAAGCGCGGCTCACCGAAGAACGGAAACGCTTGCGCCTCTTGCTGAACGTAAAAAATGAAGGGGGTCCACAATCACGCCTGCGAGGGTTGCAGTCGATTCTTCGGGAGCTTGGGGAGGCGGCTCAAGTTTCCGTGAGCTCGAAGACAATTTTGGAGAGGATGGAAGGTCGATGACGCAAACGCCGAAGGCCGTGATGATATTCGACGGAACCTGCCGGTTCTGCCGTCTCTGGATCGGGCGGTGGAAGGAAATGTTGGATGAATGGGTGGAATTCATCCCGGCCCAGGAATCCGGCACTCGCTTTCCCCAGGTTTCATCCGCCGACCTCAAGGGTGCGGTTCATCTTGTCCTTCCGGACGGGAAGGTGCTCTCGGGGGCTCACGCCGTGTTCCAATCACTCGCTCTCGCTCCGGGAAACGGCTGGTTGCTCCGGCTCTACCAGAAAGTGCCGGGAGTCAAGCCGCTCAGCGAGCTCGCCTATCGATTCGTCGCCGGCCATCGGAATTTCTTCGAACCGGTCACCCTTCGCCTTTGGGGCGATTCTCTTGAACTGCCAACGTATCGCTGGACCCGCTGGTTATTCCTCCGCGCGGTCGCGGTCGTCTACCTGATCGCGTTTGCTTCCCTCTCCACGCAAGTCATCGGTCTGGTGGGCGAGAACGGAATTCTTCCCGTTCGCTCCTTCCTCGAATCGTTCCATCAGCAAGCGGGGAACGACGCATACCGGTTTGCGCCGACGCTAGTTTGGTTCAATGCGAGCGATGCATTTCTGCAATTTCTTTGTTCGGCCGGAGTTGTCTGTTCGGTCCTCCTGGCTGCAGGAGTCCTTCAGAAGCCGATGGCAATCGTCCTGTGGATTTTTTACTTCTCCCTTTACACGGCCGGCCAGGATTTTCTCAGCTTTCAATGGGACATCCTGCTTCTCGAGACCGGCTTTCTCGCCATCTTCCTGGCGCCGATGAATTTCCTTCCACGTCCCTCCGCGGAAAAAAGTCCTCATCCCCTCTACATCTGGTTGGTCCGGCTCCTCCTCTTTCGGCTGATATTCCAATCCGGCGTGGTGAAGCTTGCTTCCGGCGATTCGTGCTGGCGGGACCTGACGGCGTTGACCTACCATTACGAAACGCAATGCATTCCCACGCCGCTCGCATGGTACGCGCATCTCCTTCCGCTGTGGTTCCAGAAATTTTCCGCGGCAATGATGTTCGGAGTCGAACTGTTCATCCCGTTCCTGATTTTTACACCCCGCCGCCTCAGATTCGCCGGTGCGTGGGCCATCATCGGGTTCCAGTTGCTTATCGCTTTGACCGGGAACTACACATTCTTCAATCTTCTCACCATCGTTCTTTGCATTTCGTTGTTCGACGACCGCGCTCTGCGCCGGCTTGTCCCGCGATCGTTGCGGGTGGGCCTCCAACCGCGCGTTGTGACGGGAACCGGGGGCCGAATTCTCCGCGTTGCGTTCGCCTCTGCAATGCTGGCGCTCAATGCCATTCATCTCGTGCGATTGTTTGTCCCGTGGGACAGCATTCCCCAAATTGTGTTCACCGCGGTCCGGGACACGGCCCCGTTTAACGTCGTGAACAGTTACGGACTTTTTCGGGTGATGACGAAGACGAGACCGGAGGTCGAAGTGCAGGGAAGTAACGACGGGACGAACTGGCGGCCATACGAGTTCAAATATAAAGCGGGAGACGTGATGCGGCCGCCTCCGTGGGTCGCACCACACCAGCCGCGGCTCGACTGGCAGATGTGGTTCGCGGCGCTCTCCGATTACCAGAACAACCCGTGGTTCGTGAATTGTTGCGTGCGACTTCTGCAGGGCTCTCCGGACGTTCTTGCGCTCCTGGAGAAGAACCCTTTTCCGGAATTGCCTCCGCGGTACATCCGCGCGTTGCTCTACGAATACCACTTTACTTCCCGGGATGAACGGAGATCAACGGGCGCCGTGTGGAAGAGAGAGCTGAAAGGAATCTATCTCCCCGTCATAACTCTCAGAAGGAATTGACGCCGGAACTTTATTTTGGTACAGATGTTAGCATGAATCGAACACGGAGGATGAATGGCGAACCTGAGCAAGGCGACCCTTGGAGGCGGATGTTTTTGGTGCGTTGAGGCGGTGTATCAGCGATTGGATGGTGTAACGTCGGTTGTACCCGGATATGCGGGCGGAAAAGTGCCGAACCCGACATACGAGCAGGTCTGCACCGGAACGACCGGACATGCGGAAGTGGCGCAGATTACGTTCGATGCAGACAGGATTTCTTACAAGGAGGTTCTGAAATGGTTCTGGAAGAGCCACGACCCCACGACGCTCAATCGGCAGGGAAACGATGTCGGCACGCAGTACCGGTCCGCAATCTTTTTCCACGATGATGCGCAAAAAAAGGATGCGGAGGATTCGAAGCTGATCGCACAGGCGGACTTTCCGAACCCGATTGTCACGGAAATCGTCCCGCTCCGGCAATTCTATCCCGCCGAGAATTATCATCAGGATTATTACAACCAACATTCGTTCGCTCCCTACTGCATGCTGGTGATCTCTCCCAAGCTGAAAAAGCTCGGCCTTCGGTAGGCGGGCCGCCGCTCCGGGACTTGACTTTGTGGGGGAACTTATATTAAATTTGAATTGTTCAAATTTAAAATACAATGAAAACCACCAAACAATACGGGGAACGGGCCGACCGGGCGCTCAGCATGTGGGTAAAGCTGGTCCGGGCGGCTTCGACCTTCGGCAAACAGACGCAGGAAAACATCAGGCTGTTCGGCCTCACGGAGCCCCAGTTCGGCGCCCTCGAATGCCTCGGCCATCTCGGCCCGATGACCATCGGCGAATTGTGCCGCAAACAGCTTGTGAGCGGCGGCAATATGACGGTCGTCGTCGATAATCTCGAGAAGGAAAAGCTGGTCGAGCGTGTGCGTCCGAAGAGCGACCGGCGCGTTGTCAGGGTCCGCCTCACGGCACGCGGGCAAAAGCTGTTCGAGGAAATCTTCCCGAAGCACGCCGAATTTGTCGCGGACCTCGCCTCGGTGCTGACTCCCAAAGAGCAGAAAACACTCGGAGGTTTGGCCAGGAAGCTCGGAAGGAAGATCCAGAAGCGGAAATAAAACTCCGGTTCGGCCCGCGACCGGTGAACACGGTTAATGAGAAAGTGACAAAACCAAATGGCAGAAAAAATTGATGTGGTCGGCATTTCCGGAAGCCTTCGCGCCAAATCGCTCAACACGGCGCTCCTGCGAATCGCGCAAACCCAGCTCCCGGCGAACATGACGTTGGAAATTACAGACATCGGCGGAGTGCCGCTCTTCAATCAGGACCTTGAAAGCAACCTTCCCGAATCGGTGGTGACGCTGAAACGAAAGATCCGCGAAGCAGACGGGCTCTTGATCGCGACCCCGGAGTACAATTTCTCCATCCCCGGCGTTTTGAAGAATGCCATCGACTGGGTATCGCGCCCTGTCAAAGAAAGTGCGCTGGATGGAAAACCGGTTGCACTCATCGGTGCTGCGGGCATTTCGGGAACAATCCGGGCACAAATGCACTTCCACAACATTGCGATGTTTACCAACATGCGCCTGCTTCCGAGGCCTCAGCTTTATGTCCAACAGGCATTCCAGAAATTTGACGCCGAAGGCAACCTTACGGATGCCGCGACGAAGGAAAAACTCGGACAGCTCCTCGTGGCGTTTGCCGAATGGATCGTGCGGTGGAAATCATGACTTCGCCTTCAGTGAAGGAATCGGTCGGAAGGGAATCGAGCCGTGGCTTCACAATGCCGGCGGATGCGGGCATTGCCTTCGTCGAGCTTCGCGTCCGCGACCTAGGGCGCATGCTTACATTTTACCGGGACGCTCTGGGATTGACCGAGACAAAGCAAACCACCTCCGGTTCGGAACTGGCGGCCGCAGGTGGGGGCGAGACGATTGTCCGATTGTTTGAAGACAGGAATGCAGAGCCCCGGGCCAGTCGCACGACGGGATTGTTTCATACCGCGATACGCTTTCCGGGCCGTGTTGCGCTGGCGCAAATTTTCCGACGCCTCGCCTCTCTCGACATAGCATTTCAGGGATTTGCCGACCACGGGGTGAGTGAAGCGTTGTATCTTGCGGACCCCGAGGGAAATGGTCTCGAACTGTATGCCGACCGGCCGCGGAATCAATGGAAGCTTTCAGACGGGACCATCCAGATGGGAACCTGGGCGCTCGACGTCGACGCGCTTTTAGCGCTTGGGTCTTCGGACCGGTGGAGCGGAGTCGATTCCCGAACCGACATCGGCCACATCCATCTCAACGTTTCCGACCTTGCCGGGGCCGAGGCGTTCTACTGTGACCTGCTCGGGTTTGACGTCATGGTCCGGACTTATTCCGGCGCGCTGTTTGTCTCGGCCGGCGGCTATCATCACCATATCGGCCTGAACATTTGGGCGGGTCGAGGGGCATCCCGTCCGCCCGAACACTCGACGGGCCTTATGAGCTACGGCATCCATGCGGGACCGCAGGATCTGTTGTCATCGCTAAAACAAACGCTCGACAGGAAGGGTATTTCCTTCACGGTCGGGGATCATCAACTCACTCTCACCGATCAGGATGGAATAAGAATTCATCTGCTCGAATCTGGCGGAGGGTCATCATCAACAGGAGGGAAGATATGAAGCGGTTTACGGCGGTATTCTTTGGTCTTGTTCTGCTTTCGGCGTCGGCGGTTTCTCAAACCGGCGGCTGGATGCTCGACAAGGCTCATTCAAAGGTAACCTTTGGCGTCAAGCACATGGTCATCTCGGAGGTCGAGGGATCGTTCGGTGATTTTGATATCGCCGTCAACGCATCGAAGCCCGACTTCACCGACGGCACTGTCGACGGTTCGATCAAGGTCGCCAGCATCAACACGGAAAACGCCGGCAGGGACCGGCATCTCAAGAGTGACGATTTTTTCAATGCGGATCTTTATCCCGAAATCGTTTTTAAAGGCACGTCGGTCGAGAAAACTGCCGATGGGAAGTACAAAATCAAGGGCAACCTGACGATTCGGGATGTGACAAAGCCGGTGACGTTCGACGCCGAGTTCAACGGCACGCTGCAAACGAGCCGCGGCACCCTCTCGGCCTGGAAAGCCACTCTCGC
>Ga0335080_10001774_pt1 | contig 21435 bp, 18 predicted proteins | sample Lox_Sample_34_FD_206720 | JGI IMG/M metagenome (GOLD analysis project Ga0335080, IMG submission 206720) | Soil microbial communities from Loxahatchee National Wildlife Refuge, Florida, United States - Lox_Sample_3.4 | ecosystem: Environmental > Terrestrial > Soil > Wetlands | place: USA...
GCCTGTTATGCGCTCGTGGTTCCGTTTGTCATGATCGGGTTTGCTGCGTGGTACAAGCGGCGCCACTCTTCCGACAAGGATGTTTTCGAGGGTGCGCCCCCTCCGGTCCTATCGCGCTAATTGGAGTTCGCTTTCCGCCGCACGATTCAGGGAACGAGCGTAATGCGGCAGCAGTCCGGGATGAGCTCCAGTATGCTCAGTCGATCTTGTCGGGATGGAGGGCGATGTTCTTCTCACCGGCAGCCTTGCGGTCGTTGTAAGCCTTCACCCAGTCTTCCCAATGCTTGCCAGCGGCGCGATCTTTACCGCTGAATTCGAGCCGGGCCACCTCGGCATAGCTGAGCTTCTGCTTGCCGGGAACATTCGGTTCAAAGTACTGGACGAAGCTGTCGTTCAGCGTGGATCCAGTCTGACGATTGAAGATGTAGGCCTCAATACGCCTGCCCGCTTTGGTTGTGATGGTCACATCGCCGCGATAATCAAAGGCCTTCTCCAGCGCGTCGCGCAGGGTGTCTTCGCCCGCGAGCTCGGGCACCCAGCCTTCGAGCTGTTCGTGCTGTGTGCCTGGCGCGAGTTCGAGTGACTCGATCTGCTCGATAGTGTATTTTGATACTTCCGCAGTCATCACGTTCTCTCCGAGAACCGGCCGTCAGCTAACCGCTAGCTTTCAGCTGGTCGCTTGCGGTTATCTTGTTGCCATTTCGCGATCGTTGGATTCGATCTGGACCAGCGTGGCCGGGCCATGAGGAGCTGGTTCGCTAAGCAAGCGAAGAGCGTGCTCATCCTTGTAAGTCGAGAAGGTGCCGCGGATCATTGCCCACAGACCCTTCAGCGAGCCGAATCCGTCAATGACTGCGGTGGGCTCGTAGCCACAACTTACCATGCAGTTGGCGCACTTCGGATTCCCGCTCGCAACGCCATATTCTTCCCACTTCGTTGTCTCGAGCAGTTCCTGGAAGGTCTCCGCGTAGCCGTCCTGTAGCAGGTAGCAGGGGCGCTGCCAGCCGAAGATGTTGTAGGCGGGCGAGCCCCAGGGGGTGCACTCGTATTTGCGATCGCCCATCAGGAACTCAAGAAACAGCGGGGACATGTTGAACTTCCACGACTTTTTCCGGTTTGAAAGGATGGCGCGGAAGAGGCGGCGTACACGGGCGCGGCCGAGGAAGCGCTGTTGATCCGGCGCCATCTCGTAGCTGTAGCCGGGCGAGAGAACAATGCCTTCGACGCCCATCGTCATTACGTCATCAAAGAAGGCGCGAACATTGTTCGGATCGGTGCCGTCGAAGAATGTTGCGTTGGTCGTGACACGGAATCCGCGTTTGACGGCTTCCTTAATTCCTTCCACGGCGAGGTCGTATCCGCCTTCTCGGCACACGGAGAAGTCGTGGTGTTCGCGGTCGCCGTCGAGGTGGACGGAGAAGGTCAAGTACTTTGAAGGAGTAAATTCGTGCAGGCGTCGCTTCAATTCGAGGGCATTGGTGCAGAGGTAAATGTACTTCTTCCGAGCGATCAGGCCGTTGACAATATCAACGATCTGCGGGTGCAACAAGGGCTCGCCGCCGGGAATGGACACCATGGGCGCACCGCATTCCTCGACCGCTCTGAAGCACTCCTCAGGCGTGAGCATCCGCTTCAATACGTGCGGCGGATACTGCACCTTGCCACAGCCGGCGCAGGCCAGGTTGCATCGGAAGAGCGGTTCGAGCATCAGCACAAGCGGATAGCGCTTGTTTCCGCTGAAACGCTTCTTCAGTACATAGGTGGCAACCGTCCACATCTGCGAGATCGGAACTGCCATATTCGGGTAAACCCTCCGTCCAGCTAGTTGGCGTCCAGCCACCAGCTAAAGACATAAATGTTAGCCAGCGATCGAAACTACGGTGCCAGCTGCCAAGAACTAGAAACTGCTTTTCTCCATCGCCCGCTGGTAAGCGGTCAACGCCATGAGCGGGAAGTATTGCCGATACATCGTGTATGCGAGATAGAAGACCTTTGGAAAGCCGGTGCCGGTAATGATGCCCTCGCGCTTTGCACCTTCACCCATCGACTCGTCCCAACTGCCGTCATTCAGTTGGCGCTCAAGCAACCAGCGCACGCCTTTGGCGATGGAGTCGGATCGGTCGTCGCCTGCTGCAAGCAAACCGAGCAGCGCCCATGCCGTCTGTGACGGTGTGCTTGGTCCAAGGCCGCGCGTATTCGGATCGTCGTAGCTGCCGCAGGTTTCGCCCCAGCCGCCGTCAGGATTTTGCACCATCCGGATCCACTCGGCCGCCTGCTGTACCTGCGGTTCGTTGCGGTCGAAGCCGATCGCTTCAAGGCCGCGCAGTACCAGGAAGGTGCCGTAGATGTAATTGACACCCCAGCGACCGAACCAGCTTCCGTCAGGCTCCTGTTCGCTGAGGATGAATTTAATGGCCTTCTCGACACGTTTGTCTTCTCGCGTGTAACCATAGATGGCGAGCATCTCGAGCATGCGTCCCGTAATGTCAACCGTGGGCGGATCGAGCATCGCATTATGGTCGGCGAACGGGATGTACTGGAAGATCATCTTCGTGTTGTCTTTGTCGAAGCTGCCCCAGCCTCCGTTGCGACACTGCATGGCGAACTCCCACTCGATAGCCCGCTGTGCAACCTGGTGCTGATATCGCTCGCGGGGATTGTCGACCTTGCTGAAAGCAAGCAGAACCTGGGCAGTGTCGTCGGTGTCGGGATAGAACTCGTTGTTGAACTCAAAATACCAGCCGCCAGGCTCGGTTCTTGGAACCTTGACAGCCCAGTCGCCCTTGGCGCGGACTTCCTTGGAGAGAAGCCAGTCAGCAGCTTTCACCATGCGTGAATCATTGCGCGGGACTCCGGCCTCGCCCAAAGCGTAGAGAGCCTGCGCCGTGTCCCATACCGGAGACATGCAGGGCTGCATGCGGAAAGTCGCAGGCATATCTTCATTGGCCGGTTCTTCAATGCCTAGCTTTTCAAATTCGTCGCGCGCGCGGATCACCTGCGGATCGTCTTCGGAGTAACCGAGACAGCGCAGCGCGATAATCGCGTTCATCATAGCGGGGTAGATGGCTCCGAGCCCGTCAGACATCTCAAGGCGCTCGAGCATCCACTTCTCTGCCCTTTTGAGCGCGAGCTTTCGCACGGGGCGGAGATGTACCGCTTCGGCCCAGTGCATGATCCGATCAATGGCGATGAAGAAGTTCCGCCAGGAGATCCTGTTCTTTCGATCCCACTGGAGGCGCAGATTTGAATTGGCACGGCCTCCTACGTATAACTCATCAATACTGTGTTCGGCAGGGATCTTCTTGAATGGCTTCTTGGCGTAGATGATGGCGAGCGGTACCAGGATGGAGCGCGACCATGAAGAGATTTCGTAGATATTGAAGTAGAACCAATTCGGAAAAAGAACGATCTCGGGAGGGATGGCCGGAACAGCGTCGTAGTCGTACTGGCCGAGGGCGCAAAGATACATCTTGGTGAAGGTGTTGCACGCCACTACGCCGCCGTGCGCCAGGATCCATTCACGGCACTTGATCAAGCGCGGATCGCTGGCAGGAATATTCATCAGCTTTGCGGAGAAATAGCACTTCACTGAAAGCGAGACATTGCCAGGACCACCGGGATAAAGGCTCCAGCTGCCATCGTCCTTCTGATAGCGCATCATCTCGGTACAGGCGCGTTTCAGACGCCCAGGATCGCCGGATTCGAGAAGCGTGTGCAGGAAGATGTAGTCGGCCTCGAGCATCGAGTCAGCTTCGAGTTCGCCGCACCAATGACCCTCGGAGTGCTGCCGGCTTAACAAGTAATCAGAGGAACGATGGATGGCCGCTTGTACATCAGCGAGGGCGGCATCCAGCCTGCCGAACTTCGGCGCTGTGGATTCTGTCTGACCCTGCTGAATACTCATGCGGTTTGCGGTCCTCAGTGAATTCAAAATACCCCGGTTTCAGGCGCTCTTACCGGATTCCTGCAGCCAGTCGCTTACAGAGCAGCGAACCCACAACCCAGAACTGCACTAGGACGGTTCGATTCCGACGCACTCCGGAGCGTTGGATTCCGGCCTCAGCGAACAGGAACGGAGTGAGTACCACCTGGGCTTCCAATCGCCTGGATGATTTCGGGAGGCAGTCCAAAGCGTACATTCTCAGGCATTACCTCAACTTCTTCGACGCCCGAGAAACCGTTTTGACGCAAATAATTGACGACGTCTTCTACGAGCACTTCCGGAGCCGAGGCGCCGGCTGTGACCGCGACTGTGGAGACTCCCTGGAGCCATTTGGGATCGATTGCGCGGGAGTTATCGATCAGGTACCCGATGGTCCCAAGATTTCGGGAAACTTCGACAAGCCGGTTGGAGTTGGAACTGTTGGTGGACCCGACCACGAGAACCAGGTCCGCGTTATGGGCCACGTTGCGAACTGCCACCTGGCGATTCTCCGTTGCGTAGCAGATGTCCTGCGAGTGGGGGCCTGCGATGTTTGGGAACTTCTCTTTGAGAGCGTGGATGATGTCACGCGCTTCGTCCAAAGAGAGCGTGGTCTGTGTAAGGTAGGCGACCCGGTTCGGATCAGGAACCTGAAGTGCGGCAACCTCGGCCACATTCGAAACAACCTGCGTAACATCGGGAGCTTCGCCTAGGGTGCCCTCGATCTCATCATGGTCGCGATGGCCGATCAGGACCAGCGAGTAGCCTTGTTTGGCAAACTTCACGGCCTCAATGTGAACCTTGGTGACGAGCGGGCAGGTGGCATCGATCACCTTGAGTCCACGGCCCTTGCTTCGTTCACGCACAGCGGGTGAAACGCCATGAGCCGAGTAGATGACGCGCTGCCCATCGGGCACGTCGTCAATCTCATGAACAAAAATTGCGCCCTTCTCCGCCAGTTCATTCACAACATAGCGGTTATGCACAATTTCCCGGCGGACGTAAATCGGGGCGCCAAAGGTTTCAAGTGCGATTTTGACGATGTCGATTGCACGGACGACACCGGCGCAAAAGCCACGCGGTTTGAGAAGAAGCACCCTCTTCTGGGTGGATGATGCATTGCTCTGTGCGTGGTTGGGGATGGAATCAACGGCACTTGTAGTCACGTTATCATTATATCAATTCAAGGAGTTTCCGCGGGACTCGAAGCATGGTTCGGAACCCGCGTAGTTCATCTGATTCGGCCTTTCCATTGAGGGCTCCGATGCTGGTCCGTGGGTTTCTCGTCCTGCAGGGTCTGCGATGAAGGCGGCGTCGGAAACCCGCCTTCTTCAGCTTCTTGCAGTGCCGAGTTACCTTCCTCAATGACTCCCTTCATACCTCCCTAAGTTGTCCCTTTCGGGCTGAACCGGGCATCTGCCGAATCTGCTCGATGCCGACGAGTCAGGGTCGTTGCAGATATTGACCACACAAACAATCGGTCACTGGATGGGCTCGCGAAATCCCAGATTTCAATTCTGCATTCAAGGGGAAATCGCTGACAATAAAGGAGTACGGCAGGTAGATTGAGGATGGACTGATTGAGTAACAAAAGTGGCATTACCACAAAAGACGAGTGCAATTACCAAATGGGCTTGGCAAGTTTTTGGTGGAGGCCTACTTTCAAATTCTGCTTCATCTGGAAGCAGCGGGAGCAAAACGTGACGGTCGAGATGAATGCGCCGCAGGTCCAGAACGGGAACACCGGTGCAAATGTGGCAATGAAAGCGCGATTCATTTACCCCAACTTAAAGCTGCGAGTTTACACCACAGGAATGCGTCAGAATCGCCTGGCAAAGCTTGTTGGGATTGATGAAGCGTATCTGAGCAGGATCATCAACGGAGTCAGGGTTCCGGGAAAACAGATGCAAGAGCAGATCGCCCAGGTACTCGGCTGCGATGCAGATTGGCTGTTTCAGCAAACGCCTGTTCAGACACCACTAGAGTTCAATGGAAACGGCGCGAAGATCGGATAGTGCGGGATTTGGTCGAGAAGACCTGAGTTTTGAAGTTGCCTTTGTTCTTTCACAACTCCCCCACTTCCCCTCAGTTTCCTAGATGAGTCTGCTGGTGGCGTAGCCGCGCTGGTGGCTCTACGTGTGTCCAATCGCGATCAAGCCAGGGGGCGCGCGGGATGATGTGCGCGCGCCGAATTGGCAAGGATGATTGCGGCTGCGGTGGCTTGTCGCTGAACAGCGGCCTCGCCATCACATGTAAAGTCGCCAAGACCATTGCATGGACCCGCTTCCCTTTCGGAATTCTACGGAGGCATAACCGCCTCACCAAAATGCGCGTTCAGGCGTGGTTAACTGGTAATTTTTCATATGGTTACTTGGTAACCTAAATGTCACCTGGTCACGACGCCGACCATCAATTCTTTCTACAACTTTCGCGGAATTATGTCCGTTTAAAATCAAATGGTTCAATGATTTGAAAATATAGTACAAAGGTAACCGTTACATACCACGTTCGTGACTATCGTCACCTGTACCGAGCGGCCCGGCAGGACTGATTCTGCTTCTAGTCAGACCGGGCCTGTATATCCCCACCGCGACGAGATTGACGGGGCTTTCTGCATCGGCCTGACGGCAACACCACATTGCTCCAGGCGCAGGTGAGCCGATGTATAAATTTCGTATTTTTTCGTTTCTTGCAACTGCATCCAACATGGCGACCGAGCCACCGAGAGTCGCCCAAAGTACAATCAGAACCCACCGACGCTCGATAGCCGTGGCGACAATCGTGGCCGCCTCTATGACCCTTTGCCTGGGGTTGTCTGGATGCGGATCCGATTCGAGCGCTTTCTCGTCGACCAGTACGACGTCGACAGAAATCGCGGTAAGTCCCACTGCGATAGACTTCGGCGACGTAAACATCGGTACAAGAACATCGCAGACCGTCTCGATCACAAATAAAAGCCGCATACCAATGCTGGTTGAGCAAGTGAGCAGTTCGAGTTCCGCATTCACCGTTGTGAGCTCTTTGCCGGCGACCCTTTTCGCGGGCCAAAGCCTGGTTGCCCAGGTGCTCTTCGACCCCAGTTCGACTACTGATTCCTCGGGCCAGCTGAATGTGGTCGCAGCCAACTCCACGACCGGAGCAAAGTATTCGAGCACAGCCAAGCTCCATGGAAAGGGCGCGACCAAGGCGGCTCCGACAGCTTCCCTATCGGGGTTGACCTGCGCCAACACGTCGATGACTGGGGCTGGAAGCAACAAGTGTACGGTGACATTGACCGCTGCGGCACCGACTGGTGGAGTGATCGTCTATCTCGCGAGCAACAGCAGCGCTGTAACAGTTCCCGCTTCAGTAACGGTGGCAGCAGGGGCGTCGAGCCAGACATTCATGGCGACAGTGCTTTCTGTAAGTTCGCTGCAGACTGTGACCCTTACGGCAACGCAAGGATCAATCTCACAGAAAACGTCTATCCAGTTGAGCGGGGCAACGGCGGCAATCGCGCCGACGGTCGCCGCGTTGTCCTGCGGCTCAAGTTCATTTACCGGATCCGGTACGACGGCGTGCACTGTTTCGTTGAGTTCGGCGGCGCTGTCCAGTGGACAGAGCGTGGCTCTGACAAGCAGTTCATCGGCTGTGTCCGTTCCTGGCAGCGTAACAGTGCCTTCAGGTGCTTCGACGGCTTCGTTTACTGCGACAGTTGGATCTGTAAGTACAGCGCAATCAGCGACGGTAACGGCAACCGCCAATTCCTCCACAAAGAGTGTTGCACTGCAATTGAAGGCAGCCACGGCAGCATTAGGCTTGAGCGCGAGTTCGCTGGCGTTTGGCAATGTTTCAGTAGGAACGGCGGTGACAAAATCAGTGACAGTGACCTCGAACGGCACGGTGGCTGTAACGATCAAGTCCGACTCGATATCAGGGACAGGGTTCTCAGTTACGGGTGGAAGTTTCCCCGCCACCTTGAATCCGGGACAGGCGGTGGTCCTTTCAGTTCAGTTCGATCCAACGAGTACGAGTTCATCGACGGGACAATTGACAATCTCGAGCAGCGCGCCGGCCGTTACGGTAAGCCTGAGTGGCACCGGAACCACAGTGGCGCCTACCGTCAGCGCAGTTTCCTGCGGCAGCGCGTCCATCACCGGCTCGCTTGCAGATGCGTGTACAGTAAGTCTGTCCGGCTCCGCGCCGACGGGCGGCCTGAGCGTGAGCCTGGCCAGCAACAATAGTGCCGTATCCGTGCCGAGTTCGGTCACCGTGGCTGCCGCGGCCACAACTGCGGCGTTCACCGCGAATGTGGCTTCCGTAGGCAGTTCGCAGTCGGCAACCGTGACGGCAACAACGGGCAGCACTTCACGCACGGTTTCATTGCAACTCAACGCAGGCACCCCGACGCTGAGCGTGAATGCAACTAACATCTCGTTTGGCGGAATTGCAGTCAACAGCTCAACCAACCAGACCATCACTCTCACATCGAGCGGAACAGCTGCAGTGACCGTGAATTCGATTGCCGTGACGGGTAGCGGCTTCTCGGCATCCGCAGTTAGCCTGCCCGCCACTTTGAAGCCGGGGCAAACGCTAAGCCTCACCCTGACCTTCAATCCGACCACGGCGGGCTCGGCAGCTGGACAGTTGACGATCACCAGTAATTCATCCACCAATGCGACAGTCAACATCGCATTGAGCGGCTCGGGAGACTCTCACGAGGTAGATCTGAACTGGGTAGCTCCCTCCACGTCGGACTTCACGATCACCGGTTATAACGTCTACCGGGCTCCGAGCGGATCGAGCTCATTCGCCATGCTGAAGTCGGTCACACCGACGACGTACACCGATACGAGCGTCCAGAGTGGACAGACGTATCAGTACTATGTCACCAGTATCGACTCGGAAGGCGTCGAAAGCTCGCCATCAAACACTACAACGGTGACGGTACCGTAACCGAATCTGATCCCATACAAGTGCGCCGCCCGAACCTGGGCGGCGTGTCACTATGCACATTTGTCATAAGGGAGCGGGAACGCGCTGTCCCAATCGCGACACTATCGCGGGGCCCGCGCAACGAGCAAAGGCAGGGACAGAGTGGTGAGGATTCGGAGTCGCCTGAGGGAAAACCCTGATGAGACTCTAAGTAAGAGGGGCGAGCAAGGGGATCTCGAGAGGCGGGGCGTAAACTCTATGTCCAACATTTACCTTGTAGATAATACCGACGTTGGAAACATTTACATAGTCAGGTCCAATCGGGCTGGGCTGATCTGTTGAAAAACCAGCCCGAAATCGACCCAAGTCCAACTAATTATTGATCCACCACTAAGGTAACCTCCAAGCGGATTGTGGTCATCTTCTTGCATGATTGTCTCTAGAGTTTTCATCACCACGGGGAAAACGATCAGCGCAGTGAGATCGGTTGCGCGATGAAGTCGTATACCTGTCGGATCATGCTCTGGGCTGTTTCGCGTTCTGATCGCCTGTTGGAATTGTCCCACGGTCTGTAAGAACAAGATCTCAGCACTGTTGATGTTTCTGGAGTGTCGCAAAGAGGACTGCGCCGCTTCACCGAGAAGATTTGCGCCCACAGTGAAACGGAGGCGCGAAGGCCAATGTGGCTGGGAAGGAGAAGTGAATAGCACCCTGAACGTCTGGAGTTGACTTGCTCCAGGTGACCATTCACGAAGTTCTGGCAGCTACTCGTCGCTGAGTATATTTCTGGCATCATTTCCTTTTCTCAGCGGACATGTTCTTTGGCTACCGGAGCTAAAGCGAAGAGCGCGAAAGCGTCTGCTGAGGAAAAAACGATGTATCAGTCTCAGGTTCGGCCGCGAGTCGACGGCCGGCAGTCTGTTGCGCAGCAACAACTCGAGAAAGAATCGCAAAGTTCATGCGTCGATCGTAGATTGGCGGATACCAGAGCTTGGCGGGCTGTAGCCACGGCGTCAATCGCCTTTTGCTTGATGGCTCTATCTGGATGTGGAGGCTTGCAGTTCAATAGTGCAGGCAGCGCCAGTCCTGCCCTTAGCCAGATTTCCTGCGGAACTCTGTCACTGACTGGTGCGCAGACCAAGTCCTGCTCCGTATCGCTAAGTTCGGCCGCATTAAGCGCAACCGTGGTGACACTGAAAAGCAGCAGCACGGCTCTGCAGATCCCAACGACCCTAACGATCCCTGTGGGATCAGCGTCCGCAAACTTCAATGCTGTTTCGTCCACGGTTAATACAGCCACCAGCGTCACGATCATCGGCTCTATCGGTAGCGTGACGAAAAGCGCTGTAATCACGCTTTATCCTGTGGCCGTAGCGCTGAGCGATGTCTCGTGCGCTGCAAGCACCCTTACGGGTCCGGCGACGGAGGCCTGCTCGGTATCACTGAGCGGAACGGCCACCAGTCCGATAGTGGTGACACTCAAGAGCAGTAACAGCGCGGTCCAGGTTCCTTCCGCGGTTACTGTCGCAACGGGTGCAACGACTGCAGGATTCAGCGCAACCGTAGCAGCGGTTTCCAGCACGCAGTCGGTGACACTGACCGCAAGCGCAGGCGGAGTCTCGAAGAGCGAGGTTGTTCAAGTTCAGGGATCCGGCGCGCAGTCTTCGACTCAGCACCAGGTGCAATTGAATTGGGATGCACCGGTGGATTCGACAGACCCTATTGTGGGATACAGGGTGTACCGGATGAAAGCTGGCGGAGCTACCTACGCTTCTCTGAGTTCATCGCTGGCATCGCAGACGAGCTACACCGACGCGACCGTTCAGAGCGGCTTCAGCTACGATTACGTGGTGACGAGCGTCGATGGCAATGGAGTCGAGAGCGCCTACTCAAACCCGACCACGATTACCATACCGTAGCGATTGACAGTTCGAGAGCACTCGCGGCATGAGGCCATTGCGACCTCACGCTACGAGTGCTTCTCCAATCTGATCGATGACGGCGTCGGCAATGGCGAGGCTGGCAGTAGCAGCGGGACTGGGCGCATTGAGCACGTGCAATGCGTTCGGCTGGCGTACAAAATAGAAGTCTTGCAGGAGCTCGCCGGAAGGCGAGAGTGCCTGGGCGCGGACACCTGCGCCTCCCTCCATCAAATCGTCGATCTGGAGTTCAGGAACCAGTCGTTGCAGGGATTGGCAGAATAGAGCCTTACTGAATGAGCGGTGGAACTCGTGCCAGCACATCGAGGGATAGCGGAGAAGGAACCGCCAGAAGCCTCGGTAGGTAAAAGTCTCAACCAGATCCCGGATCCGCACGTCCGTGTGACGATAACCTTCGCGTGCGAATGCGAGCACTGCGTTGGGGCCGGCTTCAATTCCGCCATGTATTAGGCGGGTGAAGTGCACGCCAAGAAATGGGAACTTTGGGTCGGGAACCGGATAGATCAGATTGCGAACTAGATGCGAACTCTGCGGTTTCAGTTTGTAATATTCACCGCGAAAAGGAACAATGCGCGTCGCATCATGATTGCCCGCCATGTTGCTGAGGCGATCGCACTGCAGGCCGCCACAGTTGATGATGAAATCGGACTCATAGTCCCCGGTCGTGGTAGCGATGTGCCAGGTACCGGAATTCCGGAGCTTGATCACTTCTGACGAGTAATGAACGTCAGCGCCATGAGCGATGACTTCGTCGGCCATCGCCTGAGTGGCTGCCTTGAAGTCGACGATGCCTTCCTGGGGCACACGGATCGCAGCAAGTCCGGCGGCATGCGGTTCGTATTCGCGGATCTGATCGGGGACCAGCAGTTCGAGTCCCTGAAGTCCATTGGCAGTGCCGCGTTCAAGAAGAGCGTGGAGTCGCGGAATCTCCTCGGGTTCCGTGGCAACGACGAGTTTGCCGCATGTTTCGAACTGTATGCCATGTCGCTCGCAGAAGTCGACCATGCGGCAAATCCCCTGCACCGCCAGCTTGGCCTTCTGGGAGCCCGGCTTGTAGTAGAGACCGCAGTGTAAAACCCCGCTGTTGTTGCCGGTTTGATGACGGGCCGGACCATCTTCCTTTTCGAGGACAGTGACCCTAGCTCGCGGATACCGGCAAACCAGTTGATGTGCAGTTGCAAGGCCGACAATTCCGGCGCCGACGATCGTAATTCTCACTGAGCACCCTGCCGTTCTGAAACGTGAGACTGGGAGGCTGTACGAGACAGAGCGAACGACTCTCTTATTCTGCCTGCCAGCCACCACACCTTTACCCTGCAGTTGAACCTCTGCGCCGGAGAAAGGGAGAATACCCAGCGCGCGGTCCACATTGCCACTCTTCGAAACACGACAAGCGGGACACCGAACAAGCTCAGATGCCGTTCTGTTTCGGAACCGAATTCACGGACGTCACCACGCCCCTTGCCATACCACCACTTAAGGAAGTAGGACTTGGTGACTCGATGCCGAGGAACAGCGTGATAAACGACTGCGGCAGGCTCGTACCACAGATGCTCGCCACCGCTTAGGACCCGCATTCCGAATTCCGTGTCTTCGCTGCGTATCTCCGAACCGGGCTGAGGACCTAGATCGCGCCGGAAGTCACCATAGCGCGCAAACACCTCCCGGCGGAACGCCATATTGGTGCCGAATGGTGGCTCTTTCAGTTCGCCCGGTTCCGATCCGAGATCGAACATCGCAAGGGGCGCGAGCGAATATTGTTCTGACGAGGCCAGCCACCGGGGTGGGATGAAACCTCGTTCGGGAAGGATGCGGCCTCCGGAGCCGCAGTAGGATGGATTATCAAGTGATCGCGTCAGGTTGTAGAGCCAATCCGGCTCGACCTGTACATCGTCGTCCATAAACGCCAGGACGGCTGAGGTGCTGTTGCGAATCGCAAAGTTAAGCGCATGCGACTTTCCTGGTTGGGCTTCGAAGGCGTAATGGAAGCGCCCGGGATAGCGCAAGACGAAACTCTCCACGACTTCACGAGTTTTGTCCTTCGAGTTGTTGTCGACGACCAGGACTTTCCACGAAACCGAAGCAGGCAGTCGACTGACCGCAACACTTTCAAGAGCTGCCGCAAGGCAATCGCACCGATTGTACGTGCACAAAACGACAGTAATGTCCATCTATAGGCCTGGGCTTTCCTTGCGGATTTGAGAGGAGTCTCCTAAGCAACATCCACTGATTTGAGAGACCGGGTGCAGGTTTCGGTAATCTCTCCGAGAGTCTGCCGTATCTCGCATTCGTAATAAAAGCGACGCCGTGCGTCCAACGTGAACACCCAACGAATGACTCGAAGCGGCAGGAAACGGAGAGCGAGGCTCGCCAGGCTGAAGAAGCGGCGGGGGACGCCAAAAACGGAAGGCCGCTCCCCGCGCTCGATGATACGGGTACGGCCATAGTCGAACCACCAAGCGCGAAAGTAGCTCTTGCTGAGGCGTTCCTCTGGAACCGGATGATGAACGACTGCGGAAGGCTCATAGTGCAAACGCTCGCCCGCCGAGATGAGACGGTTGCCGAAGTCTATATCTTCTCCGCTGAGAAGCTTGCTGCCGCAATGACCGAGATCGACCCTGAACAGGCCGTATTTTTCGAACATGCTCTTTCGAAAAGCCATGTTCGCGCCATAGGGTGGCCTCTTCATTTCGCCGGCCTTGTCTCCGAGGTCAAATATCGGCAGGAGTGCGCCAACGAGGTCCATGTCGCCTCCAACAGTGAGCCAAGCCGGCAGCTTTAAATCCACAGGCGGCACAACGCGGCCTCCGCCACCACCCCACCCATTCGTCCGCAGCGGCGCAGTGAGCTTTTCGAGCCATGTTGATTCCGCAATCACGTCATCGTCTGTGAAGACGATGATATCCCCGCCAGCAGCACGGATCCCGGCGTTTCGCGCGCGTGAAAGGCCCTGCTGCGGCTCGAATACATAACGAAAGAGAGCTGGGGAACTTCGACAATACGACTCGACGAGTTCCCTGGTTCCGTCGGTTGAGTTGTTATCGATCACAACCGCTTCCCAGGTGACCGAAGGCTGCATAACCTGTGAAGCAATGCTATCGAGCGTCTTCGACAGACTTTGGCAGCGGTTAAACGTGCATATCAGAACGGAGATGTCCATCGTTTCGCAATCAGATCGAGAGGAGTCTCCCACTAATCCCTTCTGACGTTACTGGAGTCTCATGACGCCATCGCGATGCGAAGGGCTTCCTCACGCGAAGCGAATACGGCTTGCCTGGAGAAGATAGCGCTATATGCAGAGCGACTGGCAGAGGCGGTAAGGTCTTCGCTCGAAAGAGCCCGAATAAGTGCGTCGGCAAAGTCTTTGGGCGTTTCGTAAGCCCGAAGGCCGGTCTGTTCAATGCGATCCATCGGCATGCCCCGGTACGCTTTTGGAGTCCCGACAAACGCCTTTCCGAGAGCAAGAGCTTCGACAGTCTTGATGGAGATACCCGTACCCGACACCATCGGTGCAAACACGCATCGTGCAGCCCGGTAGTAGGGAGCAAGGTCGGCCACGGGGCCCACGAAGTGAGAACTGAATCTCTCGTATACAGACGGCAGGTCCTTGCGTACGAGCATGTCGATTTGACCGACAATTCTCATCCGGTACCCGCGGTCCGCGACGAGGGGCCAGACTTCCTCAAAGAACCATTTCATTGCTGCGCAGTTTGGATTCGTACTTTGCCCTACAAATAACAAGTCGATCGGTTCACCAATGGGGGACGCGGCCTCAACCGTAGATATGAATGTCTCTTCGATGCTGGGCAGCGCGAGAATGTGCGGCTTGCGCGACAGACGAGGCTTGAAAAAACTGAAGTCATCCACCGAGCAATGAACAAGCACCTGCGCCTCGTCGAGAAGGCAGAGTTCACGGGCCAGTAACCGCTTAAGACTATCTTCACGGTGGGTCCACCCGTTGATCTCATGCCGTTCCAGCAAGTGATGAGCTTGCACATCATGTGTTTCAAGAATCATCGGAGTCCGCTTGCCGGATCTTCCAATTTGCTGAGCCAGCTTCTGCGCAAATCCCAAGGTGAAGACGTGATTGACGTTGATCAGATCAACGTCCATTCCGCGCATGAAACGGATCGCATCTTTGGATAGCTGTGCCGAGCGGGCTGTGAAGATGGTCCAATCGAGAGCTGTACTCCGAAACGCATGCGCAGCCCAGGTTGCGTACTTTGCGGCAAGAAACCGCCGGGTATTGATCGTGGCAAAGAAAGTATGATCGGCACCCAGTTCGCGGATGCCTGTCTTGATGTGATCCCAATCCGGAAAGGCTTCGGTAAAGGAGCAATGAAGGGGGACACAGATAAAAGCCGTAGAGTATCCCCGATCTTTGTAAAACTCGATCTGATTCTGTATCACGCGAGCCGTGCCGCTGCGCGGCCAAGGCGGTCCCACGATGATCGCGGCCTTTGTCGGAGTTGACGGGGTTCCATTGTTTGAGCTTGCCGGCATTTTGAAGGATCGCCTCAGTTGGAGTTGGTGAACGCTTTTGCGGAACTAAATGAACGATGGCAGATCTCGGAAATTTCGCCGGCGGTGGTCCATACGCGGCATTTGTTCAAGAACCGCTTGCGTGCGTCGGACTCTTTAATCCACCACCAGGTCCTTCTGGGAAGAATATTCAAGATACGATTGGAAAAACTGACAAAAGACCGCGGAATGATTCCGACAGGCCCCCGGTTCCCTTTTTTGCGAATCAGAGCGCGGCCGTAGTCAAAATGATAGGCAAGAAAGTACTCCTTCTTGAGGCGCCGCTCTTCGACTGCATGGCGAACAACTGCCGAGGGCACATAAAGAATCCGTTCCCCACCCTGCATGACTCTGGATCCAAACTCAGTGTCCTCGTAGCGAATCTCGCTTCCCGGCATTGGACCGAGGTCTGTGCGAAAGCCGCCGTATTTTGTGAATACAGATTTTCGGAAGGCCATGTTGTTTCCGATCGGCGGCTTGAATAGCGGTTGCGATTCAGGACCGAGATCAAATAGTGCAAGTATGCTCAACAGAGACTGATCGCCTTCGGCTGCCATCCAACCTGGAGGTGAAAAATCCTTCGGCAAGTAGACACGGCCGCCGGTTCCCGCCCATTGCGGATCGGACAGAGGTTTTGTCAGCTCGTGCAACCAATCCGGCTCGGCGGTGATGTCGTCATCAACGAACGCCAGAACGTCTCCAGCGGCTTCTTGAATCCCTCGATTCAGCGCAAAGGACTTGCCCTGCTGAGCCTCGAATACATAGCGAAAATGCCTGGGATCGCGACGGCAAAACGATTCCGCCACCTCCCGTGTAGCATCCTTGGAGTTGTTATCAACGACGAACAATTCCCAATCAATTGAATCCGGCATTTGGGAGGCTGCGATACTCTCCAAGGCTCGAGCCAGGCTCTGGCAGCGGTTATAGGTACAAAGGATGACGGAGATCTGCATAGGATCCGGACCTATTCCTGGCTGAGAGCATGGGACTTCGCGACCTTTTGTGACGCCCTCGAAGACGACCATTGGTTGTAAATCTCGGCCATTTCGCCGGCGACCTTCCAGACCTGCGTCTTAGCGTAGAACCTCTCCGTTGCGCCGGTAGTTAGCATCCATTGGAACGTCTTTTGGGGGAGCATGATGAGTAAGTGGTTCGTAATTCCGACAACTGCGCGCGGGATAACTCCGACATCCGGCCTGCGCGGCCTCGTGCGAATGAACGCGCGGCCATAGTCGAAGTACCATTTCAGAAAGTATCCCTTTTCAAGACGCTTGCCTGGAACTTCGTGATAGACGATCGCTGTGGGCGTGTAAAGAAGAGGTATGCCGGATTTCATCAGGCGCAAGCACAACTCCGTGTCCTCACCCCGGATCTCACTGCTGACCGAGGGCCCCAGGTCGGTCCGGAAAACGCCGTACTTTTCGAAGACCTCCTTCCGAAAGGCCATATTAGTTCCGTAAGGTGGATCAGAAAGTTCGATGGGAACCGGACCGCGATCAAACAAAGCGAGCACGCCGGCTAGAGAGCATGGTCCTCCAAGAGCAATCCAAGGCGGAAGCACAACACCCCTGGGAGCACAAATCTGACCGCCGGAACCCATGTACAGCCCGTTCTGAAGCGGCTTCGTCAAGTTCTGTAGCCATGTGGGTTCCACAGTTACATCGTCGTCCATGAAGGCTATGACTTCGCCTGTCGCCTCGCGAATACCGGTGTTGAGAGCATATGACTTGCCCTGACGCGGTTCGAAGAAGTAGCGGATTCGATCCGGATACCTGCGACAATACTCTTCAATCGTTTCACGCGTCGCGTCTTTCGAGTTGTTATCGACGACCAAGACTTCCCACTGGATCGGCTCTGGAACGATCGATGCCGCGACGCTCTCCAGAGCTCTCGCGAGGCTGCCGTGTCGGTTATAGGTACACAAGATTACGGATATCTTCATAAGAACCGATTCACCCGGACCGTTCTCGAATGCTGTCTCACCGACAACTGACGATCCCCAGAGTTCAGGCCAAGTAGTCCTCGTAATACGACGATAGATACTCCTTCAGTGCAACCCGCCAATCACGCATAATATTCAGCCCGCGGAGATCGAGCTTTCGATTGACCAGTCGTTCGCAATCGGGACGCGGGGCGAAATACTCTTTGCTGAAATAGGAACTTTCTACGGCCTCCAATCGCACTGTATCGGTCAGGCCGAGGATGGACAGAAGCTCCTTGGCAACCTCGAAGCGACTCGTTTGGCCTCCGCAGACCATGTTATAAAGGCCCCAGAATTCATGTTCAAGCAGCAGTCTCACGTTCTTGGCGAAGTCGTGGGTGTAAGTTGGAGTTCCGTCTTTGTCACTAACCACCTTTAGCTCTCTTCGACCGTCTTTTAACTGCCGCATAAGTTTCTGAATGAACTTCTTATCCTTGGAGGGCCCCGCACCCATCATCCACCCGGCGCGACATATCAGATATCGCTTCGCATTCTCCGCGACATATCGCTCTCCCATGTATTTGGAGCGGGCATACACACCGAGCGGGTTCGGCACGTCCCAGTCGTCGTATTGCTCCTTGGCGCCATCGAATATCCCCGCAGTGCTTATATAGAGCAACGGAATGTCGAGTTTGGCGGCAATGAGCGCAGCGTTCTCTACCGAGAGCGTATTGGTCGCGTACGTATCATCAGGATGGCACTCGCAGTACTCAAGGTCGGTATATGCCCCAAGATGGAACAGATAGTCGGGCTTGAAAGCCGAAACATCCGCGAGATAGGCGTTGTAATCGCGAAAATCCAGAAGCGAGAGCCACGATTCGTTCACATCCTTGTCAGTACATTTCAACTCGAAGTCATCGTTGAACTGCTTCTGGAAGGCTTCACCGAGCATTCCGCCGCAACCCGCAATATAAATTCTCTTCATCCACGATCCTTAAAGATTAAGCAATCCGCCCGCTAGCAGTTTTGCAACGATTCTGCGACGCAAGATTTCAACCTGTCGCAGAAGGCTGAGACCGGATCTGTCGGTATCAATTTCTCTGCTCTCTCTCGCGCGGCCATTCCCATCTGCAGCCACTCATCACGACGCTGCCACGCTCGTTCCATGGCATCGGAGAACGATGAAACGGTGGGTGCGGGCGCGACAAAGCCCGTCTCGCCATCGACGCACATCATCGCGTTGTCTCCGACATCTGTAACCACAGCGGGACGCGCGCACCACATGGAGTCCATCAAAACGATGGGGATACCTTCGAAACGCGAGGGGAGCATCATCATATGATTCTGCTTCCAAATGTCCCGAATATCAGAAACGAAACCGCAGAATTGAACATTTCTTAGCTGGAGCATCGCGATCATGCGACGCAGTGCCTTCTCGTCCGGACCGGTTCCGAAGAGATTCAATTCAACGGGCCGTTCCCGCCATTGCGGCAACGCCAGAATCTGGAGCAATAAGTCCTGGCCTTTTGCCGGCGGAAAAAGGCGGCCTGGACAGGCCATGCGCCAGACTCCCGATCCTGCAGGCCATGCGGGAACGGGATCGGGAGCGATACTGAAGGGATTCCATATCACTTCTGCATTCTCCAAGGGATCTCCCACCTGCAAACGGAGCAGATCGAGATTCCTGTGAGACACGCAGAAAACCCTTTGTGCCTTTGTGTAACTATCAATGGCATCGTCCAGCGCTTCTCCAAACCACCATTGATCGCCATTGCATTGCACGATCATTACATAAGGCTTAGCAGTTTCTCTCGCAACCTTCGCCCAATCGAATCCACCGGAATTGTGTCCCTGAGAAATGATGATCAGGTCAGGATCGAACTGCTTCAACCGGTGATAGTACTTTGGGCCACCGTATTTGAGGTTCTGCCATGTGCTGCGAGCAAGGCTGAGATTCGGCGAGTGCGTCTCAACTTGGATTCCTTTGTTTGCAAGCGCGACAACCTGATCGCAATCTCGAATCCACGAAACGATCGAGACGAATACCTGATGCCCTTCCCCCTTCAATCTAACTGCGGCCTGACTCCAAAGCTCTTCACTTCCACCCCACGAGCCGGAATGCATCGTACTGACGAATGCAATTCTCATCTCACGATCTCCGGCGCTCTGCTGCCCGGCTGCCCGGTTCGAAGGTGACGCTCGAAGAACGCCGCGTCAAGCTTCAGATTCGCTCCATCGGAGTAATATGCACGTCCATTACGGACCGCCATCTCTCGTGCCGAAGCGTACGCCTTGCGATCTTTGAGAATTCTTGCCATCTCGTTGAAGGCGTCATCAGGAAGCAGCGTCTGCCCGGGCGAAAAGCACTCAAGATCGCCAGTCGAAAAACCCTGGTCGGTCTGAAGAAAATACGTCGGCAGACCGGAGGCGGATGCAACAGTGAGAACACCACTGAAAATGCCGAGCGCGATGGACGAGCGGCGCAGATCATCTTCAAGCGACCATGCAGGATGAGAAAGCTCGCAACGCATCGGATGTTCTCGAATCAGTCGCCGGCAGGCATCAAAATCCAAATCACCCCAGTGTGGATGCGGCCGGATCACGATGCGCCGCAAAGGTAAGTCTGCCGTCAGTAATCGTTCAGCAAGTTCCAATAAGGCGGTGCTTTGCTGCTCTACTCCGTAGAAGTCGCGCTGTGGCGTTGGAACATCCACCATCAATAAGGATTGGCGCTCAAACTGGTCGGGTAAATCCACAACTGAATCGATAAGACACCCACCATTGACGTATTCAACAGGGACTTCCGGCTTCTTGACTGCTTCGAAGAATGCACGGTTTGTCCGAGACATAAACGTCGCCGAAGGTGCTCCAAAAGCAACGAATCTGGAAGCTGTAACTGGAACATCGAGGGTATCGCAAATCACTCCCTGTTGAAATGTCATCACCGGCTTGCTTCGTTGCAGGGCGGTTCTGCATATGGAACTCGCCACAGCGAACCAGTGACAGCGAACAACAGCCGCGTCGAAGTCAATATCGGTGGCGAGACGCTCCCACGCATCGATCGCATATGCGCGTCGCTCGAAATTAACCATCACGTCACGACGCGGGCTCAGTCCAACCGGCTCAAGAATTCGAACCACTTCTGCAAAAGCACGTTGTCCACGTGCAGCGGCGACTTTTTTGCGCAAGCGGGACTCAACCTGATTCGAAGAGTCTGTAGGATCCACGAAGTCGACCTGGCCGGCGCGCCCGGCTGCCTTTAACTGCTCTTGCAGCGTGTTCCGGCAGGATGCGCTATTTGGAATCAAGCAGAGAGTCCTGGCGTCTGTTTCAGCAACACCCAGAACAGTTCGAACAAAGAGCTTTGTCTCAGTCTCCCGGCCGAAATGCTGATTCGGGCAAACAATCACGTCGTATTTGCGTGATCGACGCCCGCGGAACCGGTTTACGGTGTCGGCGCTACGAATTGCAGAGGAGATCAGCCGTCGCGGCGACGCCAGTTCGTGAGAGGAAACTGGTGTCCCTGTAATCTTGGCTAATTGAAGCTCCATGAAATAGTCCTGAAGACCCGGGTCGTGTTGGAAGAGCAGAGTCTGAACTTTGAAAAAGTCTGCAATCTGGGTTCCAGGCGATCGAAACAAGCCTTCGATATTCATTTGGAATCAACGCGCTTTGACAGGCATGTTCTGTTTACTTGCAAAATGCGTCACGGCTTCAATCACCCGATCCTGATCTGCGGGACTCAAACCGACCGAACATGGCAAACTCAGGGCCTGGCTGTGAAGGGCATCCGCTTTCGGGCAGGCAGGACTACCGAAGGGGTCGTGAGCGGGCGAGCGATGGATCGGCTGCCAAAGGGGGCGACACTGGATTTTGCAGGTGCCGAGTTCACGAAGAAGAGCACGCGAATCGAAGCCCGCTTCCTCCTGATCGATGAGAACGGTATACATCCAATAAGTGCTGAACGCCCATTGTGCCTCTTCCGGAAAACGAAGCCCCGGCACCGATGCCAGCGACTCCCGATACCGTTTTGCGATTTCCCGTTTCGCCTGAACGAAAGAGTCAAGCTGCTCCATCTGCGCGCAACCCATTGCCGCTGCCATGTTTGTCAGACGGTAGTTATATCCAACGGCGCCGTGGACATATTCGATCGGATCGTCTTTGGCCTGGGTCGTAAGATACCTGGCACGCGCGGCCCATTCAGGATCATTTGTAAC
>Ga0335080_10001780_pt1 | contig 21405 bp, 19 predicted proteins | sample Lox_Sample_34_FD_206720 | JGI IMG/M metagenome (GOLD analysis project Ga0335080, IMG submission 206720) | Soil microbial communities from Loxahatchee National Wildlife Refuge, Florida, United States - Lox_Sample_3.4 | ecosystem: Environmental > Terrestrial > Soil > Wetlands | place: USA...
GAGCCACCCGTTCCGGAAGGTGGCGGAGTTCGAGGACGGGAAGGCGGTGGAGCTGGAGGCTCCGTTGCCGAGGTGGGTGCCGTGGAGGGCAACCAGAGGAGGACGGAGGCGGTGACGCGCAGGGCAAGCGGAACTTGCGACTCCCCGGCGTCGTGAGCATCGCGGAGCAGGCACCTGTGGCTTCGGTCATCCTTCCTCCCGGGATGACCTCGATGGGACCGATGGTGGGCGTGCAGTCCTCCGACCGATTCTCGGCACCTCGCGCGACATGGAATCGCCTTCCGGTTCGGGCGTAGGACGATCCGCCGACCTCCGGGGAACACTTCGATGCTGCACGACCCCTCCCGCCACGAGCCCCTCCGGACGATCGCCTGGGACGATGCCCGCGTGCGCGCCACGATTGCGCGCATCGTCGACGAGACCGTCGCCGCGTTCACGCCCGACGCACTATGGCCCGTGCACCCGCGCGACGTCGACCCCGGCGAGGATCCGGACGCGCCCCTCACCAACCTCTACTGCGGCGCGGCCGGCGTCATCTGGGCGCTGGATTGGCTGCGCGCCGCCGGCGCCGCCGACAGCCCGTCGTTCGCGCAGCACCTCGGGCCGCTGCGCGAACGCAACCGCGGCGCGCTGGCCGACATGCCCGGCGACAACACCAGCAGCTACCTGATGGGCGACCTGCCCTTCGAGATGATGGCCTGGGGCCACGCGCCCAGCGCCGCGCGCGCCGATGCGATCGCCGCGCTGATCGAGCGCAACGTCGACCACCCGGCGCGCGAGCTGATGTGGGGCTCGCCCGGCTCGCTGCTGTCGGCCGCGCTGATGCATGGCGCGACCGGCGACAAGCGCTGGGCCACCCTGTTCCGTCGCATCGCGCAGCGGCTGCGGGAGCAGTTGCTGTGGTCGCAGCGCCAGGCCTGCCGCTACTGGTCGCAGGACTTGTACGGCCGCCAGTCGCGCTACATCGACGCAGTGCACGGCTTCGTCGCCACGGGCCGCGCGCTGCTGATGGGCCGCCACCTGCTGCCCGAGACCGACTGGCTGGAATGGCAGGCCTGCATCGAGACGACGATCGCCAACACCGCGATCCGGGAGAACGGCCGCGCGACCTGGCCCGTGCAGGCCGACGAGGCGCCCGGCACGCCGCAGAAGTGGCTGATGCAGTTCTGCCATGGCGCGCCCGGCTTCGTCATCTGCCTGGCCGACCTCCCGGGCCGCGCGCTCGACCCCCTCCTGGCCGAAGCCGGCGAAGCCACCTGGGCCGCCGGCCCGCTGGCCAAGGGATCGAACCTGTGCCACGGCACGGCCGGCAACGCCTACGCGTTCCTGGTGCTGCTCGCGCGGACGCGTGACGCCCGCTGGCGCGAGCGCGCCCGCGCGTTCGCGATGCACGCGATCGCGCAGTTCGAGGCGGAGACGGCGCGCACCGGCCGCCTGCGACATTCGCTGTGGACAGGCGACATCGGGCTGGCGACCTTCCTGTGGGATTGTCTGAACGAGACGCCGCGGTTTCCGACGCTGGATGTCTTCTTCGCGGAAAAGGTGAGCTGAAGAGAACAGGCCCCTGCAACAGGAGCGCCGGCAAACAGCGCGCCCTGCCCCACTCGGACACTCGGACCACTCCCGCCGGCGAATCCTGCGAACCCCACCCGCGTTCCCTAGCTGCCGCCTTCCTCGCCCGCCCGGCCTTGATCTCTTCCGCCATCGCTCACCACGGCGGACCTTGGTCGAGTTCCACGCGCGGCGCGTTCAGCCCACTTCAGGCAGGCGGGTTCGTCGTCAGGTCTGCGCGGCTAACCGGTCCGCCTTGAAATAGGACCACAAGGCGGCCAGGGCGATGGGGAACGCACCGAGCACGATGAACACCGTGTCTCCGGCGACGCGAACCCATTCCAGAACGTGGAAGGTACCGCTCATCGAGTAGTCGAGTTGCCGTGCGTGCCAGTAACCGTTGGTGATGACGTCCCAGAGCTGCAGGACGCCAGCCGGGAACAGATCGAGGACGATCATCAGCGAGAGGCCGGCGTTCAGGCCCCAGTACCCAACCCGCACGTACTTCTCCGTGACGCGCCACGCCCGGTCGCTCTGCATGGTCCTGAGGCAGAACACCAGCACGCCGAGCCCGAGCATGCCGAACACCCCGAACATGGCTGCGTGGCCGTGATTGGTGGTCAGGATTGTGCCCATCTCGAAGTAGGAGACGATCGGCGTGTTGATGAGGAAGCCGAAGATGCCAGCGCCCACGAAGTTCCAGACCCCGACGGCGATGAAGAAGTAGATGGCCCACTTGTGCCTGGAGGCCAGGTCCGCTCCGTCGTCGGTTGCGGCGCGCCGCTGGAGCCGGATGAAACCGGAGGCGTCGAGGGTGAGCAGCGTCAGGGGCACGACCTCGAGCGCGGAGAAGCAGGACGCGAGGCCCATGTTGAGGGTTCCCTGCCCGGTGAAGTACCAGTGGTGCCCGGTCCCGATGATGCCCCCGGCGAGGAAGAGCATCGCGTCGAGGTAGACCAGGCGGGTCGCCGTCCGGGTCGAGACGAGCCCGATCTGCCGAAACATGATGGCGACGAGCACCGTCGCGAATAGCTCGAAGAAGCCCTCCACCCACAGATGGATGATCCAGAATCGCCAGTTGTCGATGACCGCGAAGTTGGTGTGGGGGCCGTAGAACACGGCGGGGAGATAGAAGACCGGGATTGCCCCGGCCGCGTAGAGGAACAGAGCCGAGACCTCGCTCGTCCGTTCCTTCCGGATCGCTGGTCGGAGGGCCCGGAACATCAGGAAGAGCCAGAGCAGGAGGCCGACCACCAGCAACAGCTGCCAGAAGCGGCCGAGGTCCAGGTACTCGGACCCCTGATGCCCGAGCCAGAACCAGAGCTGGCCCAGGCGCCCCGTCACGCCCAGGAACTCGCCGACCAGGCTGCCGCCGACCACCAGCACCAGCGCCCAGAAGAGCACGTTGACCAGGCGGCGCTGTCCGGGAGGATCTCCGTCCCCGACCAGCGGGGCGAGGAAGAGGCCGCCCGCGACCCAGGCAGTGGCGATCCAGAAGATGGCGAGCTGCAGATGGTAGGTGCGGAGCAGGTTGTACGGGGCTAGGCGGACGATGGCGTCGAATCCGTAGAAGGAGAACGGCTCGACTCGGTAGTGGGCCAACCCTCCCCCGACGATGGCCTGCAGGAGGAACAGCACTGCCACTACGGCGAAGTACTTCCCGGTCGCCTTCTGGCTTGGTGTCAGCTCGAGGGAGGCGGTGACGGGTCGCGAGCGGGTCTCCGAGGGTTCGCCTTCCCAGCCGAGGAAGTGGAACTTCCCGAAGAGAAGAAGAACCAGTCCCAGCCCGCCAAGCAGTGACACGAAGCTGAGGGCGCTCCAGACATAGGCCTCGGTGGAGGGGTGGTTGCCTGCATCCGGGTCGTAGGGCCAGTTGTTGGTGTACGTGTAGTCCTTGCCCGGCCGGATCGCGACGGTCGCCCAGGTCGCCCACGCGAAGTAGGCATTGAGGACGCGGATCTCGGCCGGGTCCTCGATGCTCCTTGCGGCGAGGCCGGGGGCCCGGTTCTCCCTGGAGAAGTACTCGGCCCAGTATGCCTCCAGCGCCTGGCTGGCTGCGGCCTCCCCAGGTGAGAAGGTCAGCGTGCCGGTCCCTTCGTCGTATCGGTTGATCTTCAGCTCGGTTCGAACCCCCTCCGCGACCTCTGCTCGATCGCCCGGCGACAGGACGGCGAAGGACTTTCCGAACCGCGACCGGGCGAGGAGGTCACGCGCAATCCCGACCTCGCGGTGCAGGTACTCGGCCGTGTAATCGGGGCCGAGATAGGCGCCGTGCCCCCACAGCGTTCCGTGCTCCATCAGCGCGTGCTTCAGGAACACCTCCTGCCCCTGCTCGATCTCGGCGCCGGTGTAGAGCACGCCGCGAGCTGGGTCGAGGATCTGACGGGGGATGGGCGGAGCATTGTTGTAGGTCAGGACGGTGACGACGGTCAGGACCGAGAAGCCGAAGATCATCACCAGCAAGGTGCCGTGCCGCCACCACGGAGAAAGCGGCTGGTTCGCCGCCTGGGTCCGCTCCTGCATGTGTGCACCTCGGGTGCCCGGGGTCTGAATGCCTCGCGTGGACTAGCCGAGTCGGTCGGAGCGAACAAGAACACAACAAGCTCCTGTGCGGGCTCGTCCACGACTCAACCGGCGCCTGTCGAGCTTCGCCCTCCGCTTCGTGTGTGCGCGTCGAGGCCCCGTGAGAGCGCCTGCTACAGTGGATCGCGTTTGACACCAGCAATTGAGTGAGCTCGCAACGCGCACAGAGGCCGTCCACAGTGGCTCGACTCACATGAAGGCACGAGCGACTTCCGCGACGTGGCGCGGCGCTCGAGCACGGCCTGATAGTCCTCGCTTGCGTAGGTGCTGCCCTGATCCGAGTGATGGAGCAGTCCTGCCGAGGGACATCGCCGGCGAAGCGCCATCTCGAGGGCACGCAGCGTGAGGTGCCGGTCGTTGACGGCGCTGAGCGCCCATCCGACGCAGCAGTGGGGGTACAGGTCGAGGATCGCCGCGAGGAACAGCCGCCCACCCAGTGTGACCAGCTCGGTCGTGTCGCCGATCCACCGCTGGTTGGGCCGCGCCGCGGTGAAACTCGCGCCCGAGAAGGTTGGCCGCCACGGGCTGCTCGTGATCGCTCATCGTGGTGCAGCGGTACCGGCGCCGTGCACGAGCCAGAGCCCCTCCGCCTGCATGAGACGGATGACGCGCTTTCTGCTGACCCGGATGTCCTGCCGGCGGAGCGCGAGGTGCACCCTCGGGCTTCCGTAGGTCCGTCGACCTCGAAGGTGCGCCTCGCGGACCAGGACACGGAGCTTCTCCTCCTCGACCTGCCGGGCGGACGGAGCGCGAGATCGCCAGGGGTAGAAGCCAGCCCGGGACACCCGGAGCACTGCGCCGACCCGTTGAACACGCCGCGGCTTTTCTTAGGATCTCGCGGTCCATCCGGAGCTGCCGGACTTCCTTGCGGAGTCGGGTGAGTTCCTCACGCTCGACGCTCGTCAGCGCTCCGGGCTTGCCCTTGCCCGTATCGGCGCGCGCCTGCTCGACCCAGGCCCTCAGTGCCGACTCGGTCAGATCCAGGGCTCGAGCGACCTGCGCGATGGTCCGTCCACCCTCGACCACCTGCTGGACCGCACCGGCCTTGAACTCGTCGGTGAAGCTCCTCCGCGCTCGTCGCGGCTTCCTCTCCTCGGCCATGCTGGACACCGTATCCGCCTCTCGGAAAGTGTCCACCGGACCGGATCAAGCCCATCGCCGGCCCAGCCCAATCTCGCGCCTGAGAGGGCGATGGATCTGCTGCACGAAAAGGTCCGCCTGCTCCAGGGCGAACAGGATTGGGCCGCGTAGGAGTGGGAAGCGAAAGAGTACGGGAGCCAGGCGCGTCGTGCGGTGCGGTTTCAAGTAGAGGGCGGCGGATTCGTGAGGGTGCGGTCCCAGCGCGCGATCTGAAGGTCCAGAGTATCGTCGGTTGCACATGAACACCATGCAAGCAGCAGCGGACGATCGAGCACACCGAGAGGCCTTCGCCCTGGCCATCGTGCAGGGCTACATCGCCAAGAACGGCATGCCCGGGGACGCCGAGAATTTCGTGCAGGACGTCTGGGCCCTGGCAGACCGGATCCTGGCCGCCCGGCTCGCTCCGAAGAAGCAACCTTAGATTGGTCCTCAACTTGCCGGCGAGAGATGCGCGTCGGAGTGCGGAGTGAGCGCTGGCCCGTCGTTGCGCCCCGATCCTTCCCTTCGTCGATTTCCGCTTGCCGGCAGCAGCTGGGGGCTGTTTGCCGATGCTCGAGGGGCGTGTTACTGCGAACCGGTGACTTCCCGACCCGGTGCCGCCGGGCAACTTGAGGTCCGGGAGATCGCATGTCTGCCTCAGAAGCGCCCGCCCTCCTCTGGGAGCGCGATGTGGTGCGCTGCAACCACCTCCGGCAAAGGCATCCGCTTCACGAGGAGGCCCTCCTCATCTGCGCTTGGCCGGGCTGTCCCGAGGGGACACGGAACGGCATGATCCAGGTGCCGGTCGCCGACGACTTCGGTCACGCGCCGACACTCGTCCGTTTCGAGCGCGAGACCCTGCCGCAGCAAAGCGGCCGATTTTCCTTTCGCTGGAAGATCGCGCTGTGATCGAGGGGTCACTCTCCGTGTCCGCCTGGAGCCCGCTCACGGCCGATCGAACGGTCCCCCACCACCCGGCATGGTGGCGAAGGATGTCATCGGGAAGGTGGCGCTGGGCCTGGTGAAGTCGCGGTTCGTTGCGGCACGCGACCTGCGGCGGTCACACAGCCCGATCTGGAACAGCAACGTCGGGAAACTCTGAAAGACGACGCTCAAGGGAGCCACGGAGGAACCACAGAAGGGCAGAGCTGGGCGACCCAGCGAGGCTTGAACCGGTCAGCCCCGACCGGGCGGCTCGCGGAGCTCGGTTCGGTACTCGCTATGCCGGGGTAAACGGATGGGCGAGCATGAGGGCCGATGCCGAGAGAGACACGCAACCACGTCGACGACCTGCGCGGCGCGACCCGGCTCGCGGTCCAGGCGACCCGGGGTGTCACCGATCTCGTCGAGGCCATGCACCAGACGATCGGCGCTGGACCCGCGGTGCTCGGCCGCCCCCTGGAGCGCCCTGTCCGTGTCCTCACCGCACCGGTGTACGCCGGCATTCGCGGTACGACGCGCCTGGTCGGCGCCGGCATCGACCTTGCCCTCGCCGGAATCGGTCCGCTCGTGCCCCGGCGAGCGCCAGGCAAGGAGTTCGAGGCGGTGCTGGCGGCGGTCAATGGCGTGCTCGGGGATTACCTCGCCGAGACCCGGAACCCACTCGCCATCCGGATGGGGCTGTACCACGGCGGCCACCGACTGGAGATCCACCGACATGCGCTGCGCGCCGCTCTTCCCGGGGCCGGGCGGAAACTGCTGGTGTTGGTCCATGGATCCTGCATGAACGATGCGGCCTGGAACCATCACGGACACGACCACGGGGCCGCGCTGGCACGCGATCTTGGCTACACACAGGTTTATCTGCGCTACAACAGCGGCCTGCACATCTCGACCAACGGCGGTCAGCTCTCCGCCCTGCTCGAACGACTCGTCGCCGAATGGCCCGCAGCTCTCGACGAGCTGGTGCTCCTAGGCCACAGCATGGGCGGGCTCGTCTCCCGGAGTGCGTGCCACGTGGCCGAGACCGCGGGCCATCGCTGGCGTCAGCGGCTGACGAAGCTCGTCTGCATCGCCTCCCCGCACCACGGCGCGCCGCTGGAGCGCGGAGGGAGCTGGGTGGACGTGCTGCTGGGCGTCAGCCGTTACAGCCGGCCCCTGGCGAGGCTCGGAAAGATCCGCAGCGCGGGGGTCACCGACCTGCGCTTCGGCTATGTACTCGACGAGCACTGGGAGGGCCGCGACCGCTTCCGCCTCGGCACCGACCGACGAACGCCGCTGCAGCTTCCGGAGGGGGTGGAGTGTTATGCGATCGCGGGAACGAGAGCGCGCCAGCCAGGTACCAGGCTGCCCGACGACGGCCTCGTCCCGGTCGACAGTGCGCTAGGGAGGCACAAGAGGCCCGAGTTGACGCTCGCGTTTCCCGAGACCCATCAGTGGATCGGCTTCGGCATCGGGCACGTCGAGCTGCTCGGCCGCATCGAGGTGTACGACATCCTCCGGGGGTGGCTCTCCTCCCGCGAGGAAGAACGAACGACAGCCCCACGCTGGCGACGGTCCCGGACACGGTGATGGTCACCTGGCCCGAACCGTTGACCGAATGAATCGAACGGTTCGTTGCCGACCGGTCTCAGCGAGCGATTCGTCGGGGACTAGGAGCTATGAGTCATGCCTCGCGGCTGAAGAATCGACCCCACGGCGCGCCCGTGCCTCGAGACACGGAGCGCTGCCTGGCTCGAGCGCGCGGCACAGCATGGGTCGATCTTCGTAGACGGCGCAGAGGAATTGGTTCGGTACGGCAGTGCTCAGCGCCTTGCACTTTCCGCCGGTCATCTTCATGTACCGCCGCGGCTCCGACTCTCGGCCGACGCTCGCCGGGATCTCACCGACGGCCGGGGCCACCAACTCGGCCGCTCGCGCTGTCCCCAGCCTCGCGAGGTCATCGGCGAAGACCTGCACGTAGTCGCGCCTTCCGAAGCAACAGGCGCCGCAGGTCGTGCAGTCGTAGTTCTTGCCCAAGGTCCTGTACATAACCGAGACGAGCGCTCGCGCGCTTCGAGAGGTGGCCCGTGGCCTGATGGGAGGAGCCCGCGCGTTCAGTGGGTCCTTGCTAACCACGCTCAGAGCTCTCGTCCTCGGGCCGTCTCTTTGCGCGCAACCCTTCACCAAGAGGGATGGGCCGCGCGAAGGCAGGCGCGGGTGGCCGCTCGATACGCATCCGCACGCTGGGCGTCGGTTGCGCGGTTCACCTCGGACGGCACAGGCAGGACCGGATAGGCGCACCCCCAACTCTGGAGCCTCCGGTGCGACTGCTCGAGGGCTGCCCGTCGTTCGCTGCGCCAGTCGCTCCTCACTGCCTCGGTGCTCTGCATGCGGCCCCTCGATTCCTCGCTAGCATACGTAGGTTCGTGGGTCGCGCCCGCTCGCTTCCTGCTGGAGGCGAGCGTGTTCGGTGACGGCCTCGGCGATCGCAGTGTCCAGGCAGCGATTCAGGGTGTGAAAGTCCTCGGCATTGATGAGCGGGTTGCGCTCGATGGCCAGCTCGGTGATCGCTTGGCAAACGTTTCCGTCGTCGTGGACCACCTGCGCCACGGTGAACCCCATGCCCAGCAGCTCCCGCCCATGCTTCGCTGCGGCCGATCCGATCGCGTTCGGCGGGAAGGGCGAGGCCGTCTGCTCGCGCCGAAGCGTCCACCAGCTGGGCCAAGAAGAAGGGGACCCCATACTCGACCTCCCGGGGTTCCCTCGATTCGATTGGGCGCGAGGCGACCCTTCGGCTCGTGCGCGCGACCAGCTCGTCGCAGTGCAACTCGATGAAGTCGTAGAGCACGAGAGGCTTCGCTGGCCAGGGAGTGCAGATCCATGTAACACCGTTGGGACGATGCCGCTTCACTCCGCGCAGGCGCCGGTCGCGGCGCCTCTGCGGCCGAGGTCCTCCCTGAACCTTGTCGAATCCTAGTTCCCCAGCTCGGGTCTGCATCGGCAAGGCGGTGCCCCCGCTACAGTGCTCCGACGTGCGGCCCACGCCCCGCCGGCTCCGCATCGCCTACGCCATCGACGCCTTCGCCGGCGAGAAGACGGGTGGAGTCATCTCCGCCAAGCGCTTCATCACCGCGCTGCGCGAGCGCCACGAGGTGATCGTCATCGCTGGCGGGCCGAGCGGCGAGGGGCTGGTCGGGCTCCCGCGCTTCACCATCCCGCCCTTCGGTCGGGTGATGCGAAAGATGGGCTTCATCTTCGCCTGGCCCAGCCGAGCGGTGCTCGAGCCGCTGCTGCGGCAGGTGGACGTGCTTCACGTCCAGTTTCCCTTCTGGCTCGGCATCCGGGCGACGACGCTGGCCCACCGGGTCGGGACGCCGGTGGTGGCGGGCTTTCACGTCCTGCCGGAGAACATGTTCCACAACGTCGGGGTCCGCTCCGAGCGAGTGATGGACTGGACCTGGCGCTTCTTCATCCGGAACCTCTATGGCCGGGCCGATCATGTCGTCTGCCCCACCGCCTTCGGTCTGGCCGAGCTGAGGCGCCACGGCCTCACCGTTCCCGCGAGCGTCATCTCCAACGGCGTCCCCCCGCAGTTCCGCCCCGGGCCGCCCGAGCGCGAGGCGCGCTACCGGAACCGGTTCCTCATCCTGGCGGTCTCGCGGCTGGCGACCGAAAAGCGGCTGGAGGTGATCGTCGAGGCAGTGCGCCGATCCCGCCATGCCGAGCGGATCCAGCTCGTGCTGTGCGGTCGAGGGCCGAGAGAGGCCAAGCTCCGGCAGTCCTCCTCCACCCTTCCGGTGCCGGCGGAGATCCGAGTCGTGGAGGCGGACGACATGCCGCGCCTGATGCGGAGCGCCGATCTGCTGGTTCACGCCGCCGACGTCGAGCTGGAGGGAATGGCGCTGCTGGAGGCGCTAGGCACCGGGCTCCCGGTCGTGGTGGCCGAGTCGCCGAAGAGTGCCGCCGCGCGGTTCGCCGTCGGCGACGAGTTCCGATTCCCCGCCGGCGATTCTGAGGCGCTGTCCAGGCGCATCGACCAGCTCATCGATCAGCCGGAGCGGCTGGCCGCCGCTCGCGAGGCGAGCCTGGCTGCGGCGAAGGGGCTGACGCTCGACGCATCCGTCGCCGAGCTGGAGTCCGTCTACTGGGAGGTCGCCCGCCGGAGGGAGGAGGCCCAACCGCTCCCTGCCGCTCCCTCCGTGACGGCGAGCGCCCCTCCCCCCTGAGCTGGGGGCCTACTCTCGGGGCAACACGGCGCGCCGGCGGCCTTCCTCGCGGCGGCCCTCGATCTGAAGGGGCCCAGGCGCGTACAATTCTGCGTCCACGATGCAGAAGTTGCCCTCGCAGGGTGGATCGGAGCCACGTCCCGAGCTCTCGGTCGTCATCCCTCTGCATGACGAGGAGCCCAACGTCGACCCGCTCCTGGACGAGCTGTTCGGCGAGCTCCGCCGGCTGGGTCGCTCTCACGAAATCATCTGCGTCGACGACGGATCGCGAGACGGGACCTTCGCCCGGCTCGCCGCCCGGGCTGCCCACGAGCCGGACCTCCGGGTGATCCGCTTCCGGCTGAACTTCGGTCAGACCGCTGCGATGTCCGCGGGGATCGAGGCCGCCAGAGGCGTGATCGTCGTCCCGATGGACGGAGACCTCCAGAACGACCCAGCCGACATCGGGCCGCTGCTCGACCGCATCACGGAGGGGTACGACGTCGTGTCTGGCTGGCGCCGCGAGCGCATGGACCCCGAGTTCTGGCGAAAGGTCCTCTCCCGTGTCGCCAACCGGCTCATCAGTGCGACCAGCGGCGTGCGTCTGCATGACTACGGCTGCTCGCTGAAGGCTTACCGGCGGGAGGTGCTGGACGGCGTGAAGCTCTATGGTGAGATGCACCGCTTCATCCCCATCTATGCCAGCTGGCAGGGTGCGCGAGTCACCGAGATGGTGGTTCACCATCGTCCTCGCCGCGCGGGGAGGAGCAAGTATGGACTCTCCCGCACCCTCAAGGTCTTGCTCGACCTCATGGTGGTGAAGTTCCTCGCCAGCTACGCCACCAAGCCCATCTACCTCTTCGGAGGCTTCAGCCTCCTCTCCTGGCTCTGTGCGGCGCTTGCGACCGGCTGGGCGGTGTTCTTCAAGGTCACCGGGCAGAAGGACTTCGTCCAGACGCCACTCCCGCTGCTCGCAGTGATGTTCACGCTGGTCGGAGTGCTGAGCTTGCTCATGGGGCTCGTCGCCGAGCTCGTCGTGCGCACCTACTACGAGTCCCAGAACAAGCGACCCTATCTGATCGCCGAGGAGCTGAACGGAGTGCCCGGTACGCCGGTGGGGCCGCTGCGGGCGACGGGCCGGTAACGATGTGCGGGATCTGCGGCGACGTCGATCTCGAGTCCCCGCCGGATCGCGAGACGCTGAGGCGGATGACCCGGGCGCTGGCCCACCGCGGACCGGATGGAGAGGGCTTCCACGTCGACGCCACCGCAGCCCTGGGACACCGCCGGCTGTCGATCCTCGATCTGGAGGCAGGGGCGCAGCCCATGGTTCGCGAGGGAGTGGTGCTGCTCTTCAATGGTGAGGCCTACGAGCACGCCGCCCTCCGCGAGGAGCTTCGTCGCGAGGGACGCTTCTTCACCACTCGCAGCGACGCCGAGGTCGTCCTGTGCGCGTATCTCCAGTGGGGGCCGCGCTTCGTCGAGCGGATTCACGGGATGTTCGCCCTGGCGATCTGGGACGGCCGTGTTCGCCGTCTCCTCCTCGCGCGCGACCGCCTGGGCAAGAAGCCCCTCTATTACGCTCTGGCGACCGGCGGGCGGTTCCTCACCTCCCCGGACACGGAGGCCACCCGATGCGTCTTCGCCAGCGAGCTCAAGGCGCTCGGCGAGAACCCCGCGGTCCCGCGAGAGCTCGACCCCGAGTCCGTGTGTCGCTATCTCGCGCTGGAGTACGTTCCGGCTCCGCGGAGCATCCACCGGCACGTGTTCAAGCTGCCCGCCGCGCACCTGGCGCTGTTCGATGCTTCCGGGTTCCGGGTCCAGCGGTACTGGGAGCTTCCCGCTCCCGCGCCGTTCACCGGGACTGCGGAGGAGGCGAGGGAGGAGCTCCTCCGGCTGCTCGATGCCGCGGTGGTGCGCCGCCTCGTCGCCGATGTTCCGGTCGGCGCGCTTCTCTCCGGAGGCATCGACTCGACCGCGGTCGTCGCTCTCGCACGACGGCACCAGCCTGAGCTGCGCACCTTCTCCATCGGATTCGACGAGCGAGGCTTCGACGAGACGCCCTTCGCCCTCCTGGCCTCGGAGCGGCTGGGCACGGTGCACCGGTTCACGCGTTTCTCGGCCCGGGATTGTCTGGATCTACTTCCCGACGCGGCGGCCACGCTCGACGAACCCTTCGGAGACCCGAGCGTCCTCCCCATGATGTGCCTCTCCCGGCTGGCGCGCTCGGAGGTGAAGGTCGCTCTGACAGGCGATGGTGGAGACGAGTTGTTCGCCGGGTACGATCCGTTCCTCGCTCACCGTCCCGCCTTGCTGGCCGCACGGTGTCCTTCCTTTCTCAGGAATGCGGCGCACGCGCTCGCCTCACGGCTCCCGGCGTCGGACATGCCGATGAGCGCGGGATTTCGCCTCGCGCGATTCATCCGCGGCCTGGAGGAGGACCCCGCCGTACGGCATCAGGCCTGGATCGGCGCCTTCCTTCCCTCCGAGCTCCAACCCGTGCTCATCCCCGAGCTCCGGTCGCTCGCTGGCCGCCCGGTCGCTTACCAGGAGGTGCTGGCCGAGGCGAAGCGGAGTGCCGAGGCAGGAGTCACGCCGGATTCGATCGATGGCGCGCTCCGCTTCTACCTATTCCGCTACCTCGCGGACGACATCCTGGTGAAGGCAGACCGCGCGGCCATGGCCGCCTCGCTGGAGCTCCGCGCGCCGTTCCTCGACACCCATCTCGTCGAGTACGTGTCGCGGTTGCCCTGGCAGCTGAAGCTGACGCTGACCCGGACGAAGGTCCTCCTCCGCCAGGCGCTCCGGGCTCACATTCCGAGCCCCATCCTTCACCGGTCGAAGAAAGGATTCGGGATCCCGGTCGCCCGGTGGATCCGCGGACCGCTCCGTCCACTCTTCGAGGAGCTGCTCGGTGAGACCGCCCTCCGGAGAACGGGGCTCTTCGAGCCGGCGCACGTCCGAGGGTTGCTCGACCGGCACCTCGCAGGCGCGGATCTGCGGAAGCCCCTCTGGACCCTGGCGATGTTTCAGCTCTGGCAAGGCCGGTGGGGACCTTCTTCGGCGCCGGTCCGGAGCGTCGCCTGATGCGTGTCCTGGTCACCGGTGGAGCGGGCTTCATCGGGGCGCATCTCTGCGCTCGACTCCTCGAACGCGGGGACGAGGTGTCCGTCGTGGACAGCTTCGAGCCCTTTCACCCCGAGCGACTCAAGCGCCGCGCTGTCTCTCCTCTGATGGCCCGCGGGCTCCGGCTCTTCGAGGTGGATGTCCGCGACGCCCCGGCACTCACGCGAGCCCTCGGAGAGTCGAGGCCCGAGGCGGTGATCCACCTCGCCGCGTTGACTGGCGTGCCCCCGTCCCTGGAGCTGCCCGCCGAGTACGCCGACGTCAACATGCGCGGAACCGCGGTGGTCCTCGAGGCGTGCCGTCGGGCCTCGGTCCGGCGTTTCGTGCTCGGAAGCTCTTCCTCGGTGTATGGACGTGACGCCCAGCTTCCCTTCCGGGAGACGGCCCGCATCGATCGTCCGCTGAGCCCCTACGCGGCATCGAAGGCCGGCGCCGAGCTGCTCGCCCGGACCTTCCACGATCTCTACGGCGGCGAGTCCGTCGTCCTCCGGCTGTTCAACGTTTACGGACCGAGGCAGCGGCCGGATCTCGTGATCCATCGTTTCGTACGTCGAATGCTGGCCGGGGAAACCATCCCCTTCCTCGGGGACGGATCCTCCGGGCGGGACTACACGCACGTGGACGACATCGTCCGCGGCATCCTCGCAGCGCTCGATCGCCCTCTCCGCTGGGAGGTGGTGAATCTCGGAAGCGGGAAGAGCACCAGCCTCGGCGACCTCGTCCACCTCCTCGAAGCGGCGCTCGGCGTCCCCGCCCGCCTCGAGCGGCGACCTGCCGCGCACGGCGACATGCAGCGGACGGAGGCCGACCTCCGCCACGCGGCCGAGGTGCTGGGTTACAGGCCGGCGACATCGCTTCCCGATGGTCTCCAGAGCTTCGCGGAATGGATTCGTGGAGAGGGTCGCGACTGGACGTGAGCGTGGACGAGCCCCTCCGCCGCAGATGGAACCTGCGTGAGGTCGGCCTGGCCGCACTCCTGCTCGTGGTGTACGGCTGGGCGTTCCCGTTCTTCCCCCGCCTGAACAACCCCAACGAGCTGGTCCGGCTCTACATGGCCCGGGCGATCGTGGAGGAACGAACCTACGCCATCGGCTTCCGGTCGCTCGGCCAGGACGGGAACTGGGTGGACCACGGACCGGTCTATGATTCCTGGGGCTACGTCAACGACAAGGCGCTGGTCTGCGACGATCCGGAGGAGCAGCCCCCCCAGTGCTCCGGCAAGCTGTATGCCGCCAAGGCCCCCGGGGCCTCGTTCGCTGCAGTTCCACTGGTCGGCGCGGTCGGGCTGCTCCATCGCCTCCTGCTCCACCGCCCGGCGAGCAAGGACCTCCAGGTCCTGGTGCTCCGGTGGTTTCTGAGCATCATCCCCACGGTGCTCATCTGGCTCGCCATTCGTCGGTTCCTCCTGGCGCTCGAGGTGGGCGCGCCGCTCGCGACGCTCGCACTGCTGGTCGGCGCGCTCGGCTCTCTCTCGCTCACCTACGGGCAGATGTTCGCCGGGCACCAGCTGGCGAGCCTGGGGCTGATGCTGGCGTTCCTCCCCGCCTTCTGGCCCTCCCCGCCCGTCGAGACGGGAACGAGCCAGGAGATCCGAGCGATCCTCGTGGGGCTCGGAGCCGCACTGGCCATCTCTGCCGAGTACCAGGCGGCGCCGGCAGTCGCGATCGTCGTCGGAGCGTGGATCTTCGCGCGCCGGCCCCCTGACCGCCTCCTAGGCTGGACGGCAGCGGGAGCGTTCCCCTCGCTGTTCCTGACCGCACGCTTCCACGGCATCGCCTTCGGCGCGCCCTGGCGAACGCCCTACGGCTATCTCGAGAACCCGACCTTCGTCCGCGATCTCGGGGCGGGCGCGCTCGGGTTCGTCTTGCCGAGCTGGGGAAGCGTCGACGGAAGCCTCTTCTCGCCCCGGCTGGGCCTGCTGTACTGGGCGCCGTGGATTGCGCTCGTGGCCGTCGCAGCCAGCCTCGCCCGGCGCAGGCGCCTCGCGCCGAGCGTTTCGTCCGAGGCTCCCCCGCTTGCACGGCAGGCGGTGGGCGTGGCCTGCCTCGTCGTGGGGTACTACCTGCTCTTCCAGTTCACCCATGTCCTGTGGCGGAGTGGCTGGACCGTTGGCCCACGGTACGTGACTCCCGTGGCCCCCTTCGCCGCGATCGCCGTCGCGCTCGGCGTGCGGTACGCGCCGCGACGCCTGAGGGCGTGCATGCTTCCCTGCTTCGCCGGAGCGGGTTCGGCGGCGATCCTCGCCACGGGGCTCACCTCACTGGTGGGGCAAGGGTTCCCGCCCGAGACGGCACACCCGCTCGTCCAGGTGGTCGCCCCGTTGCTCCGGCACGGGTACGTCGCGCGGAACCCGCTTCAGGCGCTCGGAGTGCCAGGGGCCTGGAGCGCGCTCCCCACGCTCGCGGGCATGGCGTTGGCCATCCTTCTTTGCCTCCGGGCCTCGGGACCCCGGCATGGGCCGGCGCGTCGCCTCGCGCTCGCGCTGTTCCTGCTCCTCGCGGCAATCCAGTGGACCTGGCCCGGTGACGGCGACTCTCGCGGAGAGGGTGTTGCCGCCTATCTCGCCGAGCACTGGACGCCCGCGGCACCGCCCGGTTCGCACCCCTTCGAGTCTCCCGACGGGGACGATTAGCCGCCGTCGGGGTTGTGGGTCGGCCCGGGCACGAAGCGAAGGACCGAACCCTCGAAGCGAATGTCGCGGATGTGGCGGAGCGTGCGGGAGCCGCCGCCGCCGCTGACCCCGCCGTCCTCGACGACCCCGGCGTCGCCTCCGGAATTCGTCCCGAGGACCACCACGATCCTGCCCCCGTGGAGGCGCGCGGAGATTCCGCTGCTCACTCCGCCGTCGGGCGTGGTTCCCGGGATGCCCCCGTCGCCGTTCTCGGCCCGCGGGAGAACGAGGCGCGAGTGCTCGGCGAGGACGAGCGCCTGGTGAGCATCGATCGGTATTCCGGTCGATCCACCGTCCGCCTCGCCCACCGTGCCGCCGTCGTCACTCTCCGGAGTCCGCCGCCCGAGCACCGAGATCGCTGCCCCCTCGACGATGACCGAGCCCGAGAACCCGATCCTCTCCGGGCAGCCCTCACCGGCATCGGGATCGCCGGGGAGGCACCGGCTCACGCGTGGGGACAGGCCAATGAAGGTCGCGGTTCCACCACGGACCAGGAGGACCCGGGCATGCAGCCGCCCGTGGCCCTCGTGGACGCCGCCGTCCTCGTCCTCATCCCCGGGCGACGTGCCACCATCCGCGCCATCGCTGAACACCGCCGCGGAGGACGTCGCAGGAGCGGGCAAGTCGGTCCCGCCGCACGAGACCACGGCGGCCGTGGAGCCGAGAGCGAGCAGAGCGATGAGTGACCGACGCTGGGCCACGACGAGACCTCGAGAGAGCGAGGAGACTGCCCAGCCCGGAGGCTGTCAAGGAGTCCGCGGCACGGCGTCGACTCTGGACGGTGCACGCGCCCGGGTCATTCCTGACCTTCGAAGTCCACGTTGAGCGACTTCACCATCTCGGGGAACACCTGGGTGACGGAATCCCGCCAGACGAGCGGCATCGTGCAGCACGCCCACCCGAGCAGGACGGCGCGAGCCAACGACGGATGAAGAGGCTGCCGGACGGCGCCCACGAGGAGCGGAGGGACGAAGAGCACCGCGGCGTGCCACCAGTAGTCCTGGAGCTCCACCACCGCGAGCCCGAGACACACCGCGACCGTCGCTGCCACCCAGGTATCCGCAGCACGCAACGCCACTGCGACGGCGACCATCCCGAGCGCGACGACCAGCCAGAACCGGACGTCGCTGTCGAACAGAACGCGGTGGTGGCTGGCTCGGAAGCTCGCGGTGGCCGGGTACATGAGGGCGAACGTGCCCAGCGACACCAGGACCGCCGCGCCGACCCAGGCCAGGGTTGCCCAGGGCCAGCGCGCGCGTGGCCTTCCGGCAGTCGCTGTCACGAGCGCGTGGAGGCCCAGGGGGAGAAAGACGATCGCCCGGAAGTGGAGGACCCCCGCGACCCCCAGCCACCAGAGTGCGGAGTCGGCGTCCCCGGCCCGTAGACGGCTGACCGCGCGGGCTCCGCATCCGATGAAGGCCGCGTCGTAAAAACCCTCCAGCCCGAGTTGCGCGAACACCATCCACACGAAGACTGCGACTGCCGCCCGGGAACCGGAAGGACAGTCGCCGAGCGCGCGCAGCACGGCGAAGAGCGAAAGATGCGTGAGCGCCAGGACGTAGAGAACGCTGACCACCGCAAAGGCGTGCTCCGACAGAGGAAGCGTCTTGGCGACCACCACCAGTGGCAGGAACACGGCGAACACGCCTGGTGGGTAGGCCATGGGCATGTTCCCCCAGTCGTCACGGGGGAAGGGCCAGCTGCTTCCGACCGAGAGGGCGCCCAGCGGGTGGGTGTAGACCGCCAGGCCGCGCTTGAGGAACACCCAAGTGGCGAAGCTGTGATGGAGGTGATCGGTGTACCAGCTCGAGAGGTCGGCGTACGGGCTGTCGTTGAGGATCGGGATCCAGGCGGTGGCGAGGAAGGAGATCGCGCAGACGATGGCCGCGGTCCCCCAGCGAACGTGGATCCGCTGTGCCCACGACTGGATGCCCTGGATCTCAGAGGTCATTGGGTTGGGAGCCGTCGACAGACGGCGGGAAGAGACGAGCACGGAGCCGCTCCGTCCTGCGGCGCAGGTGGGCGTTCTCGTCGGCGAGCATGGTGGCAAGCGAGAGGTGACGCAGGGCCCGCTCGATCCGGCCCTCCCGTTCCAGGCGCTCCGCGATCCGAAGTGCGCGTGCGGAGATCGCAGCGAGTTCCTTGGCCGGAACGGTTCCGGAGCCCCGGTGGGCCTGGAGGCAGCGAAGGAGTAGCACCGCCTGCTCCGGTGCATCGTCGTTCACGAAACGTCCGAGCCGCTCGAGCAGCTCGGGCCAGTTGGCGTGGAGGATCGCGGCCACGTCACCGCCGGGACACCGCGGGTCGAGGCCCGGAGCGAGTCCGGAGAGTTCCCACACTCCAGCCTCGCCCCAGCGGTAGCGGTCGAGGACTCGTCCGAGCACCTCGAGGCGAAGGCTAGGACCGTGGAGGTCGAGCATCTCCGGCAGACCCTCGCCGATCAGGTAGTCCTCGATCGCCGCGAGATTGTCGGCGTGCTCGGCCATCGCGTGGTCGGCGAGTCCGCCGAGGTCGACGATCTGCTCCCGGCGAAGGATGAGCCCCAGTCCTCCGACGTCCGGCATCCCGACGCGAGCGTGAACGACGCCCAGGGCATCGAGCCGGGCCCGTACGTTCCCTGCCCTCTCCATGACAAAGATGGCAGCCAGACCGGGTGACGCCTTCACCGCCCGCAACCGGGGAAGCTGCGAGGCCAACACCCCTCCGAGGATGACGGCCGCCGTCACCGCGAGCGCCGACGGCCGGCGACGGAATGGAGCAGCCCTCTCCTCGAGTCCTCTCAGGCCCGCGACGGTTGCCATGCCAAGGAGGGGCCAGAGCGGGCTCAGGAAGCGCCACTCCTCCATCCAGTCTCCCCTCGCCCACCAGGCGAATACTCCGCCGCAGAGCACGAAGGCGAGGGCGAGGGACGACGGGCGGCGCACGGTCCGTGCGGCGAGCCCGATGAGGCCCAGCGCAAGAGAGGCCGCGAGTGGCACGACATGCGCACGGGAGAAGCCGAGGAGGTAAGCGGCCCGTCCGAAGTCCCACGACCGCTTGGCGTAGTACGTGTTGGGAAGTAGCCGGGCGAAGAGGCTCCACCGGAAAAGGAGGTAGGCCAGCGCGACGACCACCACCGTCGCGATGACCGTTCGCTCCACCCTTCCCGGAGCACGGTGGTCGGCGACCAGCCAGGCGCCCCAGATCGCCGCCGCAGCCACGATGAAGAGAGGAGCCTCCGGCCTGGTGAGCATCAGAAGCGTCAGGAGGACCCCGGCCGCGGCGCTCCGTCCGAGGCGATACGCTCTGCCGAGTGCCCAGCAACTGGCACCCAAGAGGAGCGCGTACAGGCCACACTCCATCCCGGACGCGATCCAGGCCGCGTAGTTCGGGACCGAGGCGACGAGGAGAGGGCCGATCGCGTCCTGCGGCTCGAGCAGGGAACCCGAAGCCGTCGCGACGGCGAGCGGGACGAACACCAGAGCGAGTGCTCCCAGGCCAATTCCAGTCCATCGGGCGAAGGAGAGCGGGTCGACGGAAAGAGGGAAGGACAGGCCGGTGATGACGACCCAGAGCGGGCTGGAGAAGCCCTCCACGGGGCCCGAGCTTGGAGTGAGCCGCAGTCCTGCGCCCTCGTACAGGGACCGTCCATAGGCGATGGAGATGGCGGCATCGTCGAGCACCGGAAGATGAAGCAGGGCCGCGTGGACGGCCGTGACGGCAACTGCGACCGCGGTGAGGACGACCGCGACGACACTGCCGGGAACCGCCCTGCCGGGCCGCACGGTCAGAGCGTACACCGGCGGCGCGGAGCCTGGGCGGCTGCTCGAGACAGGGGAGCCGTCCGGACCCTGGCGAGTTCTCGGGTGGGTGGTTCAATCCGCATGAGGTGGCGTCGAGTACGATTCGTTTCATCAGAAGTGGGCCATCGCCGACCTCGGTGCCGGCGGCATCGATTGTTCTTTGTGTCCCCTTCTTCTTTGCGTCGGTCTCTTCGGAGTCGTTGGTCGCCCGGCGCTTGCTTCGGGAGCCCCCATCGACGAGTGCAGCGATGGGCCTGGTACGCGAATACGATCACCCACGGGGGTATTTTCGTTGTCCTCGTAGGAATGCTCGTCTTCGTTCTTCTCCGAGCACGATGAGGCCTTGACCCAGAAGGTCCGAGGCCTCGCCGGGCGGCGGAAGGACGGCCGCAACCTGAAGAGCCTCACGCTCGGTTCACGTTGCCCGGATCACGAGTTCAGTCGGGCGCATGCGCCACTCGGTGGCGCCGACGAGTCCAGGCGGCGAGACGGTGCAGCGTTCCGAGCACCGTGAGAGTCAATCCCTGACGCTGAAGCTAGGGTACGTGGCGCAGTCTCCAGGGGGAATCCGAATGAGCACCACTCGCCGCGATCTCCTCACCGCCGCATTGACCGCTGCGGGAGCGGCTGCAGCCTCGGACCTCACCTCCGGCGAGGTGCACGAGCACTCGGACGACCCCGATCATCAGGCAGTGCCGTCGGATCCCACCTTGCGCGTCAAGGCGCTCGAATCCCTCCTCGTCGCGAAGGGGCTAGTCAACCGAGCCACGCTCGACGCGCTGATCGACACCTTCGAGCACAAGGTCGGCCCACACATCGGGGCCCGCGCCGTCGCCCATGGCTGGGTGCGAGGTACTGAGCGGGACAGCGACGGCGGCGAGCACCAAGCCAGCGCAGGCCATGACCGTCGCTGAGGTGGACACGATGTTCCGTCCTGTGGCTCAAGCGACCCGTCCCCAGCTGCCCGCTGCGCGTTTTCAGCCGAAGGCGAGCGTCCGCGCACGAAACTTCCACCCCGCGGGGCACACGCGTCTTCCGCGTTACGTCCGGGGAAAGCGCGGAACCATCGAACGCGACTTCGGCGTGTTCTCCTTTCCTGATGCGACTGCTCACGGGCTCGGGGACAAGCCCCAGCACGTCTATTCGGTGGGCTTTGCCGCGCGGGAGCTCTGGGGTGAACAGGCGAATGCGCGCGATTCGCTCTACATCGATCTCTGGGAAGACTACCTTGAGCCCGCCTGACTCGGACCCGCCGGCCGATGGTCTGGCCGAGCTGCCCCGTCTGCCACGCGACACAGAGGGGCCCGTGTTCGCAGAGCCCTGGCAGGCTAAGGCCTTCGCGCTCGCCGTGACGCTGTCCAGACAAGGGCACTTCACCTGGAAGGAATGGGCCGCTGCGCTGGGTGAAGAGCTGGAGGCGTCTGCGGCGCGGGGTGAGCCGGATGAC
>Ga0335080_10001782_pt1 | contig 21400 bp, 22 predicted proteins | sample Lox_Sample_34_FD_206720 | JGI IMG/M metagenome (GOLD analysis project Ga0335080, IMG submission 206720) | Soil microbial communities from Loxahatchee National Wildlife Refuge, Florida, United States - Lox_Sample_3.4 | ecosystem: Environmental > Terrestrial > Soil > Wetlands | place: USA...
GCGCTTGTGCTCTTGACTGCATGCGCCAATGTGGTGAACCTTTTGCTGGCGCGCGCGGCGGGGCGGGAAAAGGAAGTCGCGATTCGCACAGCTCTAGGGGCGGGATGGCAGCGGATAGCGCGGCAATTGTTAACGGAGAGCGTTTTGCTTGGAGTTCTCGGTGGCGCGGCAGGGCTGCTTGTAGCGCGGTTGAGCCTATGGGCAGTGCGCACAATGAATCCCGGCAATATTCCGCGGCTTGATGAAATTGGAATCAATGGGACCGTGCTGGCCTTCACATTCGGGCTTTCGCTGGTGACGGGGGTGCTGTTCGGACTCGCGCCGGTATGGCGTGCGATCAAGCTCGATCCGAACTCGTCGCTGAAGGCGGGCGGCCGCGGTGGGCAGTCGGATAGTGGTTTGTACATGAAACGGCATCGGCTACGCGGCCTGCTGGTTATTTCGGAACTCGCTCTGTCGCTGGTACTGCTGATCGGCGCGGGATTGCTGATCCGCAGTTTCATTCGTTTGCAGAGCGTACCGCCTGGTTTCACCACGGATAACGTGATGAGCATGGAAGCCGTGGTAAGCGACCCCAAGTACCGCGACGAGAAAGTCCTCGGCGGTTTCTATGAGGAGATTGAAAACCGTATTGCCCATTTGCCGGGCGTAGTGGCAGAAGGCGCGGTTTCGGCGCTCCCGCTTACCGGCGCGGTGGGATGGGGAGGAATTCACGTGGAGGGCTACAATCCGCCGCCGGGGCAGGAACTGCAGGTCGATCAGCGCATCGCAAGCACGAACTATTTCGGGACAATGCAGATTCCGCTGGTTGCAGGCCGCTTCTTCCTTGATCAGGACAACGCCGGATCGCCGCAGGTCGCAATTATCGATCAGAAATTCGCGCAGCGATTCTGGCCGCACAATGACGCGGTGGGGAAGCGCGTCTGGTTCGATCCGAAAAAGCCGATCACGATTGTTGGAGTGGTGGGAGTGGTCAAGCAATACGGACTGGATACAGATGGCAAGATTGCCGTGTATTTTCCATTGCGGCAGAACATCGACCGAGGAGTGTTTCTGGTGGCTCGTTCGGCCTCCCGCAACCCAGGACTCTCCAGCGCGATTAGCGGCGAGATCCATGCAGTCGATCCGACGGCTGTGGTCTACGGGATTCGAAGCATGCAGGATCGCTTGTACGATTCGCTGGCGCGTCAGCGCTTCTCAAGCACGATGCTGGGGGCATTCGCGTTGTTCGCGTTGCTTCTGGCGGCGGTGGGCCTTTACGGCGTAATGTCGTTCCTGGTTACGCAGAGCACACGCGACATCGGCATCCTGGTTGCGTTGGGCGCGCGGCGCGAGAATATTCTCCGCCTGGTGGTGCGACAGGGAATGCAGTTGACGCTGATCGGCATCGTCGCGGGATTAATCGGAGCGGTCGCACTGAGTCGCGTGATTGCTGCGTTGTTGTTCAACGTAAGCGCGATGGACGCCGCAACGTTTGTGACGGTACCCGCGTTCTTAGCCGTGGTTGCTTTCTGTGCGATGGTCATCCCGGCGTGGCGGGCCTGCAAAGTGGATCCCATTGTGGCTCTTCGAGAGGAGTAGATGGCCTCTCGCAAGGTTGCATGGGGGTTCGTGATGCGGCACAAATGTGAATACGGGGAACGATGAAGATTCATTCCAGTGACGTTCTGATTGTTGTTGATGTGCAGAATGATTTTTGTCCGGGTGGGGCGCTGGCGGTGGCGGATGGGGATGCGGTGCTTGCGCCGATTCATCGCGTTGCCGGGCGATTTGAACATATTGTGCTGACGCAGGATTGGCACACCCGGGATCACCACTCGTTTGCGACGGCGCATGCGGGGAAGAAGCCGTTTGAGCAGATTGAAATGGGCTATGGGGTGCAGACATTGTGGCCGGAGCATTGTGTGCAGGGCACCTCCGGTGCGTCTTTCCACCCGGACCTGGGTCTGGCTTCAGCGGAGTTGATTTTGCGGAAGGGGTTTCGGCGGGAGGTCGATTCGTACTCCGCGTTTTTTGAGAATGACAGGACAACGGCGACGGGGCTGTCGGGATATCTGCGGGAGCGGGGGTTGACGCGGGTGTTTCTGGCGGGGCTGGCGTATGACTACTGCGTGGGGTATTCGGCTCTCGATGCGCGGAGGCTGGGGTTTGAGGCCGTGGTGCTGAAGGATGCTTGCCGGGCGATTGATCTGAATGGATCGGTGGCGGCAATGGAGCGCGAGTTTGCGAGGACTGGTGTTTGGGTGATGAATTTGGCTGAGCTCAAGGAGTGATTGCGGGGACGTAGAATCGCAACAGGAACACCCGTTCATGTCGCGCAATTTCTATATTCTGGCTGCGGCGCTTGGGTTTTTTGCGCTGCTTTCGGCGGGGATGATGATGGTTCCGTCGAGCTTTCAGCCGGGTCTGCCCGCCAACGGTTCGCTGTGGCGGACCCTGGCACTGATCATGCTGCTCGCAGGGCTGGGGTGTGCGCTGATCGGAGTGATGAGCAACCTGTTTGAGCAGGTGGATCGGCGCAGCGAGGAAGAGCGGGTGAACGCGAGAAGAAAGCGGAGAGAAGCGCGGCGGCCGCCGGAGTAGTTTCCAGTTCACCACATTGCTTCGCAAAGATGGTGGAACGAGATGCACGTCTGACGAGGATCGTGCTCTCGAACCCCTGCTTCGCAAGGATGGGGCACCCGGCAGCAGTACTGATTCCAAAGGTCTTTTGATGGAAATGGGAGGGCGGCACGGCGGCTCGACATAGAATCAGGAGAGGCGGGGATGGTTCCCCGCGAGGACGTGAACGCTGATGTTTGAGGTTACCGTGGAGGGGGGATTCTCCTCCGGACACTATCTTCGTAATTACCGGGGCAAGTGCGAGAATCCGCACGGGCATAACTACAAGGTGCGCGTGACGCTCCACGGCAAGGATCTGGACGAGGCAGGACTGTTGCTCGACTTCAAGCTGCTGAAGCAGGTGATGCGGCCGGTCATCGAGCGGATCGATCACCAGATGCTGAATGACCTGGAGCCGTTTACGACGCTGAATCCTTCGGCTGAGAATATTGCGAAGTATTTCTATGACCAGACGAACGAGCAGCTCGCGGAGATGACGAAGGGCCGCGTGCGCGTGAAGGACTGCACGATCTGGGAGACGGATACGACGACGGCAACGTATTTTGAGTAGCTTTTGGCTTTCAGCCCTCAGCCTTCAGCCTTCAGTTTGAGCCGGGCACAGGCGTTGCGGCGGAAGCAGTCGGGGGAATGGTCGTTGACAATGCCGGCGGCCTGCATCCAGGCGTAGACGATAGTGGGGCCGACGAACTTGAAGCCGTGGCGCTTCAGCTCCTTTGAAATTGCGATGGAAAGCGGAGTTTGGGCCTGCACGGGGCCGGTGTTCTGGATTGGCTTGCCGCCTGCGAGGTGCCATACCCAGGTGGCAAAATTGGTGCCGGACTTTTTCATTTCGAGGAAGAGTTGCGCCCCGTGGATGGTGGCGTCGATCTTGGCGCGGCTGCGGATGATGCCTGGGTTGTCAAGCAGGCGCGCGATATCGCCTTCCTGATATTTCGCCACTTTGGCGGGATCGAAGTTGCGGAAGGCTTTGCGGAAGGCGTCGCGTTTGCGGAGGACGGTGATCCAGGCGAGTCCGGCCTGAAAGCCTTCGAGCATGAGCAGTTCCCACAGGGCTCGGCTGTCGAAGAGGGGCACACCCCATTCTTCATCATGGTAGGCGCACATCAGAGGATCGTTTGCAGCCCAGGAACAGCGGCGTATTTCGCTCATGGCTACATGGTAGGACAGGGAGGGTCTTGTGGGGGCCGGCGCGCAGAGTGGGACTCGATGCGCAAGAAGAGGCCGGCTGCTAGTCGATGAAGTAGCCGATGTTTGTGAGCACCTGCTCACTCAGTTCGACACCAAGAAGCCTTGCGTTGAATCCTGCGTGGAGATCGTCTTCAAAGCGCTGGAGGACGGTTCCGGGCAGATCGGTTTGGGAGCGGAGCATCCGGATGAGTGAGGCGCTGTCGGTTGGATACTCGTAATCGCCTGGCAGGCCGCACGCCGGACGCAGGGTCAACGAGAGCGGGATGGCTCCATTGGATGGATGGCCGGAACCGTGGGTGATGAGGTTCATTCGCATGGGGGACATCGTGGCATCGGAATTCGCAGGGCTCAATGACACGGATAGGTCATACGGGGAGACGAAAGGCACGTGGGCCCGTGACGTTACCGCCGTGTGACGCGCAAGGAAAAGAAAACAAAGGCACCGTTGTGCGGGCCCGGGCCTGGTCTCGAGGCGACGGAGGGTAACGAAGGATTAATTCATGTCTTTCGATTTGGATTTGAGGTAGGTGTCGAAGGGGATCTCGAAGTAGAAAAGCTCTTTGCCGTCGGCATTGCGCAGTTCGCGCAGGTGGAGTTTGGCGCCCTCGAGCGGGTGATCGAGTTGGGAGACGTCGTAGAAAAGGAAGCCGGCGCGCGTGGTGTGCGGCTCGACCACCAGGGCCTGGTACTCAAATTGGTCGAAGTCCTGCTCGATGTCCTTGTTGCTGGCCTTGGGCTTCGTTTTGATGGACGGGAAGGGCCCGGGCATTGGGATCTTTTTGCCTTCGCGCTCTGTGCGGGTCATGACACGTTCGACGTCTTCAGGTTCGGCGGCCTGGATACGGTCGCCGCGGGCGGTGTAGAAGAGGATGCGAGCATCGCGCAGGTTGATGGGGCGGTCACCTTCATTGGTGACGATAAGGCGGACGGGCATAATGCCGTGAGCGAGGTAGTCGATGCGGAAGATGGATTCTTTTTCCCTGGTGTCGTATGGCTCGATGGCGATTGCCACGCGCTCTTCGTCATGGACTTCGACGGCGGGATAGGTGGTGGCGGGCTGAACGGGAGGAGGAGTGTGATCGCTGGCTGCGGCGGTGACCGACAGCATAATGACCAGAAGTGGCAGCGTGCAACGAAACCTCATCGTGCTCGACTGTATCATTTGAGGGTTAGACCGCAACAAAGCTGATTCCGTTTGCTATGGTTCGCTTTTTCTATAATCTCGCGCTGCTTACCGCCGTGGTGGCTGGGGCGCCGTGGTGGTTGTGGCGGTTTGCAACGACGGACAAATATCGCGAAGGAATGGCTCAACGGCTGGGGTGGGTGCCGAAGCGGCTGCGCCGGACGGAGGAGAACGAGGATCAACGGCCGGTCATCTGGCTGCATGCGGTTTCAGTGGGAGAAATACTGGCGGTGAGCCGACTGGCCGAGGAGATTGAGGCGGCGTTTCCGGGGTATCGGCTGCTGATTTCGACAACGACGCGGACCGGGCAGGCGCTGGCGCGGGATCGGTTTGGGGTGGAGCGGGTCTTCTATTGTCCGCTGGATCTGCCGTGGTCGGTGCGCGCATATCTGAATGCGCTGCGACCGGAGTTGCTGGTGCTGGCGGAGACGGAGTTCTGGCCGAATCTGCTGCACGGATGTTTTCGGCGGGGGACTTCGGTTGCGGTGGTGAATGCGAGGATTTCGGACCGGTCGTGGCCGCGGTACCAGATGCTGCGGCGGCTTTGGAGGCCGATTCTCAGGCAGCTGAGCGGGGTGCTGGCGCAGAGCGATGTTGACGCGGAACGGCTGGTCGCACTGGGATGCCGTGCGGAGCGGGTTTCGGTTTCGGGGAATTTGAAGTTTGATGTGCGAGCCGCGGCAGAGTCAGAGGCGACGCGGTTGCTTCGGCGACTAGGAGCGGGAATCCGGTTCGTGGTGGCGGGGAGCACGCTGGAGGGGGAGGAGACGGCGTTGCTGGATGCGTGGCCGGGGTTGCTGGCGGCGGAGCCGAAGCTGTCGATGGTGGTGGCGCCGCGGCATCCGGAGCGGTTTGGGGTGGTGGCGAAGCTACTGATGGGGTCGGGCGTGGCGTGGGTGCGGCGGTCGGAGTGGAAGGGGAAGGCGACGGAATTGATTGAGGCGTTGCAGCCGGGGCAGGTAGTGCTGCTGGACACGATCGGCGAATTGGCTTCGGTTTATTCGATGGCTGCGGTGGCGTTTGTCGGCGGAAGTATTGCGGAGGCGGGTGGGCACAATCCGCTGGAACCGGCGCAGTTTGGGGTGCCGATTGTGATGGGGGCGCACTACGTGAATTTCCGGGCGATCACGGAGGATCTTCGGGCACACGATGCACTGCGGATTGCGACGCGCGGAGATCTGTGCGGGGTGCTGGTGGAGTTGTTGAGGCATCCAGATCAGGCGCGGGCGATGGGGCAGAGGGCGCGCGAAGTGTTTGAAAAGCAGGCGGGGGCGACGGGGCGGTCGGTAGCGGCGCTGCGGGAACTGCTGGAGGTGGGGGCGGGTGTTCCGGCGTCAGCCGGGAGCGGGAAAGCTCAGAGGCAGGCGTGAGGCGTCCACTGTTGCTGCCGCTGGTGCCGCTATATGCTGCGGGGCTGGCGCTGCGCGAGATGCGGCTGGAACGCGGGTGGGAGAAAGTTCACCGGCTGCGGTGGCCGGTGATCAGTGTTGGGAATCTTTCGACGGGGGGATCGGGAAAGACTCCATTGGTGATTGCGCTGGCGCGGATGCTGACGGCGCATGGATTTCGCGTGGATGTGCTGTCGCGCGGGTATGGAAGGCGCTCCGCGCTTCCGCTTCGTGTCGATGTCAATGGTTCTGCCGACCAGTTTGGTGATGAGCCGCTGCTGATTGCGCGGGAGGCGGGAGTGCCGGTCTATGTGACTCGGGAGCGCTATGAGGCGGGGCAGCTTGCGGAAGCGGAATCGGCGGTTCTGCAAGAGAGTAATTGCTCAGGGGCTAAAGCCCGCTCCTCTTCTGCTGATTTTTCGGCACGACTAAAGACCACCCCAACGAGCGAAGGCAACTCGTTGGGGACCCCGGTTAAGTCGTGCCCTGATACAAGCCCGCCCCGTTCACGTTGCAGCATTCACATTCTTGATGATGGGTTTCAGCATCGGCAGTTAGCGCGGGACATGGATGTGGTGCATGTGAACCGCGAGGACTGGCGCGATCATCTGCTGCCGGCTGGAAATCTGCGTGAGTCAATTGAGGCGGGGAGACGGGCGAGTGTGTTGGCGATTCCGGCGGGGGATGCGGGATTCGAAGAGAAGTTGCGAGCTTGGGGATGGACGGGGCCGGTGTGGCACGTGCGACGTCGCATGGAAGTGCCGCAGGTGGATGGGCCGGTGGCGGCGTTCTGCGGGATTGCACGACCGGAGCAGTTTTTTGAGGGGCTGGAGTCGGCGGGGTTGCGGGTGGCGATGAAGAAGGCATTTCGCGACCACTATGAGTATTCAAAGAAGGATGTGGATTGGCTTGCTGGGCAGGCGCGATCTGCGGGGGCAACTGCGTTGATCACGACGGAGAAGGATGCGGTGCGGATGGGAAAGCTCGCGGCGCGGTTTCCGGCAGAGCTGGCGCTGAAGACGGCGAAGTTGCGCGTGACGATCGTCGAAGAAGACGCTGTGCTGGACTGGATTGGCGCGCGGCTAAATGGGGTCGGCGTGCGCGGTGCGCTGTGAGAAAATCAGAGTTTGCAGACACAGTCCAAGTATCGTCTGCTCGTGGTGCGGCTGGGGGCCATGGGCGACATTCTGCATGCGCTGCCGGGGGTGACGGCGCTGCGCATGGCGCATCCGGAGTGGGTGATTGACTGGGTTGTGGAGCCGATGTGGAGCGCGCTGTTGACGGCTCGACCGGGCACGCTCCGCGACACGCACAAGCCAAGTCCTTTGCAACCGCTGGTCGACAGGATACATTTCGCGTCGACGCGGCAGTGGCGCCACAACCTGCTGGCCTCCGAGACACGGCGCGAGATCGGGGCGCTTCGACGCGCACTGAAGCAGGAACACTATGACGCGGTCATCGACTTTCAGGGTGCGGTGCGCTCGGCGGCGATTGCGCGCATGGCAGAAAGCCGTCGATACATTGGCGAGGCGAGGCCGCGCGAGTTTGCCGCGAAGCTGCTGTTTAACGAGCACGTGGCAACACGGGGCGTGCACGTGATCGAGCAGGACATGGAACTGGCGGAGGCGGTTGCGGGTGATGATCTTCGTCCGGTGTTGCCGAAGTTGCCGTTCGATCCGGAAGCCGAGATATGGGCTGACAAGCTAATGGCGCAGGGTGAATCGGGGCCCGCGGTGCTGATTAATCCGGGAGCGGGGTGGGGAGCAAAGCGCTGGCCTGTGGAGCGGTATGCCGACGTGGCTCGGGCGCTGCTCAATCGTGGATGTCGCGTCTTCGTAAATGCCGGACCGGGCGAGGTGATGCTTGCGGAGACGGTGGTGAAGAGAACCGGCGGCGGGGCGACTTCACTGCTTTGTTCGGTCGAGCAGCTAATTGCGATTGTGCGTCGGGTGAGCCTTGCGATCGCGGGAGACACCGGACCTCTTCACCTGGCGTGTGCGCTGGGCCGTCCGGTTGTGGGGATCTATGGGCCGACCGATCCTAGCAGAAATGGGCCGTTCGGCGTGCCATTCAAGGTTCTACGCAGGCCCGAAAGCCGGCGCGATCATGCCCGGCGTGCGGAGCCGGAGTCGGGTCTGCTGACGATTGCGCCGGAAGAGGTTCTGCGGGCCGGCGAGGAGTTGCTTTATTCTGAGGCCGCCCCATGAGCCAGCAGACAGGAGAAGCGAAACCGAGCACTCTGGAACGCTGGCAGAGGGTTGCGCGGCGCATTCGTGTTCCTCTGGGGTTTCTGACCGCGGCACTGTATCTTTTCGAGCTGCTGCGACACGCGCCGCGGCCTGCGGCGATCGCGTGGAGCCTGGTTCTGGTGCTTCCGGGGCTGTGGCTCCGGGGATATGCGGCAGGGTATGTAAAAAAGAATCGTGAGCTTACGCAGACGGGTCCCTACGCTTACACCCGCAATCCGCTTTACCTGGGATCGATTCTTATTGCAGCTGGATTTACGGTGGCACTGCTCAGCTGGGCGGTCGCGGCGATGCTTGCGGCGATGTTCCTGATCATTTATGTGCCAGTCATTGCGTCAGAGGAGCGGTTTTTACGGGCCAATTTCGGAGGTTTTGAGGGGTATTGCCGCAGGGTTCCACGGCTGATACCGCGGCTCACGCCCGCCAGTGATCCCGGTGGAGAAACGGAAGTTTTGTCGGGCAAGTTCTCTTTTGCCCTTTACTTAAGGCACCGCGAGTACAATGCAGCTATAGGAGCTGCCCTGCTCTATCTCAGCCTGCTCTTCCTCCGGCCGGCTTTGCGTTTGTTTGTTCACGTGCCGCAGTGATCGGCTGAATCGGCGCATATGGGGATGCCTGATTCTGTCGCGATTCAGTCAAATTTCCTGTAGGAGCAGAGCGAAGCGGTGAGAACGCGCACGAGTTTGAAGACAATTTTTTGTGCGCTTGCACTTATCTCTCTGCACGCCCAACAGCCCACACCTCCTGCACAACAGATGGCACCGCTGTCACCACCCCGTCCGGGTTTCATCTTTCCGCAAAAGCAGACCCTGACCTACACGGTGGATTGGCGTGTTTTTTCAGCAGGCATCGCGGTCATTCATTTCGAGCAGGCGGGGGACCGGGAGAAGCTGAGCGCGGATGCAAATACGATCGGTGCGATCAACCTGCTGTTCCACGCCAGTGACCATTTCCAGTCGAGCTTCGACCGAGCGAAGGGCTGTACGTATGAGTTCAACAAGCAGACGGTGGAGGGGCGGCGGCAAGTCAACTCCACGTTGAAGCTCGATTACGAACAGTTGAAGTCGATTCTCGACGAGAAGAACCTCGTGAATGGGAGTTCGAAGCACGTCGAGTCACCGATTCCGGGCTGCATGACGGATCTGCTGACGGGGGTGTTTTACGCGTCGTCGCAGCCCCTGGAGATTGGCCACAACTTTGTGATGCCCGTGGTGGATGCAATGCACAACGTGCCGGTGACGATGAAGGTGGAGGCGCGGGAAGTGATCAAGACGACGCTGGGGACCTTCAAGACAATTCGCGTGCAGCCGACGGCGGATGCAGGCGTGGTGAAGAATCGCGGCAACATCTGGATCTGGTACACGGATGACGACCGGCACCTTCCAGTGCAAATGCGCGCGAGGCTCTTCTGGGGGACGATCACGTTCCGGCTGACCGGGAATGAGAACAAGTAGGGCAGCCGCGGGCTACTAGCGCGGCTACTAGCTCTCAACTGCCAGATCCCAACTGCTACCTCTTAGCAACTAGATACTAGTTCTCTGTTGATGCTCATTCAACGCGTTCCGGATGGCGGGGAGGAGTTCTTCTCCCATTGCATCTTTGAACACGTAGGCGGAGGCGCCGATCCGAAACGCTTCGCGCGCGATGTCGGGGTCGCGGTTCATGGTGAGGAAGACGAGTTTTATCCCGGGCAGATTCTCCTTCAACTGCCGGCCTGCTTCCAACCCATTCATGAGCGGCAGGCCCACGTCTAGAACAACGAGGTCGGGCTTCAGATGCAGGGCGGTCTTCACGAGGGCGCGACCGTCCTGGACAAAGCCGATCACGTCGAGGTCAGCCTCGAGCATCTTGCGGAGGGCCGCGCATATCATGGGGTGATCGTCTGCCAGCAGAACGGCGGCTCGTCTCATCGCGCTCCGATTTCGCTTGCAGACTCGGTTACGGCCTCGATGTGTGAGGGCGCCTCAGCCGCAGCCGACAGCGGCACAACTGCAGTGATCCTGGTGCCCTCGGCGGGTTTGGATTCGATGAAGAATCTGCCGTGGACCAGCAGCACGCGTTCCCGCATGCTCACGAGTCCCAGACCGCGTTTCTGCTTTGCTGCATTCAAGTCGAAACCTGCACCACAGTCAATGACTTCAAGTCGAACCTCATCCGGTGTCCCGGTAAGCTCCACTCGGAAGCTACGTGTCCCGCTGTACTTCATCGCATTTTGCAGCGCTTCCTGAGCGATGCGGAACAGACAGAGAGAGACTTCGTGAGGCACGTCTAACGGCACATTTAGGTCAGCGAAATCGATGTTGACTTGATGCTGCTGGGAGAACTCGTTGCAGAAGCCCTTGAGGGCCACAACGAGGCCGAGGTAGTCGAGCTTGGAGGAGTGCAGCCGATGCGAGAGGGCCTGAACGTCGCCGGCAATCTCTGAGCAGTGTTTTCGAATGACTTCGAGCCGAGCGGACGACCCGTTGGAAGAGCGACTCTCCTGGGCAAGTTCCAGCGACAACAGCGCGAGCCTCTGGCAAACATCGTCGTGGAGCTCCCTCGCAATGCGAGCACGTTCTTTCTCCTGCGCTTCCATGAGGGATCCGCTTAGCTTGCGGAGGGTTTCGCGGGCCAGTTTCTGGTCGGTGATATCGATGGAGGAGCCGATGAATCCGGCGAACGATCCATGGCTGTCCATTCTGGGCGAGGCAACGCCGAACATCCAGCGGTAGACACCGTCGTGACGGCGCAGGCGATATTCCCGTGAATATGGCTGATGATTTTTAAGGCCGGTTGACAGGGCATCCAATACCCCCGGAAGGTCTTCGGGGTGGATGAATGAGGTCCAACTATCGCCATATCCCGCGCTGGGGTCTTGACCTGTGAATGTGATCCGGCGGTCATTGAAGTAGGTGATCTTGCCCTCGGTGTTGAACATCCAGATCATCGCGGGCGTGCAGTTTGCCAGGACTCGGAAGCGTTCTTCGCTCTCGCGGAGAATGGCTTCGGCTTTGCGCTTGCGGGCGCGCTGCCAGAGTAATGCGGCGATGAGGAAGGCCTGTGCGAGCATTACGGCGATGGCGGCAAGGATGTAATCGCGATACCGATGCCAGACGGTGGGCTCGCGGAACAACACGATGCTGCGTGCCGGCAGGGCTGATTCCGGGATGTGCCACCGCTGCAACTGGCGCCAGTCCACCTGGACTTGCAGGCTGGAGTCGTGCTGGATGGGAATGCTGTCCGGTCGTTCTCCTGACAAGACGCGCGCGGCGATCTGCGCAGTGGCCAAATGTTCTTTGTCGAGGTCAGGGTACGCTCCACCGATGCACCCGTAGTTCAGACAATTGGCCGGCCAGGCGGAGTAGGTGGGCCAGCGCTTTGCGACCTCATCGAGAAGATCCCGTCTTCCGAACTCGGCACCATCTTCATTCGGCAGAGCAAGGTGAAAGAGGACGAGCGTATGGGCAGGGAGTGCGCGGACTCTGGCGAGCAGCTCGGGGCTTGGATCGTCGCTGAACACAATCGTCCTTACCTTGTCGTGATAACGGAGCAGTTCTGATTGTGCGACGTTGATCCAAAACCAATCCTGACCCTGGATGATGGCCACAGTCGATGTGTCGGGATGCAGTCGAAGGGCAAGATCGATGGTTTCGCCGATTCCCACGGGAACGGTCAAGCCGGTGACGCCAGGCCATTTGCGTCCCTGAAACTCTCTGGTGCCAAGCTGAGTGAAGACAATCGGCACACCGGGGAACATCTTGTCGCGGTATTCGTTTGCGAAGAGAAGCGCCTGAGGAGAGACCGCAATCACCAGGTCCAGTTTGAGCCCGGCGTACCGTCGGCGGAAGGTCTCTGCCTCGCTCTCCTGATTGAGCCGCTCCCCTTCGGCTGGTTGTGAAACGCGGTAGGAGAGGTACGAGAGGTATTCGATATGGAAATCAATTGGCTCGGGAACACGTTTTCGTATCGCTGGCTCAACCACGTCGGTAAAGCGAGGATTTTGCTCGATGGAGCTGAACAGGATCAGGACGTTTTTCGTTTTTGGCTGTGCGGCTGCAGGGATACCGGCAACGATGCACAGAAGAGCTCCGAGAAGGATCAGCCGAACACAGATTGGGGACGCTCCGGTTCCAGACCTGATTGTGGACTTCCCGAGGTCCAAGGCCCGAGAGTTTGTCATAAACTCTTCACGCAAAAAGGAACCGCAAAGGGCGGTCGCCACGCCGTGCGGGCCACACCTCTCGCGACGTCGGGGGATGCGTGCACGCAGTTGATCGTTCGTTCAGTCAAGCCAGCCACCCGCTGACCGTCGGGAAACATCGACAGTCGTAGAAGACGCGGAAAGAACTGTGCATCGATTGTAGCGCGGAGCGCGGAGGCAACAGTGTGGCTCGAGCGAGCCTGGGTGCAGTTTGGGCCACTCTTTGGGCCCGGGTTTACTGCATTCGGTAGCGTTCGCGCATGAGGCGCTGGAGACGCGGCCAGTAGATCAGGTTGAAGGCGAGTTCCTTGTCCGGGAACATGAGCAGTGCGGCTTTGCGGGTGTCGGCGACCATCTCCGAGGCTTCTTCGACGGTCAGGGAGGAGTCCTGTGCGATGACCTGGGTGACCATGTTGACCATCATTTGAAGGCGGCGGATTTTGCGGTTCTCCTCCTGCAGTTCCTCAGGCGACTGCACGGGTTGCTGACTGACGGACTCCGGTTGGGAAGGGGAAACTGGGAGGGCGTCACTCTGACGCTCCCAGGGATTCCGGGATAGACCCATGCGGCAATTCCTCCTGGATATTGGATGAAACTGTCGAGCTTTCAGAGCATGGTAGCAGCGGATTTGGACGGAGGTTCTCCCCTGAAGTAACGAGGACTCTAGTGAGGAACTCGCAGGTGGACGGATGAAGGATCCTCTTTCCAGCCCACGACACGATTGCTCTGGAAGAACACGCGGGAGTTCTCATACCCGAACTCGTTGTCAGAGAAGAGGGTTGGGGTCCCCTGGAGGGCGATGACGTCGCTCTTCGACGAGCCTACGGAGTAGGTGGTGAGCCCGGGAACCGGTGGCGAATCGGGCCATAGCTTTACGCGGATGGGGCTCGACTTCGGGTCGATTTTCCAGCCGGCCACCAGCCCATTTCTGAAATCGATTTCCGAACCGTGGTAAAACATCTTCTCTCCGGTGGATGAGGTGGGTTTTCCAAGGACGGAGAGCACCTCGATCGGGGTGAGTCCGGAGGTGACGTACGGTTGAGCGCCACGGATGCGCTCGGGCCGAGCGGTCTGTGGGTTCGCTTGACTTGTGGCGGTCTTCGCAGGCTGGTGATCTTCTACGGCATCGGCCGGTTCTGGCCTGGACGGGGCGGAGGAGGGTTGCAGCGCCCTTGAAGCTCTGTCCGGTAACAGCTGTGCGTTAGTCGCGATCTCCTGCTTCGCCTGGGCCTTGAGATCGGCCCAGTAACTTGCGGTGGCAGTGTTGCTGGAGAGGTACGAATCGGTCGCGAGCCAAAAGAGAGCGATGGCGGCCAAGGCGGCAAGGGCAAACGCCGCTCTAAGAGCAAGTGCGGGAATCTTTGCCTCGTGGTCGTGGGGGATCTTTCGCCTCTTTTTGGTCTCTTCACCGCCGGAGTCAGAAGTTGATGCCGAAGCGACAGACGATTCCGCGGGAGCGGGAGGTCTTTTGCGGGGGCCAGATGGCGGGGCTTCCGGTGCTGGATGGTCGAGGAGGTAGTCGTGGGCCGCGTTGATTTCCTTGAGCTTCTCTTCGGCTTCGGCCCGGAGTTTTGGATCGTGGAGGAAACGATCAGGGTGCCAGACCTTGACGAGGGTGTGGTAGGCGCTTTCAATCTCTTGGGGCGTGGCTTTCGGGTCAAGTCCAATCATCTGGAGAGAGGCGCAACGGTCGCACTGCCCTCCAAACGTCTCTGCTGGATTACCGCAAGCACAAAACATCATCGAAGACCCGAGCCTCTTGCAGGGGGTTGAGCGATGGGTGTCGTTGAAGTGAATCGTAGCACCGGAGGGCGCCTCAAGGGTGAACACGGGACTGTGTCGTATGAACTTCCGTCACTCGACGCCCGTATGGTCTGCTGAGAGCTCCGATGCAAAGAGGAACGTTGATGCAACTGGCGATTGAGAATGTAACCAAGCGCTACAAACGGGGCGCTGTTGCGCTCAGGAATTTCAGCCTGGAGTTGAGGCCCGGCGTACTGGGGCTGTTGGGGCCGAATGGTGCCGGCAAAACGACGTTGATGACCATCCTGGCTACGATTACGAGGGCAACGGAGGGTCGGGTGTTATGGAACGGGAACGATATTGCCCGCGCGCGGGATGGCCTCAGGAACGTGCTTGGATACCTGCCGCAGGATTTTGGAGTCTATCCCAACCTGAATGCGGTGGAATTTCTTGAGTACCTGGCTGCGGTGAAGGGGCTGGACGGAGGCCTGGCGAAGCGGCGAATCGGCGAGCTGCTTGAGCTGGTGAATCTGACGGATGCGAGGAAGCGGCCGTTGGGCGGATTTTCGGGTGGCATGCGACAGCGCGTGGGAATTGCGCAGGCGCTCTTGAACGATCCGCAACTGCTTATCGTGGATGAGCCGACGGCGGGGCTCGATCCGGAGGAGCGGGTGCGATTTCGCAATTTGCTGTCGGACCTGTCGGGCGAGCGGATTGTCATTCTTTCAACGCACATTGTTTCGGACGTGGAAGCGACGGCGACCGACATTGCGCTGATCGCAAAGGGCATGCTGGTGGCACATGCGTCACCGGAGGACCTGCTCAAGGAGGTGGAGGGACGCGTGTGGGAGTGGGTGATTCCGAGCGCCGAGGTGAATGCAGCCAAGCAGCGGTATCTGATGAGCAGCACGATGCGTCGCAGCGACGGCATGCATGTTCGCGTGCTGACCGATGAACCGCCGGCGAAGGCGCAGGCCTTGACTCCGAGCCTTGAGGACGCGTACCTGTTCTGCCTTGCGCGTCATCGCTCTGGAGCATTTACGGAAGCGACGGGAGCGGCGCGATGAACTCCGCGCGCGTGCTTTATCACGTAGTCCGCGCAGACTTCCTGGAGCGGATACGGCGGTACAGTTTTCTGGTCACGCTGGCGATCTCGGTGTTTCTGGGGTACTCGGCCTATACGGGACAACTGAGACTGCAATTGGAAGACTATGTGGGCGTGGTTGACTCGGCGTGGCTGGGATCGCTGTTTGCGCTGGTGATCTCGGTGTGGATTTCTCTGATCGGCTTTTACGTGGTTAAGAACGCGATCGAGCGAGACCGGCAGACACGCGTGGGGCAGATTCTTGCGGCGACGCCGATGAGCAAGGGACTTTACACGCTGGGTAAGGCGTTGAGCAATTTCGCGGTGCTTGCTCTGATGGCCCTGGTACTGGCGGTTGCGGCGTTGCTGATGGCGCTGTTCGCTCCGGGGAGCCGGTTAGACTTCGCGGCACTTTTGCTTCCGATCGTCATGTTCGGCCTGACGGCGCTGACGGTGACGGCGGCGCTCGCGGTGCTGTTTGAGAGTCTGCCTGTGTTGCGCGGGGGCGTGGGCAACATCCTCTACTTCTTTCTCTGGATACTTCTCATCATTTTCGGTGTGATGGCATTGCCGGCCGACAAGCCGGGCATAGACAGTCATCCGATGGGCGACTACACGGGGATCGGGATCGTGATGAGCCAGATGCAGGCAGAGGTGCATCATCTGGATCCGGGATACAAGGGAGGATCGTCCTTCAATGTCGGCGATCTGAACCCGGCAACGAAGACGTTCGTGTGGAGGGGAGTGGGATGGGATGCACCTATACTGCTGGGGCGGCTGATGTGGCTTGCCATTGCGGTCGCGCTGGCTCTGCTGGCGGCAGTCTTCTTTGACCGCTTCGACGTTTCGCGCGCCGGATCGCGAAGCCGCAGGGAACCCAAGTCTGCCGCAGCGCAGGTGATTGAGGAACCCGCGGTTGCGGTTGTGCAGGCGCAACGGCATACCATTCCTCGGTTGACTGCAGATGTGCCTTTATCGGCTCCGCGATCGCGATGGATTGCACTGGCGGTCGTGGAGCTGCGAATTGCGCTGAAGGGGCGCCGCTGGTGGTGGTATGCGGTCGCGGTCGGGCTGATTGGGGGATGTTTGTTTTCACCGATGGAGATCTCGCGCGGAGTGTTGTTGCCTTTCGCGTGGTTCTGGCCAGTACTTGTGTGGTCGCAGATGGGATCGCGCGAGGCACAATGGCGGACCGGAGCACTTGTGTTCAGTGCGCGGCATGCGGCACCGCGGCAACTCGCGGCGACTTATCTAGCCGGGGTTGCCGTTGCTGTTCTAGCGGGCAGCGGAACTCTGATCCGGTTGTTGATGGCGGGAGATGGAGCAGGGCTGGGGACGTGGTGTTCGGCTGTTCTTTTTATCCCGGCGTTTGCCCTGGCGCTGGGTGTGACGACCGGAGGCGGCAAAACCTTCGAAGCACTGTACACGGCGTGGTGGTATATCGGCCCGATGCACCATATTCGCGGGATCGACTTCATGGGAACCTCGGCGGCTTCGAGTACACCTGTGGTCTATCTCGCGGCAGCGATGGCACTTGGCGGAGTTGCGTACAGCTGGAGAAGGGCACGTTTGGCATACGCCTGAACGAGTGCTGGGTGAAGATCTCCTGAATCCGTAGAATAGGATTGGATGGCTTTCACCGAGCAATATGATGTAGCCGTAGTGGGCGCCGGACACGCGGGCTGCGAGGCTGCGATGGCTGCGGCGCGCATGGGTCTGAGGACCGCGCTCATCACCATGAACCTCGACCTGATCGCGCAGATGAGCTGCAACCCAGCCGTGGGCGGCGTGGCTAAGGGTCACCTGGTGCGCGAGGTGGACGCGCTGGGCGGCATCATGGGCGAGGTTGCCGATGCCGTCGCTATTCAATTCAGGCTGCTGAACACTTCACGCGGGCCGGCGGTGTGGAGTCCACGGGCGCAGTGCGACAAGCAGCTTTATCGCGTGAAGATGCGCGAGGTGCTGGAAGCCCAGCCGGGGTTGCATATACGTCAGGCGGAGGCCGTCGATCTGGTCCTTGAAGACGCGGGTCATTTGGGGATCGAAGATGCCTCCCAGGTCTCAGAAGCGAGATCCTTCGACGAACTCAGGACTAGCTCCGGGGCGCCCCGCAGACTCAGGCGAGTGCTGGGGTTGAAGCTGCGCGATGGGAGGCGGTTGATCGCGGGCGCAACAATCATCACTACCGGAACATTTCTGAATGGGTTGATTCATTGTGGGGAGGAGCGTTATCCGGCGGGGCGATCGGGAGAACCAGCCTCGGTTCTTCTGGGCGAGGCACTGCGGAGACTGGGGTTGCGGACTTGCAGGCTGAAGACAGGCACTCCACCGCGGCTCGATGGGCGCACGATCAAGTGGGACGCATTTGAAGAACAGCCGGGGGATGCGGAGCCCACTCCCTTCAGTTTCCGCACGAAGAAGATTGTGCAGCCGCAGATCAGTTGCCATATCGCGTTTACTACGCCGGAGACGCTGCGATTGATTCGCGAGAATGTACATCGATCGGCAATGTACTCGGGGCAGATCGAAGGGATCGGGCCGCGCTACTGTCCATCGATCGAAGACAAGGTCGTCAAGTTTCCCGACAAGACGCAGCACCAGTTCTTTCTGGAGCCGGAGGGTCTGAACACGCACGAGGTCTACATCAACGGTATGTCGACGTCGCTTCCGATGGAGGTGCAGTGGCAGATTGTGCGATCGATTCCCGGTCTGGATGAAGCAGAGATGTTGCGACCGGGATATGCGATCGAGTATGACTCGGTGGACGCGACGGAACTGGAACGCAGCCTGCGGGTGAAGTGCATGGAGGGGCTGTACCTGGCGGGACAGATCAATGGGACGTCGGGCTACGAAGAGGCTGCCTGTCAAGGGATCATGGCGGGGATCAATGCAGCGCTGTATCTGAAGGGCGAGGCGCCGTTCACGATGGATCGGACGGAGGGATATACGGGAATCCTGATTGACGACCTGATCTCGAAGGGGACGAACGAGCCGTATCGCATGTTCACGTCGCGGGCGGAGTTCCGGCTTCATTTGCGGATCGATAACGCGGACAGGCGGTTGACCCCGTATGGTCGCCGGCTGGGGCTGATCAATGATGAGGCGTGGTCTGAATACGAAGAGAAGCAGGCGCGGATGACGGCGCTCAAGAATCTGCTGACCAAGTGCAAAGTTGACGCGGAGGCACTCCGTGCAGTGGAACTCGGCGAGATCGGCGGGACAGCCGGCTTGACTTGGGCGCAACTGTTGAAGCGGCCCGAGGTCACGATCGAGCCGGTACTTGCGGCGATGCGCGAGGAACTGGAGCGCAACCCGCTGCTGGCGGAACTCGGCCGCATTGAGAAGGATCCTGCGGTGCGCAGGGCGCAGTTGCGGAACGAGGCACGCGCGGTTGAGACGGAGATCAAGTTTGCGGGTTATCTCGAACAGCAGAAGAAGGCAATCGAGAAGCTTAAGGCAGCGGAGTCCGTTTCAATTCCGGAATGGATTGACTACGGTGCGATCAGTGGTCTTTCGCGCGAGATGCGGGAGAAGCTGGAGCGCGTACGGCCGGGGACGATCGGACAGGCGAGCCGGATTCCGGGCGTGACACCTGCGGCGCTCTCGCTGGTGCATGTGTCGATTCGTGTGCAGGGCGCGCGGCGCGGCCAGAGCGCCGGCCGGGTGCAGTCAAACAGACCTCCGGCAACTAAAGTCGGCTAGAAACGCCTGCTACTGCTTGTCGGACTTGCCGAAGATCGGGATGTGGAAGGGCAACTCCGCGTTTGACTGCTTCTTGCCCTTGGGATTGTCTTCGCGCAAAACGGTGCGTTGCGAATTCACGCACATCCAGTTGTTGTGAGCGCGCTCGAAGACGTGGGTGAAGACACCTCTCTCATCGACCTCTCCCGAGTTCCCATGGTGATGCAGGACGTAGGTGCCGTTGGCAACGGCAGTGTCGCCGAGCATTCGAACCGTGATCACTTTCTGTTCGAGATGCAGGGTCTTGTCATCGGTCGCGATGATGAAGGCAAGCTGCTGGTTGCGGGTGGTGATGTCACCGGATGCTGAAACGTCAAGGAAGAGGGGCGAGAGCACATTTTCGAGGCCGTACTGGTCGCGGCGGTTTACGGCCTGATCCCACGCGTCTTCGATCTTCTGAAACTGCTGAAGATCGGGAGGAGCCGTGGATGTGACCGGGGCATGGACAGGCGACGGTGGGGAATTCGGGGCCTGGGCAAGTGCGAAGCAGGGGAGAATGACTGCAAAAAAGCAAACTGAAAAGCGGATCATGTGCGCGCAAAGACTCCCAGATAAGATGATATCCCTTGGACTTGAGAGGGAGCCGGGACGAAAGCGCCGCAGGGGTGAATTCGATGTGCTTTCAGGGACTAGATGAGATTCTGCAGCCGGTCCGGTTGATGGAGGGTAACCATCGCATCTTCGATGGTGATAGCTCCTTCTTTTCGGAACTGGCCCAGGGTTCGGGTGACGGTCTCGCGCGTGGTGCAGGCCATGGACGCCATCTCCTCGTGGGTGAGGAGGAGCGGAAAACGGAAGCCCCCGTTCACATGTTCGCCGATCTGGTGCGCCAGTTCGAGGAGCAGGCGGCCAAGGCGTCCAGCGACAGTTTCGGCAAGGGCAATGCGGCAGGCGTCCTGCAGGGCGAAACGATATTCCTGGCAGAGGCATTGAACGGCCCGCATCTGGGCTTCCCTGTGGTTGCGAAGGAAAGTCAGGAACCGCTCGCGTTCCACCGGGCGAAGCTGGGCAGGTGTCAGGGATTCGGCTGAGACTTCATAAACTCCGTGCGAAAGTGCTGCATAGAGGCCGAGGACCGACCCGGGACCGGCGACGCGCACAATCATCTGGCGATCCTGAGCACGTCCGGCTGTCAGCTTGAGGTATCCGCCGCAGATCAGGTAGAGACAGCGCGCGTCCTCACCCTGGCTGAAGAGGGATGCCTGTGCAGGCAAGCTGATGGTGCTGGTGACAAGCTCAAGGTCCGCCAGGACTGCGCTTCCCAGAGAGCAGAACCAACCGGGCCGACGATTCGTGCAAGCGGCACAGCCGATTGGAGACTGGCGATTGATGCTCTTTTGCCGTCTTGCAGGAGGCGCTTGAATTCCTAAATCTGCCATTTTCGTGCCTTCCATACAGTCTGCCCATCCCGCTGTTTCGTGGATGTGATGGGGCTCACGCAATCGGTGTGACCGCAATGGTTTGGCTGGTCGGCAAGCGGCGTGGTTTCCTGTGAGGAATGACAGATCGACTTCACATTCGGTTTGGTAAAAGTGCGAGTTGGACCAAAAGCGCTGCCGAGAAATGGGAGGACGTGATCTGTGTTGGATTTTGGAGTTGCCACAGGTTTCCAGTCCACCGAGTAATACTGGTTCCTCGATCTAGTAGATTTCTCAGTTCCCATCCTTTTGCAAGCGGATGAAAATGAATGGATTATCGATGCACAGTTTCCTGAAAAATCAGTACGTGGCGGGTGAATCTGAAGAGCCTCGGCACCTGATTTTTTTAGATTTTGAGCGGCGGAATCTCGATGTGATGGAGGTCACCGTAAGTGCATTTCCGGGCAGGTTACGATTGCGCCCAGAAGGTGATGCTCCGCACACGGGTGTTTTGGACGGAAAAGCCGAGTTTAATTGTTTTTTTTATGACTTCCCCTGTGGAGATGAACGCAGCCGAAGATGTAGCGGATTCTGGTCGGAAGTGTGACTCAGGAGTATCCCAAAGGTGACATTCATGCATAAAGAAGGGCCATTCGTGAGAGCG
>Ga0335080_10001783_pt1 | contig 21397 bp, 19 predicted proteins | sample Lox_Sample_34_FD_206720 | JGI IMG/M metagenome (GOLD analysis project Ga0335080, IMG submission 206720) | Soil microbial communities from Loxahatchee National Wildlife Refuge, Florida, United States - Lox_Sample_3.4 | ecosystem: Environmental > Terrestrial > Soil > Wetlands | place: USA...
GGCTCGCGCGCTACCTGGCGGTGAAAGGCTCGGTGACCGTCGACGGCGTCAGCCTCACCGTCAACTCGGTGGCGAAGGCCACCTTTGGCGTGAACATCATCCCGCACACTCAGATGGCGACCACGCTCGGCGGCCTGCGGGCCGGCGCCCGCGTGAATCTCGAGGTCGACCTTGTGGCGCGTTATATGGAGCGGCTTTTAGAGCCCTTCAGTAAGGCGCGCCAACGCCGGAGAAAGCGCTGATTCAACAGTAGTTTGCAGTGCAATCTCTTGCACCCGGGTGCGTTGGCGAACAGCCGTGCGAGATCGACGCCAGCCACAATCCGATCGGCAACTCAGACGTCTTCCTGCCGATCACCATCAGCGGCGCACTGATCCGCGCCACCGAAATCGCGCTGCGCTCGCCGCTCTTCTGGGCCGGGGAACAGGTATACCTCACTTACTCGAATCAGACCGCGGATGGCTTCGGCACGATCACCGGCGGACTGACCGACTTCTCGCCGCCGAGCGGCTATTACGCGCTCGACCACGACCAGCGCAACACCCTGAACGCCGGCCTGCACGCCGAGCTCCCCTGGCAGGCATACCTCACGATGAACCTCTACTTCGGCTCAGGGTTCTCAAACGGTAACCCGCCGCTCAGTCATCTGCCGAGCAACGGCTCACTGGACCTGAGCCTCGGTAAGACCTTCGGCCAGCAGCTGACGGCCTCACTCACGGTGCTCAATGTCACCAACAAGCACCTGCTGATCGACAACAGTCTCACCTTTGACGGCTATCACTGGAACTATCCGCGCCAGGTGCGGGCAGGGCGCTGCCGCCTTACGCCACGCCGCTCGGCGCTCTCGATGAGTCAGCGCGCGCGGTCGGCGGCGCCGCCTCGGGTATACTGAGCTGCCGTATCAGGCCCGGATTCCGTCATGTCAAAAGTCCTGCCTCTTGGCGGTAAGACCGCGCCCGCCGCCGCGGCGGTACCGCTCAACTCGGTCACCGAGATCCTCGGCGACCTGCGCGAAGGCCGCATGGTCATCATCATGGACGATGAGGACCGGGAGAACGAGGGTGACCTCATCATGGCCGCCGAGCGAACCACGGCGGAGGCGGTCGCCTTCATGATCCGTCACACCAGCGGCATCATCTGCGTGCCCATGGAGGAGGCACAGCTCGCGCGCCTCGATCTGCCGCAGATGGTACCGCTCAACAGCGAGTCGCAGCGCACGGCGTTCACCGTGTCGGTCGACGTGCGCGCCGGCACCACCACCGGAGTCTCCTCGCTCGATCGTGCGGCGACCATCCGCGCGCTCGCCGATCCGACGTCGCAGGCGGCGGATTTCGCCCGCCCGGGGCATATCTTTCCGCTGCGCTCGCGTCGCGGCGGCGTGCTGGTGCGCGCCGGGCATACCGAGGCCGCGGTCGACCTGTGCCGCATGGCGGGCCTGTCTGCGGTCGGTGTGCTGTGCGAGGTGATGAACGACGACGGCACCATGGCGCGTCGCCCGCAGCTGCAGGAGTTCGCGCGGCGTCACGCACTGAAGATCGGTACCATCGCCGACCTCATCCGCCACCGGCTGCGCACCGAGCGCACCGTGGTACGCGTTTCCGAGCAGAGCGTGCACACCGAGCTCGGCGACTTTCGGCTCTACGCCTACCAGGACGACGTCAGCCTCGAGGTGCACCTGGCGCTCGCCCACGGCCGGCTCGACGGCACGGAGGCGCCGCTGGTGCGCGTGCACGTCGCCGACACGCTGCGCGACCTGTTCGGCGTGCAAGGCGCGACCCGCGCCTGGACGCTGCGCGCCGCCATGCGGCGCATCGTCGAGGCGGGCAACGGCATAGTCGTGGTGCTGCGCCCGCAGGAGTCGCCGCGCGAGCTCGCGGACGCGGTGCGCTCGTTCGCCACCGCGCAGCCCGCAGCAACTCCGGCCGATAGCACCGCCGTCGAGGGCGCGGTGCTGCGCACCTTCGGCGTCGGCGCGCAGATCCTCAAGGATCTCGGCGTACGGCGCATGCGCGTCCTGTCGGCACCGAAGCAGATGCACGGCATCTCCGCCTTCGGCCTGGAAGTCGAGAGCTACGTCGGGGAAGAGGGGTGACGCAACCCGAGCTCATCGAGGGCGAGGTGAGCGCGCGTGGCAGACGGATCGCGATCGCGGCCGCGCGCTTCAACGAGTTCATCGTGGCGAGCCTGCTGAAGGGCGCGCAGGCCGCGTGGCTGGCACGCGGCGGCGAGGCCCACGATCTCACCGTGGTGCGCGTGCCCGGCGCGTTCGAGCTCCCCGTGGTGGTTCGCAAGCTCGCCGGCAGCGGCCGTTACGACGGCGTAGTGGCCCTCGGCTGCGTGATCCGCGGCGACACCCCGCATTTCGAGTACGTGGCCGGCGAATGCGCGCGCGGACTGCAGCTGGCGGCACTCGAAACCGGGGTGCCGGTGGCTTTCGGGGTGTTGACCGTCGAGTCGGTCGAGCAGGCGCTGGAGCGTGCCGCGACTACCGCCGGCAACAAGGGCGGCGAGGCGATGGAGAGCGCGCTCGAGATGGCGGCCCTCATGGCGCGCCTGTAAGGGGCGGAGCGCGCATGGCAGCGCCGGGCACCCGGGAGTTCAGCGGCACGCGCACCGTGGCGCGCAAGCTTGCGCTGCAGGCGCTGTACCGCTGGCAGCTCAACGCCTGCCCGTGGCAGGACCTGGTCGCAGAATTCGGCGAGGCCGAGGACATGCCGCGCGCCGACGCCAGCTACTTCCGCACGCTGGTCGAGGGCGTGTGGCGCGACCACGAGCAGCTCGAAAGGCAGCTCGCCACGTTCGCCGATCGCGAGCCCCGGCTGCTCGATCCGATCGAGCATGCGCTGCTGCTCATCGGGCTGTACGAGCTCAGCGCGCGGCCCGAGGTGCCGTACCGCGTCGCAATCAACGAAGCGGTGGGGCTCGCGAAACGTTTCGGTGCCACTGATGGACACAAGTTCGTGAATGCCGTCCTTGATCGCGCCGCGCGCGAGCTGCGGCCGCACGAGCACTGAGGGTGCGGGGCGTGGCGCTGTCGGAGTTCGAGCTCATCGAGCGCTACTTCCGCACCAGCGGTGCGCAGCGCGCCGACGTGCTGCTCGGCGTCGGCGACGATGCGGCGCTGCTGCGCAGTCCCGAGGGCAGCGATCTGGTTGCCGCCACCGATACCCTGGTCGCGGGCGTGCATTTTCCGCACGGCTCGCCGGCTGCCTCGATCGGTCACCGCGCGCTTGCGGTCAACCTGAGCGATCTCGCCGCGATGGGCGCGCGGCCGGCGTGGGCGTTGCTGGCGCTGACGCTGCCGGAGGCTGACGAAGCGTGGCTCGGTGAGTTCGCCGCGGGCTTCAACGCGCTGGCGCGCACTCATCAGGTGGCGCTGGTGGGCGGGGATACCACGCGCGGGCCGCTGTGCGTCACCGTGCAGCTGCTCGGGCACGTGCCGCGTGGCGGTGCGCTCACGCGCAGCGGCGCGCGTCCGGGGGACGTGCTGTTCGTCTCGGGAACGCCCGGTGATGCCGCTGCGGGGCTTGCAATCGAGCAGGGCCGGCTCGCGCCGCCCGCGGAGGCGCGGTCCCATCTGCGCGAGCGCTTTCTGCTGCCGACACCGCGCATGGCGCTCGGCGAGCGGCTGCGCGATTTCGCCAGCGCCTGCATCGACGTGTCCGACGGGCTGCTCGGCGATGCCGGCAAGCTCGCGAGTGCCAGTCGCGCCGGAGCCGAGCTCGCCTTCGGCGAGCTGCCGGTGTCAGAACCGCTGGTCGCCGCGGTGGGGGAGGAGCGTGCGCGCGAGCTGGCGCTCACCGGCGGCGACGACTACGAGTTGTGTTTCGCGGTCCGGCCGGAAAACCTGGCACGCTTGCTGCTCGAGCTGCCGCCGCAGCGCTGGGGCTACACGCGCATCGGCGTGCTGCGCGAGGCGGCGGGTGTTGTAATCGTGCGCGATGGTACTGTGATGGAGTTCTCGCATTCGGGCTACGTGCATTTCGCCTGACTCACCTTAAGCGGCACGCTTCGCGTCCACGCGCCAGGCGCCATGCACCGCGGGCGCGTGAGGGATACATCACATCGCCCCGGCGGACGGCATTCTATCCTGACGCGCCGTTTCGACCAGCGCCGCGCCATGTCACTACCGGTTTCGAGAACCGTTCCGCCCGCCAAGCCCGGCGCCCGCATGCCGGACAAGATCGGCAAGTACGTGGTCGTCAGGGAAGTCGGCCGCGGCAGCACCGGCATCGTCTACCTCTCACACGACGCCTATTACGGGCGCGACGTCGCCATCAAGGTCTACAACATGGACACCGGCGGCGACGAGGAGCGCGCGCGCATCGCCCGCAAGATGTTCCTTTCCGAGGCGCATCTCGTCGGCATGCTGCAGCACCCGCACATCCTGCCGATCTACGACGCGGGCGAGGAGAACGGCCACTGCTACATCGTCACCGAGCACGTGCACGGCGCGCGCACGCTGGCCGCCTACTGCCGGCCAGACAACCTGCTGCGCATCGACGACACGGTCGAGATTATGTTCAAGTGCGCCAAGGCGCTGCACTACGCCCACTCGCGCGGCGTGATCCACCGTGACATCAAGCCCTCCAACATCATGCTCACGCAGGACAGCGACGTGCGCATCATCGACTTCGGCATCGCGCTGGTGTCGGACTCGGACATCTCACGCATCGAGGGCATCGCCGGCAGCCCCTCGTACATGTCCCCGGAACAGGTCCAGAGCCTCGAGCTCACCAACCGCTCCGACCTGTACTCGCTCGGCGCGGTGATGTACGAGCTGCTGACGGGCGCGCGCCCGTTCCGCGCCGGCAACCTGCAGAAGCTCCTGCACCAGATCGTCTACGCCACACCGCCGCCCATCCACACGCTGCGCAAGGAAGTGCCCGAGGAGCTCGAGACGGTGGTGGCGGCCGCCATGCAGAAGGACCCCGAGAAGCGCTGCAAGACGGGGCTCGACTTCGCCGCCGAGCTCACCCGCGTGCATCAGCGGCTACGCGAGGCCAACGCGCGCATCGATCGGCAGGAACAGTTCGGCGTGCTGCGGCGGCTGAAGTTCTTCCATGAGTTCTCGCACGCCGAGATCTGGGAAGTGCTGCGCGCGAGCAGCTGGCAGGACTATGCCGCCGGCGAGGAGATCGTCAAGGAAGGCGAGATGGACGATCGCTTCTACATCCTGGTGAGCGGCGGCTGCGTGGTGGAGCGGCACGGCCAGAAGATCGGCGCGCTCGACACCGGCGACTGCTTCGGCGAGGCGAGTTATGTGCCCGGTGCCAAGCGCACCGCCACCATCCGCGCCGGCGGCGCGGTGACCGTCCTCAAGGTGAGCTCGACGCTGCTCGAGCAGGTGTCGGCGTCGTGCCAGCTGCGTTTCAACCGCGTGTTCCTCAGCTCGCTCATCGCGCGCTTGCAGAGCGCCGAGCGCAAGAGCGGTCCCGCCTGACGGCGCGGCCGCCGCGCATACGGCGCGCGCGGCACTTACAGCTGCACCTCTCGATTCGCCAGCGCTCGCACGCCGCGCAGCTGCCCTGCCGTCATGGTAACTTCGGCGCGCGGTCGCCGCGGACTCGACGCCGCCACCGGGTTGAGCCGATACTGAACGCGGTTTAGTGCCGCGCCGGGCCGGCGGCCGGCGCAATGTCGGTGGCGAGCAGCGGACACGAGCGACCTGCAATGCACGTACTGCTCATCGAGGACGATATCGAGGCCGCCCGTTTCCTCATCAAGGGCCTGTGCGAGAGCGGCTACACGGTCGATCACGCCGCCGACGGCCGCGCCGGGCTGCTGCGCGCCACCGAGGGGCAGTTCGACCTCATCGTCACCGACCGGATGCTCCCGCAGGTCGACGGACTGGCGATCATCGAGCAACTGCGGGGCCGGGAAATCGGCACGCCGGTGCTGGTGCTGTCGGCGCTGGGCAGCGTCGATGACCGCATCCGCGGGCTCAAGGCGGGTGGTGATGACTACCTCACCAAGCCGTTCGCCTTCGCCGAGCTGCTGGCGCGCATCGAAGCGCTGCTGCGGCGCCCGAGCGCACCGCACGTCACGCGGCTCAAGGTGGAGGACCTGGAGTTCGACCTGCTGGCACGACGCGTGACGCGCGCGGGGCGCGAGCTGGAGCTGACGGCGCGCGAGCTCAAGCTGTTGGAGTTCCTCATGCGCCGCGCCGGGCAGGTGGTCACGCGCACCATGCTGCTCGAGGGGGTATGGGACCTGCATTTCGATCCACAGAGCAATCTCATCGACGTGCACATCAGCCGGCTGCGCCAGGCGATCGACCGCGGCAGCGATCATCCGCTGATCCACACCGTGCGCGGCTCGGGCTACGTGTTGCGCAGCGACGGCTGAACGCGCGCAACAGCGGCACCGTCCCCGTGCGACTCGGGCTGTTCAATACCACCGCATCCCGGCTGTCGGTCGGCTACACGCTGCTGGTGACGCTTGCGGTGGGCGTGACGCTCGGCAGCGCCTACCTGCTTACCGAGAGTCTGATCACCGACGAGGTCGACCTCATCATCGACTCGGAGCTCGCGAGCCTCGAGGAGAAGTTCGCGCGCAGCGGCCTGGCGGGCGTCACCGACGAGATCAATCTGCGCATCGACAGCTGGGGGCGCATCGGCGCGGTGTACATGCTGGCGGACTCGAGCTTCGAGCGCATCGCCGGCAACGTGACGCACTGGCCGTTCGATGGCATGCCAAGCGAAGCGCGCCCGGAATTCGAGATCGCCACCATCGAGCCGGGGCGGCGCGCGGTGCACCCGGTACGTGCCGCGGTGCGCACGCTCCCCGGCGGCGATCTGCTGCTGGTAGGCACGGACATCTCCCAGGGGCGGCGTTTCGCCGCGAAATTCCGCGTTGCGACGCTTTATGGTATCGGCCTGTCGACGCTGGCGGCGGCGCTCGCGGGCTTCTGGTTCAGCTACCGCCTGGCGCGGCGCGTCGAGGAGGTGACACGCACCTGCCAGCGCATCATGGCGGGAGAGTGGGGACGGCGGTTGCCGCTCGCCGGGGCGAACGACGAGTTCGATGCGCTCGCGGCTTCGGTCAACCGGGTGCTCGACCGGCTCGAGGAGCAGGCCGGCACGCTGCGCGCAACTTTCGACAGCACCGCGCATGATCTGCGGGCACCGCTGCACCGGCTGCGCACCCGCCTGGAGGCGCTGCTGTGGCACTCACCGCCGCTCGAGCCCGCGGCGCGCGAGTCCATCGAATCGGCGCTGCGCGAGGTCGATCACCTGCAGCGCACTCTCGCCACGCTGCTGCAGATCGCGCTCGCCGAGTCGGGCGCGCCGCTCGCCTCGCCGTCCGCGGTGGATGTCGGCGCGCTCGCCGCCGAGCTGGTGGAGCTGTTCGAGCCGGTGGCCGGCGCGCAGGGGGTGGCACTCGACTGCCGCCCCGAGAGCGCGGCCATCGTGCAGGGCAACCGCCAGCTGCTCGCGCAGCTGCTCACCAACCTCATCGAGAACGGACTCAAGTACGTGCCCGCGGGCGGGCGTATCGAAGTCGCCGTGCGGCGGCTCGCGGACAGCGTGCGCCTCACGGTGAGCGACAATGGCCCGGGCATCGCCGCGGAGAACCGCGCGCGCGCCGTGCAGCCCTTCGTGCGCTTCGGCGCCGGCGCGAAATCCGAAGGCAGCGGCCTCGGACTGTCATTGGTGGCGGCGATCGCGCGGCTGCATCGCGGCCGGCTCGAGCTCGAGAGCAACGACCCGGGGCTGCGGGTGGTGGTCGACCTGCCGGCCTGAGCGCGCTGCCCCCGCGGCAGGCGTGACGCGGTCAGGACGAGCTCTTGCCGGCCCGGCAATCCTTGACGAACTGGGAGCGGGCGGGGCCAGTAAGCTTCTTCGCGTCCGCCTTCTTGTTGCAGGCCTTGAGCGAGGGCACCGGATTGGCAGAGGGCGTTGCCGGCGGATCCGCGGCGGCGGCGGCGCCGCTGGCGGCGATGGCGATGGCGGCAAGAGCGCTGATGATCCTCATCCTTCCGCTCCTCTGCGGCAGGTGTCCGATCTGAAAAGTTAGAGGGACGGGGCTCACGCCGCAATCACGGCGGCATTAAGAAATCTTCATGCGCGCAGTGCAGCGGCAGGCGCTGGCCACCATCGCCACAGGCGCGGCCGCCGGGGCGGCGGCGCCGCACTTCAGGCGTGCTTGTCGCGCTCGATGCGCGCGTAGGCGGAGTGGTTGTGGATCGACTCGAAGTTCTCCGACTCGACCACGTAGGCGGCGATCCGCGCGTCGTCGTTGAGCCGCCCGGCCACATCGCGCACCATGTCCTCGACGAATTTGGGGTTGTCGTAGGCGCGCTCGGTGACGTACTTCTCGTCGGGACGCTTGAGGATGCTGTACAGCTCGCAGGAGGCCTCGCTCTCGGCGATCTCGATGAGCTCCTCGATCCACATGTGGCTGCGCAGCTTCGCGCTGATCGTGATGTGCGAGCGCTGATTGTGAGCGCCGTAGGCGGAGATCTTCTTCGAGCACGGGCAAACGCTCGTGACCGGAACCGCTACGCGCAGCCACATGTCGGTGTGGCCGCGGCGATACTCGCCGATCAGGCCGGCGCGGTAGTCCATGAGGCTCTCGACCCCGGAGACCGGCGCCTTCTTCATGACGAAGAACGGGAAACTCATCTCGATGTGTCCGGTGTCCGCCTCCAGCCGCTCGGTCATGGTGCGCAGCATGGCGCGGAACGACTCGACCGAGATCTCGCGCTCGGCGTGCAGGATCTCGACGAAGCGCGACATGTGTGTGCCCTTGAAGTCGTGCGGCAGGCTCACGTACATGTTGAAGCTGGCGATGGTGTGCTGCTCGCCCGCCGAGCGGTCCCTGACGCGCACCGGATGGCTGATCTCCTTGACGCCAACGCGGTTGATGGGCAGTTGCCGCGTGTCGGCGTGCGCTTGCACGTCCTCGACTTCGGCGGGCGCGATGCGCCCGATCTTGGCAACGGCGGCTGGCGGGTTCATGGTGCGAGAGCCTACAGGAAACACCCGGAAATCCGTACCGCGATTGTCGCGTTCCCGGCAGGTTCGCGGAATCCCTCTTATTCAGTAGGCGAACTGCAGCTGCGGGAACGCGCGGCCGGTAAGTCCGCCACCGGCCGATCGCGCTGTTGGATCCGCCCAACCGGGCACGGTGAGCGCGGCTCAGCCTCCGCGGGCCGAGCGCAGCCGCTCGGGAGCCTGCAACGTCCACCAGCGCTCGACGCTGGCTGCGAGGCTCGCGGCATCGAGGCCGGCGGCCGCGAGGCATCCCTCGCGCGAGCCGTGTGCGATGAAGTGGTCGGGAATCCCGAGCTGCAGCAGCGGCACCTGCAGCCCCTCGGCGGCGAGCAGCTCGCCGACGGCCGAGCCTGCGCCACCCTGGGTCGCATTCTCTTCGAAGGTGACCAGGGCGCGGTGCCGCGTGGCGAGCGCGATGACCATGTCCTCGTCGAGCGGCTTGACGAAGCGCATGTTGACGAGCGTGGCGTCGAGCGCTTCCGCGATCTGTGCGGCCGGCGCGAGCAGCGCGCCGAACGCGAGCAGCGCGAGACCGCTGCGGCCTTCGCGCCGCAACTGCGCCCGCCCCACCGGCAGCGCACTCATCTCGGCGACCACCGGCACGCCGGGCCCGGTGCCGCGCGGATAGCGCACGATCGCCGGGCCGGAGAGAGTGCTGGCGGTATACAACATCTGCCGGCACTCGTTCTCGTCGGCCGGCGTCATCACCACGGTGTTGGGAATGCAACGCAGGTACGACAGGTCGTAGCTGCCCTGGTGAGTCGCGCCGTCGCTGCCGACCAGTCCGGCGCGATCCAAGGCGAACACCACCGGCAGGTTCTGCAGCGCCACGTCGTGAATGAACTGATCGTAGGCGCGCTGCAGAAACGTCGAGTAGATGGCGACCACCGGTTTGAGGCCCTCGGCGGCGAGCCCCGCGGCGAAGGTGACGGCGTGCTGCTCGGCGATGGCGACGTCGAAGTAACGCTCGGGAAAGCGTCGTGAGAACTCGACCAACCCCGAGCCCTCGCGCATGGCCGGTGTGATGCCGATGATGCGCGGGTCGGCGGCCGCCATGTCGCACAACCACTGGCCGAACACCTGCGAGTAGGTCGGACCGGCGCTCTTTTCCTTGAAGATGGTGCCACTCGCCGGATCGAACGGTCCCGGGCCGTGCCACTTGATCGGGTCGGCCTCCGCAGGCGCGTAGCCCTTGCCCTTGCGCGTGACCACGTGCAGGAATTGCGGTCCGCGGAGCTTGCGCAGATTGCGCAGCGTGCTCACCAGCGCTTTGACGTCGTGGCCATCCATCGGCCCGATGTAGTTGAAGCCCATCTCCTCGAAGAGTGTCCCGGGCAGCACCATGCCCTTGAGGTGCTCCTCGGAGCGGCGCGCCAGCTCCCACACCGTCGGCATCGGCCGCAGCACCTTCTTACCGCCCTCGCGCAGATGCGCGTAGACGCGTCCCGAGAGCGCGCGCGCGAGGTAGCTGGAGAGCGCACCGACGTTCTCCGAGATCGACATGTCGTTGTCGTTGAGGATCACCAGCAGGTCCGCCGGCAGCGAGCCGGCGTGATTGAGGGCCTCGAATGCCATGCCCGCAGTCATTGCGCCGTCGCCGATCACGGCGACCACGCGTCGATCCTCCCCGGCACGCGCGGCGGCCACCGCCATGCCGAGCGCGGCCGAGATCGAGGTGCTCGAGTGGCCGACACCGAACGTGTCGTACTCACTCTCGCTGCGCGTCGGAAACGGAGCCAGTCCGCCGTCCTGCTTGATGGTGTGCAGCTGGTCGCGTCGCCCGGTCAGCACCTTGTGCGGATAGGCCTGATGGCCGACGTCCCATACCAGGCGGTCGCGCGGCGTGTCGTAGACATAATGCAGTGCGATGGTGAGCTCGACGGTGCCGAGGCCGGCAGCGAAATGGCCGCCGCGGGTGCTGACACTCTGGATCAGGAATTCGCGCAGCTCGCTGGCGAGCTCGGGCAGCCGCGCGACGGGCAGACGCCGCAGATCCGCCGGGGTCTCGATCGGGGCCAGCAACGGATACTTGTCGGGCGCAATGCTCATCGGCCGTGAGTTTACACGGGGCTCACGCCGCCCGTCGCTTGGCCGCTACGGCGCGCACCCGGCACGGAGCTGGAGCGATGTACCTTCAGCTCACGCGATCGACCACGAAGCGCGCCAGCTGCGCGAGCTCGGTGCCGCGCGCACCGAGAGGGGCGAGCGCCGCGATGGCCGCATCGCGAAGCTCACCGGCGCGCGTGCGCGCCACGGCAAGCCCGACCGTGCTCGGGTAGGTGGGTTTGGCATGCGCCGCATCCGCGCCAGTCGACTTTCCCAACAGCGCCGGATCGCCGGCCACGTCGAGGATGTCGTCCTGGATCTGAAAGGCGAGGCCGACCTCGGCTCCGAAGTGCCGCAGCGCCTCGAGCTCGGGCCCTTCGGTGACGCCCGCCGCCAGTGCGCCCAGCAGCACACTGCACTCGATCAGTGCGCCCGTCTTGCGGCGGTGCATGCTCTCGATCGCAGCGACGGTCAGCGTCTGGCCAACGGCGGCCAGGTCGACCGCCTGTCCGCCGGCCATGCCGCCGGTGCCGGTGGCGCGCGCGAGCACGCGGATCATCTCGAGGCGCGCCGCCGGACTCACGGCCGCCATGGGCTCGCTGGCGAGCACCGAGAAGGCGAGTGCCTGCAGCGCATCGCCCACCAGGATGGCGGTGGCCTCGTCGTAGGCACGGTGACAGGTCGCACGCCCGCGCCGCAGGTCATCATCGTCCATCGCCGGCAGGTCATCGTGGACCAGGCTGTAGACGTGAATCAGCTCGACCGCCGCAGCGGGCACGTCGAGAGTGCTGAGCGGGGCTCCGAGGGACTCACCCGTCAGGTAAACGAGTGCCGGCCGAAGCCGCTTGCCGGCGCCGAGCGCGCTGTAGCGCATCGCCTCGCGCAGCCGCGCCGTCCCCGGGTCGGGCAGGGCGAGCGCCCGCTCGAGTACGCGCTCGATGCGCGCGCGGCAGGCGGCAACCCGTGCGGAGAAATCACCCCCGGGCGTCGCTACGGCGCTCGCTCGCGGGCTGCTGCTCACTCCGCGTCCACGCTCCCGGCGCCACCTTCCTCGCCGGGCTCCGCGAAAGGCGCGACGGCCGGCTCGCCACCACGCTTGAGCAGAATCTCGACCTTCTGATGGGCCGCCTGCAGACACGCCTGGCAATGCCGCGTGAGCGCCACGCCGCGCTCGAAATGCCTCAACGCCTCATCGAGCGGCAGATCGCCCTGCTCGAGACGCTCGACCAGGCCCTCGAGCTCGGCGAGCGCCTGCTCGAAGTCGGGGACTTTGCTGTTACGCGACACGTGTTGTGCCTCCTGCGGCATGCCGGTGCGCCATCGGCTCGCCGCTTGCGGGCGCGCAACGTTACACAGCGCTCAGGGCGAGGGTCAACGCACGGTTGACGACGCTTGTGCGGCGGCGATAAAGTCGCGCGCACTGTATTAGACCAAGTCTAAGTGAGGAGTGTCATGAATCTCAAAGGCAGCAAGACGGAAAAGAATCTGAAGGACGCGTTTGCCGGGGAATCGCAGGCCAACCGCCGCTACCTGTATTTCGCCGCCAAGGCCGATGTCGAGGGCCTGAACGACGTATCCGCCGTATTCCGCTCCACCGCCGAGGGTGAGACGGGCCACGCACACGGACACCTCGAGTACCTCGAGGCGGTGGGAGATCCGGCCACCGGCCTGCCGATCGGCGAGACCCGTCTCAACCTGAAGGCCGCCATCGCCGGCGAGACACACGAGTACACCGACATGTATCCGGGCATGGCGAAGGCGGCGCGCGATGAGGGTTTCGGCGAAATCGCCGATTGGTTCGAGACGCTCGCCAAGGCCGAGCGCTCTCATGCCAATCGCTTCCAGAAGGCGCTGGACAACATCTGAGGCCGATCGCGAGCTGCTCGCCCGCATCGTCCGCGCCTCCGGCGCTGCCGCGCCGCGGGCGCAGTGACCGGCGGCCGCACGCATGAGCCGCACGCCGGCTACCCCGCAAACCGGGCGGCAGGGCCGCGAGGGGAGCCTGGAAGCCCCCACCCGCCACCCGCTCGAGTGGCGCACGGAGGCCTTCTACGACCGCGCCGCGCTCGAGAAGGAGCTCGAGCGTGTCTTCGACATCTGTCATGGCTGCCGTCGCTGCTTCAGTCTCTGTAATGCATTTCCGACGCTGTTCGATGCGGTCGATGCGACCACCGAAGGCGAAGTCACCGCGGTGCAGAAGAAAGTGTTCTGGGACGTCGTCGATCACTGCTACCTCTGCGACATGTGCTTCATGACGAAGTGTCCGTACGTGCCGCCGCATCCGTTCAACGTCGACTTTCCACACCTGATGCTGCGGGCGAAGGCCGTGCGCGCGCGCCGCGGCGGCATCGCGCTCTCCGAGCGTGTGCTCGCCGCCACCGACACGGTGGGGAGGCTGGCCGGCATACCGGTGGTCGTGGAGGTGGTCAATGCGGTGAACGCCTCAGGCGCCGGCCGCGCGCTGCTCGAGCGGACCCTCGGTGTGGATCGCACGGCGCCGCTGCCGAAATACCATGCGCGCACCGCCCGCGCGCGCCTGGCCGCGCTCGGGACGGTCGCTGACGCCAGCGCCGGGGCGGCGAGCAGCGCCGAGGCGAGTCCCGGCACGAGCGGCAGGGTTGCCCTGTTCACGACCTGCTACGGCAACTACAACGACCCCGCGCTCGACGAGGACCTGGTCGCGGTGCTCGAGCACAACGGCATCGAAGTCGTGCTGCTCGCGCGGGAGCGCTGCTGCGGCATGCCGCGGCTCGAGCTCGGCGATCTCGAGGGGGTGGCGCAGCTCAAGGAGCGCAACATCCCGCCGCTCGCCGCAGCCGCCGACGCCGGCTTCGACATCGTCGCGCCGGTTCCCTCGTGTGTGCTGATGTTCAAGCAGGAGCTGCCACTCATGTACCCCGAGGATCAGGCGGTGCAGCGGGTGGCCGCCCGGATCTTCGACCCGTTCGAGTATCTGATGCTGCGTCATGCTGCGGGGCGGCTGCGCACCGATTTCAAGTGCTCGCTCGGCAAGGTGAGCTATCACGTGCCCTGTCACCTGCGTGTGCAGAACATTGGACTCAAGACACGCGATCTGCTGAAGCTCGTGCCCGGCACCTCCCTCGATACGATCGAGCGCTGTTCCGGACACAACGGCACCTACGGCGTGAAGGCACGCTTTCGTGCTGCCTCGGTGCGGATCGGCCGGCCGGTCGTCGAGCGGGTGCAGGGCGCGCAGTGCGATCACTACGCGAGCGACTGCCCGATGGCGGGCGAGCAGATCGCCGGCGGCCTCGGCGACGAGCGTGCGCCGGAGCACCCGCTGCGGCTGCTGCGCATGGCTTACGGGATCTGAAACGCCAGGAGGCCTCCGTGAATAAGCTCGTGCCGGGCGATCTCATGACTCTCGAGCAATACGCCCGCGAGCGGCCGGCGTTCCGCGCCCGCGTGCTCGAGCACAAGGGCGAGCGTCAGCTCGCCGTGGGGCCGAACGCCACCTGGTGTTTCGAGGACCGCCTCACGGTGCAGTACCAGGTGCAGGAGATGCTGCGGGTCGAGCGCATCTTCGAGCCCGAGGGCATCGCCGAGGAGCTCGGGGCCTACAACCCGCTCATCCCCGACGGCAGCAACTGGAAGGTGACGCTGTTGCTCGAGTTTGCGCAGCCGCAGGAGCGCGCCCGTGCGCTCGCACGTCTGCGGGGAATCGAGGACCGCTGCTGGGTCGAAATCGCCGGGCAGGCGCGCGTGTTCGCCATCGCCGACGAGGACCTGGAGCGGGAGAATGCGGAGAAGACCTCCGCCGTGCATTTCCTGCGCTTCGAGCTGACGGACGCGATGATCGCAAGGCTGCGCAGCGGCGCGGCGCTCGCCGCCGGTATCGACCACGAGCACTACCGCTACCAGGTGACGGTGAGCGAGTCGATGCGGGAATCGTTCGCGGCCGACTTGCAGTAGCACGCGGCGCGCCGCCACGCGCTGCGGCGGCGTTGCCGCATCGCCTGAAGCGAGTCCCCGCAACGGCTGCCTCTGCTAAGATCGCCCCGCGCCGCAGCGACGGCCAGACACTCGCGCCCTCCACGGCGCGCACCAGGGAAAACTCAGCGCACGGGATGAGTCAGTCTTACACCGCTTCCGATATCGAGGTCCTCTCCGGCCTCGAGCCCGTCCGGCGACGGCCGGGCATGTACACCCACACACAGCGCCCCAACCACCTCGCGCACGAGGTCATCGACAACAGCGTCGATGAGGCGATCGCCGGCTACTGCAGGAAGATCGACGTCGTCCTCTACAAGGACAACTCGCTCGAGGTCGCGGACGACGGCCGCGGCATGCCGGTCGACATCCACCCCAAGGAGAAGGTGAGTGGGGCGGAGCTGATCCTCACGCGGCTGCACGCCGGCGGCAAGTTCTCCGACAAGACCTACAAGTTCTCCGGCGGCCTGCACGGCGTCGGCGTATCGGTGGTGAACGCGCTCTCGAAGCACCTCGAGTGCTGGATCAAGCGCGGCGGCAAGGAATACAACATCAGCTTCAAGGACGGCAAGATCGCCTCGAAGCTCGAGGAGATCGGCACGGTCGGTCAGCGCAACACCGGCACCACCATCCGCTTCTGGCCCGATCCGAAGTTCTTCGATACGGACAAGTTCTCCGTGCCGCAGCTCAAGCACACCCTCAAGGCGAAGGCGGTGCTGTGCCCGGGGCTGCGCGTCACGTTCAACAACGAAGCGAGCGGTGAGAGAGAGGAGTGGTTTTACACCGGCGATCTCGGCGCCTACCTCGTCGAGGAGCTGGAGAAGCACGAGCGCATGCCCCCCGAGCCGATCACCGGGACGCGCGCCGGCGACGACGATGCGGTCGACTACGCGCTGTGCTGGGCGCCGGACGCCGACGCCAGCATCGCCGAGAGCTATGTCAATCTCATTCCGACGCCCGAGGGCGGCACGCACGTCAACGGCCTGCGCGCCGGGGCCGCCCAGGCGGTGCGCGAGTTCTGCGAGTTCAGGAATCTCGTGCCGCGCGGCATCAAGCTCACCCCCGAGGACGTCTGGGACAAGTCGAGCTACGTGCTATCGGTGAAGATGCACGAGCCGCAATTCGCGGGTCAGATGAAGGAGCGCCTCGGCAGTCGCGATGCCGCGGCGCTGGTCGAAGGCTTCGTGCGCGACTCGGTGGCGCTGTGGCTCAACCGCCACCCGGACGCCGGCGAGCGTATCGCGCAGTTTGCCATTGCCAATGCGCAGGAGCGCGCCAAGGCCGCGCAGCGCGTGGTTCGCAAGCGCACCACCGGCGGCCCGGCTTTGCCGGGCAAGCTGGCCGACTGCACGAGTCAGGAGCCGAAGCGCTCGGAGCTCTTCCTGGTCGAGGGTGACTCGGCGGGCGGCTCTGCCAAGCAGGCGCGCGACAAGGACTTCCAGGCGATCATGCCGCTGCGCGGCAAGATCCTGAACACCTGGGAGCTCGATCCGGGCGAGATCGCCGGCAGCCAGGAGGTGCACGACATCAGCGTGGCACTCGGCATCGAGCCGGGCTCGACTGATCTCTCGCAGCTGCGCTATCACCGGGTATGCATCCTTGCCGACGCGGACTCCGACGGGCAGCACATTGCGACGCTGCTGTGTGCCTTGTTCCTGCGGCACTTCCGGCCGCTGGTGGCGCACGGGCACGTGCACGTGGCGATGCCGCCCTTGTACCGCATCGACGCCGGCAAGCAGGTGTTCTACGCGCTCGATGCGGCCGAGCGCGATGCGCTGCTCAAGAAGATCGAGAAAGACAGCCCGCGCAGCAAGGCCACGGTCACGCGCTTCAAGGGCCTCGGCGAGATGAACCCCACGCAGCTGCGCGAGACCACCATCGATCCGCGCACGCGCCGCCTGGTGCAGCTCACCATCGACGGCAAGGACAACGCCGACCAGCTCATGGACATGCTGCTCGCCAAGAAGCGCGCCGCCGACCGGCGTGAATGGCTCGAAGAGAAGGGCAACCTCGCGGACGTGCAGGTGTAGAACCACTCGAGGACGTTGGACCGACGATGGAAACGCCAGAACTGAACTTCGAGGGCATCGAGCGCCAGCCGCTGCGTACCTTCACCGAGAAGGCCTACCTCGACTACTCGATGTACGTGATCCTCGACCGCGCGCTCCCGGCGCTCGGCGATGGGCTGAAACCCGTGCAACGGCGCATCGTGTACGCCATGAGCGAGCTCGGGCTGTCGGCGGTCTCCAAGCACAAGAAGTCCGCCCGTACCGTCGGCGATGTCATCGGCAAGTTTCATCCCCACGGCGACACCGCGTGTTACGAGGCGATGGTGCTGATGGCGCAGCCGTTCGCCTACCGCTATCCGCTGGTCGACGGTCAGGGCAACTGGGGCTCGCAGGACGACCCCAAGTCGTTCGCCGCCATGCGCTACACGGAAGCGAAACTCACGCGCTACGCCGACGTGCTGCTCGGCGAGCTCTCCGATGGCACGGTCGACTGGACGGGGAATTTCGACGGTACGCTCGAGGAGCCGGTGATTCTGCCCGCGCGGCTACCGAACCTGTTGCTGAACGGCACGTCGGGAATTGCAGTCGGCATGGCCACCGACATCCCGCCGCACAACCTGCGTGAGGTGGCGGCCGCCGCGATTCACCTGCTGGAGGAGCCGGAGGCCACGCTTGCTGCGCTCATGAAGCACGTGAAAGGACCGGACCTGCCGACCGGGGCGGAGATCATCTCCCCGCGCGCCGACCTCAAGGAGTTCTACGACAAGGGTGTCGGCACCTTCAAGGCGCGCGCCACCTGGGAGATCGAGGACGGCAACGCGGTCATCACCTCGTTCCCCTACCAGGTCTCGCCCAGCCGGGTGTTACAGCAGATCGACGAGCAGTGGCGCGCCAAGAAGCTACCCATGGTCGAGAGCTACAACGACGAGTCGGACCACGAGAATCCGACCCGGCTCGTGATAGTGCCGCGCTCCAACCGTGTCGACCTGGTCGAGCTCATGAACCACCTGTTCGCGACCACCGACCTCGAGCGCAACTACCGCGTCAACCTCAACATCATCGGGCTCGACGGTCGCCCGCGCGTCATGAGCCTGAAAGGGATCCTCGGCGAGTGGCTCGAGTTCCGCACCGCCACCGTCACGCGCCGCCTGCAGTACCGCCTGGACAAGGTGGCGAAGCGACTGCACATCCTCGACGGGCTGCTGATCGCTTTCCTCAATCTCGATGAGGTGATCCGCATCATCCGCCGTGAGGACGAGCCGAAGCCGGTGCTGATCAAGCGCTTCAAGCTCTCCGACGAGCAGGCTGAGGAGATCCTCAACACCCGACTGCGCCATCTCGCCAGGCTCGAGGAGATGAGGATCCGCGAGGAGCAGAAGACCCTGGCGGCCGAGCGCGAGGAGCTCGAGGCGTTGCTCAAAAGCAAGGCGAAGCTGAAGAAGCTCATCGCCGCGGAGGTGCGCGCCGACGCCGAGAAGTACGGGGACGAGCGGCGGACCAAGATCATCGAGCGCGAGGCTGCGCAGGCGATCGACGCAACCACGCTCATCCCCAACGAGCCGGTGACCGTGCTGTTGTCGACCGGCGGCTGGGTGCGCTCGGCCAAGGGACACGACATCGAGCACGCGACGCTCTCCTACAAGAGCGGCGACGCGTTCCAGGCGCTCGCCCGCGGACGGAGCCTGCAGCCGGCGGTGTTCATCGACAGCACCGGCCGCACCTACACGCTGCCGGCGCATTCGCTGCCGTCGGCGCGCGGACACGGAGAGCCCCTCTCCGGACGACTCGATCCGCCCGACGGTGCCAAGTTTGCCGGCGTCATGATCGGGGAGCCCGAGGACCTGTGGCTGCTCGCGAGCGATGCCGGCTACGGCTTCACGGCGCGCCTCAAGGATCTCGTCACCGACCGTCGCGCCGGCAAGACCGTGCTCACGGTACCCGAGAACGCCCACGTGCTCGCGCCCGCCCCCGTTTCCTCGGCAGACGCGCTGGTCTGCGTCGTGAGCAGCGAGGGGAAGCTGCTCGCCTTCCCGGTAGGGGAGGTACCGGAGATGCCCCGGGGCAAGGGCAACAAGCTCTATGACATTCCCGGCAAGAAGGCCGCGGCGCGCAGCGAGCTCATGACCGCGGTGGCCGTGGTGGCGCCGCAGTCGAGCCTGGTGCTGTGGTCCGGGGAGCAGCAGCGCACGCTCGAGTGGCGGGAACTTCAGGCGTACCGTGGGCAGCGCGCGCAGCGTGGCGCGGTGCTCAAGCGCGGCTGGCCGCGCAAGATCGACCGCATGGAAGCACGGCTCCCCGAGCCATCTCGGTCCCCGAAGAAGAACGGCGAGTGACACGGCGGGTAATCCCCTCCCGCGCGTGGCTTTCCCGTGCGGGCTCAAGCCATTGCTGCATAGCCCGTGCGGGTGCTTAGCGCCCCTGCCGACGGCAGTTTCAATACGATTGCGAATGAGAATGATTCTCATTAGTCTTAAGGGGATCAGGGTGGAGCTTGGGAGGCGAAGGTGCGGTGGGCAAGGTGGAGCGGTCGGGCCGCCCCGGGTGTGCTGCTGGCCTGCGTACTTGCGGCTTGCGGCGGCGGAAGCGATGAAGGCCGCACGACGCCGTCGACACCCGCGGGGCTTTCCGCGCGCGCGCTAGCCGGCAAGGCGCTCTTCTTCGACAAGAGTCTTTCCGCCTCCGGCAAACAGTCCTGCGGGACCTGCCACGTTCCTTCGCGCGCCTTCAGCGCCGATCCGGCGACTGATCACGGCCTGCCGGTACCCCTCGGGGGTCGCAACATGGACCTGCCAGGCTTTCGCAACGCCCCGTCGCTCATGTACGCGGCGCTGACGCCGGCGTTCTCGCTCCCCGGTGGCACGCCCACGGGCGGCTTCTTCCGCGATGGGCGTGCTTCCTCGCTCGCGACGCAGGCCGAGCAGCCCTTCCTCACCACGTTCGAGATGGCAAACGCGGACGCCGCCGAAGTGGTGACGCGCCTGCAGGCGTCGAGCAGCACGCTCGCGCTGTTCGTGAGCGCCTTCGGCGAGTCGCTCCTCAGCGATCCCGATGCGACGCTGGCCGCGATCGGGCAGGCGATCGCCGCCTACGAGACCGAAGCCACGACGGAATTTGCGCCCTTCAGCAGCAAATACGACGCCTGGCTCGCGGGCAAGGCGCAGCTGACGGCGGCCGAGCAGGCGGGCCTGGCACTGTTCAACAACCCGGGCAAGGGCAACTGCACCGCGTGCCACCCAAGCCAGCGCCAGGGCTACAGCGAGCATGCGCTGTTCACCGATTTCACGTACGACAACATCGGCGTGCCGCGCAACTGGAGTATCCCGGCCAACCTCTCCAATCCGAAGAGCCCGGTGAGCGGTGTAGCGCTCGACTACATGCCCGAGCAGCGGAACGTGCCGGCGGACGCGGAATACAGCTACTACGACATGGGACTGTGCGGGCCATTCGCTCCGGCACCAGACGATCCCAACGCGCGTCCGGTGTTCTCGCAGACCACCACGCTGTGCGGGGTTTTCAAGGTGCCCACGCTGCGCAACGCGGCGGTCACAGCACCGTATTTCCACAACGGCGAGTTCGCGACGCTGCACAAGGTGGTGCAGTGGTATGTCACGCGCGACATCAACAACAACACCGGTAACAATCCGACACCGGTTCCGGCCGGCCCGGGCGGCAACCCTTACTTCCCGGTCGGTACCGCATACGTCACCGCGAGCGGCACTGCGGATCTCTACCAGTACAACGATCTGCCGGTCGAGTTCGACGCCAACGTCAACATCGGCGAGGTCCCTTACACGCCGCCCAGCTTCGCCGGCGGCCAGGCGCCGACCCTGACGGCCGCCGAAATCGACGACGTCGTCGCGTTTCTCTGCACGCTCACCGACGGTTACGACCCGCAGAACCCGGCGGCCTACAACGTGCCCGCGCAGTGCCAGCCCGGCGCCGAGTGAGCCTCAGCGATGCATTGCCTTTGCAACCCGAAGAGACTGCCATGAACCACACCCTCGCCGCGCCCCTCAGGCGCTCGCGCCTGCCGTCGCTGCTCCCGCTACTGCTCCTTGGCGCACTGACCGCCCATAGTGCCGCCCGCGCCGCCGCTGACCCCGAGGCGTCGCAGCTCAGCACGCTGCAGCAGCAGCTCGAGCAGGTGCAGGCAGCGCTCAAACAGCTGGCCGACGAGAATCGTGCGCTGCGCGAGCACCAGGAGCAGCTCGACCGCAAGCTTGCCGAGATGAGTGCGGGAGGTGCGGCGGCTGCGGCGGCGGTTGCCCAGGCAGCACCCGCCACCAACACCTCGCCGACCGCCGCAGCGCCGAATGGCCCGGCGGCATCGAGCACACCCGTGTCACCCCAGGGATCAGCGCTACCGAACGCCTCAGCGCTGCCGAACGCCTC
>Ga0335080_10001784_pt1 | contig 21394 bp, 17 predicted proteins | sample Lox_Sample_34_FD_206720 | JGI IMG/M metagenome (GOLD analysis project Ga0335080, IMG submission 206720) | Soil microbial communities from Loxahatchee National Wildlife Refuge, Florida, United States - Lox_Sample_3.4 | ecosystem: Environmental > Terrestrial > Soil > Wetlands | place: USA...
TTCTTCGCCTGTCGCTGCGTGATCGCCGCCGTCAACGTCGTCTTCCCGTGGTCCACGTGCCCAATCGTCCCCACGTTCACGTGCGGCTTCGTCCGCTCGAACTTCGCCTTGGCCATGGTCCGTCTCGATCCTCCGGGCTCTTGCTAGCGGTTGACGATCTTCGCGGAGACGCTCACGGGCACCTCCGCGTAGTGCGAAAACTGCATGGTGTAGGTCGCGCGCCCCTGGGTCATCGAGCGCAGGTTGTTGACGTAGCCGAACATGGTCGCGAGCGGGACGTCGCCGCGCACCACCTGCGCACCGCCCCGCACCTCGATGCCGGTGAGCTTGCCGCGGCGGCTGTTCAGATCGCCCTGCACCGCGCCCACGAAGTCGTCGGGCGTCACCACCTCCACCCGCATGATCGGCTCGAGCAGCACCGGCTCGGCCTTGCGCATCGCCTCCTTCACCGCGAGGGATCCGGCGATCTTGAACGAGCGCTCCGAGGAGTCGACGTCGTGGGCCTGTCCGTCGACCAGGGTCACCTTCACGTCGACGACGGGGTAGCCGCCGAGCTCGCCGCTCTGCAGCGCCTCCTCGCACCCCTGCCGCACGGCAGGCACGTACTCGCGCGGCACCACGCCGCCGCGGGTGCCGTCGACGAACTCGAAGCCCTTGCCCGTCCCGTTGGGCTCGGCCTCGATCACCACGACGCCGTAGTCGCCCGAGCCACCCGTCTGCTTGATGTAGCGGCCCTCGGCGCGCACGGCCCGGGTGATCGTCTCCTTGTAGGCGACCTGCGGCGGCCCGACGTTGGCGTCGACCTTGAACTCCCGCAGCAGGCGGTCGCAGATGATCTCGAGGTGCAGCTCGCCCATGCCCGAGATGATCGTCTGACCCGTCTCGGGATCGGTCGAGACGCGGAACGAGGGATCCTCGTGCACCAGCCGGTCGAGCGATCCCCCGAGCCGATCCATGTCGGCCTGCGTCTTCGGCTCGATCGCGATCGAGAGCACCGGCGCGGGGAACTCCATCGCCTCGAGCGCGATCGGGTGGCGCGGATCGCAGAGCGTGTCGCCGGTCGAGACGCTCTTGAAGCCGACGACGGCGACGATGTCGCCCGCGAACGCCTCCTCGATCTCCTGGCGCTTGTTGGCGTGCATCTGCAGGAGCCGGCCGACGCGCTCCTTGCGGTCGCGCCGGACGTTCAGCACCTGCTGGCCGGTCTCGAGGTGACCGGAGTAGACGCGCAGGTAGGTCAGATGGCCGACGTGCTTGTCCGACATCAGCTTGAACACCAGCGCCGAGAACGGCTCGTGGTCGTCCGCCTTGCGGCTGCGGGGGTCTCCGCTCTTCGGGTCGGTGCCCTCGATCGCCGGCACGTCGAGGGGAGACGGCAGGTAGTCGACGATGGCGTCGAGCAGCGGCTGCACGCCCTTGTTCTTGAAGGCGGACCCGCACAGCACCGGCACCACCTGCAGCCGCAGCGTCGCCTCGCGCAGCGCCTTGCGCAGCGGATCGGCGGGGATCGCCTCGCCGTCGAGGTAGCGCGCCATGAGCGCATCGTCGGACTCGGCGGCCGCCTCGACCAGCCGCTCGCGCGCGGCCTCGACCGCGGCCTCGAGCTTGCGCGGGACCGGCTCGACCCGGAAGGTCGAGCCCAGGCTGTCGTCGTCCCAGCAGATCGCGCGCGGCTCGACCAGGTCTACCACGCCGCGGAAGCCGTCCTCGCTCCCGATCGGGATCTGCACGGCCACCGGAACCGCGGCGAGGCGCGCGCGGATCATCGCCACGACCCGCTCGAAGTCGGCGCCGACGCGGTCCATCTTGTTGACGAAGCAGATGCGCGGCACGCGGTAGCGGTCCGCCTGGCGCCACACCGTCTCCGACTGCGGCTCCACGCCGGCCACGGCGTCGAACACCGCCACCGCGCCGTCCAGCACGCGCAGCGAGCGCTCCACCTCGATCGTGAAGTCGACGTGGCCCGGTGTGTCGATGATGTTGACGCGGTGGTCCTTCCAGTAGCAGGTGGTCGCGGCGGATGTGATCGTGATGCCGCGCTCCTGCTCCTGCTCCATCCAATCCATCGTCGCAGCGCCGTCGTGGACCTCACCCATCTTGTAGTTCACGCCGGTGTAGAACAGGATGCGCTCGGTCGTCGTCGTCTTGCCCGCGTCGATGTGGGCCATGATGCCGATGTTCCGGGTCCTCTCGAGGGGCGTGGTCCGCGGCATGACGACCGAACTCTCCGGGACGGGCCGAGGGGCCTCACCACCGATAGTGGGCGAACGCCTTGTTGGCGTCCGCCATGCGGTGGGTGTCTTCCTTCTTCTTCACGCTCTCGCCGCGCTCGTTGGCGGCGTCGATCAGCTCGTCGGCGAGCTTCTCACCCATGCTGCGACCCGCCCGCGCCCGCGCGTACTGCACCAGCCAGCGCATGGCCAGCGAGGTCGCGCGCTCCGGCCGCACCTCGACGGGCACCTGGTACGTGGCGCCGCCCACGCGGCGCGACTTCACCTCGATCCGCGGTCGCACGTTCTCGAGCGCGCGGCGGAACATCGCCAGCGGGTCGTTGCGGGTCTTGCTCTCGATGATGGCGAAGGCGCCGTACACGATGTGCTCGGCGGTGCTCTTCTTGCCGTCGCGCATCATCACGTTGGTGAAGTAGCCGACCTGGCGGTCCCCGTACTTGGGGTCCGCCTGGTGCTTGCGCTGTTGCACCTCGCGCCGACGCGGCATCCCTCCGCTCTCCTCCCGCTCGAATCGAGCCCGTCCGAAACGCCGACGGCCGGTGGGCATCGCGGATGCCCGCCGGCCGTCGATCGAAAGCGCCTACTTGGGGCGCTTGGCGCCGTAGCGCGACCGCCCCTGGCGGCGATCCGCGACCCCCTGCGTGTCCAACGTCCCGCGCACGATGTGGTAGCGGACGCCGGGAAGGTCCTTGACCCGCCCGCCGCGCACCAGCACGACCGAGTGCTCCTGCAGGTTGTGCCCGACGCCCGGGATGTACGCCCACACCTCGTTGCCGTTGGTGAGCCGCACGCGCGCCACCTTGCGCAGCGCCGAGTTCGGCTTCTTCGGCGTCTGGGTACACACCCGCGTGCACACGCCACGCCGCATCGGCGAGCGATCGAGGTCGGGCGACTTGCTCTTGCGGTGCCGCTGCGCGCGTCCCTGGCGCACGAGCTGCTGGATCGTCGGCATGCGCTCTCGCGGTCTCCGCGATCGCAGGGCGAGCCGCCCCGTCGATCGAAGCTCGGGAAGCCGTCCAGACGCACCCGCGCGGTGAGAGAGGCCGGACGGCAGAGAAGCCGCGCCCCTGTGACCCCTCCCGGATCGCGAAGAGGCCGGAGCCGGTGGCTCGGGGTCTCTCTTCGCCCGATCTCGGGTGGGCCGCAGGCTGGTCGCGGCCACAGACGAAAAACCGCCGTACGTTAGCGGCGTTCGGCCCCCTGTCAACCGGCCGGAGAGGCCCCCTCGGCGGGGCGTCGGCCGCCCCGCCTAGGCCGAGACACCCTCCACCGGTCCGGTCCGCACCGGCGCCTCCGGAGCGTCCCCTCCGACCCTCGAGACGTCGAGCTCCTCGACCTCGCCGGCGGCCGCCAGCAGCTCGGGGGGCGCATCGATCTGGACGCCGATGTTCTGGTAGCGGGCCATTCCGGTCCCGGCCGGGATCAGGCGGCCCATGATCACGTTCTCCTTGAGGCCATGCAGCCGGTCGGTCTTGCCCCAGATCGCCGCCTCGGTCAGCACCTTGGTCGTCTCCTGGAAGGAGGCCGCCGAGATGAACGACTCGGTCGAGAGCGACGCCTTGGTGATGCCGAGCAGCAGCGGCTCGTGCTGCGCCGGCCGCTTGCCCTCCGCCTCCACCCGGGCGTTCATCTCCTCGAACAGGGACTTCTCGACCTGCTCGCCGACCAGGAAGTCGGTGTCGCCGGCATCCTTGATCCGAACCCGCTTCAGCATCTGGCGGACGATCGTCTCGATGTGCTTGTCGTTGATCTTCACGCCCTGCAGGCGGTAGACCTCCTGCACCTCGTCGACCAGGTACTTGGCGAGCTCCTTCACGCCCTGGATGCGCAGGATGTCGTGCGGGTTCGAGGAACCGTCCATCAGCGCCTCGCCCGCGCGCACGCGATCGCCCTCGTGCACTGCGATGTGCTTGCCCTTCGGGATCAGGTACTCCTTGGGCTCGCCGCCGCCGTCCGGCGTCACCAGCAGCCGGCGCTTGCCGCGCACGTCGGTGCCGAACGAGACCGTGCCGTCGATCTCCGACACGATCGCGAACTCCTTCGGCTTGCGCGCCTCGAACAGCTCCGCCACCCGCGGGAGCCCGCCCGTGATGTCCTTCGTGCGCGTGATCTCGCGCGGGATCTTCGCCACCACGTCGCCCGCCGCCACCTCGTCGCCGTCGACCACCGACAGGTAGGCGCCCACGGGCAGCAGCTTGTCGTGCACCGCCTGGCCGCCCGCGGTGATCGAGATGCGCGGGCGCAGGGCGGGATCCTTGGCCTCGACGATCACCTTGGACGCCATCCCGGTGAACTCGTCCACCTGCTCGCGCATGGTGCCGCCCTCGAGGATGTCCGCGAAGCGCGCCGTGCCCTTCACCTCCGCCAGGATCGGGTTCGCGAACGGGTCCCACTCGAGCAGCACCGCGCCCGGCTTCACCGCCTCGCCGTCCGCCACCCGCACCGCGGCGCCGTACACGACGGGATGTCGCTCGCGCTCGTGGCCGCTCGCGTCGTAGATCACGACCTCGCCGTGGCGATTGCTCGCGATGTGGCGGCCCTGCCGATCGAGCGCCGTGCGCAGGTTCACGTAGCGCGCCTCGCCCTCGGCGCGCGCCTCGGCGCTCGACTGCTCCGCGCGCCGGGTCGCCGTCCCGCCGATGTGGAAGGTGCGCATGGTGAGCTGCGTGCCCGGCTCGCCGATGGACTGGGCGGCGATCACGCCCACCGCCTCGCCGAGATTCACCATCTCGCCGCGCGCCAGGTCGCGCCCGTAGCACAGCACGCACACGCCGTGCTGCGCCTGGCAGGTCAGCACCGAGCGGATCATCACGCGCTCGATGCCAGCGTCCTCGATGCGCTGTACCTTGGCCTCGTCGATCTCCTCGCCGGCCCGCGCGATCACCTCGCGGTTGCGCGGATCCACCACGTCCTCGACGGCGACGCGCCCGAGAACCCGCTCGCCGATCGCCTCGATCACCTCGCCGCTCTCGACCAGCGGCCCCATCACGAGGCCATCGGTGGTGCCGCAGTCGTCCTGGCGGATGATCATGTCCTGGGCGACGTCGACCAGCCGCCGGGTCAGATAGCCCGAGTTGGCGGTCTTCAGCGCCGTGTCCGCCAGGCCCTTGCGCGCGCCATGGGTCGAGATGAAGTACTGGAGCACCGAGAGCCCTTCGCGGAAGTTCGAGGTGATCGGCGTCTCGATGATCTCGCCCGAGGGCTTCGCCATGAGCCCGCGCATGCCGGCCAGCTGGCGCATCTGCTGCGCCGATCCGCGCGCGCCCGAGTCGGCCATCATGTAGATCGAGTTGAAACTCGGGATCCGGGTCTCGCGCCCGTCGGCGTCCACCGTCACCTGCGTGCCGATGTTCTCCATCATCTGCGCCGAGACGCGCTCGGTCGCCTCCGCCCAGATGTCGATCACCTTGTTGTAGCGCTCGCCGTCGGTGATCAGACCCTCCTGGTACTGCTGCTCGATCTCGCGCACCTGCTCGTTGGCGGCCGCGATGATCCCCTCCTTGTCCGTGGGAATGGTCATGTCGTCGACGCAGAAGGAGATGCCCGCCTTGGTGGCGTACTGGTAGCCGAAGGTGCGCAGGCGGTCGGCCAGGATCACCGTCGCCTTGTTGCCGAGGCGGCGGTAGGCCTGGTCGATCAGCTCGCCGAGCGCCTTCTTGTCCATCACCTTGTTGATGATCTCGAAGGGGATCTCCGGCGGGACGATCTCGCGCAGCAGCAGGCGGCCGGCCGTGCTCTCGACGCGCTTGCCGTCGATGCGCACGGCGACCCGGGCGTGGAGCTGCAGCTCCCCGGCGTCGTAGGCCGCCAGCGCCTCCGCCGGGCTGGCGAAGCGCATGCCCTCGCCGCGCGCGCCGGGGCGCTCGCGGGTCATGTAGTAGCAGCCGAGCACGATGTCCTGGGTGGGGCCGATGATCGGCCGCCCGGTGGCCGGCGACAGGATGTTGTTGGTCGACATCATGAGGACGCGCGCCTCGATCTGCGCCTCGATCGAGAGCGGCACGTGCACGGCCATCTGATCGCCGTCGAAGTCGGCGTTGTAGGCCGCGCACACGAGCGGATGGAGCTGGATCGCCTTGCCGTCGATCAGCTGGGGCTCGAAGGCCTGGATGCCGAGCCGGTGCAGCGTCGGCGCGCGGTTCAGCATCACCGGATGCTCTCGCACCACCTCCGCCAGGATGTCCCAGACCTCGGGCCGCTCCTTCTCCACCATCTTCTTCGCGGCCTTGATGGTCGTCACGTAGCCGCGCTGCTCGAGCTTCGAGTAGATGAACGGCTTGAAGAGCTCGAGCGCCATGCGGGTCGGGAGCCCGCATTGGTGCAGCCGCAGCTCGGGGCCGACCACGATCACCGAGCGCCCCGAGTAGTCGACGCGCTTGCCGAGCAGGTTCTGGCGGAAGCGGCCCGACTTGCCCTTCAGCATGTCGGACAGCGACTTCAGCGGCCGCTTGCTCGGCCCGGTGATCACGCGCCCGCGGCGGCCGTTGTCGAACAGCGCGTCGACGGCCTCCTGCAGCATGCGCTTCTCGTTGCGGATGATGACCTCGGGCGCGTTCAGCTCCTGCAGGCGCTTCAGCCGGTTGTTGCGGTTGATGACGCGGCGGTAGAGATCGTTGAGATCGCTGGTCGCGAAGCGGCCGCCGTCGAGCGGCACCAGCGGCCGCAGGTCCGGCGGCAGGACCGGGATCACCTCGAGGATCATGTTCTCGGGCTTGTTCGTCGACTCGCGGAACGCGTCGAGCACCTTCAGGCGCTTCGCGATCTTCTTGCGCTTGGCCTCGCTGGTCGCGTCGCGCATCTCGGAGCGCAGGCGCTTGCACTCGGTCTCGACGTCGATCTTCGCGAGCATCTCGCGAATGGCCTCGGCTCCGATCCCGCACTCGAAGCCGTCGCGGCCGTACTTCTCGCGCGCCTCGACCAGGCGCTCGTCGGAGAGCAGCTCGCCCACCCGCAGGTCGGTGTCCCGCGGATCGATCACGATGTAGGACTCGAAGTAGAGCACCCGCTCGAGGTCGCGGAGCGACACCTCGAGGATGTTGCCGATGCGGCTCGGCAGCGACTTCAGGAACCAGATATGGGCCACCGGCGTCGCCAGCGTGATGTGGCCCATCCGCTCGCGCCGGACCTTCGACTGGATCACCTCGACGCCGCACTTCTCGCACACGACGCCGCGGTGCTTCATGCGCTTGTACTTGCCGCAGTTGCATTCGTAGTCCTTGACGGGGCCGAAGATCTTGGCGCAGAAGAGCCCATCCCGCTCCGGCTTGAAGGTGCGGTAGTTGATCGTCTCCGGCTTCTTCACCTCGCCGTGCGACCACTCGCGGATCTTGTCCGGCGACGCGATCGAGATGCGGATCGAGTTGAAGGCCAGCGGATCCTTGGGCTTCTCGAACAGGTTGTAGAGGTCTCGCAAGGTCTCAGTACCCCCTTAGGACGCCTTGTCTTCGAGCAGCTCGACGTTGAGGCCGAGCGCCTGCAGCTCCTTGACCAGCACGTTGAAGCTCTCGGGCAGGCCCGGCTCCAGCGTGTTCTCGCCCTTGACGATCGACTCGTACATGCGGGTGCGGCCGCCGACGTCGTCCGACTTGACGGTCAGGAACTCCTGGAGGCCGAAGGCGGCGCCGTAGGCCTCGAGCGCCCACACCTCCATCTCGCCCAGCCGCTGTCCGCCGAACTGCGCCTTGCCGCCGAGCGGCTGCTGCGTCACCAGGCTGTACGGCCCGATGCTGCGCGCGTGGATCTTGTCGTCGGCCAGGTGGTGCAGCTTCAGCATGTAGAGGACGCCGACCGTGATCTCGCCGTCGAAGGCCTCGCCCGTGCGGCCGTCGAAGAGCACCATCTGGCCGCTCGCGGGCAGGCACGCGCGCGCGAGCTCCTTCTTGATCTCCGCCTCGCCGGCGCCGTCGAACACCGCGGTGGCCACGTGCACGCCGGCCTCCGCCACGTTCTGGGCGAGCGAGCGGATCGCCTCGTCCGAGGCACCCTCGAGCACGCGGGTGATGACCGGATCGCCGTAGGTCTCGGCGAGCTGCTTCCGGAGCGCGGCGATCTCGACCCCGGTCCGCTCCTCGAGCAGCGCCTGGATCTGCTGGCCCATCCCGCGCGCGGCCCAGCCGAGGTGCGTCTCGAGGATCTGCCCGACGTTCATGCGCGAGGGCACGCCGAGCGGGTTGAGCACGATGTCGACGGGCGTGCCGTCGGCCATGTAGGGCATGTCCTCCTCGGGGAGGATCCGCGAGATCACGCCCTTGTTGCCGTGGCGCCCGGCCATCTTGTCGCCGACCGACAGCTTGCGCTTGATGGCCACGTACACCTTGACCATCTTGAACACGCCCGGCGGCAGCTCGTCGCCCTTCTTGAGCCGGGCGATCTTCTCGTCGAAGACGGTCTTGATCACCGACGAGCGCTCCTCGATGTTCGCGAAGATGCGCTCGATCTGCTCCTGCACTCTCGTGTCCGCGATCTGCACGTCCTTCCAGCGGCGCTGCGGGATCGCGTCGAGGGCGGCGTGCGTGATCGCGTCGCCGGGGTTCAGCCAGACCTCCTTGCGCCGGTCGTCGCCCACCCGGTTGGCCGCCGGCTTGCCGGTCAGGAGCTCTCGCACCCGCGCCAGCGCGCTCTCGCGGATGATTCGGATCTCGTCCTCCTGGTCCTTGCGCAGGTGGTCGATCTCCTGCTCCTCGATCGCGCGCGCGCGCTCGTCCTTCTCCACGCCGCGGCGCGAGAAGACCTGGGCGCCGATCACGATGCCGGCCACCCCCGGCGGCACGCGCAGCGACGTGTCGCGCACGTCGCCCGCCTTCTCGCCGAAGATCGCGCGCAGCAGCCGCTCCTCGGGCGAGAGCTGCGTCTCGCCCTTCGGCGTGATCTTGCCGACCAGGATGTCGTCGGGGTTCACCTCGGCGCCGATGCGCACGATCCCCGACTCGTCGAGGTCCTTGAGGGCCTCCTCGCCGACGTTCGGGATGTCGCGGGTGATCTCCTCCTTGCCGAGCTTCGTGTCGCGCGCGACGCACTCGAACTCCTCGATGTGCACCGAGGTGAACGAGTCGTCCTTGACGACGCGCTCGGCGATCAGGATGGAGTCCTCGAAGTTGTACCCACCCCAGGGCATGAAGGCGACGACCACGTTGCGGCCGAGCGCGAGCTCCCCGCGCTCGGTCGCGGGACCGTCGGCGATCACCTGTCCACGGCGCACGCGGTCGCGCGGGTGCACGATCGGGCGCTGGTTGATGCAGGTGTTCTGGTTGGAGCGCTGGTACTTGATCAGGTTGATGATGTCGACGTTGGAGCCGGTGCCGTCGTCCTCGTCGGGCTTGATGACGATGCGCCCGGCGTCGACCGACACCACCGTGCCGTCCCGCTTGGCGACGACGGTCACCCCCGAGTCGCGCGCCACCACCGCCTCCATGCCGGTGCCGACGAGCGGCGCCTGCGTTCGGAGGAGCGGCACCGCCTGGCGCTGCATGTTGGAGCCCATCAGCGCGCGGTTGGCGTCGTCGTGCTCGAGGAACGGGATCAGCGAGGCGGCCACCGAGACCAGCTGGTTCGGCGACACGTCCATCATCTCGATCTCTTCGCGCGGCGTCATCTGGAACTCGCCGGCCTTGCGCGCCTGCACCATCTCGTTCTGGAAGCGCTTCTGCGCGTCGACCGCCGCGTTCGCCTGCGCGATCGCGAGGCGCTCCTCGTCGAGCGCCGAGAGGTACTTCACCTCGTTCGTCACGGCGCTGTCGCGCACCACCCGGTACGGCGTCTCGATGAAGCCGTAGTCGTTCACGCGCGCGAAGGTCGAGAGGGATGCGATCAGCCCGATGTTCGGGCCCTCCGGCGTCTCGATCGGGCAGATGCGACCGTAGTGCGTCGGGTGCACGTCGCGGACCTCGAAACCCGCGCGCTCGCGGGTGAGGCCTCCGGGCCCGAGCGCCGAGAGCCGGCGCTTGTGCGTCACCGCCGACAGCGGGTTCGTCTGGTCCATGAACTGCGAGAGCTGGCTCGACCCGAAGAACTCCTTGATCACCGCCGACACCGGCTTGGAGTTGATCAGGTCGTGCGGCATCAGCGTCTCGATCTCCTGGAGCGACATGCGCTCCTTGATCGCCCGCTCCATGCGCACGAGGCCGATGCGGTACTGGTTCTCGAGCAGCTCGCCGACCACGCGCACGCGGCGGTTGCCGAGGTGGTCGATGTCGTCCACGCGCCGGGTCGGGTCCGATCCGTTCTTCAGGTCGACCAGGTACTTGACCGCGGCGAGGATGTCGTCCCGCCGCAGGATCGGCAGCTCGCGCAGCGAGGTCTCCTCGCTCGGCCCGCCGAGACCCGCCGGCTGGTACGTCACGCGCTGCTCGGGATCGCAGCCGAGCTTGTGGTTCACCTTGAGGCGGCCGACCCGCGACAGGTCATAGCGCTCCGGGTTGAAGAACAGGTTGTGGAACAGCGTCGTCGCCGTCTCCAGCGTCGGCGGATCGCCCGGCCGCAGGCGCCGGTAGATGTCGATGATCGCCTCCTCCTTGGTGGCGGTCTTGTCGGCGAGCAGCGTGTCGCGCACCGAGGTCCCGGTCAGCACCGGGTCGAGGTAGAGCAGCTTGAACTCGTCGATGTTGCGGTTGCGGAACTCGTCGAGGTGGGCCTGCGTGAGCTCCTCGTTGCACTCGATGATCACCTCGCCGGTGGCCTCGTCGACCAGGTCGACCGGGGAGACGCGCTTCACGTTGTCTTCGCGGATCAGGTCCTCGAGTCCGATCGGGATCCACTCGATCCCGGCCTCGCCCAGCCGGCGCAGGCTGGCCTTGTTGAACTTGCGGTCCTTGCGGACGAGAACGTTGCCGGCGGCGTCCTTGACGTCGATCGTGGCGCGCTGGCCCTCGAGCAGGTCCGCCACCACGCGCTTCAGGTAGCGCGGGCGCTTGCCGTCCATCTCGACGCGCACCGTCTCCGGCTTGTAGAAGTAGTCGAGCAGCTCCTCGGTGGTGTAGCCGAGGGCCTTCAGCAGCACCGTGGCGAAGATCTTGCGCCGGCGATCGATGCGGGCGTAGAGCAGGTCCTTGTGGTCGAACTCGAGGTCGAGCCACGAGCCCCGGTAGGGAATCACCCGACACGAGTACAGCTTCTTGCCGGCCGCGCTGACCGTCGACGAGGTCGCGGTGTCGAAGAAGATGCCGGGCGAGCGGTGGAGCTGGGAGACAATCACGCGCTCGGTGCCGTTGATGATGAAGGTGCCGTTGTCGGTCATGATCGGGATCTCCCCGAAATAGACCTCCTGCTCCTTCACGTCGCGGATCGTCTGCGAGCCCTCGCTGTCGTCCCAGGCCACAAGCCGGATCGTGACCTTGAACGGCGCGGCGTACGTCATGCCGCGCTGCAGGCACTCCTGCACGTCGTACTTCGGCTCCTCGAGCACGTAGCCGACGAACTCGAGCGAGGCCGTGTCGTTGAAGTCCTTGATCGGGAAGATCGAGTTGAACACCGCCTGCAGCCCCGTGTTCTCGCGCTTCTCCGGCTCGATCTGGGTCTGCAGGAAGCGCTCGAAGGACTGCTTCTGGATCTCGATCAGGTTGGGGATCTCGAGGATCGCGGGGATCTTCGAGAAGTTCTTGCGAATCCGCGGAGCGTTCTCGGAGAACTGGATTTGGGTCACTCCGGCTCGCCCTCCCAGACCACTGGATGGTGGTGCATTGGACGGTGGTGGATGCTGGATCGCGGCGCGCCGACCGCACGGGCCGGCGCGCTCGGAACGGCCTGCACTACTTGACGTCGACCTGGCCGCCCGCCGCCTCGATCTGCGCCTTGATCTTGGCAGCCTCGTCCTTGGACACGCCCTCCTTCACCGGCTTCGGCGCGCCCTCGACCAGGTCCTTCGCCTCCTTGAGGCCGAGGCCCGTGATGGCGCGGACCTCCTTGATCACCTGGATCTTCTTGTCGCCGGAAGACACCAGGATGACGTCGAACTCGGTCTTCTCCTCGACCGGCGCCGCCGCGGCGCCCGCCGGCATCGCCGCCACCGCGACCGGCGCGGCGGCCGAGACGCCCCACTTCTCCTCGAGCAGCTTGGCGAGCTCGGCGGCCTCCATCACGGTGAGGCTCGAGAGCTGGTCGGCGATCGTGTTCAGATCAGGCATGTCGACTGCACCTTTCGTCGTCGCATTGCGGGCCGCGCGCGGCCCGACACAGGTTGGATTCGGGGCGGACCGTCCCGCCCCGACGGAAATCAGGACGCCGCGGCCTTCTCGAGCTCCTTCTGGCGCGCCGCCACCAGCCGCGCGAGCTGGCCGGCCGGCGCCGCGATCACGCCGGCGAGCTTCGTCGCGGGCGCCTGGATCAGGCCGACCAGCCGCGCGCGCAGCGCCTCCAGCGAGGGCAGCGTGGCGAGCGTCGCGATCTCGGCGCGCCCGACCGGCTTGCCTTCGACCACGCCGACGCGCAGCTGGAACACCTCGTGATCCTTGGCGTAGTCGACCAGGACCTTGGCCAGGCGCGCGGGATCGCCGTACGAGAAGGCGACCGCCGTCGGCCCCTCGAGGTGCGCGGCGAGCGCCTCGCCGACGGGACCCGGAGCCGCCCGCCGGATCAGCGTGTTCTTCGCGACGCGGTACTCGAAGTCGCCCTTCCCCTCCGCGCGCAGCTTGGCGCGCAGCGCGTCGACGGCCGCGACCGAGAGCCCGCGGTAGTCCGCCACGAACACGCTCCTCGCGCGCTCGAAGCGCTCCTTCAGCTGCGCGACCTCGTCCTGCTTCTGCGCCCGGGTCAGCACGGCGGTCGTCTCCTCACGCGGCCTTCGTGGTGATCACCGACGCCGGATCGATCCGCACGCCGGGCCCCATCGTGCTCGAGATGGTGATGCGCTTCATGTACGTGCCCTTGGCCGACGAAGGCTTGGCGCGCGCCAGGGCGTCGATCAGCGTGGTCGCGTTGTCGACGAGCTGGTCGACGGTGAACGACCGCTTGCCGATCGACACGTGGACGATGCCCGCCTTCTCGACGCGGTACTCGACCTTGCCCGACTTCTGCTCGGCGATCGCCCGCCCGACGTCGGCCGTGACGGTGCCGAGCTTCGGGTTGGGCATCAGACCGCGCGGGCCCAGCACGCGGCCGAGGCGCCCGACGACGCCCATCATGTCGGGCGTCGCGATCACGCGATCGAAGTCGAGCCAGCCCTCCTGGATGCGCTTGGCCAGGTCCTCGCCGCCGACGTGGTCCGCGCCGGCCGCCGTCGCCTCCTTCTCCTTCTCGCCCTTGGCGAAGACGAGGATGCGCACCGAGCGGCCCGTCCCGTGCGGCAGCACGAGGCCGCCGCGCACCATCTGGTCGGCGTGCTTCGGGTCGACGCCGAGATTCACGGCGAGGTCGACGCTCTCGTCGAACTTGAGGGGCGGGGCGCTCTTCAGCAGCTCCACCGCCTCCCGCAGCGGATAGGCGCGCAGGCGATCCACGGCGCCCGCTCCCGCTCGCATGCGCTTGCTCGCGGCCACGGCTAGCCCTCCACCACGTCGAGGCCCATCGAGCGCGCGGTGCCTGCGATGATCTTGGCCGCTGCGTCGACGTCGTTGGCGTTGAGGTCCGGAAGCTTCTGCTGGGCGATCTCGCGCACCTGCGCGCGCGTCACGGTGCCCACCTTGTTGCGGTTCGGCTCGCCCGAGCCCTTCTCGATCTTGGCGGCGCGCTTGAGCAGCACCGCCGCGGGGGGGGTCTTGAGCTCGAAGGTGAAGGTGCGGTCGGCGTAGATGGTGATCACCGCGGGGATGATGAGCCCCTGCTTGTCCTGCGTGCGCGCGTTGAACGCCTTGCAGAACTCCATGATGTTCACGCCGTGCTGGCCGAGCGCGGGCCCCACCGGCGGCGACGGGTTGGCCGCGCCGGCCGGGCACTGGAGCTTCACGATCGCAACCACCTTCTTCGCCAACTTGTTCCCGTCCTATGAAACGTTGCGGCCCTCGGCCGCGTTCAGGCCTTCTCGAGCTGCGTGTAGTCGAGCTCCACCGGGGTGGCCCGACCGAAGACCTGCACCATCACGCGGACCTTCTCCTTGTCCGGCCGCACCTCGTCGACGAAGCCCTGGAAGTTCGCGAACGGCCCGCTCACGACGCGCACGTTCTCGCCCTCCTCGAAGCGGATCTTCGGCTTGGGCTTGTGGGCCCCCTCCTTGATCTGCTGGGTCATGCGCGCCACCTCCTCGTCGGAGATGGGCGTCGGCTTGTTGCCCGCGCCGCCGACGAAGCCGGTGATGCGCGCGGTGCCGCGCACGATGTGCCAGGTCTCGTCGCTGAGCACCATGCGGACCAGGATGTAGCCGGGGAAGAACTTCCGCTTCGAGGTGCGCTTCTCTCCCTTCACCACCTCGACGACCTGCTCCTCGGGGATCAGGATCTCGTCGAAGCAATCCTCCTTGCCGAGCGCCTTGGCGCGCTCGAGCAGGCCCTGCTTCGCCTTCTGCTCGTGGCCCGAGTAGGTGTGCACGATGTACCAGCGCTTCTCGGACCCCACCGCGGCAGGCGCCGCAGCCGGCGTCGCGCTCGTTCCACTCTCCGGCAGCATCGTCGGCGGCGTCTCTTCGCTCACGGCAGCACCCACTTCACGAGCTCGGCCAGGATCACGTCGAACACGCCCAGCACGAGGGTGATGACGGCTACGATCACGATCACGCCGATGGTCCCCGCCACGGACTCCTTGCGCTGCGGCCAGGTGACCTTTCGGAGCTCGCTCCGCACGTCGAGCGCGTAGCTCCGGGCGGCCTCGACCCACCCGACCGGATCCGACTGATCTGCCACGTCCTTCGACATCATCCTTCCAGGTTGGCAGGCGCGGAGGGACTCGAACCCCCAACCCCCGGATTTGGAGTCCGGTGCACTACCAGTTGTGCTACGCGCCTGCAGCTTCCCGAGACGGGATCCGCACCCGAACCACGCCGCGTCTCACTGGAGGATCTCGGCGACGACGCCGGCGCCGACGGTGCGGCCGCCCTCGCGGATCGCGAAGCGCAGCTCCTTGTCCATCGCGATCGGCGTGATCAGCTCCACCACCATCTCGATGTTGTCCCCGGGCATCACCATCTCCGTCCCCTCCGGCAGCTGCACCGAGCCCGTCACGTCCGTCGTCCGGAAGTAGAACTGCGGCCGATACCCCTTGAAGAACGGCGTGTGGCGGCCCCCCTCCTCCTTGGTCAGCACGTACACCTGCGCCTTGAACTTCGTGTGCGGCGTGATCGACCCGGGCTTCGCCAGCACCTGGCCCCGCTCCACGTCATCCTTGTCGATCCCCCGCAACAGCGCCCCGGCGTTGTCCCCCGCCTGCGCCTGGTCCAGCAGCTTCCGGAACATCTCCAGACCCGTCACCACCGTCTTCTTCGTCTCCTTGATCCCGACGATCGCCACCTCGTCGCCCACCTTCACCACACCCTGCTCCACGCGTCCCGTCACCACCGTCCCGCGTCCCGTGATCGAGAACACGTCCTCCACCGGCATCAGGAACGCCTTGTCCAGCGCCCGCTTCGGCTCCGGAATCGACGCGTCCAGCGCCTCCATCAGCTGGTCGATGCACGCGTTCGCCGCATCGTCCGCAGGGTTCTGCAGCGCCTTCACCGCCGCCCCCCGGATGATCGGAATCTCGTCGCCCGGAAACTCGTACTTGCTCAGCAGCTCCCGAACCTCCAGCTCCACCAGCTCCAGAAGCTCCGGGTCGTCCACCATGTCCACCTTGTTCAGGAACACCACCAGGTGCGGCACGTTCACCTGCCGCGCCAACAGCACGTGCTCCCGCGTCTGCGGCATCGGCCCGTCCGCCGCCGACACCACCAGGATCGCCCCATCCATCTGCGCCGCCCCGGTGATCATGTTCTTCACATAGTCCGCGTGCCCCGGGCAGTCCACGTGCGCGTAGTGCCGCGACGCCGTCTGGTACTCCACGTGCGCCGTCGAGATCGTGATCCCCCGCTCCCGCTCCTCCGGCGCCTTGTCGATCTGGTCGAACGGCACAAAGTCCGCCAGCCCCTTCTTCGCCTGTCGCTGCGTGATCGCCGCCGTCAACGTCGTCTTCCCGTGGTCCACGTGCCCAATCGTCCCCACGTTCACGTGCGGCTTCGTCCGCTCGAACTTCGCCTTGGCCATCCGATCACTCTCCTCCGAGAAGCGGTGGGTTGGAGCCCACGAGCGGGATTGAACCGCTGACCTCGTCCTTACCAAGGACGTGCTCTACCAACTGAGCTACGTGGGCCTCGCCGCTCGTGCTTCGGGCGCGAATGCTCGCGGCGCCGTCGAGCCCGACACGCTGGAGCGGGAAACGGGATTCGAACCCGCGACCCCGAACTTGGAAGGCTCGTGCTCTACCAGCTGAGCTATTCCCGCCCGTGAAAACCGTCCGCCCGTCCTCGCTGCCGTCTTCCCTCTCCGACCCGACGCCGCCATCTCCGACCCCACCATCTCCGACCCCGTGGCCCGCCAACCCCGTGGCCCGCTGGGCTCGCACGATGGTGGAGAGGGGAGGATTCGAACCTCCGAAGGAATGATCCAGCAGATTTACAGTCTGCCCCGTTTGGCCGCTTCGGTACCTCTCCGGTCCGCCCGAGGGCGGATGCGCGAAAAAGGCGCATGGCAACCCCCGCCCCTTCCGCACGCCGCGTTGCGCCGTGCGGACACTCTTCGGGGTTGCCTGGATGCTCTCTTTGTCGATTCGACGCCGCGCGCCCGCCGGAATCTGGCCGCCCAGCTCCGCCCAACTCCAAGAAGCCCGGACCTCGCAACCGGATCTTGGAGCTGGCGAGGGGACTCGAACCCTTAACCTGCGGATTACAAATCCGCCGCTCTAGCCGTTGAGCTACGCCAGCCCGGCTTGGCGATCGGCGGACTATAGCCGACGTGAACCCGCCGGCAACATCGCGGGCAAGCTACGGAGCCGCGGGGACTCGGCTCCTGCGCCGCCATTCGAAGAGGAAGACGGCGGCGGCGGTGGCGACGTTGAGCGAGGCGACCGCGCCAGCCATCGGGATGCGGAACGAGACGTCGATCGTGTCCCGGACGCCCGGGCGGAGCCCGCGACCCTCCGCGCCGAGCACCAGCACCATGCGGCGGTCGAAGAGGCGCGCAGGCGCCTCGAACAGGTCCTGGCCGGCGCGCGGGTCGCCGCCGTGGATCCAGAACCCCTGGGATTTCAGCTGGTTCAGCGCGCGGGCCAGGTTCGTGACGCGGGCGACGGGAAGATGCTCGAGCGCCCCGGCGCTGGCGCGCGCCGCCGCCGCGCTGAGCGGCGCGGAGTGGCGCTCCGGCACGAGGGCGCCGTGCACGCCAGCCGCGTCCGCCACCCGCAGCAGCGCGCCGAGGTTCTGCGGATCCTCCACGCCGTCGAGCGCCAGCAGCCAGCAGGGCTCGTCCCGTGCCGGAACCAGCTCGGGGAGGCTCGGACAGCGGAGCGGGCCGACCTCGAGCAGGACGCCCTGATGCGGCATCCCGCGCGGCGCCTCCCGGTCGAAGCGCACCGCCGGGACCTCCTCGGCGGGGACGCCCGCCGCTCGGGCGCGGGCCACGATGTCGACCAGCTCGGGCCCGGGCGGCCGGCCGCCGCTCTCGCGAAGCCGCAGCCGGTGGAGCGGCCGCCGGCCTGCGCGAAGAGCCTCTCGAACGGGATGGATGCCGACCAGCACCTCGCGCTCCGCCGGCCGTCTCGGTCGCAAGCGACTCCCGCCTCCGCGACGCGGCGCGCCTCGGCGCGTCGGTCAGGCGGCGAGCAATCTAGCGCGGAGCGGCGCGATCGAATCGAGCACCGTGTCGGGGTCGCCGATGCGAGGGTGGTTCTTGACCTCGAACTCGAGGTAGTCGATCAGCGCGCCGAGCGCCTCGCGCACGTCCTGGCTGCGCTCACCTGCGAGCGCGAGGGCTCGCTCGATCAAGAGGTCCGGATCGAGGACCCCTCCCGGCCCCGGGCGCACCCCGGCGAGCAGACCCGGGAAGCGCGAGGCGACCTCCTCGACCGCGCCTGCGAAGCGCTCCGGCAGATGCTCGGGACCCTCCACCGCCGCGATCGCGGCCGCCAGCTCGCCGAGCAGCTTCACCGCGTCGTGGACGTACGCGCGCAGGCGCTCGGCCGGATCGTCGCGGCGCACGCGCTGCGTCAGGTCGGGATCCTCCGACGCCCGTCGGATCCGCACGGCGCCCGCCTTGTGCAGGAGCTGGAGCGCGCGCGCGGCGGTCGGCGCGTCGAGGCCGATGCGGCGGCACAGCGAGGGGAACGCCGACTCGTGCGCCAGCGCATCGAACAGGAGCCGCTCGCCGCCGGCCAGCATCTCGCGCTTGGCGGCGACCGGCTCGATGCGGACGCGCGGGTCGCAGAGGGCGCCGACGAAGCGACGCAGCTCGTCTCGCCAGCTCATCCCCTCGAGGATCAGCCGCTGCGTCGGGAGCGCGAGTCGCACCACGTTGTCGGGCTGCACCTCGCCGTCCCAGAAGTAGACGCGACCGGCGGCGTACGAGAACAGCGACCGCACGATCTCCTCGACCTGGCGCTGCAGCCCGCCCCACAGCTCGCGCGGCGACAGGAATCCGCGCTCGACGAGCGCCTTGCCGAAGCGCTCGCTGCGCCGGTGGCCGCGCTCCGTCTCGCGGAGCTCCTCGAGCGTGATCACGCCCGCGCGCACGAGCGAGTGCCCGAGGCGATCGATGCGCTGGTTCGACGCCGCGAACACCACCTCGCCGCGATGGAGCCAGATCCACTTGGCGTGGTCCTCGTGCTGGAAGAGCAGGAGGCCCGACTTGCCGGCCGCGTGCACCCAGCCGATCACGTCGGGCAGCGGGAAGACGCGCACGTCGACGGCCAGGCCGAGCCGCCGGTCGCTCGGCAGCGCCGGCTCGTGCCCGCGTACCCGCTCGCCGGATTCGGCCTCCGAGCGGCGCTCGAGCAGCAGCACCCGCGTCCCCGCGTCGCGGACGAAGACCGCCTCGTGCGGCGCGATCCCGAGAGCCGCGCGCGCGTCGGCGCCGAGATCGAGCTCGTCGCCGCGTGCGTCTCCGACCCCACGCTCCCGCATTCCGCCTCCCCAGCCCGGATCCCTGTTCGACGCCGCGGCCGGAGGCCTTGAGGAGGCGGGGCGGCACGGACCCGGCCGGCCGCGCCCGCGGCGCGGCGCGGGCTTCGGCCGCGCAGCTGCGCTCAAGCTGCCGGAGGGGCCCACCGATCCAGGCCTTCGGGAGGGCTCTCCATGTCGAACGACCGCGCGCGCAACCGGCGCCGCCATCGACGCGTCGGGATCGAGGCCTCGATCCGCCTGTCGACGATCGACCCGGAGATCGATCCGTGGACGGGACGGCCCTTCTTCCGGGTCTGCGAGGAGCGCTGCGCCGATCTCTCCCGCGGCGGAGCGCGCGTGTGCACCCGCGAGCCGCTCGCACCGGGACGCCGCCTGCTGCTCGAGATGGAGCTCCCGGGCGGCACGATGTTCGAAGCGATCGGGCGCGTGGCGTGGTCGCGCCTCGACCGTCCCGGCGCCGGCTCTTCGGGCGGCGACGGTTCGGGCTACGGCATCGGCGTCGAGTTCCTCGGCGGAACACCCGATCACCTGGCGCGACTCGAGGGCTTCCTCGCCCAGCGCCCCGAGGCCGCGTAGACGCGATTCCTCGACGGGAATCGCGAGAGAGTGCTTGATGCGCGCGTGCGGAAGCCGGTATCCTTCCTCCCCCATGCGCCCGCCCGGCAGCTACAAGATCGCGAGCCGCAGCCGCGCCTTCGACGCGATGCTCGACCCGCAGCTCCGCGGCGCGCGGCGCGCGCGGCGCATCCTCGCCTCGCTCCGGGACGAGATCGTCGACGGCGGCGCGGGCGACGGCCTCCGCATCCGCCGCATCTTCTCGAGCCCGCGCGAGGTGTTCCGGCTCGAGCTCGAGCTGCCCGAGCTCGGCTACCAGCGCACGACCCTGCTCGGCCGCGAGGCGCTCGAGGAGCTGCTGGGCGCGGACGAGGTGCGCGCCCGCGTGCGATTCTGATGGTGAGCTTCGCTCGGCTTCGCCTCGCTGCGCGATTGGGGCTTGCTGAGCTGCAGCGCGCCTGTTGACTTCGCTCGGCTCCGAAGGCTCCGCCTCGCTGCGCGCGGCGCCTTCGGCGCCGCTTGCGGGGTGCCCGGGGCAGGACTCGAACCTGCACGGCCAGCGGCCAGGCGATTTTAAGTCGCCCGCGTCTACCCGTTCCGCCACCCGGGCGCGAGGCCGCAGGATACCCTGATCGCATGTTCCACGGAAACAAGATCGTGGTCGTGATGCCGGCCTACAACGCCGCGCGTACGCTGGAGCAGACCTACCGGGAGATCCCGCTCGATCTGGTCGACGAGGTGCTGGTGACCGACGACGCGAGCCGCGACGCCACCGCCGAGGTCGCGCGCAGCCTCGGCCTGCGCACGTTCGTGCATCCCGAGAACCGCGGCTACGGAGGCAACCAGAAGACCTGCTACACGGAGGCGCTGCGCCTCGGCGCCGACGTGGTCGTGATGCTGCACCCCGACTACCAGTACACGCCCAAGCTGATCGCCGCGATGGTCGGGATGATCGTCGACGGCCCCTTCGACGTGGTGCTCGGCTCGCGTATCCTCGGCGGCCGCGCCCGTCTCGGCGGCATGCCGCTCTACAAGTACGTGTCGAACCGCTTCCTCACCGCCGCCCAGAACGCGCTCAGCGCGGCGAAGCTCTCCGAGTACCACACCGGCTACCGCGCCTTCTCGCGCGAGGTGCTGAAGACCATCCCGCTGCTCGAGAACTCGGACGACTTCGTCTTCGACAACCAGGTCCTGGCGCAGGTCATGCACTGGGGCTTCGAGATCGGCGAGGTGAGCTGTCCGGCGCTCTACTTCGAGGAGGCCTCGTCGATCAACTTCCGCCGCTCGATCACCTACGGAATCGGCTGCCTCGTGACCGGGGCGCAGTACTTCCTGGAGCGCCACGGCCTCGCGTCGTTCCCGATCTTCGCGTCGACGGGGCGCTGCATCGCGCTCGGAGCGGACGAAGCGGGGAGGACGGTGGAGGCCCGGGCGGGAATCGAACCCGCATAAACGGATTTGCAGTCCGCTGGCTAAGCCATTCACCCACCGGGCCGTCGAAGCCGCGCACCATAATCGATCCGCGGAGTTGCGTCGATCGGCCGAGGCGCGCGAGTCTGCCAGGACGCCCAGCTGGGGGGACTTCTGGGGGGATTCGATT
>Ga0335080_10001785_pt1 | contig 21385 bp, 15 predicted proteins | sample Lox_Sample_34_FD_206720 | JGI IMG/M metagenome (GOLD analysis project Ga0335080, IMG submission 206720) | Soil microbial communities from Loxahatchee National Wildlife Refuge, Florida, United States - Lox_Sample_3.4 | ecosystem: Environmental > Terrestrial > Soil > Wetlands | place: USA...
AACTAACTCGAAACCTGCTTGGCGCCTGTGGCCAGCATGAAGCCGACGTCTCGAAGCTGAAGGCGCCCGCCCCGCGCAGTTCTGTTATCCCGGCGATCACGGCCTGCTCGTCGGCCTCGACGTTGCGCATCATGCGTGCGCTGGCCTTTCCGTCGGTCTCCGGTAAATCGCGAGTTCTCATCCCCAAAACGAACGCGTTCCGTTGTCAGATTAGGGTTCCCGCTTAGTTTATCAAACGGTTCGGGTGGAGTGATCCAGCGACGGCGACCGATCGTTATCAGGCTATCGAGGAGATCATGTGCAGCACACAGCGAAGAGACAGGCGCTCGCGGCCACGCCTACGAATGTGACCCAGGAGGAGGTGGAGCAAGCCGTTCGAATCATTCTTCAATGGATCGGCGAGAATCCCGATCGCGAAGGCCTGTCGGAGACGCCGGCAAGAGTCGCGCGCGCCTACAAGAGCTATTTCTCCGGCTATGACCAAAATCCGGAGGAGTATCTGCGCAAGACCTTTGAAGAGACGGCGGGATATGACGAGATGGTGCTGCTTCGAAACATCCCCTTTCAGAGCCACTGCGAACACCATCTGGCGCCGATCGTGGGTCATGCCTGGGTGGGTTATGTTCCGCAGGCCCGGGTCGTCGGCATCTCAAAGCTCGCACGCGTCGTCGAGGCGTTTGCGAACCGACTCCAAATCCAGGAGCGGCTTACCGCGGAGATCGCCAATGTCATCGAGCGCGTGCTCCAGCCACAAGGCGTAGCGGTCGTGCTGAAGGCCTCCCATCATTGCATCAGCGCCCGCGGCGTTAAGAAGCACGGGGTCGACCTCACGACAAGCCGGATGCTCGGCTGCTTCAGGACCGATCCCATGAGCCGGCAGGAGTTTCTTGCCATGGTGAACTCGGACCTCCGCGATTGATGCAGAAATAATATTCCAGAGCCGGTGATCCGTCGACCCTGCCCGCTCGTTCTTTGAGGTTATTGCCTGCCGAGGTTCCATGACCACTGGTTTGCGAGCTGCTAAGGTGTCGGGCTGGACGGCGGTGCCCCTCGCCAGATGGAGGTTACGGCCGCCCTCAGGCACAAAGAAAAACAGGTCGATTTCCAAGGTGCAATGGGCTGAATTAATCGGAAGGGTCGCGTCTCACGGCGACCGCGATGCATTCACGGCGCTGTTCGAGCATTTCGCTCCGCGGATAAAAGGATTTTTGCTCCGCACGGGTTGCAGCGTCGAAGAAGCTGAGGATGTAGCCCAGAGCGCGATGATCGCTGTCTGGCGGAAGGCAGACCAGTTCGATCCGGCCACAACTGGAGCGGCAGGCTGGATTTTCACGATCGCGCGCAACCTGCGAATCGATTCTGCAAGGCGTACGGCGCGCGACGGACGGCTTGGGCAGGACGTGAATCTGGAATATGAGCCGGATCCGGGCGAACCGGTCGACTCGGTCATGTCCCGCGCCCAGGACGCCGCCAGGATCAACGCCGCGGTCGAAAAGCTGTCGGCGGACCAATCCAGGGTAATCCGGATGTCGTTCATAGAGGAAAGGCCCCATCCCGAGATCGCCGCAGCCTTGGGGATTCCGCTCGGCACCGTAAAATCCAGGATCAGATTGGCGATGAGCCGTCTGCGAGACCTATTGGACGAAGAGACATGACGATCACGCACCACCCGCCGGAAGACCTTCTTGCAGACTTTGCGGCCGGCGCGCTCGACGAAGCGGAGCATCTTGTCGTCGCAGTGCATGCGTCGCAATGCGCCCGCTGCAGGCGCTTTGTCGGCGCGATCGAACAGCTCGCGGGGGCGGCTATTGAGGATGCTGCACCGGCACCTATGTCGGTGGGTTCGTTCGACAACGTCATGGCGCGCATCGATGCGCTCCCGGAGGCGCCCGTCAGGGAGAGCGCCCCTCCGCAGGTCGATCAGGCCGACGCCGATCTGCCCGAGATCCTGAAGCGCTGCCGTTTCGGCAAGACCAGGCGCGTTGCGCCGGGAGTTAGTTTGCGGCCCATCCTGCTTTCGGCTCCGGGCAAATCGCGCGCTTTCCTTCTCAGCTCCTCCCCCGGTACGCGGATGCTCGAACATACCCACACGGGCGAGGAACTTACCTGCGTTCTCAAAGGCAGCTTCAGCCATCAGGGCGGCCGATATGGTCCCGGCGATTTCGACTTCGGAGACGAGGCCGTTGATCATCGACCTATCGTGGGCGGCGAAGAGCCCTGCCTCTGCCTCGTGGCCATGACTGGCGACTTGCATCTGCATGGCTTTTTCGGTCGGCTGATCAGCCCATTCGTACGCCTCTAGGCCAGCTTGCCTGGATTTTTCAAATGAACTGGCAGGTCGAGTGATCTGACAAGGCGCCATGGAGCGTTTGGAAGACGGATCACAGGGAGACATAAGTTGATTCGTTCCCATTCGTCTTCGCCTGCTTGCGTCGAGCGCCTGAACGACTTGTTGAGGCGGGTTTCGCGTCAGGACCAGCGCGCCCTTGCGGAGCTTCACGCTTCAACAAACGCCAAACTACGCAAGACTGCCATCGCGATTTGCGGTCACTCTCCCGAAGTCGACGACGTTATTCAGGACGCTTATATGAAGATCTGGCGCAACGCAGGGCGCTTCGATCCGCGACGCGCCTCTCCCATTACCTGGATGTGCACGATCCTGCGCAACACCGCGCTCGATGCCGCGCGCCTGAAGAAGCTGCCCCTCGCCGATTTCGAGGAGGCCCTCTCCGTTCCCGACCGCCCGGCCTGCGGCGACGACGACGATTTCGACTACGATTTCGCACGACCGGTCGCATTCGAGGCGCTCAGCAGGCTACCCGAGAATCGTCGCATCCTTCTTGAGTTAGCATATCTCGCTGGAGAGAGCCGCGCCGCGCTTTCGCGGCGCTTCGACGTGCCGGTCGGCACGGTCAAGACGTGGCTTCGCCGAAGCCTGGAAGCAGTCAGGAAAGATTGCCTTGGCGCAACGCAAGGGTCAACATCGTCGACCAATTGCGCAGTGTCACTTGGTTGGTGAGATCGAAACATCACGCCGGACGCCAAGGCCGAAAGGCGTTTTGTTCGGTGCAAGCTGGCAAAACCGCGAACGTAAGCAATCCAGCGCTCGGCTACCGCCAGATCGAGCTTAGATTATGCGGGCGCGGTCGGCGGGTCACCTGAGTTCAGAAGCTGGGCCACGGCGGTCACGACCTGAGCCGGAGCGAATGGCTTGGTCAAAAGGATGCTCTGCGGCACGCCACGCGAGGTCCATTCGTCGCCAGCGGCGCCGGTCATATAGATCACCGGGATACCGGGGCTTAATTCTCTGGCACGTTTCGCGACATCCCAGCCGACGAGATTCCCATTCAGATTTATGTCGGTTATCAGAGCTCGATACTTGCCATGATTCTTTTCAAGCAAGACCAAGGCGTCTTCGCCACTCGTCGTAGTGACGGATTCAAAGCCACCTTCCGCAAGAGCTTCTTCGACCATGCCTTGTATTAGCTGATCGTCTTCGACGACCAGAACGACCGGCTGGTCTTGCATGACCACCTCCCCCTGAGCCCTCAGTTATCCGGCGCACGACGAGGTAAATCGCAACCATCCATTCCGTTCCGCACAATGTCGAACAATGTACCTGAGCTCGGCGGATCTGATTGTCTCCTGCGTTGTTGATGAGATACCGCCAGGTCACCTTCAGCTCAGGCGCGCAGAATCAAGGGGGTAGCTCTGGCGCCCGCCTAATCCTGCGAGCCTGCGAACAATACGTCCGTTGGGGGCGATAGCGTGTTGCTATCGTTTGGGGTGCCAAATCCACGCGCTCAGCCAAGGCCGGACCGCAATTCTCCAGCAAGCCGGCGCTCTTTGAAATTGAGTTCAATGTCAGTCAATCGTGTGTTCAGAAGCTTGCGATAACGCCGCACATTTTCCTCGCGGGTCCAACTATAGTCAGGTAACGGATCCTCTGAAAAAGCACACCCTTGCTACGGTCCGCTGGCGCAAGAGCCTTGCTGGATCACCAGGCGTTCACTTTTCATTGGGTCCCGGATCGTCGCATAGAGAGGGAGCACCCGCAACGCGCCTACTCAGCAACAAAAGAAACAATGCACGCTCGCCGCGGTATCTTGCCGCCGGCCTGGACTTCTCGCGGCCTTGCATCAGAACTCGTCCAGTGTAATCGCATACACGCCACTTCCAATGACGAGCCCCTGGAGCGACAGAGAACTCGAACAGTTGTTCGTGGGCGGGGTGGAGATTTCCAGAAAATTTATTCATTGGTGATTCTCAGCGTCAATGGGAAGGTAGATGGCAATAGCCGTTCGAAGACCGACTTCTGCGCGCGAAGACGCCCTTACTGATCTCATCAAGGCTGTCATCGACATTAGTCATCGCAGACCGCGCAAAGTCCGAAGCCGACCCTGAAGATCGATCAACCCCGCAATTCTTCAGCGAGCCGGCGCTCTATGAAGCTCCGTTCAATTTCGGTCAGTCTTGTATTCAAAAGCTTGCGATATCGCCGCACATTCTCCTCGCGGGTCCACCGGGCCCGACTCGATGTGTACGAGGCTTGCGTGGAACGACATCTCCTCGCCGCAGCCGGCTTGCTGATGATAAGCCTTGGCTCATGGGAAGCAGCGCAATCGAGCTTGGTGAAACGAGGTAGCCGCATGGCCAATCCCCCGCGTGGCGGTGGATCGTTGTCCTCGTCCAGCTGCTTCAACGCCGTCAGGATGTCGTCAAGACGGAGTCTGTGCGAAATACCCGGGACCTCACGAAGAGCGGGGTGAGATTCGACAGCGTAAATATCCGATGCCCAGGACGAAAGGATCAGTCGTTTCTCCTCCCTCGAAAGTTTGACATCGTCCAGGACATCGTGGGGTGAAGCGTAGTGGGATACCGGTTTGAAAACGGGCTCGACATTGTTGGCGGTACGATTCGTCTGGCTCATGTCGTGTCTCCTTTTTGCTCCTTTCGTCGAGAGACGGTTGATATGAGACTGGATCGAAGGCGGCGCCGCCGCCTTCTTGCTTTCAGTTCGTGTTGATCGCAATACGTTTGACGTTGCGCGGCCTAGGCTGCCTTTCGCGTGATTTGCCCAGCGGAAGCGACACCGCCGATGGCGATGCGCCGGGGCTTCATGGCCTCGGGGATTTCGCGGACGAGTTCGATCCGGAGCAGGCCGTTGTCGAACGTCGCCGTCTTCACCTGGACGTAGTCGGCGAGGTTGAACTGCCGTTTGAACGGCCGGGCCGAAATGCCCTGGTAAAGGTATTCGTGCTCGTCCTTGTCGCTCTTGCGGCCTTCCACGGTCAGCACGTTTTGCTCGGCCGTCACGGCGATCTCATCCGGGCCAAACCCAGCCAGCGCCAGCGAGATCTGATAGCGATCTTCGCCAAGCCGTTCGATATTGTAGGGCGGGTAGCTGTCCTCGGTCCTGTGCTGGGTTTCGTCGAGGAGTTCGAAAAGGCGGTCGAAGCCGATGGTCGAACGCCACAGCGGAGCAAAGTCGTAAGTCCTCATAGCCAAGTCCTCCTAAGAGCAAGATGGATACGAAGGCGCGCTAGACACTGGTGCAAGACACCTGTCCGGCGCCCTGTTTAGTCCGCCGGACCCAAAGCTGGCGTCCGGCACCGCCCGCGAGCGGCAAAAAACGAATTAGAAAAACCGGAATCAATTTCAAGGGCCATCTCCGAAAATTTTTTGACAGCACCTGTCCTGGTTAATTTTCGGTTAACGCCCTCGAGCCGAGTCCGCGCAGGTGGCCTCGGCCTCACTCAAGGGGCGCGCCTGCCGGTGTCGTTGTTCGATCGGGAAACCGGAGTTATCGAGCAGCTTTTTGCAATGCAGCATCACGCTCCGCTTGCTTTCGACCAGAAACGGATAAGTTCAATCAGCAGCAAGCGGAGCGTGCCGCCCGGTCGATGTTGCTTCTCGTGCTTCCCGTCGTGATTGATCCAAGCTTAGCTTATCTGAATCCGTCGCGGTTTCGCCTGCTCTGCTTTGGGCAGAACGATCGTCACCACGCCGTCTTTCATCTGGGCACTGATCTTGCTTTGGTCGAACTTATTCGAAATTTCAAAGCTGCGCGCGTAATGACCAACGATGTACTCGGTGTACACCGGCTGCATTCCCTCATACTTCGAAAAATCAATCCGACCCTGGACAGTGACGACGTTATCTTCAACGTTTGCCTCGATGCTGTTGCGGTCGACGCCCGGCATTTCAAGCACGACCGTCAGCGCTTCCGGAGTTTCGAAGATGTCGGTCACCGGTACGAATGTACGTCCAGGCGTGGTGCCCTCGGTTTTTTTCTCGACCTCGCGCTTCTGCTGGACTTGCAGCTCCTGTGAATCTGACATGGCATTAGCTCCTCAGCTAACCTTGATCGAGCGCGGCTTATCGGCCTCTGCCCGCGGTATGAACAACGCAAGAATCCCGTCGCGATATTCGGCCTTGATTCGATCGGGCTCGATTCGAATTGGCACAGATAACGTGCGATCAAACACACCGGATATACGTTCGCGACGATGGACGCTCGCCTGCTCCCCGTAGGCGATCATCTTCTTGCCCCGGATGCGAATGGTGTTCTCCTTCGCCTCAATCTCTAGATCGCTCTTGTCAATACCCGGCAGCTCGACGACCGCGACGAGATCATCGTCCTTCTGGAATATGTTGATCGGTGGAAAGCTGCCGATCGCTGCGGTGCCACGGCCTATCCAATCGCTCGCGATACGTGCGTCGAGTGCGCGCTGCAAGGTCGATAGCGCTTCAAACGGGTCGCTAAAGCTGGCGAACATCAATTCCCTCCATAGTTTGTCTCAGGAGTTACGGCTTCGTTCAGCGCAGCGCGGATTGCCATTCGCTGCCTCGCCGCGCCGAACCGGAATGTCATCAGCTCAATGCTGGTTTCGCTTGCGCCCGATCTTCGGGCGTTTGCAGGATGCCCCATGGCGTCACGCTCGGCGTCATCAACGTGTCAATTTTCAGCGTTGGCGCCGACGCACTCCAGCTTAACCACGGCGTCGATTCCGGGTAGGGAATCGGCGGCAGTCGCAGCGTGTCGGAGGTTTTCGCTGCAACCCACAACGGGCTATCCATTCCCCATGCAGCTTGGGACCAGATCGCCAGCGCTGATGCCAGCAATGCCGTCCACAAACAGCACACCACAAGAAGTGTCGTGGCCTTGTGCTTCTCCGCACGAGCGGAGCCAATGGTTTGATCCAGGATCATCTCATCCTCCTATCGTTCGAAAACTTACCCAGCCGATGGTTGCGAAGCTTGAGGCCAGCATGAGCCAATTCAGAGCAGCCTCGCTTCTACGTAACAGAGCTTGAATCTGCGTGCTCATCGTGAGGTCCTGTTTTTCCCTGATCTCGTTCATCAGTTAGCGGGAACGCCCGGCCGCGAAGCGGTCGGGCTTACTTTGTCAGAAGTCCATCGGCGGCGTGGACGGCGCCTCGGCCTTCTTGGGTTTGTCCGCGACCAGCGCGTCCGTTGTGATCATCAGAGACGTCACATCTTCACTTCGGTACCGGACCATTTGCCAAACAGCACATGGTCGCCCGCCTTCACGTCGAGCGGAGCCAACTGGCCTTGCTCATTCCGCGCTCCGTGAGCCGTAGCGATGATCTCGCCTTCTTAAGGCTTCTCCCTTGATACGGCGCACGAGCACACACGGTCGTGCAACGGACGAAAATGCATGCACATCCTCCTGAACGGTCTAGCGATGTCGTATGACCGGAGCCGGAAACCAGCCCCAGCGGAAATCGACCTAGGAACCGAAAAAATCGCGTTCAAGAGGGGCGGAGAAAATTTTTGGCACTACCGACGCGGGACTGCCAGAGATCTTGGGAAATTACACTAAACGATTGAAAATAAATAATAATGTCAGGCTTATAGCGACCGCACGGCTTGAGAAAAATGAGTTCGCTTGCCACGCTGGTCCAGTATTGGCGATCAACTTCGTGTCCCAGAGCGCCCCATAGGGATGCAGACAGCCATTGATGGCGGGCAGCCTGTGCCTGCCGACGCCACACTTACGCCGCGCGCGGTAACGAATGCCAGCGCTGTTCGTCGAAGCGCCGCAAGGCTTCGTTGCGCAGTTGTTCTTAACTTGGATCAAATCAGACCAGGCCAAACCGCAAGCGAAAACGCTCGTCGAAGCCGACAGCGCAGTGCGAACGAGATGGGCCAGCGCGGCGGCCGAGTCGATTGCAATCGTCTCAACGGACATACCGGAATCGGCAAGCTGCGAGTCTATGTAGGCCTTCAGCCGCGCACGCTGGGTGTCGAGGTAGGACAAATCCGCGGGAGCCTCCAGCATCGCCCAAGGCACCGCATTCGAGCCGCGCAGCCGGATCATCCTCACGCACACCAATGACGAGATCCGTGCCCTCAACGAGGCAGCGCGCGAGCGGATGCAAGCTGCGGGCGACATGGGGGATGACGTCCGCCTGACCGTCGAACGCGGGCTTGAGGCGGGCATCCACACCTCCCGCAGAACAAAAGCGGAAAGTGTAACCCATGTGTCCGGTACGAAGTGTCACCTATGTCTCGGGCCGCTCACCGAAGCCGTTCTGATCGCACGCGTGCCGCGCTTCCAACGCGCGGCCGCGACTCACGCTCCTCAGTCCTGCCCGTAGAACTGGCTCTGCAAGGTCTTGAGTTTGGTGGGATGCAAGACGTCCTGGATGCAGCCCAGGAACATCTCACTCCTTGCCTTGACGCGCTCGCCGTCAGCCGGCGCATGATCCATGTCGGATTGCAATGCGCGCACCGCGGTCCAGTCCTTCGAGCTATCCTTGAGCAACTCGAAAAGTGTTTGGCTTTGATGATAAGGATGGAGTCTGAAGTGAGCGAAAGTAACTTTGGCCGAAATCTTTGCATCCCACAGCGCGTCGGGAAGCGTCAGAAGGTCAAGTCCCGCCAGCTGTCCAAGCCGCTGCACTTGATCCTGCGCTTCCTGGTATTGCTCGCGCCCGACCAATTGATACATGCCTCGTGGACGAAATGCCCAACCGTCATCCGTTCCCGGCTGGTTTCCAAATTGATTGCCCTCGTAACCGAGAACGAAGTTGGCGAATTCCTTGGGATGGTTGAGCAATGAATCCACGCTGACCGTCGGCTTGTTCGCGGATGCAAGATCGGCGTTGTTCTTGTCGATCCGATCGCGCCATTTGCGCGGAAATTGGGAAACCGCGCTGTACGAGAAGTTTTCGCTCCTGCGTGTAAAATCGGAGCTGTCGTAGGAGACCGATCCCAGAATGTAGGCCAGGATGCGTGGATCGGTTTCCTCGACGCGATCCCATTCGCCCAACAGGGCCTTGACCTGCTCGGCCTGAAAATACGCCATATAGCTTTGCCGATAGGGCGGAACCGGCGGCGGCGCCGGCGAATGGTTCTTGACCGATTCCGCCAGCTGCTGCTCGTAGGCTTTAACCTTGCCCTGGTATTTCTGATAGCCACGCTCTTGCAACCATTTGCTCTCATAACACGCGAGTAACGGCTGCGGTTTGATCTTTGGATCGGGCCGATATTCGTTGGCGAGCTCGTCGGCGTAGGCGGCCTCGGCAAGCTTGGAATCCTTGAGTGTCTCAAATGCGGACGCGACCGAACCGTTCAGCAGATGAAAGATCTTCACCTGCAGGCAATCGGCATTGCTCTGCTTCGCGCGGGACTGATCGAAGTCGTCCTTGGGCACACAATCCCAAAATCGGCCGCTGCTCAGCGAGATGATATCCTCCGTCTTCTGGGACAGTGTCCAGCCGAGCGGCAGGCTGTAAAACAACCCCGTGATGTCCGTTCGGCCGAAGGTTGGAAAGCTCTGCATGCTCGGATTTACGCTGGTGTCCGGCCGACTGTCGATGTTGATGGCGTGATTGAGAGCAATGTAGGTGCGCGAGCTTCGCGTGCTTAGAAGCGCGCGTACCGGCTCCATGACCTCACCGAACTTGAACGACCCATGATCTCCGAACTGACCGCTCACCAGAGACAAGAGGTAAATTCGGAATTTTGGCGCGTCAGAGGTGCCCTTGATGCTGTTCAGCCTGTCGATCAGATCGAGCGCGGTCTCGATGCCGGAATTTTCCACATAGCCGCCGTCCACCAGGCGGGCCTGCGGATTGGTGGTGATGCAGTCATTTTTCAAGGACACGGTCGCTGCCGGCGTCACCCACGGGAACCGCGCGCTGGTGAAAGCGGCCGTGCTGAGCGGAATGTGCAGCGAGTGGCTCTTGACGGTTTCGTCGGCTCCGCTGCCCGCGCGATCGAGCGCCGCGAGGATGCACAGGTCTTTGTCCTTCGGATGCAACGGGTCGATATCAAAGGGAGAGATGACAGCTCGTTTGCCGCTACCGGCGTCCGTCGTATTGAACAGCAACGCCGGCATGTTGTTGTCGGGCGTCCAATGGGATTGAAAATCGGCCTTGAGCAGATTGGACTGATCGCCGGTGCCCTTGTGGCTCTCGAGCATTCTGTCGCCGGCGTTCTCCAGGGCATATTCCAGAAAACGCGCGCGGTCAAAAATGGGAATGGCGACCGGAGAAAAAAGCTGAGTGAAATCGGTAAACAAAAAACCGGCAACCAGGGGCGAGAGAAAGTCCGTCGCCAAAATGCTTGCGACGCGTTGTTCGACCGGCCCGGGAGCATCGATATCCTCGGCGCGCCCGACGCCAGCCAGAAAGTCGGCGATTTTCGGGCATGTCTTTCCGTCGGGAGCGCTCGAACTAAGCGGCGCATTCTCTGCGTGAAGCGCGGCGGCGAAGATTGCCGAACCAACACTGCCGCCGGAGACCGCGCTTATCGCGAATACATGTTGCCGAAATGCCGGACAGAGGTCCTGCATCCGCGCAAGAAAGCGCGCCGCATTGTCGGCGGCATAGATGCCTCCGCCCTGGGCAGCCACAATGAAAACGGGATACTCCCCGAGTCTCGCGGCTTCCGCCACCCGCGGTCTCTGCAACAGCCACTCACGAAATCCCGCGACCGCGGAGATACGAGTGTCCTGCTGTATGGCGTTTGCGTCGGCCACGGTACGAAGCCCGTGGTCGTCGCTTCCGAACAGGGAGGCGATCACAAATAAGCCCCCGAAGACGACCGGTATGAACGGAAAGGTAAACTTGATGGTCAGCAACGCGAAATGAACCGTGAGACCGACCACGCACATCGTGAACAGAGCGATCACGCCGAACGATCCGACGAATTGCGCAAGCCTGTCGGGGACTAAAACGAATGCCGTCGTCAACAGCGCAATGGCGGCGATCGTAACGGCGAGAAATCTGTAACGGATGAAATACGCACCGTTCGCCCGGTCCGAGAGATCAATAAAGCGATTTCTCGATCCTATTCGCCAGGCGAAGATCACGAAGCAGGCGAGCAAGATCAGCATGGCGAACGCGAGGATCAGCAGCATGTTCCGCTCGAATGCGAGCGCCTGGTCCTGAATGCGAAAGATGCTTCCCACTTCCTCAACTTCGCCGACCTTGTCGGCCGGTCGCGAGACGAGTTGTCCGAACATCGCGGCGGCTATCGGCAACGCGCCGAGGACAATGGGGGCAAGTTTTATGTAGAGCGCCAGACGGCCGGAGGCGTGAGGCATTTCCGGTATGGACGCCGTGGTAAGCTGAAAGGCGCCCGCCCAAATCGTTATCGCGATCACGCCAAGGGCGACAAATTCCCTTACCGTTACCCAGCCGATGTCGTCAGCGGCTATCCGGTAAAGCTCCTGAATCTGATCCGGCAGATATAGCAATACCGAGATCAGGATAGACAGAACAATAATCCACCGAAGATTTCGCAGCAGGATAAACAGCTGCTCGCGCACAGTCATGGCATCATCTTCCTCACACGGTCGGTGAAGACAATCACTGGGGTCGCGGAGTAAGCTCAAATTCCCGACATTCGCGGCAGATCTTGTGCCGAGAAGCAACGAGCCCTGGATATACGACGACGTGCAGCAAAAAAATGGGCACGTTCCCGATCAGCGAGTTGAAAATTGGATGCTTAACCTATAGTAGTGCGCCAACGTTGTCGATTAAGTTCTGTTGGGCGGCTAGGCGAAGCGGCCCAAAAAGCCGATCGTCGGCCTAGATCGTGCTAATCGGTTGCGGAACCGATGAGGTTTCTGTCCTGACCTGCTTGATCGTGGTCAGCGCGGCGATGGCGGAAGCCACCGCAAACGCCGTCGCCAGGACTATGAGCACGCGGCGCGCGTCCATTACGCGCTCCGTGGCGGGCCGGACAACGGAGGAATCTCTCCGTCCAGCCAATCCTGCTCATGAGCGAGAGCTCTCCAAGCCATTGCCATGCGCGAATATCGCCGGAAGGCCGGCTGGCCTTCGGAGCGCTCCGCCAGTTGCAGACAGTTGTCCGCGTTTTCGCGGTAAAGATCGGATTGCTTCATGCGTCCGACTTAGGGAAGATTGGCGGCAACTCAATAAGGTATTACGCAATCTTCATCTTGGGGTGCCGCCCGCTTTCCCGGCGGCCCAAGCGAAGCGTCGAGGTTCCGATCGGGCCAGCCTCCGGCATATTTTCTGGAAACGGCTGGAACCAGGGACCGATCACCGCGTTGAATCGACCGGGCTCCGTGCGTCGGTTCCCCTTTTCTGGTTGCAGCCTTTTGTTTGATCTGATTGCCGGCCAAGCCTAACAGGGCGCGGCCGCACAGGGGGGAATGTGTCATGAGCGATCTCGACCGGGGAACCGCGCGGCCCTCCTCCCGACTTGCAAAAATCAGAAACAGCGGCGACGCGAAACCGGATCCGCGCCAGGATTTGCTGCATGCGCTCCAGGCCATGCGCAGCGGCGATTTTTCGGTACGAATGACCGGCGATCACCTCGGAATCGACGGCAAGATCGCCGATACCTTCAACGAAATCATCGCCGCCAATGAGCGCATGGCGCAACAGCTCGAACGCGTCGGCCAGGTCGTCGGCCGCGAGGGAAAGACGCGGCAACGCGTCAGGTTCGGGGTGGCCAGCGGGTCCTGGGCCGACATGGAGAGCTCGGTCAACACCCTGATCGACGATCTGCTCTGGCCGACCCGCGAAGTCACGCGGGCGGTCGCGGCGGTGGCGCAAGGCGATCTCCTGCAGACCGTGCAGCTCGATATCGACGGCCGGCCGCTCGCCGGCGAATTCCTGCAGTCCGCCAATATCGTCAATACCATGATCAAGCAGCTATCCGTGTTCACCTCCGAGGTGACGCGCGTGGCGCGCGAGGTCGGCACCGAGGGCAAGCTCGGCGGTCAGGCGCAGGTGCCCGAGGTTACCGGCGTTTGGAAGGATTTGACGGAGAGCGTCAACTCCATGGCCAACAACCTGACCGGTCAGGTCCGCAACATCGCCGAAGTGACCATTGCGGTTGCCAATGGCGACCTGTCCAAGAAGATCACTGTCGACGTGCGCGGCGAGATCCTGCAGCTGAAGGAGGCCATCAACACGATGGTCGATCAGCTGCGTTCGTTCGCCTCCGAAGTCACACGCGTCGCGCGCGAGGTCGGCACCGACGGCAAGCTCGGCGGTCAGGCTATCGTGCCCGGTGTCGCGGGCACGTGGAAGGACCTGACCGACTCCGTGAACGCGATGTGCGGCAACCTGACGGCGCAGGTCCGCAATATCGCCAATGTCACGACGGCAGTCGCCCGCGGCGACCTCTCGCGCAAGATCACGGTCGACGTGCGCGGCGAGATTCTGGAGCTGAAGGACACCATCAACACGATGGTCGACCAGCTCAACTCGTTCGCCTCGGAAGTCACGCGCGTGGCGCGCGAGGTCGGCACCGAAGGCAAGCTTGGCGGTCAGGCCCAGGTCCCCGGCGTCGCGGGGACCTGGAAGGATTTGACCGACAGCGTCAACTTCATGGCGTCGAACCTGACCGCTCAGGTGCGCAACATTGCCGACGTCGCAACCGCGATTGCAGGCGGCGACCTTTCCAAGAAGATTACGGTGAACGTGTCCGGCGAGATCCTGCAGCTGAAGGAAACGCTGAACACCATGGTCGACCAGCTCAACGCCTTTGCGTCGGAAGTGACGCGCGTGGCGCGCGAGGTCGGCACCGAAGGCAAGCTCGGCGGACAGGCCAACGTGCTCGGCGTCGCCGGCACCTGGAAGGATCTCACCGAAAGCGTCAACTCGATGGCCTCGAACCTGACCGCGCAGGTTCGCAACATCGCGGACGTGACGACCGCGGTCGCCAATGGCGACCTGTCCAAGAAGATCACGGTCGACGTGCGCGGCGAGATTCTGGAGCTGAAAGATACCATCAACACCATGGTCGACCAGCTCAACGCCTTTGCCTCGGAAGTGACGCGCGTGGCCCGCGAAGTCGGAACCGAAGGAAAGCTCGGCGGACAGGCGATGGTGCGCGGCGTGGCCGGCACCTGGAAGGACCTGACCGACAGCGTCAATTCGATGGCATCCAACCTCACCGGGCAGGTCCGCAACATCGCCGAGGTCGCAACCGCCGTCGCCAAGGGCGATCTTTCGAAGAAGATCACGGTGAACGTCTCGGGCGAAATCCTTCAATTGAAGGAAACGCTCAACACGATGGTCGACCAGCTCAACGCCTTCGCGGGCGAGGTGACGCGCGTGGCGCGCGAGGTCGGCACCGACGGCAAGCTCGGCGGACAGGCCGAAGTCCCGGGCGTTGCGGGCACCTGGAAAGACCTGACCGACAGCGTCAACTCCATGGCGGGCAACCTCACCGCCCAGGTCCGCAACATCGCCGAAGTCGCGACCGCCATCGCCGGCGGCGACCTGTCGCGCAAGATCACCGTCGACGTCCGCGGCGAAATTCTGCGTCTGAAGGAAACGCTGAACACGATGGTCGACCAGCTCAACCGCTTTGCCGGCGAAGTGACGCGCGTGGCGCGCGAGGTCGGCACCGAAGGACGCCTCGGCGGTCAGGCCAATGTGCCCGGCGTTGCCGGCACCTGGAAGGACCTGACCGACAGCGTCAACTCGATGGCCGGCAATCTGACCGCCCAGGTGCGCAACATCGCCGAAGTGACGACAGCGGTTGCGCGCGGCGACCTGTCCCGCAAGATCACCGTGGACGTGAAAGGCGAGATTCTCGAGTTGAAAAACACCATCAACACGATGGTCGACCAGCTCAACGCCTTTGCCTCGGAAGTGACGCGCGTGGCGCGCGAGGTCGGCACTGAAGGAAAGCTCGGCGGTCAGGCCGAAGTGCCGGAAGTCGCCGGCACCTGGAAGGATTTGACCGATAACGTCAACTTCATGGCCTCGAACCTGACGGCGCAGGTGCGCAATATCGCCGAAGTCGCGACCGCCATCGCCGGCGGCGATCTGTCGAAGAAGATCACGGTGGACGTTCGCGGCGAGATCCTTCTGCTCAAGGACACGCTGAACACGATGGTCGAACAGCTGCGCTCGTTTGCGGCCGAAGTGACGCGTGTGGCGCGCGAGGTCGGCACCGAGGGCCGTCTGGGCGGACAGGCCGTCGTGCCCGGCGTCGGCGGCACCTGGAAGGACCTGACCGACAACGTCAACCTGCTCGCCGCGAATCTGACGACGCAGGTGCGCAACATCGCCGAGGTCACGACCGCAGTCGCCCGCGGCGACCTGTCGCGCAAGATCACGGTCGACGTGAAGGGTGAAATTCTCGAACTGAAGAACACCATCAACACCATGGTGGACCAGCTCAATGCCTTCGCCGGAGAAGTGACGCGCGTCGCCCGCGAAGTGGGCACCGAGGGAAAGCTTGGCGGACAGGCGCAGGTGCCGGGCGTTGCCGGTACATGGAAGGATCTGACCGACACCGTGAACTTCATGGCCGCCAACCTGACCGAGCAGGTCCGCGGCATCGTCAAGGTCGTCACCGCCGTCGCCGACGGCGACCTGAAGCAGAACTTGACCGTGAAGTCGAAGGGCGAAGTTGCCGCTTTGGCCGAGACCATCAACAACATGACGGAAACGCTGGCGACTTTCGCCGATCAGGTGACCAGCGTTGCCCGCGAAGTCGGCGTGGAAGGCCGTCTCGGCGGTCAGGCCAATGTGCCGGGCGCCGCCGGCACCTGGAAGGACTTGACCGGCAACGTCAACCTGCTCGCGGCAAACCTGACCTCGCAAGTGCGTGCGATCGCTGAAGTGGCGACCGCCGTGACCAAGGGCGACTTGACACGCTCGATCCAGGTCGATGCGCGCGGCGAAGTCGCCGAGCTGAAAGACAATATCAACACGATGATCACCAATCTCCGGCTCACGACCGACGTCAACACCGAGCAGGATTGGCTGAAGACGAACCTGGCAAAATTCACCAACATGCTGCAGGGACAGCGCGACCTCACCACCGTCGGCCGGCTCTTGTTGAGCGAACTCACCCCGCTGGTGAACGCGCATATGGGCGTGATCTACCAGACCGAAAACGAGGAAAGCCCGCAATTGCGGCTGCTCGCCGCCTATGCCGGCGACGGCACCTCGCCGCATCGGCAAATTGTGCAGTTCGGCGAGGGCCTCGTCGGTCAGTGCGCGGCCGACAAGCGGCAGCGGCTGGTTTCTGAAATCCCTTCCGATGCCGTTCCGGTCAATTCGGCGCTGTTGCGTTTCTTTCCAAAGAATATCGTCGTGCTGCCGGTGCTGTTCGAGAACCAGGTCAAGGCGGTGATCGAGCTCGCATCTCTGAGCGCTTTTACGACCTCGCAAATGACGTTTCTCGAGCAGCTCACCGACTCGATCGGCATCGTGCTCAACTCGATCGAAGCCACCATGCAGACCGAGGGGCTTTTGAAACAGTCGCAACAGCTCGCCGGCGAACTGCAGGCGCAGCAAAAGGAGCTGCAGCAAACCAACGAGGAGCTCGAACAAAAAGCCCAGCAGCTTGCCGAACGCAACGTCGAGGTCGAGCGCAAGAACCAGGAGATCGAGCAGGCGCGCCGGGCCCTCGAAGAAAAGGCGACCGAACTTTCGTTGACGTCGAAGTACAAGTCGGAATTCCTCGCCAACATGTCGCACGAGCTGCGTACGCCGCTGAACAGCATCCTGATTCTCGGTCAGCAGCTTACGGAGAACCCGGATGGCAACCTGACGCCGAAGCAGGTCGAATTCGCACGAACCATTCATGGCGCAGGCACGGATCTTCTGAACCTGATCAGCGACATTCTGGATCTTTCCAAGATCGAGTCGGGCACCGTCACCGTCGATGCCGAGGAAATTCTCACTTCCAATCTCCTTGAAACAGTCGGGCGTCCGTTCCGTCACGAGGCAGACAACAGACAATTGTCGTTCGAGATCGACCTCGACCCCAACCTTGCGCGGAGCATCGTCACCGACTCCAAGCGCCTGCAGCAGGTGCTGAAAAATCTTCTGTCGAACGCCTTCAAGTTCACCGCCGAAGGCGGCGTGCGCCTGCGCGTTGCGGCCGCGGTCAGCGGCTGGAGCGCGGAACATCCGGTCCTCAACAACGCGCCTGCCGTGATCGCCTTCGAAGTTTCCGATACCGGTATCGGGATTCCTCTGGAAAAGCAGAAGCTGATCTTCGAGGCCTTCCAGCAGGCCGACGCCGGCACCAGCCGAAAATATGGCGGCACCGGCCTTGGTCTCGCCATCAGCCGCGAGCTGGCAAACCTGCTCGGTGGCGAGATTCACCTGCGAAGCGCACCCGGCAAAGGCAGCATTTTCACGCTTTACCTGCCGCTGAAATATTCGGGTCCGACGGTCGCGCCGCGCGTCCAGACAACCCCCAGTTCACCTCCCGCACTGCAGGGGGCCGCCCAGGAGCGCGTCGTTGAGCAACTGCCCGATGACAGGCTCAACCTTGAACCCGGCGATACCATTCTTCTGATCGTCGAGGATGATCCACATTACGCGCGGGTCCTCATCGATCTCGCGCATGACAAGGGTTTCAAGGTGCTGGTGGCGGCGCGCGGCGCCGAAGCGCTCGAGCTCGCCAAACAGTATCAGCCGGCGGCAGTTTCGCTCGACGTCTTCCTGCCGGACATGCTTGGCTGGACCGTCCTGAGCCAGCTCAAGCATAATCCGCTGACGCGCCACATCCCCGTCCAGATCATCACGCTCGACGAGGACCGTCAGCATGCACTGGCCCGTGGAGCATTCTCCTTCGTCAACAAGCCAACGACGACCGAAGGAGTGAGCGCCGCGCTTGCTCAAATCAAGGAATATGCGAGGCCGCGTCGCAAACGTCTGCTCATCGTCGAGGACAATGTCGCCGAGCAGCTCTCGATCCGCGAGCTTCTGGATCACGACGATATCGAGATCGTCGCGACCGGCACGGGTATGGATGCGCTGTCTGTCTTGCGGGAGAGCCCCTGTGATTGCGTCGTGCTCGACCTGCGACTTCCGGACATGAGCGGGTTTGAGGTCCTCGACCGGATCCGCAACGACACCGCCCTGTCGAACGTGCCCGTCGTCGTCTTCACAGGGCGGGAGCTTTCGGCTGAAGAAGATGCGGAACTCCACACCATGGCACGGAGCATCGTTGTCAAGGGCGTGGAATCGCCGGAGCGCCTGCTGGACGAAACGTCGCTGTTCCTGCACCGGGTCATCACGGAATTGCCGGCCGAGAAGCAGAGGATGCTGGAGAAGCTCAACAGTTCCGACGAGGACCTGCTGGGCAAGACCGCACTGCTGGTGGATGACGACGCTCGCAACATCTTCGCGCTGAGCAGTGTTCTGGAGCGGCGTGGCATGAAGGTGCTGACTGCGACCACGGGCAACGAGGCCATCGAGCTGGTCGGGTCGAACCCAGAAATCGCGATCGTCCTGATGGATATCATGATGCCACAAATGGACGGCTATCAGACGATCGGCGTTATCAGGCAAGACCCCTCGTTCGCCCGTCTTCCCATCATTGCGCTGACCGCCAAGGCGATGAAAGGCGACCGCGAGAAATGCCTCGAAGCCGGCGCGTCCGACTATCTCGCCAAGCCGGTCAACACCGAACAACTGCTTCTCGCCATCCGCATGTGGCTGCATCGATGACGGATAGAAGATGATGGACCACGAGACGGTCAACATCCTTTTGGTCGACGACCAGCCGGCGAAGCTCCTCGCCTATGAAGTCATTCTGAAGGAGCTCGGCGAGAACCTGATCGTCGCGAGCTCCGGCCGCGAGGCTCTGGAAATCCTGCTCAAGCAGGAAATTGCGGTCATTCTCGTCGACGTCTGCATGCCGGAACTCGACGGATTTGAACTCGCCTCCATGATCCGCGAGCATCCTCGTTTCCAGAAGACGGCGATCATCTTCATCTCGGCCATTCAGGTAAGCGATATCGATCGATTGCGCGGCTATGAAATGGGCGCCGTCGACTACGTGCCTGTTCCAGTGGTGCCGGAGGTCTTGCGCGCGAAGATCAAGGTCTTTTCGGAGCTCTACCGCAAGACACGCGAGCTGGAACGGCTGAATGCCGAGCTCGAAGATCGCGTCCGAGCCAGAACGGCCGAACTTGAACGTTCGACCGCGCGTCTCGTCGAAAGCGAACAGCGGCGCAGCATGGCCCTGGCTGCCGGAAAGATGGGATCCTGGGACTGGGACTGGCTCAACGGCGACTGGATGTGGGACGAGGGACAATATCGAATTTTCGGAGTCGAGCCGCAGCGTTTCGAGGTGACTTCGGCGAATATCCAGAAATTGCTCCATCCGGACGACGTCGACAATCTGCGCAAATTGATCGCCGAATTTGCCAAGGGCGTTCGGACATACGAAGCGGAATTTCGCATCAATCGACCGAACGGCGAACAGCGCTGGTGCGTGGGTACGGCCGCGGCCACGGTCGACAAGCGCGGGCGCGTCGTTCGCGTCAGCGGCGTCACCGCCGACATCACCGAACGCAAGCGCGCCGAGGAGCGCCAAAACCTCCTGACACGCGAAGTCGATCACCGCGCCAAGAATGCGCTGGCGCTGGCCCAATCCATTGTTCGCCTAAGTCGTGCTGACAGCGTCAAGGAATATGCCGAGACGGTGGAAGGTCGCATCAACGCCCTTGCCCGGGTTCATACCATCCTGTCGTTGTCGAGCTGGGAGGGAGCCGAAATCGGCAAGCTGATCGATGAGGAATTGGCGCCCTATGCCTCGAGCGGACAGGTTCGAATATCCGGTCCGGAGGTCAGCTTGCAACCAGGGACGGCGCAAACTCTGGCGCTTGCCTTGCACGAGCTTCTGACAAACTCGGCGAAGTATGGCGCCCTCTCGATCCTGTCGGGACACCTTTCGATCACGTGGCAAACAGCGAACGACGTGCTGGTGTTGACTTGGGAGGAAATCGGCGGTCCTCCGGTGCGCGAGCCGATATCCCGGGGATTCGGCACGCGAGGCCTGATGGCCAGCATCGAATCGCAGCTTGGCGGTCAGGCTTTGTTCGATTGGCGCGCGGAAGGTCTCATCTGCCGTTTGCTGGTTCCGATTGCGCGGGCGCAAACCGACGACGACCAATTTTTCCAAGCAAGCCTTGAAAGCTCGTTCCGAACGGCGGCGAGTTGACGCTGCGTCTTTCCGGATCGCCTCACACGACCATGCGGATTGTTCCGCTGCCGGTCGAGATTCTTCGGAGTTCGGCTACCCTCCAAAGCTGAAGGCCATTGCGACCGTGCAAAGCGTCATGGCAGCAGTGGAGGACCAACCCAGCCAATACAGCCAGCCGCGGATGACGAGGTCACCCATGACCTTCCTGCGCCGCACGAGCAGCATGAGCATCACCATGACCGGCGCGGCCAATACGCCGTTGACGACAGCGCTCCAGTAGAGAGCTTTGATGGGATCGAGCGGGGCGAAGTTGAGCGCAATACCAAGGCCACCAGAAATCGCCAGAACCCAGTAGAAGGCGGCCGCCTGCTTCGGCTTGCGCGATAACCCGACTCGCCATTTCCTGCCCTCTCCGATCGCATAGGCCGTCGAGCCGGCCAGGACCGGAATCGCCAAAAGTCCGGTTCCAATGATTCCAAGAGCAAACAGCAATTCGGCAAAAGGCCCCGCCAGCGGCTTCAGGGCAGCCGCGGCCTGGGCCGAAGATTCGATATCTCGAGTGCCGGCCGCATGCAGCGTTGCCGCGGTCGTGATGATGATTGCGATGGCGATGATGTTGGAAAAGGCCATCCCAACCAGAGTATCGATGCGGATGCGACATAGTTCGCTCTTGCGTCCGGAGAGCTCGCGCTTCAATGGCCTCTTGTTGCGATCGATGCGCTGTTCCTCCGCTTCCTGCGAGGACTGCCAGATGAAGAGATACGGCGAGATGGTCGTGCCAAGGACAGCGACCAACGTCGTCAGGAAACTCCTGTCCAAGGAAATTTTGGGGATGAAGAGTCCCTCTAGCAGGCTGTTGAAGAACCGGAGATCGAGGATGAAGTCGCTGTCCCGGTTGTCCATTTTGACGATGCGCCCTCGGTCGGCAAAGGCGTTGGCGCACCCAGGGCATCTTCCTTCAGCC
>Ga0335080_10001786_pt1 | contig 21384 bp, 18 predicted proteins | sample Lox_Sample_34_FD_206720 | JGI IMG/M metagenome (GOLD analysis project Ga0335080, IMG submission 206720) | Soil microbial communities from Loxahatchee National Wildlife Refuge, Florida, United States - Lox_Sample_3.4 | ecosystem: Environmental > Terrestrial > Soil > Wetlands | place: USA...
CCGGAAGGAATTGCAACTCGGCAACCACCTGTTGCTTCCCCTTCCCCCCGCACGGCGCAATTGCAACCGCTTGATTCGCTATCGGTTACGCGAGGCCGAGGAGCCTTCACCCCCGGCGCACAAGGCCTCCCGATACTGCTTCCGTCTCAGGCTGAGACTCCGTCTCACCGAGCCGCATTTCCGCCGCAAGCGATGAGAATCGCTGCATGATTTCGTTCAGGCGCAGCGCCATGGTATGGATTGCGTGAATCTGCTCGCGCGAATCGCTTGAAAGCTGACCCGGCTCCAGTAGCAAGAGGTCGGCGTTCCCCAGCACCGAAGTGAGCGCGTTGTTCACGCTCGGCCGCATTTCCAGCATGTAGCGGCCGAGAGTCGCGTGGCCCTGCGAGCCGAGCGCCTGCCGCTCCGCTTGTTGCGCGCGCTTTACGGCGTCGACACGCCGCAACGCCTCGGTCGACACGAGAATCAGCGTGCCCGCCCAGGCGTCATCCATCGGCACCAGCAGTACGTGTGGAAATTCTGCGTGCAGCGAAGGCATGTCCCTTTCGTCGGCGATACACACGGCCGCCGAACCGTGCGGACCGTTCGCACCCGCAAGAATCACGGACCGCTTCCCGTCCCGCACCGGGCCCACAACCGTGAGGTCATGACCCGCGCTGCTGCTTGCGCGCCAGACATCGCCGCTCACGATCGTGATGGCCGGCACCCAGCGCTCGGACTGCCAGCGCGCCGCGAGCGTCCGCGCGAATTCCGTGTCGTCCGAAACGATCAAAACGCTTGCGTGATTCAAGGATTCACACGCTCCCCGGCGGGCCTTACGACTTGAGTCCTTCTGCTTCCTCGATAAACGACAGCAGACGTTTCGTGCTGATGCCGAGATTTACGGCGGCTTCCGTGTTCTTGGCTTTCTTCGCCTGTTCGACGCGCCCTTGGAAGTAGGACACTTCGCTGCTGGCGAATCCGAGGGCCGATTCGAGAGCACTCTCATCACCGGACCGCTTGCGCCTGTCGGTGGCTACCGCGAGCATCGCCCGCGCGACGACGGCGCGGCGCAAATCTTCCGCGTCCTGATCGCCTTCGCTGACGAACGCCGCAACCTCCCACGAGGAGAGAAGCACCTTTGTATCGTGCAGAACCACTGTGGACATGGATCGGCCGCGCGATGGCGGGGCCGCGATCAACTGCTCCCAGATCGCCTCCATGCACTTTTCCGCGTCGGCGGCGGCATTGAGAGCCGGTGCAGCGTCTGCGGCCGACCTGGCGGCTTCATGGGTCGCGACGGGGCGGATTGCCTTCGGCGCCGCTGGTTCGGATGCAGCTTCGTCTTTTTTCGCTGGAACGGACGCGGCAGGTGGCATGACGGCAACCGGCCTCGCGGATTCCGGAGCGACAGTCTCGGCGGCGTTGGCCCGGGCGACCTCCGACGTGCCGCCGGAAGATTTGCGCCCCAGCGCCTCTTCCAGCGCGGCGCGGACGGCCAGCAACTGTTCGAACGCGCGATGCACCGAGCTGTGCGTGTAGTCCTTCTGGAACGGCTGGCGCCAGTTCTCGCAGAAATATCGGAGCTGAGCTGTCGTTTCCGCCGCGGAGAAGCCAGCGCCACGGCAGTCGACTGTCTTTACGCCGAGCGCTTCGAGGCTGTCGATCGCCTCGCGCACGGCCTTCAGGTCTGCGTGCAACATGCGGATGAACGCGCGCCGAAGCAGGAAATTGAATCGGCAGAAGGCCACCAGCGCCGCGGGATCGTAGAACATCGGGCCGGCGGAATCCTTCAGGATGCGGCCCTGCTCCAGCAGCCCGTCCTCCATGAGGTCGCGCAGGCTGTGGCATTGCTTCGTCGTTTCCAAAATCTGCTCGAGAGGCGCGCACCATTCGAGAGGAGTCGGATCGGCCTGCGCCAGCACGGGTTGCAGGAGGCGCGCCACGTCGTCAAGGGTAATTTCCTTGTGGACAAGATCTCCCTCTTCCGCGGTGCGCAGCGCGAAATACTGCACGAGAAGCAGGTCGATCTTGTCGCGGTCGGCGTTGGTCTTGTCGGACTTGCGAAGCTGGCGCTGGATCAGCGCGCGGAGGCTTTCCTCATTGCCGTTCAAAATATCCGGTGGAAGCTGCCGCAATTGAAACGCGAGGATCTTGTGGTCGAGCGCGTCGAGCCACGCGATATCGGCGTCGAAAGTTTCACGCGTCGGCCGTACCGGCGGAAGTTCTCCGGCAGGATACGGCATCGAAGCAAGACTGAACTGCGTCGCGAGCGCGGCGTAGAGCGGATAGACGAGGCGGGCTTCCTTCCAGCGCGCGGCCAAATCAGCAGGGCTCGGACTATCGGCGCTCGGCTTGGCCGGGCGGGACGGCGGATTCATCGTCGTAACAGGTGTTTTCGGGCTCATGGTTTGATGATCCAGTTCTCCACTTGACCGACGAACCGTGCGGCCACAGCCTTGCGGCCGCCGTGGTATCGCACGGCTACGACAGTGGCGCGAGCATCGAGGGAGCCATCGGAGTTCAGCAAGCGGATCCGATCCTCGAATTCGAGCGGCAGCGTGGACGCAAACAGAACCTCGTTCGGCGTGCCGAACTCGATCACCGTCTGCTCCTGCAATCTCCGCCGCCCAGCCGACGTGGCCGACACGCGAACGGGAATTCTGACAGGCGAAGCCGCGGGAAAAAGCTCCGCGAGTTTTTCGATGCAACTCGGCTCCGCCAGAACTGACGCGCCTTGCGCTCCACGCGACACGGACCCCATCCTTTGCCTCGATCGGCGCCAACGATCTGCCGCGCGGTCCCCCTGCCGAAAACACGAACCGTGGGCGCACGAATCGCAAGCGATTCACTAGTTGCACGGAGGCAGCCAAAGGCCTCGGGGGCTGGCGGATTCTAAGTGGCGTTGTTGCTTACGGTTGCTGGAGGGCCCGGCGCACGCCATTTGTTTGGTGTCTCAGCCTGACACGGATTCGTCTCAAGCCTGCGCCGCAGTGAGCTCTTCGTGAGCACGGATCATGAGGGCCGCGGGATGTTTGGATACGGCTACGAAACCGTTTCGACGAGTTCCCGGTGCGCCGGGCGAAGCGGGATGTGGTAGCGCTTGAGCTTGCGATACAGCGTCGCACGGCTGATGCCGAGCATTCTGCCGGCAAGGGCTTTGTCGCCGCCCGCCTGCTCGAACACGCGAAGGATCGTCATGCGCTCCATATCGGCGAGAGCCGTGGTGGAAAGCTCGGCGGCATCCTCGCGGGTCATCGCCGGGTCTTGCGCTCCGCGGATGGCGGGCGGCAGGTCGCTGACATCAATCACATGATGGTCGCCCAGTGCGACCGCGCGGGCGATGCAGTTTTCGAGCTCTCGGACGTTCCCCGGCCATTCGTACTGCAGGAAACTCTTCATGGCGGCTGGAGTCACCTGAATGCTTTCCCCAGGGGCGTACCGATCGAGGAAGCAGTGGACGAGCTGCGGAATATCGGACTTGCGCTCGCGCAGACTCGGCAGATGGACGCTTACAACATTCAAACGAAAATACAAATCCTTGCGAAATGTCCCGGCGCGATACGCGGCTTCGAGATCGCGATTGGTCGCGGCGATCACGCGCACGTCCACGGCGATCTTTTCATTGCTGCCCACGGGACGGACTTCCTTTTCCTGCAAAACGCGCAGGAGCTTCGCCTGCATTTCGAGCGGCAGCTCGCCGATCTCGTCCAGGAAGATCGTTCCGCCGTTCGCGGCCTGGAAAAGCCCCGCCTTCGCCTTCAGTGCGCCGGTGAACGCGCCCTTCTCGTGGCCGAAAAGCTCACTTTCCATCAGCGTCGGGACGAGCGCTCCGCAGTCCACCGCGATGAACGGCATCGGCGCGAGAGCGCCGCGAAAGTGAATTGCCCGCGCGACCAGCTCTTTTCCCGTGCCGCTCTCACCGGTAATCAATACGGGCGTGCGCGTGTCCTTCAGACGCGACACCATGCGCAACACGTCCTGCATTTTGCCCGCCGTCCCGATGATTCCGTCGAGCTGCGCGTCCGTGCTAACCCGCTCGCGCAGAAACTGATTCTCGGTCACCAGGCGCACCTTTTCCGCCATGCGCTGCAGCAATTGGCGCAGCCGCTCGACGCGAAACGGCTTTTCGATGTAGTCGTAGGCGCCTTGGCGCATCGCGTCCACGGCCGATTCGATCGAGCCATGTCCGGTCATGATCGCCACTTCGGTGCGCGGCAACGCTTCCTTTATCTTGCGCAACAGATCGGTGCCCGAAAGGCTGGGCAGCTTCAAGTCTGTGACGACGATATCCGGCGCGGCCGTCTCGATCAAAGCGAGCGCCGCCTCGGCCGTTTCGGCCTCGGCGCACGAGAAATTCAGGCCTTGGCCGACCGTCATGCAGAGCCGCCGAATGCTCTGCTCGTCGTCCACGATCAGGAAACGAAGCCGTGTTTCTTCTTTCATAGTCTCCCCGACACTCTCCATCGCCGCCGAACCTTCGCTATTGCGCGATCTCGGCCACCTGCAGCTCGACAACACGCGAGGCAACAGGCAAACGCACCGTGAACGTGCAGCCGACACCGTCCGGATTGTTCTTGGCCACGATCTCACCGCGATGTGCCCGGACGATGCCGTAGCAGATGCTGAGGCCGAGACCCGTGCCCTTGCCAACTTCCTTCGTAGTGAAGAAGGGATCGAAAATGCGCTCCGGATGCGAGATTCCGGGACCGTTGTCCCGAAACACAATTTCGATCTGGCCCTCCCGGTCAGCCGTCGCGATTTCGATTCGTCCCAGCCGCCGGACTTCCTCAATGGCGTCGTAAGCGTTGTTCAGGATATTCAGAAAGACCTGCTGCAGTTGATGCGGGTCCCCGATCAGCAGGGGCAAATCCTCCTGATAACGCTCGACGATTTCGAGGCCGCGGTTCGAGAAGTCGTATGCGCGCAACTTCAGCACCTGCTGCAGCAGCGAGTTGACCCGCACGGGCTCGCGCTGCGCAGGCATGTGGCGCGCAAAGCTCAACAGATTTTGAACGATCAGGCGCGTCCGCTGCGCTTCCTGCAGGATCACGCGCAGTTCCTCTTTCGCTCCCTCGGGCACCGACTCGTTTTCGAGCAGCAGATCGGCGAAACCCACGATCGCCGCGAGGGGATTGTTCACTTCGTGCGCCACGCCGGACACCAACTGCCCGATTGCGGCCATCTTCTCCGTGTGCATCAGCTTGGCCTGCAATTCCGCCGCGTCCGTGATGTCGGCCATCACGACCACCACGCTGTTGATGTTCCCCTGCTCGTCACGCATCGGACTCAGGCTGATCGAAAATTGCCCGGTGCTGCCATTGCCCCGCAGGAGGGGTGTCTCCAGGTTGTCGAGCGCCACGCCCTGCAGAGCCCGGTCGAGCGCGTCCGCGAAAATGGGCCTGCGCGCGGAAGGCACCATTTCGACGAGCGCGCGGCCAAGCAGGTCTTCCTGGCGATAACCGGATTCAAAACAGCGCCGGTTGGCATAGCTCACAAGTCCGGCCGTATCGAGCACGAGAATCATGCTCTGCGTATTGTTCAGAATGTTGCGATTGAAATCGCGTTCGCGGCGATAGCGGCGCTCTGCTTCGCGCCGGTCCGTAATGTCCTTCAGCACATGGACGGTGCGCGCGTCCTCTTCGTCCTCGGAGCGGATGCGCGAGGTCGAGACGAGATAGGTGCGTTCACGCGCCGTGTGGATGAATTCTTCGCGCTCGGTCCTTGCGTTGCGGCAAAAGGGGCATCTCCCCGCCTGCGGCGGCGTGCCCAAAAGCTCGAGCTCTCCGATATCGCTGCCGACGGCTTCGGTGGGCGGCACGCCGAGCAAGTCCGCCAGCGCACGATTCAGCCTCAACACGCGCGACGCCTGATCGTGAACGACGATCAGGTCCGAGATCGCGTCGACGTCTTCTACCCATTGCTTCCGCGATCGCTTGATGCGCGAAAAGAGCCGGACGTTTTCCAGCGCGACGGACGCATAACCGGCGAGCGCTTCCAAGAGCTGGCATTCGGTGGACGAAAGATCGCGACCCAAGTCCACGAGGCAGAGAATTCCGAGCAACTCATCTTCGCTTCCATGCAGCCGCACAAGGACGACATCGCGCCAGCCCAGCGCGTCGGCCAAGTCGCGCCCCAGCAGACCTGACGCGGTTCCCGAGCGGAATGGGCCTCCCGGCACGCCGGCCTGTTCGGCAAGCGCGGCGGCCAATCTTTGTTGGACCAAATGTTCCCAGCGCTGCGCCGGCCCGCTGAGCGCCGCGATGTGCCACTCGGAGCCGCGGTCCAGCGCGAGCGCGACGGCTCGCGCACCCACCATATCCGCAGTGCGGGAGGTGAGCCTCCGCGCGAATTCGGCGGCACCCAGAGACGGGCTTAGCTCGCGGGTGCTGGCGGAGAACTGAGCCAGCAGGGTCTCGAAATAGCTGTCGAGACGAGACGGGACCGGCCGAATTCGTTTAGCGGCACGCATTGAGTTCGGGGAAGTGGGCGCTTTGCCTATACAAGAAAAGACGTTACGGCCTCATCTCATTTTGAGTCAATGGAACGGGCGGCGAGCGTTGCCGTAAGTTGTAATCCTGCTGCTGTCGCATCCTGAGACCAGCCGCCGCCGCTCCTGCCGAGGTTGAGACGGCTGCGCGGCCCGACGCAAACGTGCCGCTGAACCGCCGGCCCGCCAACAGCCTTTGTATCAACAGCTTGCGCTGATGGATGCCTTCTTGTGCCGGGCTTCGGAGAAACGCTCGCCCATGGCATCGCCCGTGCAATTTCCAAGGCGGGGGTTTTCTGCTTGGGGAGGAGACGACTGATGAAGAAGCAACTTACCGCGGCCGGTCTCGGGTTGGCGCTCATCCTGGGTGGCTCGGGCATGATGGTGCGCAAAGCGTCCGCACAGGACAACGCGGCCGAAGAGGGCAAGCGGAAGGTGCGCAGCAAAGTCGTGCCGGAGTACCCGGCCCTGGCGAGGCAGATGAACGTCACGGGCAAGGTCAAGATCGAAGCGACGATTGCGGCCGATGGGCACGTCATCAACACGCGCGTCGTTGGGGGCAGTCCCTTGCTCGTGAACGCGGCTCTCGACGCGCTGAAGAAGTGGCGCTTTGAGCCGGCAGCCAAGGACACCACGGAAGTCATCGAGTTCGAGTTCGGGGGGCAGAGTTAGTTGTCCATCAGTGCCGCGAAGGTCTCTTCTCGGCGGGGAGTGGAGGCATTTCGACATGACGATCGGTAAGAAGCTCTATTTGGGATTCGGCGCCATCCTGGCGATCATCCTGTTTCTGTTCGTGATCAACATGTTCACGGTGGTGCGCCAGTACACGGCGCGCGATGCGGTCAAGTCCACGTTCAACGACGTGCAGACGATCGAAAATATCCGCGATCGAACGCTTCAAAATCGTCTCTCTCTCGGCAATTACCTGCTGAGCGGCGATCTGCGCGACGAAGAGAAGACCACGAAGGGTATCAGCGACCTCCAAGAGCTGCTGCGGCAGGGCGAGGCCGGGGCCAGCGATAGCAACCTTCGTACGGCGCTTTCGCAGGTAGCGGACAACGAACACGGATGGGCCACCGATTTCGCGAAGGAGATGATCGCCAAGCGTCATCAGGTCGATGCCGGCGACGCGACGGTCTCCGACCTGCAGATTTTTTATCTTCAGCGCGACCCAGTGTCGTGGACAAACAAATCCCTGGCGATTCTCGACCAAGCCTACATGTCTGAGCGCCGGGCCCTAGATGATTCGATGGTTTCCTCCTCTTCTGCGCTCACAGTAAGCGCGTGGATCACGACGCTGGGCACGCTCCTCGCGATCGTTCTTGGCGGCGGCGTCGCGTTTTATACGGCGAAATCGATCACGCATCCGGTGGGCCATCTTATCGAAGTGGCGCACCGCATCAGCGAAACCGGCGATCTGGATCAGACGATCGACATCCACCGCGACGACGAAGTTGGTCTCCTCGCCGAAAACTTCAACAAGATGATCGGGCACCTGAAGGGAATGGCGGCACTTTCGGCGGCCATCGCCGAAGGCCATTTGTACGTCGCCGTTCAGCCGCGATCGGCGCAAGACACTATGGCTCGCGCCTTCTCCCAGATGACACAGGGACTGCGCGAACTGGTTCGACAGGTGCGCGACAGCGCTTCGCAAGTGGCCAGCGCCTCCGGCCAGATGGCCAGCGCTTCGGACGAATCGGCCAAGATCAGCGTGCAGGCCGCCTCCGCCATCGACGAAGTGACCAGCACGATGCACGAGATGAGCGTGAACGTGCAAAACGTGGTGAAGAACACGCAGGTCCAGGCGTCCAGTGTGGCCGAGACGTCCGCGTCGATCGACCAGATGGTTACATCGATTCAACGCGTGGCAGACACGGCCAAGTTGCTCGTCGATATCTCGCACCGCTCGCGCGAGGAAGCCCGCACCGGCATGATCACGATGGACAAGGCCACCGAAGGACTCAACCGCACGAGCCAGTCCATCCAGGCCTCTTCGGAAATCATCGACGCGCTGGGACGCCGCGCGGACGATATCGGCAAGATCATCGAAGTGATCGACGATCTCGCCGAGCAGACCAACCTGCTCGCGCTCAACGCGGCGATCGAAGCGGCGCGCGCCGGCGAACATGGCCTCGGCTTCGCCGTCGTGGCGGAAGAAGTCCGCAAGCTCGCCGAGAAGTCCACTCAGTCCACCAAGGAAATCTCCGAACTGATCCAGGGCATTCAGAAGGAAGCTCGCGAGGCCGTCGAGAACATGGAGAAAAGCACGACCATGGTTCAGGAAGGCCTCGTGCTCAACAAGGACCTCAGCCTGGCGCTCGACAAGATTTCCGACGTGGTATCCGAGGTCTACAAATTCTCGCAGGAGATCGGCGCGGCCACCACCGAACAATCCAGCGGCTCCGCGCAGATCGCCAAGGCGACCAACCGCCTGACGGAGATCACGCAGGAAATCAACTCCTCCGTCGAGGAGCAGGCTTCCGGCGCACAGGCCGTCGTTCGCTCGATGGAGCGCATGCGGGAGCTGGTGCAGCAATCCACGTCCAGCTCCACCGAGCTCGCCGCCGCCGCGGAACAGATGTCGAAGCTCTCTCGCGCGCTGCTGGAATCGATGGACCGCTTCGCTCTGGACGATAGCTACGGTGACGGCCGCCGGCACGCTCCGCGCCGGCAGGGGCTTCCGCCGGAACGCCATTCCCATTCGGACTACGCCGAACTGGTCCGCTCCTGAGAGCGCATAGGCTCACCATGGACAAGGAACTCCAGGTCGTCGGCTTTCGCATCGGGCGCGAAACTTTCGGGCTTCCGATCGCCCTCGTCCGGGAAATCGTGCGAGTCCCCGAAATCACGTCCGTGCCGAATGCGCCCGATTACATCGAGGGCGTGATCAATCTGCGCGGGCGAATCATTCCCATCGTCGATCTGCGCAAGCGGTTCGGGCAGAAGACCTCCGAGCGGGACAAGAAGAACCGTATCGTGGTGGTCGAGTTTGAATCGCGGGCCATCGGCCTGATGGTCAATTCGGCGTCCGAGGTTCTTCGCATTCCGCCTTCCGAAATCGAGGAGCCGCACAACGTCTTCAAGGAAGGCGAACTTAACTACATCACCGGAGTCGGCAAGCTGAACGGACGCCTGGTGATTCTGCTGGACCTCACCAAAATCCTGCAGCGGGGCGAGCTGAACAATCTCGAAGAGGTTGCTGAGTCCGCCGCAGCACCGGTTCCGGCAGGCGGCGGATCGCGAAAGAAACGATAGGCCGGGCCGAAAGCAGCACAGAGGCGCGAATGTCCACACTGACGACGCAGATTCCACTCACCGATGCCGAACTGAAGCTCTTGCAGACGCTCGTATATCAGGAATGCGGCATGTATTTCGATGAGCGCCGCACGCACTTCCTGCGCGACCGCCTGCAGCGCCGCTTGAAGGCTTGCCAGATCGACTCCTTCTACAACTACTACCGGCTGCTGACCAGCAGGGAAGGCAAGCAGGAGCTGACGGTTCTTCTCGAGAACTTGACGGTCAACGAGACCAGCTTCTTCCGGATTCGTCCGCAGCTCGATCTGTTCCAAAAGGTCGTACTCGAAGATCTTTTGAAGCGCAAGCAGGAGCGACGTGACTGGTCGATTCGCATTTGGAGCGCCGGATGTTCGACGGGACAAGAGCCGTATACGCTCGCCATCCTCGTGTGCGATGCGCTCGCCTACTACTACCTGCGCAATCCGTTGCCGTTCGACATGCCGACGCCCAAACCGCTGATTCCGCCGCCCTGGAAAGTGGAGATCATTGCGTCGGACATCAACTACTCGGCGCTGCTCACCGGCCAGCAAGGCGTCTACAACGAAGCACAAATGGAGCCGGTCGACTACACGTGCCGACTGCGCTACTTCGACAAGGTCGGCGACAAATATTCGGTGAAGCCGGCGCTGAAAAGCCTTGTGCAATTCGACTTTCACAATCTGAAGACCGAATACCTGCCGCTGCGCAACGACGCCATCTTCTGCCGCAACGTGATGATCTATTTCGACGAAGCCGAGCAGAAGCGCCTGATCGACAAGTTCTATCGCTGCTTGAACCCGGAGGGCTATCTCTTCGTCGGGCACGCGGAGAGCCTGTTCGGCCTTACAACCAAGTTCCACATGATCCATCAGCACAACGCGACCGTGTATCAGCGAATCGAGGGGGCGGGTCAGTGACCTTTCCGTCTGACGAACAGGCCTCCGAACTCCGCGAGCTCTTCTTCGAGAGCGCCGAGGAGATTCTCCAGCGCATGAACGAGGCGGGGCTCGCCCTGGAGCAGCATCCGGGCGACGTCGAGCGGCTTCGCGAGATCCGCCGCGCTGTCCATACGCTGAAGGGAGACTCGGCGGCCTGCGGCTATCGCCAGCTCAGCGAGCTTGCGCACGGCCTTGAGGATGTCCTCACGCCCGAGCTTGCGCAGCAGCATGCGGAGCTGCTCGCCGAAGTCATCCTCACAGCGGCGGACACGTTTCACGAAATGCTGGCGGCCTATCGAAATAATCTGCAGCCTCCAGCGGGCGGCGCACTGCGCGATCACATCAACCGGCTGTTGAACAAACCCGCCGCTCAGACCGAAGACGCTCCTGCCGAAGCGAAATTCGAATGGACCGAGTACGAGCGGCTGATGATCGCCGATGCGATCCGCCGCGGAGAGAACGTCTACAACGTCGCCGTGCGGCTCGATCCGGAAGCCCTTCTGCCCGCTGCTGCGTTCGAGCTGGCGCGCAAAGCCCTCGAAGGTGCTGGCAAGATTCTGGCCATCCGTCCGGAGGGTGGCGCTCCTTCAGTCGCCAACCGGCTGATCGAAGCGGCCGTTTCGACCAAGAAAACGGCTGAGTGGATTCGAAAGCACTGCCACGTGCCGTCTGTCGTCGAGAAAATTTCAGTGGAACGCACTCCGGTGCTGCCGTCGCCGACGCGGGACCTGCTGGACATCCTGGTGGAATCGGAGGCAGCCGCCGTCGCCGCGGGCGTGAAGTCGGTACGAGAGGCGGCTCGGGAAGAAGATGAGTCCCGCGATGCCGCCGCTCCCGCGGGGCTCGCGCACGCCGCTTCGGAAAACACCCTGCGCGTCGATGCCGGCCGCATCGACACCGTGATGAATCTCGTGGGCGAGCTGATCATCGGCAAATCAATGCTCCAGCGCGCCATCACGGACTTCGAGCGCCGCTATGCGAAGGACCCGGTGCGCGGCAAGCTGGTGGACGCTCTCGGATTCCAATCGCGCGTTCTGGGAGAACTGCAGAAATCGGTGATGAAGATTCGCATGGTGCCTGTCGAGCAGCTGTTTCGCCGGTTTCCGCGCATCGTTCGCGATGTAGCCCGGCTGCGCAGCAAGGATGTCGGGCTCGAAATCGCGGGGCAGAACACGGATCTCGACAAAGGCATTTTGGACGCGCTGGCCGACCCGCTGGCGCACCTGGTGCGCAACGCGGCGGATCATGGGATCGAATCGGCCGCCGAGCGTGAAGCCGCAGGCAAGCCAGCGCGCGGCAAGATCCGCCTGAACGCCTATCACGACGGCGATCAGGTCGTGATCGAGGTCTCAGACGACGGGCGCGGCCTCGATCGCGACAAGATTGTTCGCCGTGCGGTTGAGCGCGGCTTGCTCTCCGCGGACGCAGGCGCGCAACTCAGCGAAACCGACGCATTGCAACTGATCTTCACGCCCGGTCTGAGCACCGCCGACGAAGTGACGGAGATTTCCGGCCGCGGCGTCGGGCTGGATGTGGTCAAGTCCGCGCTCGAAACGCTGAAGGGCTCCGTCGAACTGGAAAGCGAGCGCAGCAAGGGAACCACGTTCCGGCTTTTGGTGCCGCTCACGCTCGCCAGCATCCAGGCGCTTCTCTTCCGCGTGCATGGACGTCTCTATGCCGTACCCATCGCCTCGGTGGGAGAAATCACGAGAATCACGGAAGACCAGGTCCATCGAGTGGACGACCACGAGGTCTTTCAGCTGCGCGAGCAGGTGATGACTCTGGTCCGGCTCGACCGGCTCGAGCCGCGGGCCGTGAACAATCGCGCGAAACGCCTTTTCGTCATCGTGATCGGCAGCGGCGGGCGGCGTTTCGGCCTTGCCGTCGACAGCCTGATGGGGGAGGAGGAGCTCGTTATCAAGGCGCTGGAAGATCATCTCGTCACGTCTCCATTGGTCAGCGGCGCCTCAATCCTGGGAGACGGAACGGTCGTATTGATTCTGAATGTTGCGGCGGTGGTTTCACATCTCTCGAAAATTCCGGAGCTGGAGGCCATTGCATGAGCGACCGGATTCGAGTGCTCGTTGTGGACGATTCCGCGCTGATGCGGAAGCTCATCCCGCAGATTCTAGACCGCGATCCCAAGATCGAGGTTGTGGGCACGGCCATGGACGGTCTGATCGGGCTGCGGAAAATCGAGGAGCTTCGGCCGCACGTGGTGACCCTTGATCTCGAGATGCCGCGGATGGACGGCCTCGAAATGCTGCGCAAGATCACCGGGAAGCATCACGTTCCGGTGATCGTCGTCAGCGCACACACGGCGGAGGGCGCGTCTCTCACGCTGAAGGCGCTCTCGCTCGGTGCATTCGATTTCGTCACCAAGCCACAGGACGCGGCGTCGGGCCGCATGGCCCAGATCGCGTCCGAGCTCGCGCTCAAGATCAAGGTGGCGGCCTCTTCCGGGGCTCCGAAAATGATCATCACGCTTCCGACGACGAAGCGAAAGGAACCGCGCGCGTTCTCGATGCACCCGCGCTGGCCGTCGCGCGTCGTCGCGATCGGCATCTCGACCGGCGGCCCCAATGCGCTCCAATACCTTTTCTCGCAGCTGCCGGAGGATTTCCCGGGATGCCTGCTGGTGGTGCAGCACATGCCGGAAGGTTTCACGGAAATGTTCGCGCAGCGGCTGCACGAATCGTCCGCAATCGAAGTGAAAGAGGCGCAGTCCGGCGATCTCTTGGTTGCTGGACGCGCTCTGATCTGCCCCGGCAACCGGCACATGAAGGTGCGCCGCATGGAGCATGGCGACGTCGCCATCCTCGTGGATCAGCCGCGCGTCAACGGCCATCGCCCCTCCGTCGACGTGCTCTTCCACTCCGTCGCGCAGGAACTCGGCAACAAAGCGATCGGCGTGCTGATGACGGGAATGGGCGACGACGGCGCCGCCGGGCTCGGCGCCATCCAGGCGGCCGGCGGTTTCACGATCGCGCAAAGCCCCGACACGTGCGTTGTGGACAGCATGCCCCGCTCGGCCATCGAGCGCGGCTTCGCATCCAAAGTGGTTTCCCTTGCCGCTCTTTCCAGCGTGCTGCAAGCCCGTTGCACGCCGGAAAGAGGTTCGGCGGATCAGGGCGGTCCGGACGCAACCGGACCCGTGTCTGTTGGAGAAGGATCTTCGCGAAGGAGGCAGTCATGAAGCAATTCGAACCACTCACACGAAAGGACCACCAGCCCGTCCGCTATCTCATCGTGGACGACTCGGTCTTCGCGAGGAAGAGTCTCGCCAAAATGGTGGAATCGTTCGGCGGCCAGCTCGCCGGCGAGGCGGGCGACGGCTGCACCGCGATCACGGAATACGCGCGCGTGAAGCCGGATATCGTCCTGATGGACATCACCATGCCGCAGATGGAAGGGATCGAGGCAGTCGAGCGCATCGTCCAGGAGCATCCGGAAGCGCGCGTGGTGATGGTCTCCTCCGTCGGCTACCAGGACAACATCCTGGCGGCGCTGCAAAAGGGCGCCCGCCACTTCGTGCAGAAGCCTGTGAAGCCCGACGCTCTTTATGAAATCATCCGCTACGTGCTCAACGACGACGGCGTCACCGCACCCGTCGCCGCACAGGGAGAAACGCGATGAAGATGGATCTCATCCAGCCGTTCATCGGCTCGCTCGACGCCGTTCTGGCGGAGATGATGCAGGCACCCGCCACGATCGTGGACCTCACGATGGAGGAGGACGGCTACAAGAAGAGGGGCGCGGCCGCGGAAGTGATGTTCAAAGGACAGATCGAGGGCCGCATCGTGCTCGATATGGACCCGAGTGCGGCCGCGAAAGTGGCCGGCCATCTGACCGGCGGCGAAGTCGATCCCACCGAGCAGATCGTCGCCGAGGCCGTCTGCGAGCTGGCGAACATGGTGATCGGCAACGCGGTCACGCAACTCAACGATCGGGGATTTCAGTTCAAAGTGATGCCGCCTTCGGTGCTGACGGCAGACCAGTGCGCGAAGATGGGACACGATTCGGAGGCGACGATCCTCTGCTTCGAGACGCCGCACGGCAACGTCTACTTGAATATCGCGATGAAGTACTACGCCCGGCGTGCGCGCGAACGCGCTCCCGTCGCGGTCAGCTAGCGCGCCCGGGCACCCACCCTGCGGTATTCGGTGCCGTGGCGGAAGAGACCGGCTTTCGGCATCTGCTCCGAGTACACAACCCGCGCCGGCAGGAAGATATTGGCGGCATCCGGAGAGTACGGAACCGCCACTTCGATCGGCGTTCCCGCCTCGTAGCGCCGCTTGCTTCTGAAACACATGCCGATGGGTGAGATGTCTTCGCAGACGGCAAGCTCGTCGTCCGCGCCGGTTTGGCGAACGCAGGCCGTGAGCCGAGTCTGCAAGCGGATGCGTTGGCGCCCCCTCTGCTCGCCCTCTTTTGGAGGAGTTGCGTCGCCTCCGCGACGGCCGCGCGGCGCGCGAGAGGTCAGTTTCTTCTCATCCTCGTGAGGAGCCTGCACCCAGATGCTGGGGACGCCGCACACGCGGCAATGGCGGGCGATGCCGCGGTTCGTCTCAAACGCCCGCAGCTCGAGCTCGTTCAAGTGCACCACTTCGCGGCTGCGGCAATAGCTGCATTCCACGAGCATGCGCGCCACCGCTTCGGGCGAATCGGCCGCCTCCGGAAACTCCACACCCCAAAGGTCGACCGACGAATCCGGCACCTCGATACCGTAGAGAAAACCGTCCTTCTGCCGGCCAAACTGGCCGACAACGCGGACGTTGCTCTGCCGGTGCGTTTCGTTGGGAGCCCTACGCTGCAGGTGGATATGCTGCTCGGGAGCAAGGTCGCGATCGAGCACGATCACTGCGCCGGTGCGATTGATCAAAAGCGTCCGTGCGGGCCCCTTGAATTCCTTGCCCTGGCCGTCGATACCCGAGGCCTCCAGCAGCAAAGTCAGTGAGACGCGATCGGAACGGCGGACTGGGTCCGATGCCATTCACTCCTCCTCAGAAAAGGGACTCCCCTCGCGCCAAGATAACATACCGCCTCGCGGTGGCGGAGCGGTGCATAAGCTCGTAGCGTCCGCCCGCGCAGGTTCACTTTGGATTCGCCCGGTAGAGCCATTCGGTGCTCGGTGGCGCCATGGTCATCGGCGCGGCGGCGTTTGCTGCTGACACGATCGCATCCACAATCGCGCGGTCCGGCGAAAGGGAACAGACGGGGTCCGCCGCAGCCGCGTCGTGCGCCAGTAGAAAGGCCTGGCAGCGACAGCCGCCGAAATCCTGCGTTCGGCGGTCGCACGAGCGGCAAACTGCCGGCATCCAGTCCTCGCCGCGATACTTCTGAAAAGCCTCCGACTCCTGCCAGATGTGTTTCAGCGAAGACCGCTGCACGTTTTCAAAGGTCATTCCCGGCAGCACGTTCGCCGCGTGGCACGGCAACACGTCGCCGTCGGGCTTCACCAGCAGCACCTTGCGGCCCCAGCCGCCCATGCACGCCTTCGGATATTTTGCGTAATAGTCGGGCACGACGTACTCGACGCGGATACGGCCGCGCAGCCGTTCTTCCGCTTTCTGGATGATTTCGAGCGAGCGGTTGAGCTGTTCGCGTGTCGGCAGCATCCTCGCCCGGTTTTGAAATGCCCAGCCGTAATACTGAACGTGGGCGAATTCGACGCGCCCGGCACCGACCCGCTCCGCCAGACTGACCATTTCCTCCAGCTCGTGCAGGTTCTGGCGGTGAATCACGAAATTCAGCGTGAATCCGATCCTTCGCCGCTTTACCCACTCGGCCACGCGAAGCTTCTGCGCGTGCGTTTCCGTGCCGGAGAATTCCTTGGCGCTTCCCTCGTGAGCGCCCTGGAAACTGAGCTGGAAATGATCGAGACCCGCGCCCACCAGCTCGTCGAGCCGCTTTTCGTCGAGCGGCAGACCCGACGTGATCAGGCTCGCGTAGAGTCCCGCGCCTCGCGCGGAGCGAATCAGGTCCACGATATCGGGACGAGCAAGCGGTTCGCCGCCCGTGAAATCGACTTGCAGCACGCCAAGCTCTGCCGCCTCCCGCAGGACGCGCGCCCATGCTTCCGCCGGCAATTCCTTCTCGCGCTTCGTGAGATCAAGGGGATTCGAGCAATAGACACAATGCAGCGGACAGCGGTGGGTCACTTCGGCCACAAGCGCAAGCGGATTGGGAACGGCGCTGCTCATGTCGAGGTCCGTGCGACGAGTCGGAAGATCTGGCGCTGCCTCTATTCGAAATCGAGCGCGCGCTGCTCGTGCAGCCGCGCCAGATAGCCAAGAATATCTTCTTCCACCTTCCGCGGCTCCGCCTTCGAATACAGTTTCTGCAATTCGCCGATGATCTGCGCGACCGTATGACTGCCATCGCAGCGCTCGATGATTTCGAGGCTGGGCCCGTTCAGGCGCAGCGCCCGTTCGGGCATCAGCAGCACGCGCTGCTGCTGCGTTTTTTCGTTAAGCCGGCAGCCCGGCGCAAGGCGCGGGCGGCTCTCGGCGGCGGGCGCGCTCAAACCGCCGCCTCCGCGGGCCGGAAGGCGCCGGGCGGCGGCCAGCCCGGCTCGACATACGAATAGTAGAGGGCATCCAACATGGCCCAGAGAATGTCGCATTTGGCGCGCAGCGCATTAAGCGCCGCCTCCTGCTCGTCGCGCGTGCGCGCGTGCTTCACCACCCAGCCGAGCGCGAACGCGGCGTCTTCCGGGGCCTGCGTCATGCGACCCTGAAAATAGTCGAGGCCGCCGGAAAGCCACGGATAGTGCTCGCGCAGGCGGTCCACCCGCAGCGTAATCAGGTCCTTCGAGAAGAGCTCGGTAAGCGACGAGGCCACGGCCTCCAAATGCGTGCGCGATTTCACGAAATCGACATAGGCGTCGACGGCGTAGCGCGTGGCCGGCAGAATTCCGTCGCCGCGAATTGCCGTCTCCCGCGTCAGGCCGGTCGCCTCAACCAGTCGCAGCCACTTCTCGATGCCTCCCGGAGTCTTGCCGTCGCCGTCGTGGTCGATGATTCGCTTGCGCCACACCCGGCGAAAGTCCGGATCGTCGCTGCGCGCCAGAATCGCCGCGTCCTTGATCGGAATGCGGCTCTGATACGTGTAGCGATTCAGCGCCCACGCCTGCAACTGCCCCCGCGTCAGCTTGCCTTCGTGCATGCGCAGGTGAAACGGATGCTGATGGTGGTAGCGCTCTTTGCCGATCGCGCGGAATTGCGCGACGAACTCCGCTTCGGGTATCAGCGCCTTCGAATTCGATTCACTCACAGATCAAACTCCATTCCGTCGTAGGCCACTTCGAAGCCCGCGTCGCGCACTGCGCGATTCGCATCGCTCTCTTCATCCAGGACGGGGTTCGTGTTGTTCAAATGGATCAGAACGCGGCAAGGACCTCGAACGCCCTGCATCTGCTCGATCAAGCCGCCCGGCCCCGATAGAGGCACGTGGCCGATCTGCCGCGCCGTCTTTCCCCCGCCCCGGACTTCCACCAACTCATTGTCCGTCCAGAACGTGCCGTCGAGCAATCCCAGCCGGCTTTCGGCGATTCGGCGCTTCATGTCGGCGTCCAGAGCCGGCAACGTGGGCGCGTAGACGAATTTCTTCTCGCCCTGGGTCAACTCGAGGCCAATCACGGCCTCTTCCTTTCGCAAGCTGCCCCGCAACGGGTTGCTGACATAGTCCGGAAACTCGCCGCCGAGAGGCAGCGCTCGGCAACACAGGCCCGGCTCGGAATCGGGCTCGTCCTGTGTTGAAATCTTGATCGGGCGGTCCAGCGGAAGTGTTTCCCAGCGCACGGGCGGCACAGAGCGCTCCAGCGTGCGGAACAGAGAATTCTCCTCGGTGACGATCCGCCGGACGCTATCGGTGGCGTAGATTCGAAGTGGCTGAAACTCCCGCAGGTGTAGCAAGCCCATCACGGCGTCGGTATCGGCGCTCGTCAGCACGATCGCGTGAATCGGCGTACCGCGCGCGCCAATCGGGGCGAGCTCCGCGTGTTGCAGGATTTGTTGCCGGAGGTCGGGCGAGGCGTTGAGCAGAAACCAGCGGGAGCCGGAGGAAGAAACCGCGACCTGTGCCTGAGTGCGTGCCCGGCTCTTTAGTACACCCCGCCGCAAGCGGCTGCAGTTGGAACACCCGCAATTCCATTGCGGGAAACCGCCGCCAGCGGCGGAGCCGAGAACCTTAACACGCATCCAGACTACAGTTCAGCGTTCGCGTACGAGCTAACTTCGCAGCTCAAGCAAACTTCTTCGTGCTGAGGGGTCGTCCATTCCATGGTTGCTCCTCCGTACAGATGACGTGCGTACTCAAGACACTGCCGCCAGCGAGAGACAACCCCCTAAGTATAGCGCCGAGCCCTATTTGCCGGCAAACGCTAATTTTGGTCCAGGACGAGGGGTGTCAAGGGGCCAAACGCGACGCCCGCCCCCGCACCGGGGTGCACAATCTCGCCCGAGTGCTGTACGATGATCCCGGCCCAGGGACCCGTGTTCAGCGGCAACGCAGTTCCACCCAAAACGACGAATCGATCCGGACGCGTTCTCGCTTCTCGCCCGACAGCAATCCTGCTATTTCTACTCGCCATCGTGGGGACCCTGGCGCCCGTTGCGAAAGCGGAAGGTGCTCGCGTCTCCGGCGTCGTGAATGATATTTCCGGCGGTTCCATAGCGGGTGCCGATATCAGATTGACCGCCGGTTCGTATTCCGCCCAGACGTCGACCGACGCGTCGGGAGCGTTCTCGTTCGACGGAGTGCCCGCGGCCACCGGAACAATCACGGTCGACGCCAAGGGATTCTCGCGGGTCCAGCAGTCGTGGACCGCCGTCAACGGGCTCGCAAGTCTGCTCCTGACTCTTCGGCCCGCGGCCGAAACGCAACAAGTCGTCGTCACGGCCGCGCGTACGGCAACGCCGCTTGAGGAGACACCCCTCAGCGTGATGCAGTTGACGAGCGACGACCTTCGGGCGACGCCCGCCCTCACTCTCGACGATTCGCTGCGCCAGGTTCCCGGCTTCAGCCTCTTCCGGAGGTCTAGCAGCCGCATCGCGAATCCCACTACGATGGGTGTCTCGCTGCGCGGGCTCGGCAGCGGCAGCGGAACGAGCCGCGCGCTCGCGATCGAGGACGGCATTCCGCTCGCCGATCCGTTTGGCTCGTGGATTTATTGGGGCCGCGTGCCAGAGGAAGCTGTGTCCAGCGTCGAAGTGGTGCAAGAAGGCGCTTCCAGCCTCTACGGCAGCTCTGCGCTCGGCGGCGTCATTCAGTTTCTCACGAAGCCGGCTCCTCCCTCGGGCGGTGCGTCCGTCGAGGTCTGGTACGGGAATCAAAATACGCCAGACCTCTCGCTCTGGTCTGGCGGCCAGCTCGGTCGGTGGGAATCCACGTTTTCCGGCGACTTGTTTCACACGGACGGATACATACTCGTCCCGGAAGCGAACCGCGGCACTGTGGATACGCAGGCTGGATCGCAGCACGGCACCGCCGATTGGATGATCGGGCGCAAGATCGGCGAGCACAGCGAAATCTTCGGGCGCGGCTGGTACATGGACGATACGCGCAAGAACGGAACTCCCGACACGAAAAACGGCATCCGTCTCGCGCAAGGCGCGATCGGTGCGAATCTCGATCTGGGCGATGCCGGCTCGCTCACGCTGCGCTTCTACGGAGTCGCGGAGACCTACAATCAAACATTCTCGTCCGTCGCCGCCAACCGCGACGGCGAGATCCTTACGGACATTCAGGCAGTGCCCGCGCAGGGCGTCGGCGGCTCCGCGCTCTGGACGCGCCACCTCGGCATGCGGCAGCAGTTGGTCGCCGGCTTCGACGAGCACGAGGAGATTGGCCACAGCAACGAGAGGATCTTTTCCGGAGTCACAGGCGCTCCTTCAAGGAACACGTTTGCGGGCGGGCATCAGCTGACGACGGGTCTGTTCGGCGAGGACCTGATTCAGATCGCTCCGCGCTGGACGCTGACCCTCAGCGCGCGATTCGACGACTGGCGAAACTTCGACGCGGAATCGAAGTGCGTTCCCATTGCGCCGTCGTCGTGCCCGGCGCCTCTCACCATTTATCCGGAACGCAGCTACGACGCGTTCGACGCGCGAGCGGCGTTAGTTCACTCCTTCAATTCGCACGTGTCCTGGTCGGCGTCCGTGTATCGCGCGTTTCGCGCGCCGACCCTGAACGAACTCTACCGGTCGTTTCGCCAGGGCACCGTCACCACCGATTCGAATGCGTTCCTGCGTGCCGAACGCCTCACCGGCGTGGAAACGGGAGTCGACGTAAGCACCTTCGACAGCCGTTTGGAACTGCGCGGAACGTTCTTCTACAACCAGGTGGTCAATCCGGTGGCCAACGTACCATGCACGTCCTCGACGCCGAACTGCGTGCTCGCCTCCACCGGAACTACTCAAATCCGGGAGAATCTCGGCCGCACCAGCGCCCCTGGAGTCGAACTGGACGGCATCGCCAAAATCACGAGGCAGTTTCAAATCGTCGCGGGATACCAATATGTTGACGCGAAGGTGATCAGCTCGCCCGGCTTGTCGCTGACCGGCCTGTGGGTGGCGCAGATTCCGCACAACGTCGTCACGTTCCAGGCCCGCTACACAAATCCGATATTCCTGAACGCGTCTCTCGAGGGCCGCATGGTGGGCGCGCAATTCGATGACGCGCCAAACAAATTCCTGATGG
>Ga0335080_10001788_pt1 | contig 21365 bp, 18 predicted proteins | sample Lox_Sample_34_FD_206720 | JGI IMG/M metagenome (GOLD analysis project Ga0335080, IMG submission 206720) | Soil microbial communities from Loxahatchee National Wildlife Refuge, Florida, United States - Lox_Sample_3.4 | ecosystem: Environmental > Terrestrial > Soil > Wetlands | place: USA...
ATGTAGTCCCACCGTCCCGCGTTCAGCGCGCACGAGTGCGCGCGCAGCTCGTAGAGGATCTCCTCCATCTCGAACGCGGCGAGGATCGTCTCGATCAGCACCGTGCAGCGGATCGAGCCGCGCTGCAGGTCGAGCTCGCCCTCCGCGAGCTCGAACGCGTGCGCCCAGAGCCGCGCCTCGAGATGCGACTCGAGCTTCGGCAGGTAGAAGTACGGGCCGGTCCCGCGCTCGAGCTGCTCGCGCGCGTTCGCGAACACCGTCATCCCGAAGTCGAAGAGCGACGCGGAGACCGGCTCGCCGTCGACGAGCACGTGCCGCTCGGGAAGGTGCCAGCCGCGCGGACGGATCATGAGCGTCGCGACGTCGCCGTTCAGGCGGTACGACTTCTCCGGCGTGTCGAGCGCGATCGTCCGCCGCACGGCGTCGGACACGTTGCGCTGGCCCTCGACGACGTTCGTCCACGTCGGCGAGTTCGCGTCCTCGAAGTCGGCCATGAAGACGCGCGCGCCGGAGTTCAGCGCGTTGATCATCATCTTCCGGTCGACCGGGCCGGTGATCTCGCAGCGGCGGTCGCGGAGGTCCGCGGGCGCCGGCTCGACGCGCCATTCCCCCTCGCGGATCGCACGCGTCTCGGGGAGGAACCCCGGCAGCGCGCCCGCGTCGAGCGCGCGCTGGCGCTCGTGCCGCCGCTCCAGGAGCTCGAGCCGCGTCGGGTTGAGCTCGCGGTGGAGGCGCCCGACGAAGTCGAGCGCCTCCCGGGTCAGCACGCCGTCGGTCGACAGGGCGACGGCCTCGACCCCCCTTGCGAGCGTCGTCACGCGGCCTCGTGTGCGGCCGCGAATTGCGCCTCCTCCGTGGAGCCCTTCAGCGCGAGCGTCGACGCGTCGGGCGACACGGCCTGCGTCACGAGGTCGAAGTACCCGGCGCCGACCTCGCGCTGGTGGCGCGTCGCCGTGTACCCCTCGTCCTCGAGCGCGAACTCGTGCTCCTGCAGCCGCACGTACGCGGGCATCGCCTCGTGCGCGTAGCCGCGCGCGAGCTCGAACATCGACGCGTTCAGCGAGTGGAAGCCGGCGAGCGTGATGAACTGGAACCGGTAGCCCCACTCCGCGAGCCGCTCCTGGAACACCGCGATCTCGTCGTCGGAGAGATGCCGCCGCCAGTTGAACGACGGCGAGCAGTTGTACGCCATCCGCTTCCCGGGGAACCGCTCGTGGATCGCGTCGGCGAACGCGCGCGCCTCGCCGAGGTCCGGCGTCGACGTCTCGAACCAGATCAGGTCGGCGTACGGCGCGTACGCGAGGCCGCGGGAGATCGCCGCGTCGATCCCGTCGCGGACGCGGTAGAAGCCCTCGCCGGTCCGCTCGCCGGTGACGAAGTCGCGGTCGTACTCGTCGACGTCGCTCGTGAGGAGCGCGGCCGAGAGCGCGTCGGTGCGCGCGACGAGGATCGTCGGGACGTCGAGGACGTCGGCCGCGAGCCGCGCCGCGTTCAGCGTCCGGACGAACTGCGCCGTCGGCACGAGCACCTTCCCGCCGAGGTGGCCGCACTTCTTCTCCGACGCGAGCTGGTCCTCGTAGTGCACGCCCGCGGCGCCCGCCTCGATCATCGCGCGCATCAGCTCGTACGCGTTCAGCGGCCCGCCGAACCCGGCCTCCGCGTCGGCGAGGATCGGGGCGAGCCAGTGCGTCCCGTTCGTGCCCTCGGCCCAGTCGATCTGGTCGGCGCGCATGAGCGCCCGGTTCAGCCGCTCGACGAGCGCCGGCGCGCTGTTGGCCGGATAGAGGCTCTGGTCGGGGTACGTGCTCCCGGCGAGGTTCGCGTCGGCGGCCACCTGCCAGCCGCTGAGGTAGATCGCCTCGAGCCCCGCCTTCACCATCTGGACGGCCTGGCCGCCGGTCAGCGCGCCGAGCGCCCGCACCGGCTCGTCCCCGGCGAGGAGCTCCCACAGCCGCTCGGCCCCGAGCCGCGCGAGCGTGTGCTCCGGGACGACCGAGCCCCGCAGCCGGACGACGTCCGCCGGGCCGTACGTCCGCTCGATCCCGGACCAGCGGGCGTCCTGCCGCCAGCTGCGGTCGAGCGTCTCTTCCTGGTTCTGGATCCGAAGTTCGCGGTTCACAGCGCTCTCCCGGGTCTAGGGGTCAGATTTCGGATCCTAGATGCCCGCACGGACGGATCGCAAACCGGGTTGTCCGGTCACCTGGGATCCGGGAGGGCGCGGCTAGCGGTAGGAGCGGACGACGACCTCGGCGACGCAGACCGGCTTCTCGCCGCCCTCGCGCTCGATCGTCGCGGTCAGCACCGTCTGCGTCCCGCCCTCGATCTCCTCGACCGAGTCGACGCGGAACGTGCCGCGCACCTTCGAGCCGGACGGCACCGGCGCCGGGAAGCGGACGCGGTTCAGCCCGTAGTTGATCCCCATCCCGCCCGTCCGGGGCACGACCTCTTCGGACATGAGCGGGACGAGGGAGAGCGTGAGGTAGCCGTGCGCGATCGTCGTCCCGAACGGGCCCGCCGCCGCGCGCTCCTCGTCGACGTGGATCCACTGGTGGTCGCCGGTCGCGTCGGCGAACGCGACGATCTTCTCCTGCGGGATCTCGATCCAGGAGGACGGGCCGAACTCGGCGCCGGGCGTCACGTCGCTCACGAGGACAACCGTATCGCGTTCGGCACGTCGAGGAAGGCGAGGAGGTCCGCCGCGACCGGCGCCGCCCGGTCGCCGAAGCCGAACGTGATGTGGTTCCCGGGCACCTCGAGCAGCCGGCCGTCGCGTAGGCGCGCGAGGGTCCGCCGCGCGCCCTCCGCGGTCAGGATCGGCCCCGCCCCCGGCGCACCGAACTCGCCGGTCGTCCGCAGGAGGAGCACGGGGCACTCGACGGCGGCGGCGACCTGCGCCCAGTCGGGGACGAGCGTGCCCTCGACCGCCTGCCGGATGTGTTCCGGGCGGCAGCGCGGCCTGACGGTGCCGTCCGGGAGCTCCTCGAGCTCGGCGGCGTAGAACGCCTCGACGCCCGTGCCCCAGCCGCCGTCCTCGAAGTACGGCAGGGCGCGGACGAAGTCGAGATACGCCTCCCGCGACGGGTAGACCTGGTCCAGCCGCGCGAGCGACGGCCCGATCTGCTCGAGCACGTGCTGCGACGTCTCCGCCGGCACGTCGAGAACGAGCGCCCGCTCGACCCGCTCCGGCGCCGCAGCGGCGATGAACAGCGTCAAGAGGCCGCCGAACGAGTGCCCGCCGAGCCGGACACGGTCGACGCCGAGCGCATCGAGCACGCCGAGGACGTCGGCCGCGTGGTCGTCCATCGTGTAGCCCTCGGCCGGCGCGTCGCTCAGTCCGCGCCCGCGCAGGTCGAGCGAGAGGACGCGGCAGGCGGGCGAGAGGCCGGCCGCGGCGAGATCGTCGAAGAAGTGCGCGTTGGCCGACAGGCCGTGCGCGAGCAGGAGCGGCGGCCCGTCGCCGCCGTGGTCGACCACGTGGAGCCGGATCCCGTTCGCCTCGACGACGATGCTCCGGCTCACGTGTCCTCCAGGTACTCGTCCCGGAGCACGCGGCGCAGCGTCTTGCCGGCGACGCTGAGCGGGAACTCGTCGCGGACGACGACCTCGCGGACGCGCTGGTAGCGCGCCTGGACGCGCTCGTTGATCCAGTCGCGGAGCTCGTCCGCGCCGACGGCCGTCTCGGGGCGGAGCCGCACGGCGGCGACCGGGCTCTCGCCCCAGCGCTCGTCGGGGGCGCCGAACACGGCCGCGTCGAGGACATCCGGGTGCCGGACCGCGACCTCCTCGATGTCGCGCGGGTAGACGTTCACCCCACCGGAGATGACGAGGTCCTTCTTCCGGTCGACGAGGTAGAGGAAGCCGTCCTCGTCGACGTATCCGAGGTCGCCGCTGTGCAGCCAGCCGTCGACGAGCGCCTGGGCCGTCAGATCCGGGCGCTCGTGGTAGCCGGGCATCGTGATCGGGCCGCGTCCGACGATCTCGCCGACCTCGCGCGGCGGCACGTCGGCCCCGTCCTCGCCGACGATCCGCAGCTCGTACAGCGGCGGCGGCACGCCGACCGATTCCGTCTTCCGCTCGGCGTCGTCGCGGTCGAGGATCGTGATCAGCCCTTCGGTGAGGCCGTAGAGCTCGTAGAGCCGGCCGGGCAGGCGGCGGATCAGCTCCTGCTTGTGCTCGAGGTGGAGCGGCGCACCGACCGAGCAGAGCGCCTCGAGACGCGGCAGGTGCTCCTCGTCGAAGTCGTCGTGCTCCAGCAGCGCGACGATCTGCGACGGGACCATGATCGCGTGCGTCGCGTCCTCCCGCGCGAACGCCTCGAGCATCGAGCCGGCGTCGAATGCGGGCAGAAGGACGTAGGTGCAGCCCAGATAGAGCGCCGGCATCAACAGCACGAACGCGCCGTTGAAGACGAGCGAGCCGGCGTGGACGACGACGCTCTCGGGGTGGACGCGGAACGAGCTCGCGAAACCCGTGCCGTACGCCTCGCGGATCCCGTGCGTGTGGACGATCCCCTTCGGCTCGCCGGTCGTGCCGGAGCTGTAGACGATGTCGTACGGGTGGTCGCGCGAAAGGCCCGGCGCGGGAGCGGGTGCGGCCGGTGCGGCGTCGACGAGCGCGCGATACGAGCTCTCGGCGATGAGGATCCGCTCGTCGGGAAGCCCGAGCCCGTCGCGGACCGCGTCGACCTCGCCGGCGAGGCGCTCGCCCGCGACGAGCGCCGAGACGCCCGCGTCGCGGAGCAGGTTCAGGAGCCCCTCGGAGCGGAGCAACGGGCTGAGCGGCACGACGACGACACCGCTCTTCATCGCGGCGACGTAGAGCTCGACGAGCTCGACCGAGTTGTCGAGGAGCAGCCCGACGCGGTCGCCGGGGACGAGCCCGAGCCCGCGGAGCGCGTTCGCGGCGCGGTTCGCGCGCGTGTCGAGCTCGCCGTGCGTCAGCCGCTCGTCGCCGAAGACGAGCGCGACGTCGTCCGTCCGGTACCGCGCGTGACGGGCGGAGAGCGTCTCGAGCGTCACCCGGCCTCGCCCCAGCGGACGACGCTCGCCGCCCACGTGTAGCCCGTCCCCGCGGCGAGAAGCAGGACGAGCTCGCCGTCGCGGAGCTCGCCGGCCCGCGCAGCGCGATCCAGGGCGAGCAGCGGGTCGACCCCGCTCATGTGGCCGGTGTCGTCGAGGTACGCGGCGCGCGAGGGGTCGAGCCCGAGCTCGGCGATGAGTGCCGCGTGCATCGACGGCTTCATGTGGATCCCGCAGAGGTAGCCGACATCCGCGAGCGTCGCGCCGCTCCGCGCGAGGGCGCCCTCCGCAGCGGCGACGAAGTTGGCGAGGCTGACGCGGTCGAGACCCTCCTTCATTGTCGCGGGATCCTCGACGTCGAGGAAGCGGTAGCCGCCGTTCGGCGAGACGCTCCCGCCCGACGGCACCTTCACCTGGAGCGAGAACGACCCGTCCGTGATCCCGTGGCAGCCGAGCAGCTCGTTCCGCCCGCCGTCCTTCACGAGGAGGCCCGCGACCGCGCCGTCGCCGAAGTTGAACATGAAGCGCGAGCGCTCGTTGCCGTAGTCGAGGAGATACGACTCGCGGCAGGCGGCGACGATGAGCATCGTGCGGAGCTCGTCCTCCGCGAGGAGCATGTCCCGCGCGACCCGGAGCGCGACCGGCGTGCCGCACGACACGTTGTCGTACTCGACGGCGTACGCGCGCGTCGCGCCGATCCGGTGCGCGATCCACGGCGCGACCTGCCAGACGCCGTAGTCCTTCCACATCGAGCCGTAGTACATGACGACGTCGATCTCGCCTGCGTCGACGCCTGCCCCGTCGAGCAGCGCCTCGGCGGCGCGCACCGAGAGATCGCTGACGTGCTCGTCCTCGGCGGCGATGTGCTTGCCGCGAAGGCCGAACTTCTCGACGATCACCTGCTCGGGGATGCCGCTGCGCTCGGCCACTTCGGCCGCCGCCATCCACCGTTCCGGGAGATACGCCGCCGTCGCGGCGAGCGAGACACGCGTCACTCCGGCGACTCCAGCAGGCGCGCGACGATGCGGGTCAGCTCGGCCTCGACCTTGCGTGGGATCTGCCCGTCGCCCCACACGATCCAGCGCATGCCGACCGCCTCGCTGATCGCCATCAGCACCCACGCCGTGACCTCGGGGTCGATCTCGCCGGCCTCGCCGTCGGCGACGGCGCGGCGCAGCGCGCGCTGGTACCCGGCCCAGATCCGCTCGTAGTGGTAGCGGAAGATCTCGGGCGAGACGAAGCCGGCCTGGCGGATGATGCTGTAGAGCTCCGGATGCTCGCTCGTGAACGCGAAGTAGCCGCGGAAGCCGAGCAGCTCCGACTCGAGCCGCGTCCGTCCCTTCGCCGCCGCCTCGCGCGTCGCGCGCCGGATGCGGCCGTTCAGGTCGCGCACGAGCTCGTCGAAGATGTCCTTCTTCGACGCGAAGTAGAGGTAGAACGTGCCCTGCGCGACGCCCGCCTCCTCGGTGATCTTCACGATCGACGCGTCGTAGTAGCCGAGCTCGCCGAAGACGTGCTCCGCGGCCTCGAGCAGGCGGCGGCGCGTCTCGACGCCGCGCTTCGAGAGCGCGCGCCCGTTCACGCCGGTGACGATCTCGCTCACCGCGCGACCTCTGCCGACCGCAGCTCCTGCTTCTGCGCCTTGCCCATGCCGTTCCGGGGAATCTCGCCGATGAACCGGAAGGACACCGGCACCTTGAAGCGGGCGAGCCGCTCGCCGCACCAGGCGCGGAGCTCCTCGTCGGAGACGCCGTCGGCGACGACGAACGCGACCCCGACCTCGCCCCAGCGCTCGTCCGGGACGCCGACGACGGCGGCGTCGGCGACGAGCGGGTGCTCGTGGAGCACCGCCTCGACCTCGGCCGGGTAGACGTTCTCGCCGCCGGAGATGTACATGTCCTTGAGGCGGCCCTTGATCCGGTAGAAGCCCTCGTCGTCGCACTCGGCGACGTCGCCGGTGCGGAGCCAGCCGTCGTCGGTGAACGCGGCGGCCGTCGCCTCGGGGTTCCGCCAGTAACCGGGGAAGACGTTCGGCCCGCGCACCTGGAGCTCGCCGTCGGCGGACAGGCGGACGTCGACGAAGGGGTACGGCTTGCCGGCGAAGCCGAGCTTCCGCACGGCGTCCTCCGGCGGGAGGCAGAGGACGTTGGGCGCCGCCTCGGTCAGCCCGTAGCCCTGGATCACCGCGGTGCCGCGCGCGGCCCACGTCTCGAGCAGCGGCTCGGGCATCGGCGCGCCGCCGACGACCGCGCGGTCGAGGCTCGAGAGGTCGGCGTTCGCGAAGTCGGGGTGCTGCGCGATGAGGAGGTAGATCGGCGGGACGCCCATCATCGTCGTGACGCGCTTCTCCTCGATCAGCCGCAGGGCGCGGCCGGCGTCGAACTCGCGCTCGAGCACGACCGTCGCGCCCTTCAGCCACGCGAGGAGCGACTGGACGTTCCAGCCGCCGACGTGGAACTGGGGCAGGACCTGGAGCACGACGTCGTCGCCGTGCACGCCGGTCGCCATGTCGAACGAGAGGTTCGTCCAGAAGCAGTTCGCGTGGGACAGGAGCGCGCCCTTCGGCTTGCCCGTGGTGCCGCTCGTGTAGATCAACAGCAGGCCGTCCTCGTCGGCGACGTCGACGTCAGGGGCCTGGCCCCGATCGGGGCGAGTCTCCAGCCGTTCGTACCGCCGGCCACAACCGTCGGCCAGCTCGACATACGCGTCCTCGACGAGAACCGCCGACGGCTCCGCATCGTCGAGCTGGTACCGAAGCTCTGCCGCCGTCAGCCGCCACGACAGCGGCAGGAGAATCAACCCCGCCTTCGCGCACGCGAACAGCACCGCGACGTGCTCCGGCGTGTTGCCGGTCAACGTCGCGACGCGATCGCCGTGTGCGAGGCCGGCGCCGGCGAAGGACGCCGCGAATGCGTCCGACGCGGCGTCGAGCTCCGCGTAGGTGACGAGGCGGCCCTCGTAGTCGATCGCGACGCGCTCCGGCGTGTTCCGCGCGCGGTCGCGCAGCCAGCGGCCGATGGTGTGCGGGCCGCTCACCCGAGGAACTCCGTCAGCAGCGAGACGAGGGTGTCCGGGCGGTTCCAGAAGAAGAGATGGCCGCCGGCGACCATGCGCAGCTCCGCGTGCGGGATCCGCTCCGCGAGGAGCGCCGCGTTCCGCGGGTCGACGACGACGTCGCCCTCGCCCTGGACGACGAGCGTCGGCGCCGCGATCCGCGGCAGCTCGTCCCACACGTCGAAGGTCGCCCAGATGCCCGCCTGCGCGGCCCAGCCCGCAGGGTCCGGCGGCTTCTCGGCGCGGATGGCGACGATGCGGTCGACGAGCGCCGGCTCCGGCTCGGGCTCGAGCGCGTTCTCGACGTACCGGCGGACCGCGACGGCCGGGTCGAGGGTCGGCGCCTCCATCATCAGCTGCATCGTCTGCGCGGGGATCGGGTGCATGTTCGAGACGCCGGACATCGTCGCCGTCAGGACGAGCTTCTCGACGCGCTCGGCGTGGCGCAAGGCGAGCTCCTGCGCGACCGCGCCGCCGAGGCTCCCGCCGACGACGTGGGCGCGGTCGACCCCGGCCGCGTCGAGGACGGCGAGCGTGTCCCCCGCGAGCTGCGAGGCGGTGTACGGCCCCGGCGGGATGTCGCTCTCGCCGTAGCCGCGGTTGTCGAGCGTGATCACGCGGAAGCGCTCGGCAAGCGGCCCGACGACGGGGTCCCAGCCCCAGCGCCCGTAGCCGAGCCCCATGATCAGGAGCAGCGGGTCGCCGTCGCCGTGGACGTCGTACGCGATGCGCACTCCCTGCGAGTCGGCGATCATGCGGTCTCCTGTGGCTCGGGGGCGCCTCCCTCGGAGCCGCCCGGACGGATCGCCTCCTCGAGCCGCCGCAGCCCCGTCGGGCGCCCGCGGCTCACGAGCCCGGCGAGCCCGCCGGGCAGGAAGACGACGATGAGGATGAACGTGACGCCGAGGAGGAAGAGCGGCTGCTCGAGCGGCGTGCGCAGCACGTGCGGGAGGCCCTCGACCGTCGACGAGCTGCCGATCGCGATCAGGCGGTCGTTCAGGTACGTGTAGAGGATCCCGCCGAGCACCGCGCCCCAGCGCGACCCGGCGCCGCCGATCACGACCATCAGCAGCAGCGTGAGCGTGAAGTTCGGCTGCGTCACGGCGAGCGTCGAGCCGTTGTAGAGGAGCATGTAGACGATGCCGCCGGCGGCGGCGAGCGTCGACGAGAGGACGAACGCCTGCAGCTTGTACGTGCGCGACCGCATCCCGAGCACCTCGACGCGCTGTTCGTTCTCGCGGATCGCCTGCCACACGCGTCCCGGCGACGACTCGACCGTCCAGCGCACGACGAAGAAGACGAACGCGAGGAACGCGAGCGTGAGCCAGTAGAGGTTCTTCGTGTTGACGATCCCGACGAACGCCTGCGGCAGCTTCGTGTAGTCCGCGCCGAGACCCTCCTCCCCGTGCGTCCAGTGGTGCGGGTCCTTCAGCGCGAGCACCGCGCCGGCCTGGGCGAACGCGAGCGTGACCATCGCGAACGCGATCCCGCTGACACGGAGGCTGACGAACCCGAGCACGTTCGCGACGACGAGCGCGGCCGCCATCGTGAAGAGGACGCCCTGCCAGAAGCTCCAATGCCAGTCCGTGATCGCGATGTTCGCGAGGTAGACGCCGATCGCGACGTAGAGCGCGTGGCCGAACGAGAGCAGGCCGGTGTACCCGAACTGCACGTCGTACGTGAGCGCGAGCGCGCCGAACACGAGACACGAGGAGAGCAGCGCGAGCGTCCCGGGCGACGAGACCGGCTGGTCGAACAGCTTCGGGATCGAGATGTGCAGCGCCGGCACGAGCGCGAGCGCGCCGAAGACGGCCAACGGCCAGATCCAGTCCGCGACGAGCCGCCGCCGCGTCACGCGCGTCCTCCGACGACGGCGCCCGCGAAGCCGCGCGGACGGGCGAGCAGCACGATCCCGAGCAGGAGGACGACGACCATGTCGCCGATCCCCGCGGAGCCGTAGTAGTTCGTGTACTGCTGGACGAGCGCGACGACGACCGCGGCCACGGCCGACCCTCCGATCGAGCCGAGCCCGCCGATCACGACGACGATGAAGGCGAAGATCAGGAGGCTCGTTCCCTGCTCGGGCCCGACGACGTTGAAGTAGACGCCGCTGAGCACGCCGGCGATCGCGGCCGCGATGCCGCCGATCGCGAACACGAGCGTGAACGCCTTGCGCACGTCGATGCCGAGCGCCTGCACCATCGCGCGGTTCTCGACGCCCGCGCGGATGATCAGCCCGTAGCGCGTGCGACGGAGGAAGAGCTGCAGGAGCACGAGCACGGCCGCCGCGACGAGGATCTCGATCCAGCGGTCGTTCGGGATGCTCGCGCCGCCGACGTCCGTCGTCTCGTGAAGCCACGGCGGCACCTCGAACGCCTTCGGGTCGGGCCCGAAGATCCCGGTGATGAGCGCGATGAACGCGAGCTGCAGCCCGACGGTGACGAGCACCTGCTCGATGTGCCGCGAGTACAGCGGCCGGATCAGGACGAGCTCGACGAGCGCAGCGACGACGGCGCCCATCACGAGGCCGAACGCCGCACTCGCGAGGAAGCGCCAGAGCGCGGAGTCGATCCCGTCGAAGATGTGCACCGACGCCCACCACGTCCCGTAGCTGCCGACGGTGATGAACGCGCCGTGCGCGAAGTTGAGGACGCCCATCAGCCCGTAGATGAGCGAGAGCCCGGACGCGATCAGGAAGTACATCGCCCCGAGCCCGAGGCCGGTGATCGTGAGGAGCAGAAACGTGCTCATGCGACCCCGACGCTCAGAAGCTTCTTCACGAGCTCGGGCCGGTCGAGCAGCTCCTTCGCGTCGCCGGCGTGCACGACGCGGCCCTGGTCGAGCACGACCGCGTCCTTCGCGAGCCGTCGCACGACGCCGAGGTTCTGCTCGACGAGGAGCACCGTCGTCAGCTCGGCGAGGCGCTCGAGCGCGTGCGCGACGTCGGCGACGAGCGCCGGGGCGAGGCCCTTCGTCGGCTCGTCGACGAGCAGCACGCGGTTGTCGTTCAGGAGCGCCCGCGCGATCGCCACCATCTGCAGCTGCCCGCCGGAGAGCGTCCCCGCGCGCTGGTCGGCGCGCGCCTCCAGCTCGGGGAAGAGCTCGTAGACGAGGTCGTAGCGCGGCTCCGCGTCGCGCTCCGCGAGCCGCAGGTTCTCCGCGACGCTCAGGCCGGTGAAGACGTCGCGGTCCTCGGGGACGTAGCCGACGCGGCGTTTGACGATCCGGTGCGTCGGCATGCCGGCGAGCTCGTCGTCGCCGAGCTTCACCGAACCGCGCACCTCGACGAGGCCGAGGATCGCGCGCAGCGTCGTCGTCTTGCCGACGCCGTTGCGGCCGAGCAGCGCGGTGACGCCGCCCTCGGGCACGTCGAAGGTGACGCCCTGCAGCACGTGCGATCCGCCGAGGTAGACGTGGACGTCCGCGAGCGACATGAGCGTCCTCGACGCGACCGCGCTCACAGCTCCTCCCCGAGGTACGCGGACTGGACGGTCTCGTTCGCCATCACCGCAGCCGGCGTGTCGCACGCGAGCAGCGAGCCGTTGTGCATCACGGCGATCCGCTGGGCGATCCCGGTGACGACGGCGATGTGGTGCTCGACCATGAGCACCGTCTTCCGCTCCTGCTCGTGCACCGATCGGATCAGCTCGACGAGCTCCGGGACGTTCTCCGCGGAGACGCCCGCCATCGGCTCGTCGAGCAGGAACACCGGCTTGTCGGCCGCGAGCAGCATCGCGAGCTCCAGCCGGCGCTTGTCGCCGTGCGAGAGCGCGCCGGCGGGCGCGAGCGTCCGACGCTCGAGGCCGACGCGGGCGATCGCGGCGCGGGCGCGCTCGAGCGCGGGCTTCACGCTCGCCGCGCGCCGCCAGAGGCGAAGCGTCCCGCCGAGCGACGCCTCGGCGGCGAGCCGGACGTTCTCGAGCACGGTCAGGAGCGGGAAGACGCTCGAGACCTGGAACGTGCGTCCGATCCCCTCGCGGGTCCGGAGCGGGACCGGCTGCGAGGTGATGTCCCTCCCGGCCAGGTGGATCGAGCCCGCCGTCGGACGGTAGAGGCCCGAGAGGAGGTTGAACAGCGAGGTCTTGCCGGCGCCGTTCGGCCCGATGATCCCGAGCAGCTCGCCCTCGGCAACCTCGAGGCTGACATCGACGACGATCCTGGCGCCGCCGATGTCGAGCCCGAGGTTGCGTGTGGCGAGGACGGGAGAGCTCACGCTCCTCCTACTTGAAGGGCGTGACCGGCGGCTGGACGTTGCCCGGCGAGACCGTCTTCACGACCTTGACGACGTAGTGGCCGCCGTTGCCCGGGACGAGCTGCACCTGGAACATCGGCTGCAGCATGGCGTGATCGGCGGCGCGGATGTACTGCCGCCCCTTCGGCGCCGTGAACTGCCAGCCCTCGAGCGCGGAGATCTGCTTCGAGGTGTCGGTGCCGCCCTTGGCCAGCGCCCGGCAGATCATCTGCGCGGTCACGAAGCCGTCCGGCGTGAAGAGGTCGGGGACGGACTTCCGGTTCTTCGCCATCCACTTGACGAGGTACGTGTTCACCGGGTTCTTCGGAGCCTGGTAGACGTAATGCGAGAGCAGCGTGACGCCCTGCACGAGCGGGCCGATCGCGTCGTAGCTTGCCCGGTTCGCGAGCCCGGTCACGATCGTCATCTGCTTCGAGACGCCCTGCTGCTGCAGCGACTGCCACATCGCCGCGGCGTTGGTCGTGTTCGCCCAGGCGACGAAGGCCGCGTCGGCGTTGGAGTTCTTCAGCTGCTGCGCGTACGGCGTCAAGTCCGCGGCGCCGAACGGCGAGAGGATCTTCGACACCGTCTGTCCCCTGGCGCCGAAGATCGCCTGGACGGCGGCGACGTTGCCGGCACCGAACGCCGTGTCCTCGGCGAAGACGACGATCTTCTTGCCCGTCGACTTGGGCGGGAAGATGTTCGCGGCGTCGAGGACGTCCTGCAGCGTCTGCCGCCCGGCACGGAACGTGTTGCGGTTGAGGCCGGTGATCGCGTCGGCGGCCGCCGCGCCCGAGATGTAGAGCACATTGTTCTGCGCGGCCAGCGGGCCGAGCTGCAGCGCGATCCCCGACGAGCCGGTGCCCGCGACGATCTTCACGCCCTGGCCGACCTCGTTCTTGAAGGCGTTGATCGCCGTGGCCGGATCGGTTGCGTCGTCGATGTAGGTCGGGTTGATGGTGTAGCCGCCGCACTTCCCCTTCGTGTAGGCGAGGCCCGCCTGGAAGCCGTCGTACTCCTCCTGGCCGAAGGCGGCGAGGCCGCCGGTCTTCGGGTAGATGAAGGCGACGGCGACGGACTTCCCGGCGGAGGCGCCGCCCCCGGCCTCGACCCGTGCCGCAGCGGCGCTCGCGAGCGCCGCTGCGGCGAGGGCGAGCCCCGCGAGCAGGAGCGCGCTGCGCGTCCAGCGATGTGTCATGTGAGCCCTCCAGGTCACGACGGGTGCAACCTGACACCCGATTCAGGTGTCGATTTATGGCGCCTGGACCGCGCGTTGTCAAGGGCCGCGACCGCGACCCGCTGCGACCTCCGCGTCAGAAGACGGTGCTAGGCCGACTGCTCGACGGCCTCGTCGGGCTCGTCGTCGACGTAGTCGCCGGCGCTCGTGACGAGCGTCGGCCGGATGCCCTGCGCGATCGTCTCCTTCGTGATCACGCACTTCGTCACGTCGCGGCGCGACGGCAGCTCGAACATCACGTCGAGGAGCGCGCCCTCGATGATCGAGCGGAGCCCGCGCGCGCCGGTCTCGCGGTCGAGCGCCTTGTCGGAGATCTCCCACAGCGCGTCGTCCGTGAACACGAGCTCGATCCCGTCGTACCCGAAGAAGCGCTGGTACTGCTTCACGAGCGCGTTCTTCGGCTCGGTCAGGATCTGGACGAGGTCCTCGCGCCGCAGCTGGTGCACCGCGGACACGACGGGGAGGCGCCCGATGAACTCCGGGATCAGCCCGAAGTTCAGGAGGTCCTCCGGCATCACGTCGGCGAGCAGCTCGGACGACTCGATCGAGTGCTTCGAGCGCACCTCGGCGCCGAAGCCGACGGCGTTCTTGCCGATCCGCCGGGCGATGATCTTGTCGAGCCCGGCGAACGCGCCGCCGCAGATGAAGAGGATGTTCGTCGTGTCGATCGAGAGGAACTCCTGGTGCGGGTGCTTGCGCCCGCCCTGCGGCGGCACCGACGCGACCGTCCCCTCGAGGATCTTCAAGAGCGCCTGCTGGACGCCTTCGCCCGACACGTCGCGCGTGATCGACGGGTTGTCCGCCTTCCGCGCGATCTTGTCGACCTCGTCGATGTAGATGATCCCCGTCTCCGCCTTCTTGATGTCGAAGTCGGCGGCCTGGATCAGCTTGAGGAGGATGTTCTCGACGTCCTCGCCGACGTAGCCGGCCTCGGTCAGCGCCGTCGCGTCGGCGATCGCGAACGGGACGTTGAGGATCCGCGCCAGGGTCTGGGCGAGGAGCGTCTTGCCGCAGCCCGTCGGCCCGAGCAGCAGGATGTTCGACTTCTGGAGCTCGACCTCGTCGTCGTTGGTCTCCATCTGGACGCGCTTGTAGTGGTTGTAGACCGCCACCGCGAGCGTCCGCTTGGCCTCCTCCTGGGAGACGACGTAGTCGTTCAGGACGGAGTAGATGTCCCTCGGACGAGGGAGGTTGTCGAGGTCGAGCGGGGTCGGAGCGGTGAGCTCCTCGTCGATGATCTCGTTGCAGAGATCGATGCACTCGTCGCAGATGTAGACGCCCGGGCCGGCGATCAGCTTCTTGACCTGCCGCTGGCTCTTTCCGCAGAAGCTGCAGAGCAGCTGCTCGTTGCCTTCGCTTGCCCTGGCCACGTCTCTCCTTGTACCTCGGATCGCCCTTTTCGTCTACCGGTGGGCGATGACGTTGTCGACGATCCCGTAGTCGTGGGCCTCGTCCGCAGTCATGTAGTAGTCCCGCTCCATGTCCTTCGAGACCTTGTCCACCGGCTGATTCGTGTGCTGCGCGATGATCTCCTCCAGGCGGCGCTTGAGGCTGATCGTCTCCTTCGCCTGGATCTCGATATCGGTGCCCTGCCCCTGGAAGCCACCGGAGACCTGGTGGATCAGGATCTTGGAGTTCGGCAGCGCGGTGCGCTTTCCCTCCGCGCCGGCGGCGAGGAGGAGCGCGCCCATCGACATCGCGATCCCGACGCAGGTCGTCGCGACGTCCGGCCGGATGAACTGCATCGTGTCGTAGATCGCGAGCCCGGCATAGACCGACCCGCCCGGCGAGTTGACGTAGATGTTGATGTCCTTGTCCGGGTCCTCGGACTCGAGGTGGATCATCTGCGCGACGACGAGGTTCGCGACCTGGTCGTCGATCGGCGTGCCGAGGAAGATGATCCGCTCGTTGAGCAGGCGCGAGTAGATGTCGAAGAAACGCTCGCCGCGCGAGGTCTGCTCGATGACGGACGGGATGACGAGGTTCTTTGGGTACGACGGGTTCACGGTTTTCCTCCGCTGCCGGGGGTCCAGAGTTTCGTGTCGGACGGTGCCTTTTCCTTTTCGGGTGTCCAGATCGCCTCGCGGGCGGCCGCGAGCTCCTTCGGGATGCGCTTCACCTCGGACGCGACGCGGTCGAGCGCGTCGCGGAGGCGGATGTCCTCGCGGAGCGTCTCGAAGCGGCCGGACTCGCGGAGCCCGGCGATCGCCTCGTCCGCGTCCTCGCCGACGGCGTCGGCCTGCTCGCGGACGAGCGCCTCGACCTGGTCGTCGGAGACGGCGATCCCGGCCTTGTCGGCCGCAGCCTCGAGCACGAGCTCGCGCGCGACCGACAGCGCGGCCTCCTCGTGGAGGCGCGTGAGCAGCTCGTCCGGCGACTGGCCGGTCATCGCGAGGTAGGTGTCGAGCGAGACGCCGCGCGCCTCGACCTGGCGGGCGAGGCCGCGGAGCAGCTCGCGGGTGCGAACCTCGACGAGCGGCCCGGACGGGTCGACCCTCGAGGCGACGACGAGCGCGTCGACGACGTCGGACCGGAACTGCGCCTCGGTCTCCTCCGCGATCTGCGCGAGCAGCCGCGACTCGATCTCGCCGCGCAGCTCGGCGAGCGTCTCGAACTCGCTCGCGGAGCGCGCCAGCTCGTCGTCGAGCGGCGGCAGCACCTTCTCCTTGATCTCCTTCACGGTCACGGAGACCGTCTGGATCGAGCCGTCGGCGAGCTCGAACGAGATCTCCTTCGTCGCGCCCGCGTCGAGGCCGAGGAGGCCGTGCTCGATCTCCTCGACGACGGCGCCGCGCCCGAGCTCGATCACGTAGTCGCGGCGCGAGTCGGCGCCGCCGCCCGAGGTGAGATCGACGACGACGGTGTCGTCCGGCCCGACCGGGCGGCCGTCGACCGGGACGAGCTCGGCGACGGTCGACTGGAGCGCCTGCAGCTCGCGCTCGACGAGCTCCTCCGGCACCTCCGGCTCGATCGCGCCGACCTCGAGCGTCGACCAGTCCGGAAGCTCCGGCTTGGCCTGCACCGAGACGGTCGCGGTGAACTGCCAGTCCTCGTCCTCGGAGGCCGGCAGCTCGAAGTCGTACTCCGGCTGCTCCACGGGGCGGAGCCGCGACGCGGTCGCCGCGTTCCAGAACCAGCCGCCGATGTGGCTCTCGACCGCCTCCGTCATCAGCCGCTCCTTGCCGACGCGCTGGATCAGGACCTGGCGCGGGACCTTGCCCTTCCGGAAGCCGGGGATCTTGACGCTCGCCGCGAGGTCGGTCGCCGCGTGCTCGACGGCGTGGTGCACGTCGTGCGACGGGACCTGGACCGTGAGCCGGACCCGGTTCTCCGGCAGCTCCTCCACCTGGACAGCCACGGAGTCATTCAAGCAGACCCCCTTCGGCCGACGGCGCGGCTCGAATCCCTCGATCGGGGAGCAGGAGCCGGGCGGGGCGGCGGAGAACTGCGCGCCGCGGCATGGATGTCTGGGTCTGGTTCCTCGTGTTCGGCGTCAGCGCCATCTGGGCGGGGATGATCGGCGCCGTCGCCTACGCCGTGGCGCGCCGCTAGCGGGTCTTGGCGAACCGGTGCACCGCGTCGAGGAGCTCGCGGCTCTTCTCGGCGGCGGCCGCCTCGTCGCCCGACGCGAGCGCGTCCGCGACGCAGTGCTGCACGTGGTCGTCGAGGATCCGGAAGGCGAGGCTCTCGAGCGCGGTCGAGACGGCGGAGATCTGCGTGATCACGTCGATGCAGTAGCGCTCGTCCTCGACCATCCGCTCGATCCCGCGCACCTGGCCCTCGATCCGGTGCAGCCGCTTGACGAGGTCGGCCTTCTCGCCGTGATAGCCGGGGTGCTCGCTCATGCCGCTCCTTCGCGGACGCTGCGGAAGCGCCGCAGGCGCAGGCTGTTGCCGACGACGAAGAGGCTCGAGCCGGCCATCGCGGCGGCGGCGACCATCGGGTTCAGGAGCCCGGCGACCGCGAGCGGGATCGCGGCGACGTTGTAGGCGAAGGCCCAGAAGAGGTTGCCCTTGATCGTCGCGAGCGTGCGGCGCGAGAGGCGGATCGCGTCGACCGCCGCGCGGAGGTCGCCGGAGACGAGCGTCAGGTCGGAGGCCTCGATCGCGACGTCGGTGCCGGTGCCGAGCGCGAGCCCGAGGTCGGCTGAGGCGAGCGCCGGCGCGTCGTTCACGCCGTCGCCGACCATCGCGACGACCTCGCCCTCGTCCTGGAGGCGCCGCACCTCGGCGGCCTTCTCCTCCGGGCGGACCTCGGCGAGGACGCGCTCGATCCCGACCTCGGCGGCGACGCGCTCGGCGGTGGCGCGCGTGTCGCCGGTCAGGAGGACGGGCGTGAGGCCGAGTGCCTTGAGGCCGAGGATCGCCTCGGCGCTCGTCGGCTTCACGGCGTCGCGGACGGCGAGCGTCGCGCGGGGGACGCCGTCCCAGTCCACGGCGATCGACCCGTTGCGGCGCGCGATCTCGACGCTGTGGCCCTCGACGACGCCGCGGACGCCGAGACCCGGGAGGTTCCGGAACGCGGCGACGGCCGGGAGCTCGCCGAGCTCGGCGCGGGCGCCGTGGGCGACGGCTCGGGCGACCGGGTGCTCGCTCGCGGCCTCGACGGCTCCGGCGAGGCGGAGGATCTCGGCGCGGGTCGCGCCGTTCAGCGGCTCGACGGCGACGAGCTCCATCCGGCCCTCGGTGACGGTGCCGGTCTTGTCGAGGACGATCGTCCCGATCCGGCGGGTCTGCTCCAGGATCTGCGGGCCCTTGATCAGGATCCCGAGCTGCGCGCCGCGGCCGCTCCCGACGAGGAGCGCCATCGGTGTCGCGAGGCCGAGCGCGCACGGGCACGCGATGATCAGCACCGCGACGGCGGCGGTGAACGCGGCGGACGCGCCGCCGCCCGCGAGCAGCCAGCCGAAGAGCGTTGCGAGCGCGATCAGGATCACGACGGGGACGAAGATCTCGGCGACGCGGTCGGCGAGCCGCTGGACCGGCGCCTTGCCGGCCTGCGCCTGTTCGACGAGGCGCGCGATCTGCGCGAGCGCGGTGTCGGAGCCGACGCGCGTCGCGCGGACGACGAGCCGTCCGTCGGTGTCGATCGTCGCGCCGGCGACCTGCGAGCCCGGGCCGACGTCGACAGGGACGGACTCGCCGGTGAGCAGCGAGACGTCGACCGCGGCGGCGCCCTCGACAACGACTCCGTCCGTCGCGATCTTCTCGCCGGGGCGAACGACGAAGAGGTCGCCCGGGCGGAGCTCGTCGACGGGCACGAGGCTCTCCTCCCCGTCGCGGAGGACTCGCGCCTCCTTCGCGCCGCGCTCGAGCAGCGCGCGGATGGCGTCGCTGCTGCGCCGCTTCGCGCGGGTCTCGAGCCGGCGGCCGAGGAGGATCAACGTCGTGATCACGCCGGCCGCCTCGTAGTACAGGTCGGCGTCGAAGCCGCCGAGGAGGACGACCGTCGACCACGTCCACGCCGCGAGCGTGCCGAGCGAGATGAGCGTGTCCATGTTCGCGGAGCGGTGGCGCGCGGCTGCGAGCGCCGCGTGGTGGAATCCGAATCCGCACCAGAAGACGACCGGCGTCGCGAGCGCGAACGTGACCCACTCCCAGCCGGGGAAGTGGAAGCGCATCCCGACGAGCGCGAGCGGGATCGTCAGCGCGACGGAGACGGCGAGGCGGCGCGGCAGCGTGTCATCAGCGTGGTCGTGCGCGCCGCCGTGCTCGTGCGGTGCGGCGTGGTAGCCGGCCGCCTCGACGGCGGCGCAGAGCTCGTCCACGCGGGCCGGGTCGCAGTCGACGCTCGCGCGCTCCGTGGCGAAGTTGACCGTCGCCTCGACCCCGTCGAGGTCGTTCAGCGCGCGCTCGATCCGCGCCGCGCAGGACGCGCAGGACATGCCTCCGAGCTCGAGCTCCACCATACCCCTCCAGGGTATCAACCAGCACTGCCTGCGACAAGCGCAGCCATGCGGGTTCGGCTCGATCCCGGGACATGTCCCGGGGTCTGACCCCGAGCCAGGTCCCCGAGCCCTGTCCCGCGGCAGGACGAAGTGCGGGTGAGAGGACTCGAACCTCTAGAGAGCTCGCGCTCCAACGGGACCTAAACCCGCCGCGTCTACCAGTTCCGCCACACCCGCGGAGGGCTCCAGCATAGAGCGCGCGTATAGTCCCGCCCCGTGGGCGGAATGAAGCCGGAGGACGTCTACGCGCTCACCGGCGCCGCGGACCCGCGCATCTCGCCCGACGGCGCGCGCGTCGCGTACCAGGTCTGGTGGCTCGACGAGGAGCGCAACGAGTACCGCGGCGCGATCTGGGTCGCCGCGCTCGACGGCTCGAGCGAGCCGCGCCGGTACACCTCCGGCGAGCGCCGCGACGGCTCGCCGCGCTGGTCGCCCGACGGCCGCTGGCTCGCGTTCACGTCGAACCGCGGCAGCGACGAGAAGACGCCGTCGCAGCTCTACGTCATCCCCGCCGGAGGCGGCGAGGCGCGCAGGCTCACCGACGGCAAGGAGGGCGTCGAGGAGGTCGTGTGGTCGCCCGACTCGACCCGTCTCGCGTACTCGATGCGCGTGCGCGACGAGGCATACGAGGAAGAGGACGACAAGAAGCGGAAGCCGCGCCGGCTCACCCGGCTCGTGTTCAAGCTCGACAACGTCGGCTGGACCGCCGACCGCCACAAGCACGTCTTCGTCGTCGACCTCGACGGCGGCGAGCCGCGTCAGCTCACCGACGGCGACTGCGAGAACGGCGAGCCCGCGTGGTCGCCCGACGGGAAGCGCATCGCGTTCTCGTCGCTGCGCGGCGAGCGCTGGGACGTCGAGCTCGTGAACCGCCTCTACGTCGTCGACGCCGACGGCGGCGAGCCGACCGAGCTCAGCGGCATGGACGGCTCGCGCGGCAACCCGTCCTTCTCGCCCGACGGCGCGCGCCTCGCATACCGCTACCAGGCCGAGGACGGCACCTTCCCGCACCACGGCCGGATCGGCGTGATGGACGCCGACGGGAAGAACGACGGGCTCCTGACCGCGAACCTCGACCGGCAGTCGAACGCGTACACCGAGATCCGCGAGCCGCTCTGGGACGGCGACCGCATCGTCTTCACCGTCGAGGACGGCGGCAACGTGCACGTCTACTCGGTCGCCGCCGACGGCTCCGCCGACCCCGAGCTCGTCGTCGGCGGCGAGCAGTGGATCGGCGGCTACGACGTCCGCGACGGCGAGCTCGCGTTCGTCTCGACGACGACCACGACGATGCGCGAGGTCTTCGTCGGGACCGACGGACGCCGCCTCACCGAGATCGGGCGCGACTTCACCGAGGGCCGCGAGCTCGCGACGCCCGAGCGCTACACCGCGGTCTCGGCCGACGGGACCGAGGTCGACGCGTGGGTCGTGCGCCCGGCCGGCTTCGAGCCGGGGACGCGGTACCCGACGATCCTCTGCATCCACGGCGGGCCGTTCACGCAGTGGGGGAGCGCGTTCTTCGACGAGTTCCAGGTCTACTCCGCCGCCGGCTACGTCGTCCTCTACGCGAACCCGCGCGGCAGCTCCGGCTACACCGAGGCGTGGGGCCGCGCGATCCGCGGGCCGATCGACGGCAGCGGAACCGGCTGGGGCACCGTCGACTACGAGGACGTGACGGCGGTCGTCGACACCGCGCTCGAGCGCTTCGACTTCGTCGACCCGGACCGGCTCGGCGTGATGGGCGGCTCGTACGGCGGCTTCATGACGTCATGGATCGTCTCGCACTCGAACCGCTTCAAGGCCGCGATCTCCGAGCGCGCGGTGAACAACATGGTGAGCGCGTTCGGCTCGAGCGACATCTTCTGGATCTTCCAGCGC
>Ga0335080_10001789_pt1 | contig 21365 bp, 18 predicted proteins | sample Lox_Sample_34_FD_206720 | JGI IMG/M metagenome (GOLD analysis project Ga0335080, IMG submission 206720) | Soil microbial communities from Loxahatchee National Wildlife Refuge, Florida, United States - Lox_Sample_3.4 | ecosystem: Environmental > Terrestrial > Soil > Wetlands | place: USA...
ATGATGACGGACCACCCGCTGATTGTGGGGCCAGTGACGTGCGCGGAGACGCTGGTCATGATTGCGGCGCATCCCGCACGGCACGCGAAGCAGATCGAGGAGATCCTGAATGTCCAGATGCAGAGGCGATCTACTTACAGGCCATGAGGGGTTGGGCACTCTCCGTCGGCATCGTCGGGGGTTGTTCGCTGTCGTAGATGCGTTCGAGGGCGGCAGTTCCCACGCCACGACGGCTGCCGAATCACCGTGTAAGGAAGTCGCTCGACTGAAAAACAGTATATGTAGATTCCGGAATTCAGCCGGGATTTTGCTTGCGCGTTATTGAGGACGATCGTCGGCAGCGGATTTTGCACGTCTAAAGTACATGGAACCAATGCACGCATTGACGCCCCCCGGTCACAGCCGTAGGCTGAACGTTATGGAATTCAAAGTAAGTGAACTCGAGAAGGAACCTATCGAGTTCAACGTCGCAGTCCCTGCCGGTCGCGTCGATCTCGGCGATGAAGCAAAGCAGGAAGGAAACCTTCAGACATCAGGCCTGGCAGAGGTCATTCATGAACACCGGGGACCGAAGGACATCATTGCAGACATCCGGCTACGCGGGAGGTTCGCGGGGAAGTTCCAGGTGCCTTGTGCGCGATGTGTTGAGCCCGTTGAGGTTCCCCTGACGGGGGACTTTGATCTGATCTTCCGGCCCCTGGGGGCCGATGCGGGCGCTTCGGAGCGGTCGATAACGGCGCCGGAGACGGAAATCGGTTATTATCAAGGAGACAGTCTTTTGCTTGAGGATGTGCTGCGGGAGCAGGTGCTATTGTCCCTGCCGGTCAGGACGCTGTGCAAGCCTGACTGCAAAGGACTTTGCCCACGCTGCGGACAGAACCGCAACAGCCAGGATTGCTCCTGCGAAGAGGGTCAGGCCGACCCCCGCTGGGAGGCGCTTTCAGGGCTGCGCAGCCGGATAGAGTCCGCGAAACATTGAATTTAATGCGTCTCACTCTGCCGAGGGGCGGTCTGGAGTTTCTGGTCCGTTCGAGGGCGAGAACGCGAAAGGAACTGCATCATGCCGAATCCGAAAAGGCGCCACTCTTCGCGCCGTACCGCCAACCGCCGTGCCCACGACTTCCTCACTTCAAGCGGCCTTTCGGAGTGCCCGAACTGCCACGAGAAAAAGCTTCCCCATCGCGCCTGCCCGAAGTGCGGAGAGTACAAGGGCCGGGAGGTTCTCGAAACCAAGGAAGCCGCTAAGTAAACCATTCGTTTACCGCATAACGCGCTGGAATATGCCATTATGCAATTGATTATGAGGTGGGGTCGTCCTGCGAACCCAGATCCGAGCGACAGGTGAATGGTCGACGGGATGGGTGGCATCGGCCCGTCGCTATTTAGGCATTGCGGCACTCATGAAAAGCTGTTTCTGGCCGCCTTGGTGACACAGGATGCTTATCGATATCGTTCTCGATGCAGTCGGATCCGATAAAGCCCCCGAGCCCGAGATTAAGGGCGCAATCCTCGCAGCCCGTGAACTTCCTGTACGCGTCCACCTGATTGGACCGTCGGGAGAGTTGCGCGACTTGCTGGACGAACACCTCGAAAACGAAGAGCTGCCGATTGTGATCCACCATGCTTCGGAGCGGATCGGCATGGACGAGAAAGCCGCGCACGCGGTGCGCACGAAGAAAGACAGCTCGATGCGCGTGGGGCTGAAACTGGTGCGGGAGGGCAAGGCGAAGGGGTTTGTAACCGCGGGAAATACCGGTGCCGCGATGGCCACGGCGAAGATGGTGCTGGGTGCGCTGCCGGGAGTAGACCGGCCGGCGCTGGCGACTCCAATGCCAAGTTCGACGGGAAATCCGTGCGTCCTGTTGGACGTGGGAGCGAACGTAGATTGCAAGGCGCACAACCTGGAGCAGTTTGCCGTGATGGGCGAGATGTATGCGCGCAGCGTGTTGAAGATTCAGCATCCGCGGGTGGGGCTGCTCTCGATCGGCGAAGAAGAGACCAAGGGCAACGACCTTACGCGCGAGGCGTTTCCCTTGCTGAAGGCGTTGCCGATCAAATTTATCGGGAACGTGGAAGGGCGCGATATTTTCAGCGGTCTGGCGGACGTGATTGTCTGTGATGGGTTTGTGGGCAACGTCGCGCTGAAGACGAGCGAAGGCGTGGGACGGTTTGTGCGCGACGTCCTACGTGAGTCGCTGACGCGGACGGTGACGGCAAAGGTGGGCGCCCTTCTGTCGCGACAGGCGTTTAATGATTTCAGGCGGCGACTGGATTATCGCGAGTATGGCGGCGCGCAATTGCTGGGCGTGCGTGGAGTTTGCGTGATCGGGCACGGGTCGTCGAATGATCGGGCGATCTTCAATGGAATCCGCGTGGCATACGAATTCGCGCATGCCGGGACGAACGAACGGATCGAGCAGGAGTTCTTGAAGCGGCCGGTTCGACGCGGGCACGGCGAAGAGGCGGCTGACGCCACGATCCACTAGGGATTGGAATGAAAGAAGATTCTCAGCCCATAAAATCATCTGATCTCGGACAGTGGGCGGAGGACTTGGTCTGCCCAGTGTGCTTTGCGGCGCTTCGCTTCTCCGAGTCGACCATTGTCTGCACGGGATGCTCACGGACATATCCCGTTGTGGACGGTATTCCTGTCATGATTCCCCAGCGTGCGACTCTGGCGAAGTGAGCCCCGATTTCTCTCGCTTGCGCTATCTCATCACATACGCATGAAAAATATCTAAACATCACAATTGGAACCGGGCACTGTCCCGGATATTCTGTCGAACAACCGAGTCATTCTCTCGGATCAGGGTCCCGCGCGAGGTCCGACTTGTCCACAACAAAACTAAAGAGGGTGCTAGGGTATCGGGACCTTGTTCTGTTCTATGTTGCCTCGGGATTGAGCCTGCGCTGGATTGCGACAGCGGCCGCCGTCGGACCATCTGCGATCGCGATATGGCTGACCGCATTCGTGGGCTTCTTTGTGCCGCTGGCGATGTGCGTTCTGGATTTGTCATCGCGCTATCCGGACGAGGGTGGGTTGTACGTGTGGACGCGCGAGGCATTCGGGCCTTTTTCCGCGTTCATCTCTGCATGGACCTACTGGATGAGCAACCTGCCGTATTTCCCTTCCGTTCTCTTTTTCGCGGCGGGCAGCCTGGTGTACGTGGGCGGTTTCATGCGGACGGCTGCGGATTCGCAGATCTATTTTCTGGGGTTCACGATCGTGATGCTTGCCGCGATTACCCTGCTGAATGTCGTGGGACTCGATGTCGGGAAGTGGCTGAACAATGTGGGTGCGATCGGGAGCCTTGTTCCGGCGGCGGGATTGATCCTGCTGGGGGGCGTTTCGTTTTTCAGATTCGGGTCGGCGACACACTTTACGGTGGGCGCGATGGTGCCGCGACCCGGGATGAAGAATCTGATTTTTCTCTCGACGATCTTTTTTGCGTTCGGTGGTTGTGAGGCTGGATCGTTTATGGGGGAAGAGATTCGCGAGCCGCGGCGAGTGATTCCGCGGTCGCTGTTCGTTGCCGGATGCATTCTTGCGCTCGGATATATTGCTGGGACTCTATCGATGTTGATGGCACTGCCCGCGGAACGCATCAGCGGGCTGGGCGGATTCATGACGGCGATTGACTTTCTGGCTCAGCGGCTGGGGATGGGATTCCTGATTGCGCCCATCGGATTGTTTGTTGCCGTGAGCAGCATTGGTGCAGCGAGTGCTTATCTTTCCTCGACGGCGCGGCTTCCCTTTGTGGCGGGGGTACATAACTATTTGCCTGCCTCGTTCGGACGAATTCATCCGCGGTACAGGACCCCGCATGTGGCGATCATTTCTTATGGTATGGCGGGTATTGTTTTTGGCCTGCTGGGACAGGCAGGGACAAATGTCCGCGGAGCCTATGACATGCTGGTGGCCATGGGGGTGATCACCTACTTCATTCCCTATCTTTTCCTGTTTGCCTCGGCAATCCGGCTGCAGCGCGAGCCGATGCCGGAGGGATCGTATCAGTTTTCGGGCCAAAGAAGGATGCTGGTTCCGCTGGCGTACGTCGGACTCGCATCTACTGCCTGCACAATTGTGCTTTCGCTGTTTCCCGCGGAGGATGATGCGCACCCGATGGCGACGCTGATCAAGATCGTGGTGATGACGGTTGTTCTGCTCGTCGCGGGAATCGCAGTCTATCTCTCAAGCCTGCGGAAGCAGGCTGCGAACGGTTGAGTCTCCGGAAACAATCTAGGCGCTTCGCTTTGAAAGGGCTCGGAATGACCAGGTCATTTGCAGAACTGCTGGATTTGTACAAGACCGATGCGCCGCTGGAGGAGGCTTATACGATTCCCGCACCGTGGTACCTGGATGCGCGGATGGAGGAGGCGGAGCGCGAGCAGGTCTTTGGGCGCAACTGGATTGCGGTGGGACGGGTCGACCAGGTTGCGACGGCCGGACAGTTTTTTACGGTGGAGATTGCGGGCGAACCGATTGTCGTGGTTCGCGGATCGGATGGAGCACTGCGGGCGTTTTACAACGTATGCCGGCATCATGCCGCCGCCGTGGCGAATGTTTCGTACGGCACGGTGCAGCACCTGCGCTGCCCATATCACGGATGGACGTATGGACTGGATGGATCGCTGAAGGGAACCCCGGAGTTTGTTGGGGTGTGCAACTTCGATCGAGCGGCAAACGGACTGGTGCCTGTTCGCGTGAGTGAGTGGGAGCAGTTCGTGTTCGTGGCGCTTGATGAGGACACTCCTGGGCTGGGAGATTCTCTTGGCGATTTGCCGGCGCGGGTTGCGGCTTTGAAAATCGGCGATCTCCATTTCTTTGCGAGGAAGAGCTACACGCTGGCTTGTAACTGGAAGGTGTATGTGGACAACTATCTCGACGGCGGATACCACGTGCCGCACCTGCACAAGGGGCTGAACAGTGTGCTCGATTACAAGGAATACACGATTGAAAACAGCGAGAGGTATTCGCTGCAGTCAAGCCCGATCGTGAGTTCGGAGGAACACGCTTCGTTTGCGGCGACGCGCACGGGTGATTGTGCCTACTATTACTGGCTCTATCCGAATTTCATGATCAATATCTACGAGGGCGTAATGGATACGAACCTCGTGCTGCCGCTGGGGACGGATCAGTGCATGGTGCAGTTTGATTTTTTCTTCTCCGATGTGAGTGAGGCGGCAAGAACCTCAAATGCGGAGAGCGTTGCGGTGAGCGACCGCATCCAGGATGAAGACGTAGATATCTGCGAGTCGGTGCAGCGCGGATTGAGATCGCGGGCGTATGGGGCGGGTCGGCTTTCGGTACGCAGAGAGGGCGGGGAACATCTGTTTCATCGGCTGCTGGCGGCGGATCTGAGAAGAGCGGTAAAGCTGTAGTACCGAGGTATCCCAGGTCTCAAAATCGAGACCTGGGGCACCCAGACTCATTCTGCTCCGAACTAAGAACTTCGAACTCTGAACGGGAGCTCTCACATCGTGAGAGCCTCGGTTTGCTTGCTCATCTGGGCGGTGCGCTCGAGTTTGTCCCAGTTGAAGGGCTTGCCGTCGATGGCGCGCTTGAGGGTCTTGGCCAGGACGATCGAAAAAACCTGGCGGTATGCGAAGCGCTGGAGCCAGATATGGAAGAGCAGCCAGCCGTCGCCCCTATTGGCGGGATGGTGACGCTCGAGGCTGAAGGCGATGGTCGAGGTGACGAAGTCGATCAGGAGAAATGCGCCGAAGTAGGCCAGCAGCCTTTCGAGGCTCGCGGCGGAGGCGGCCTCGGGATGGTAATGGCGGTCCACAAGATAGTGCACCAGCCCGGTAAGAAACATGAGATCGATGAAGGGCGAGACCAGCGGCAGCAGCATCTGGAAGATAAGGATGTTGGGTAATGCGAAGAAGCCCATGGCCTTGTTGCGGACGAAGGCAAGGCGGTGTTTCCAGACGGCCTGAAGGATCCCAAAGGACCAGCGGAAGCGTTGGCGCATGAGTCCTTTTGCATCGATGGGCGCCTCGGTGAAGGCCAGCGCGCGATCTTCGTAGACCACCTTGTATCTCTGCTCGAGGATGTTCATGGTCAGGTCAGCGTCCTCGGCAACGGTGTTGATCGGATAGCCGCCGGCGGCTTTTGCAGCCGCTGTGCGCCATGCGCCAATGGCGCCGGGGACGACGGTGACGACGTTGAAAAGATTGAGGGCGCGGCGCTCAAAGTTCTGGCTGGTGATGTATTCGAGAGCCTGCCAGCGGGTCCAGAGATTCACGCGATTGCCGACCTTGGCGTTGCCCGCGACTGCGCCCACGGTGGGATCTTCGAAGTGCGGAATCAACTTTGAGATCGCGTCCATGGCGATGACGGTGTCAGCATCGATGCCGACATAGATTTCTTCTTCGACGTATTGCAATCCGTAGTTCAGGGCGGCGGCCTTACCGCCGTTGGGCTTGGTGAGGACTTGCACACGCCCGGCGGCGATGTCTTTGGCGTATGCTTCGCGGGCAACTTCGAAGGTACGGTCTTTCGATCCGTCATCGATGACGATGACGTGAAGATTGTTGTAATCGGAGTTGAGCACCGAGCGGATGGTACGCACGATGACCTTCTCCTCGTTGTAGGCCGGAATGAGGACGGAGACGCGGGGAGTGAATCCGGGCGAGGCCTGGCGGTGCCTCCTGAAGCGGTCGATGATTGCGAAGATGCCGACGACGATCAGACGGGCGCTCATCAGGATGTCACCGAGGAAAAAGACCAGGACGATGAACCGGCCGATCATCGACAGGATGGAGAAAGCGATGGAGTCGGGTATGGCGCGCACATATTGGCGCCAGGTGAGCGCCGGCATCACCTCCGCGGCGGTCATGCCCATGAGCGCGGAGACCGGGACGATTGTATAGCCGTGGGCGCGCAGCGTGTCGATCAGAACCGGAAGAGCGGCGATGGTTACCGATCGATCGCCACCCCCGTCGTGCATCAGGATGATGGAGCCCCGGAACTGCGGCTTGATCTTCATGGTATCGAGCTGATCAAGGACAATCTTGCAGATCTCGGCTGGCGTTTTCCGCTGGCGCTCATCCCAGTCGTTGGTGTCGATCTTGTTGCCGACGATGGTGAAGCCCAGTTCCTGTACACGCACAACGGGGGCCGCCTGGTCATCGGTGTCCGGTTCTTCGTCGATGTCGTAGGGCGGGCGGAAGTAGAGCGGCTGCACGCCGAGTTTGCTGGCAAAGAGGCGTTCGGTGAGCTTGATCTCGAGGTCGAGCTGCTGGGTCGAGATTTCGCTGATGTCCGGGTGGAAATAGGTATGGTTGCCGATCTCATGACCTTCGCGCTTCACGCGTTGCATGAGGCCGATATTTTCCTGGGCCTCGGCGCCGATCATCATGAAGGCGCCCTTCACGTTCTTTTCCTTGAGAATGTCGAGGATCTTCGGGGTCCACTTCGGATCGGGTCCATCGTCGAAGGAAATAGCCACCTCATTGGGATGGTAGCCGTAATACTGGACAGTGTAGGTGTGAGGGAACACATCCATCTGTTCGTCGATGATCAGTTTCTTGCGCGGATCAGGTTCGTCAGGATCGACGGTGATCGTGCGCTTGCCGGTCTGCGGAAGTCCTGTAACGCGAAGGATGTCGCCGGCGCCTTCTGCGTTGACGTTGTGGCCCGGCTTGAGATCGCTTAGAGCATCGAGCGATGCCGGATTGCTGGGCTTGTCCCAGATATTCCACATGGAGCGGTCTTCGCCGCCCAAGCGCCACAGGACGAATGTTCGAATACCAAGCTCGCGGGCCGCGCGCAGCTCATTGAGCAGTGTTACGCCATCGAGGAACCACACGATATGGCGCGTATGGGTGTCTTCATCGATGTATTCGAAATGCGGATTGAGGGAGTTGTAATCGAGGTCAACGTCGGCATCGGAGTCGCTGGCGGTTTGCCAGGCGTCGGCGACGTGAGGGAGATCCTCGGTGTTGACGACTCGAGGCTTGCGCAGTTTCGGATCGCGCGCCTTGGGATCAGGGATGGACATCTCCCAGTCGTACCCATAGTTGCCGACAGCGCAGATAAGTTTGTTCAGGGGAACGACCTTGAGGACGCGGGTGAGGTTCCCCACAAACCAGTCCTGGCTGGAGACGGGCCCGGGTTCGCTTGAGTCCTCATGCTGGTCGTAGTTCATGAGGACGATGGCATCGGCGTTGGCGGCGACCGTCTTCAATTCGTCGGCTGAGGCGGAGACCGGCATATTCACATACAGGTGCAGGTTACGCGCATGGAGGTCGGAATAGACCTCCTGGATGAAGCTGAGGTAGGCAGGCCGTGCGTCATCCTTCAAGTTCTCGATGTCGAGCGAGAGGCCGTGATAGCCGGGGAAGGTGGTGAAGAAACGCTGCAGCTCCTGGCGGAGGACCATGCGCTTTGCGGGGTCCTTGAGGATGTCGCCTGTGGCTGGGTCGAACGCGCCTGTATGCGAGTTGACGTTGTTGAAATGGGGAAAGATTTCGGCGTCTTCGTGCGCCTGCTGGATGACGCGCTTAACCTTGTTGTTCACATCCGGGTCGTGAACCACTCCCCCCTCGATGATGGGGAACTCGAAGCCGTCCTGAGTCGTGCCCTCGAGGTCGGTGGAAGCTCCATCGACGTGAAGCCACTGGGGGAAGAGCAGGTCGATCTGATGGACGTGCTCCTTGAAGGATGAGTAGCTGGCAGCGTCGTCGGGAATGTAGTAGGCGGCTCGCAGACCTTCATCAGTGTTGAAGGGGATCTCGGAGGGCTTGCGGTTGGTTTTGCGGCGCGCGGGATGCTGGGGCTTTGTTGTGTGGTTGAGCTGGTTTCGGTTCTGGAGTCCGCGATAAGTGTGTTTCTGGCTGGGGAAAAGCAGCTCCGGCAGGTGCTGGCCGCGCAAGACGTTGAAGATAAAGCCTGCGAGCACGAGCGTAGTGATGACTGCCGAGATGTCGAGAATGCGGCGGAGACGCTTCCAGCGAGTTCGTTGGGGGTCAAAGAATATCTGTCTATCGGGCATTGCCGTTTAGAGCGGTTCTCCAGTTAAGATGCGGCGTCTCCAATGCCGAAAACGGTGGCAATTCCTTGAGGGAGAAGCCACTCGGCAATGAGCCTTCGCGTTACAAACGACGTGAGAGCCGCTGTAGGCTATACAGTACGAATCGTATGGAAGCTGACCCCCTGAGTCAATCGAAGCAGACGGCCAAGACTCATAACCAGTATCGCATTGACGAGCTGGCAAAGAGCACTGGTCCCCGAGGCCTCCGGGACGTCCTATGGGTGCTGATGCCACTTCTGTCAGGGGCGCTGCTTCGTATCTGGATGCTGAAACACTTCTTTGAGGTCACCGGCGACTCGCTGATCTACGGCGGCATCGCCAAGAACCTGCTGATGAGCGGCAGATATGCGCTGACGGTGGGCGCGGGCGAGACCTATCCGACGCTGATTCGTTTGCCTGGATATCCGCTGTTTCTGGCGGTGTGTTTCAAGTTTTTCGGGATGGAGAACTACGCCTCGGCAGCCTGGGTGCAGATTTTTCTGGAACTGGCGGGGTGTCTGCTGCTTGCGGATGTGGCGCGAAGAGTGGCGCCCGAAGCGCTGAAACGGGGAGCGGCGCATTGCACGCTGTGGCTGGCTGCACTGTGCCCGTTCACGGCGATATACGCTGCAAACCCGTTGAGCGAGGGACCCACCCTGTTTTTGATTACGGTAGCGATGTGGTGTGCGGCGCAGTTTGACGAGCGGCCTAGATGGAGGCCGGCACTGGGGTTCACCTTTGCAGTGACCTATGCCGCGCTGCTGCGGCCGGATGGTGCTTTCGTAGCCGTTGCGTTTGCGCCGGTGCTGGTGTTGGCCCTGGTGCGCGAGCGACGGCAAGCCTGGATACACCAAAAGGCGATGCGTATTGTGCCGGTTTGCGTGCTGCTGGCGGTTACGCCGTTTGCAATCTGGACGTGGCGCAACTGGACGACGTTTCACGTTTTCGAGCCATTGGCGCCGCGGTATGCGATGGACCCGGGAGAGCCAACTCAGGCCGGCTGGATCAGCTGGGTGAAGACGTGGTGTATCGATTTTGTTTCGACGTATGAGGTGTACTGGAACGCGCCTGGAGACACGCTGGACATTTCGAAGTTGCCGGCCCGGGCGTTTGACAGCAGAGAGCAATATGCCAAGACAGAGTCGTTGTTCGACGACTACAACAACAACGGCCAGGAGTTGACGCCAGAGATCGACGCCCGGTTCGCAAAGTTAGCGCGGGAGCGATATGCGGCGCATCCGTTCGAGCGACATGTGCTGCTGCCTGTGGTGCGTGTCGTGGATATGTGGTTGCGGCCGCGAGTAGAGAATCTGCCAATCGATCTCGACTGGTGGGTATATTCGCATCATTATGCGGAGACGCGATTCAGCTGGTTCTACGCCGGGTTGAATGCACTGCATCTCCTGCTGGGGATTGCGGGGCTGTGTTTGAGACCCAGGATGTGGGTTTGGATGCTGGCGTATATCGTTCTGCGCACCCTTCTTTTGCTGACGGTGGAAGCACCCGAGGCGCGGTATACGCTCGAGTGCTTCCCGATGCTGTTTGTGCTGGGAGGAATTGCGCTCTACCGGTTCACGTACTGGGTCTTACTGTCGGTCTTGAAAGTGAATGCGTCAGAGGGCAGAGGCTGATTGAATTTGAAGTTGAAGTAGACGCTGACGCGGGACTGTCCCTGGCCCTGGTCGAATACCTGTTTCAGGCTGACGCAATGGACAGTATCCATCCAGACTGTAACCTTGGGGAGGTTTTTACGAACCGAGAGATCTTTGGCGACAAGTTCGAGTTTGTCGGTCTTAACACCATCCAGCGTCTCCTGGCCGGCATAGGTGATGTCCCACTTGTCTGAGAGCTCTTTGCCGCTGGCGCCGAAGCCCAGCAGCAGATATCCGCCAAGTTTGTCGTTCTTGTACGTTGTGACCTGGTCGGGAAGCTTCTCATAAAGTTTGAAGACACCCTTTGAGAACGTGTAGATCTTGGGGACCGGCTTGCCGTTTTCTTCGTCGATGTGTGCCGCCATTTGAAAGCTGTCGGTACGTCTTTCGTAATAGACGGTGCCTTTCTGTGTGTCCTTGTCGGGAACAGGGTCTGTGACATAGGAGTCGAACTGAAAGTCGGCAGAGACCGAGTGAAAATTGGCGGCAGCGGCATCGAGCTTGTCGAGGACGGTCTTAAGGTCCTGGGCTGAGGCAGGGAGAGGACCGAGCGGTGCGAGAAGGATCGCGAATACAGAGGCGATCAGAGTTTTTCTCAAGTGCATAGACTTCCTTTACCTGTTGGACGGATAGACGCTCTGACCGAGACTCGGGTCCGGGTCATCTTTCAGCTAGTTAACGCCGGGCCCAGATCTTCCAGACTTTATTGCCCTGGGCATCGTTTGCTGTCTCCCATCGAAGGATGGAGACGGCATCTCCCGTTACGGGCTCAATGGCCTTGCGCAAAATGCGCCGCATTTCATTGTCGGTCGCATCAGCAGGGGCGTTTACGTCGACTGCGGCGACGGTCACGATCAGGGCGCGGGCTCCGTCGCTTGCTACCTGAATGGGATGCGATGGGCCCGGCACGCGGGAGGGCTTGTCGCCGTAATCCCATAATTGAGGTGTGACGAAGATGAAGAGCAGGATCAGCGTCACCATGACGTCGTAGTGGAAATTGCCGCGTGGGTAGGTCCAATAGAAATAGCTTTTCAGAAGCTTGTTCATAGCTGCCCCTGCCTTGTGATGCGGGCGAGACCGCCCATGTATGGTTGCAGGGCGTCCGGAACCAGGACCGAGCCATCGGCCTGCTGATAGTTTTCGAGAATCGCCAGCCAGGTGCGACCAACGGCCAGTCCGCTGCCGTTGAGGGTGTGCACGAACTCTGATTTCGCTTTGCCCCCGGTTGGCTTGAAACGGATGTTGGCGCGGCGGGCCTGGAACGCCTCGAAGTTTGAGCAGGAGGAGATTTCGCGATAGAGATGCTGGCCCGGAAGCCAGACCTCGAGGTCGAAGGTCTTCGCGGAGGAGAAGCTGGTGTCGGCGGTGCAGAGAAGAACGCGGCGGTAGGGAAGTTTGAGAGCTTCAAGGATTTCCTCGGCGTCGCGGGTGAGCTGCTCATGCTGCGCGTCTGATTCGTCGGGGCGCGTGAACTTGACGAGTTCCACTTTCTGGAACTGGTGCTGGCGGATGATGCCGCGGGTGTCTTTGCCGGCGGCTCCGGCCTCGGCGCGGAAGCAGGGCGTATAGGCCGTCAGGCTGATCGGGAGGCGCGTCTCGTCCAGGATCTCGTCGCGGTAGAGGTTCGTGACCGGGACTTCGGCGGTGGGGATGAGCCAGTGGTCGCTATCGCGATACTCGCCGCGCCCGGCGGCTTCAGCATCGGCGTCGGAGCAGCGGAAGAGGTCTTCGGCAAATTTGGGAAGACTGCCCGTACCGAAGAGGCTCCGGGAGTTGACCATGAACGGCGGCAGCACCTCGGTGTATCCGTGCTTCCGGGTGTGCATGTCGAGCATGAAGCTGATGATGGCGCGCTCAAGGCGGGCTCCGGCGCCCACGTAAACGGCGAAACGCGCGCCACTCAGCTTGGCGGCTCGCTCAAGGTCGAGAATGCCGAGTTGCTCGCCCAGCTCCCAGTGCGGCTTGGGTGTGAAGTCGAAGTTAGGCTTGTCGCCCCAGGTCTTTACGGTGACGTTGTCTTCTTCGGATTTGCCGGCTGGGACTTCGTCACGTGTGAGATTGGGGATGCTGGCGAGGGAGAGACGCATCTGCTCATCGAGAGCGACGGCCGTCTTGTCCAGTTCGTCGAGCTTGTCTTTGAGGCTGCGAGTCTCCTCCATCAGCTCCGTCGCATCTTTGCCTTCGCGCTTGAGAGCGCCCACCTGCTGGCTGAGCTCGTTGCGTCGCGCTTTGAGCTGTTCGGACGCCGTAATGGCTTCGCGGCGTTTTTGATCCAGTTGACGGAAATTGCCGAGGAGTGCGGCAGGATCGGCGCCGCGAGAACGGAGTTTTGCTTCCACAACTTCCAGGTTGCCCCGGACGAATCCCAGATCGAGCATGACTCCTATCAGTTTATCTGATGAAGGCAGTTCTCAGCCGTCAGACCTCAGCGGTTGCTTCGGGCTGAAGGCTAAGGACTGTTTCATCGCGCTTGCACGACGCGGGTGTCTTCCTCGGCTGCCGGGCCGGCGTCGACCTGGTCCTGCCAGCCCGGCAGGCGCTGGTCCCCTGTGATAAGGCGCGCGCCGCGGGTAAAGGTGAGGTAGGTCCAGATCCACTGTGACATGACCGCAACACGGTTGCGGAATCCAATGAGGAAGAAAATGTGGACCATGATCCAGGTAATCCACGCAGGCAATCCGCTCAGGTGCCCTTTAAATGGCCACTCGACTTTGGCAACGGCGGCCCTGCGGCCAATGGTGGCCATATCGCCCTTGTCAAAGTAGCGGAAGGCGGGGCGTTTCTTGCGGGCGAGGTCGGCCGCGATCATCGTACCCACGTGATCACCCATCTGCATTGCGGGTTGAGCCACTCCCGGTACCTGGTGGCCGTCCTGATCCAAGTGAGCGAGATCGCCAAGTACGAAAATCTCGGGAAGACCAGGGGGATTCAGGTTGTCGTCAACAATGACGCAGCCGCGCTTATCAACGGGAGCGCCGAGCATTTTCCCGAGAGGCGAGGCCTGAACGCCCGCGGCCCAGAGGATCACGGCAGCGTCGATCCGTTGATTGTTTGCTTCCACCCAGCCGGGACCGACGCCGGTAACGTGCGTGCCGGTGTGAACTTCGACACCGAGACCATGAAGCTGTTGCTCAGCTTTAGCAGATAGGTCTTCAGGGTAGGCCGCGAGCACGCGCGGGCCGTTGTCGAGCAGCAGAACACGGGCCTTTGTGGGATCGATATGGCGGAAATCGTGGCGCATGTAGAGCTTGGCGATGTCGCTGATGGCGCCTGCCAATTCGACGCCGGTGGGTCCGCCGCCGATGACCACGAAGTTGAGCGGAGGATGCCATCCGTGTTCCTGCATCTGCCGCTCAGCAAGTTCGAAGGCGAGAAGGACACGGCGTCGGATCTCGGTGGCGTCTTCGATGCTTTTGAGACCTGGAGCAAACGATGCCCACTCATTGTGACCGAAGTAGGAGTGAGTGGATCCGGTTGCGATCACGAGATAGTCGTACGGAAGCTGCGTACCCGAAGCTACGCGAATGCGACGTGATTGCACATCGATCGCGGTTACCTCGTCCATGAGGACTTCGGTGTTGGACTGGCGGCGCAGGATGCCGCGAATCGGTTGCGCGATATCTGCGGGTGAAAGAACAGCAAGGGCTACCTGGTAGAGAAGCGGCTGAAAGGTGTGGTGATTCTTGCGGTCCACGACCGTGATTTCGACCGGCAAATGGCGCAGCGCTTTAGCCGCGTGGAGACCCCCGAATCCTGCGCCCACAATCACCACGCGAGGACGGCCGTTCTTTCCGTCAACCTGAAGGGGTTTCGTCAGTTCGCTCATTCGACCTCGCTCTCAAGTGTATGGATGCCTGAGGGAGGGTGCAGGAAACAGTTGTTTCCCAAGTTGCGGGATTCTAAAGGTGTTCTCGATCGCGATCGTAAGGGTGCCGGTGTCTCCGGTGACAGCGAGACCGACGAGGTTCGTGGCGACGCCGAGAATGAATGCGGAGATGAAGGAGACAGCAGCCCCGTCGAGAGCTGAAGTGCCGGTTGAGGTTTGCGCGGCAAGTCGGATCGAAGTGGAGCTGCCCGCCACGGCCCACCCGCGAACAGTACCGCTGCCCCAAGAAAACCAGCCATGGCACACGCGGCACATTTGAAGGCCAACATACCTCACTCGAAGCAAGTGGTTGCTTCCGCACTGCCCGTTCGCGCCGATCTGAGAGATTTCTCATGGGAGAAGGCTCAATGGCAGCAGGAAATGAGGAAGAACCGGTTGCGGCGCACGGTCGTAACCATCATGAGGAAGGAATGCGTTACCTAAGTTCATTGCAAAGTTACTTTCACGGCTACAATGAGTGCAAGACAAGGTGAACAATTCGCAGCACTTGGGGGGGCCGCCATCAGTACGCAATTGAGATTGGGAGATTTGCTCATCCGGGCCAAGATTGTGACCGAGCAGGATGTGGCAAAGGCACTACAACGGCTTTCCCTGTGCGGAGGTCGCCTCGGCGACAACCTAGTCGCGATTGGGGCCATCACGAAAGACCAGCTGGAGAAATTCCTGCACCGGACCCCCCGCGAACCGGAAAACATCGCAGCAACCGGACTGGACGAGGCCGATCTTCTGGCGTTGCTGTTGAAACTGATGTATGTGAACCGTCTCCAGACGGTACGGCAGTTTGCTGATGCGATCAAGCTGCCGTACAACATTGTTCTCGAGCTGGTTCGCATGGCGGTGGACCGCCTGTACCTGCAGAATCTTGGCGCAAGAAACTCTGACAGCCTGATTGATCTGGCATATGCCTTTACGGACGAGGGCCGCAGGTTCGTCATCGACTCCATCAATCGCTTGCACTACGTTGGTCCGGCTCCGGTGACTCTTGAAGAGTTCAACACGCAGGTCAACATGCAGAAGCTGACCAACGAGCTGGTGACACCGGAAAAGATCAAGGCGGCGACGAAGGGGCTGCAGTTTGACGAGCGAATCATCGAGCAGGCAGGACCGGCCCTGAACTCCGGTCGCGCGATGCTGCTATACGGGCCGCCCGGAAACGGAAAGACGACAGTAGCTCAGCGTTTTGCGTCGGTCTTCAGCGACGTGATCTATGTTCCATATTCGGTGATGGTGGAGGGACAGATCATTCGCGTGCACGATCCGAGTATTCACTTTCCTCTCGAGACCGTGGGAGATATGGATGATGAGACCACATTTAGCGTTGTGAGATCTCAGACCTACGATGCGCGTTGGGTGCCATGCCAGAGGCCCTTTGTGATCACGGGCGGCGAACTGACATTGGAGATGCTGGACCTGCGCTATGACCCGACAGGGCACTACTACGAAGCTCCACTGCACGTTAAGGCGCTCGGTGGCACCTTCCTGATCGATGACTTCGGGCGGCAGATTGTGAGTCCTACGAACCTGCTGAACCGGTGGATTGTGCCGCTAGAAGGCAAGGTGGACTACCTGAAACTCCACACCGGCAAGACGTTCTCGATTCCCTTTGAAGAACTGGTGATCTTCTCGACAAACCTGGAGCCGGAGGACCTGATGGATCCGGCATTCCTGCGACGCTTACCCTACAAGATCGAGGTAGGTCCGCCGTCAGTAGTTCTGTATGCCAAGATCTTTGAGAGCGAGTGCGAGAAGCAGAAGATCGAAATGACAGAGGAGATCTTCAACATTATCGTGCAGAAGATTACCGTGGAGAAGGAGCTGGATCTTGCCGCGTATCATCCACGGTTCATTGTGGACCAGGTGGTTTCTACTTGCAGGTTTATGCGGCAACCATACCACTTTGAACCGCGCTTCATCGATTACGCGATTGACAACCTGCGCGTAAAGCAGACTACCGCGAAAAAAGCTACGCACGCACGAATCTGAATCGCCGGCAGCCGATCAGCCAGGTTGAGGTCCTGCCGGTTAAATCTCCGGATAGAAATCGAAGAAGGCATCGAGGCTCTGCTTAAGCTGGGCCTCGATCTGTTTGCGCGATCCTTCGATCACGTGCATGGTCACGTGCGCCTCGTGTCCGTTGACCAGCTTGAGCGTAGCATCCTGAATTTCCTTTACTTCGCCCTCAGGCAGGAGCCGCATTCCGTAGACAAGAGTCAGATTTGCCATGCCCATCATCTTATCCATTGAGGGTGATGCCCTTGATGGGCTTGGCGGGCGATTTGGCCGCAGTTTTCCTAACAGAAGGGGCCGGGTTCTGCCGTCTACAATCGATTGGGAAGCCTTCATGACAGAGACACGTGACACCGTAATTCTCGGTTCCGGCTGCGCCGGACTGACAGCAGCGATTTACAGCGCGCGCGCTAACCTGAAACCGCTGGTTCTTGAGGGTCATGAGCCGGGCGGGCAGCTCAGTATCACTTCCCTTGTCGAGAACTTTCCAGGTTGGCCGGAAGGCGTTCAGGGACCCGAGCTGATCGACAACATGAAGCGGCAGGCAGCGCGGTTTGGGGCGGAGTTTCAACTGGCGCATCTGGACAAAGTTGAGCTTGGATCTCATCCTTTCCGCCTGCGCACCTCTGCCGGGGAGATACACACGCGGACGCTGATCATTGCGTCGGGCGCCAGTGCGCGCTGGCTGGGATTGCCGAGCGAGCAGGCGCTCATCGGGCATGGCGTGTCAAGCTGCGCGACTTGCGACGGGTTCTTTTTCCGCGAAAAGGAAATCGCGGTGGTGGGTGGCGGCGACTCAGCGATGGAAGAGGCGCTGTTTCTCACGCGGTTTGCGAGCAAGGTGACCCTGCTGCACCGCCGGCCGCAGTTCCGCGCGTCAAAGATCATGCTGGAACGCGCGATGGCCCATCCGAACATCGAGTTCCGCACCAACACGGTTGTGGACGAGGTGCTGGGCGTGGAGGAGAAGGAAGTGAAGGGGCTCAAGCTGCGCGACGTGGTGACCGGAATGACCGAGGAGTTGCGCCTAGACGGCCTGTTCCTCGGAATCGGCCACGAGCCGAACGCGAAGATGTTCGCGGGGCAGATCGACCTCGACGAAGAGGGCTACATCCTGACCCAGGACAATATCTTCACCACGCACAAGGGCGTGGTTGTTCCGGGAGTCTACGCGTGCGGCGACGTGCAGGACCGCAGATACCGGCAGGCCATCACGGCGGCCGGGACAGGCTGCATGGCGGCGCTTGAGGCGGAGAAGTATCTCGAAAAACACGGGCGCTGAGCCAACGGAGCGCGTCGTGGTTGATATCGCCGAGAATCTGGAAAAGCTCGATACAGCCATTCGCGATGCATGCCGGCGCGCAGGTCGGCGACGCGAAGACGTCGAATTGATGGCCGTCTCGAAGACGTATCCAGCGGCAACGATCGCCGAAGCTGCTTCGCTCGGCCTCGCGCTCTTCGGTGAGAATCGCGTCCAGGAGTTTGCGGGCAAAGCGCCCGAACTCGATCCCTTGCGTTCGCGTGCAGAGAGTCCTATCCGAATACATCTCCTCGGGCATCTCCAATCGAACAAGACCGCGAAGGCCGTGGAGCTGTTTGACGGCATCGACTCGCTCGACTCATTGCGGCTTGCACGCCGCGTTGACGAAGCGGCGCAGAGGCTGGGCAAGAGACTGCCTGTGCTGATCGAGGTAAAGCTAAGTCCTGAGGAGACGAAAGAGGGGCTGGAACCGGAGTCTCGAGACGCCGCGGAACTGCTCGAGTCACTCGCGGATTTGCACGCGATTGAGTGTTGCGGACTGATGACCATCGCTCCCTGGGGCGCGGAAGAAGCGGTGACCCGCGCGTGTTTCCGCAGCTTGCGCGAGTGGCGCGATCGCTGGGCGGCGAAATACCCGAAGCTGACCTTCGACGTGCTTTCGATGGGAATGAGCGGGGATTTTCCGCTGGCCATCGAAGAGGGCGCGACGCGAATCCGCGTGGGGACCGCGATTTTCGGCAAGCGCTTGCCGTGGATGGGAGGCGAATCGTGACGGTAGAACTGCCGATGCTGCGCGAAGTAGTTGGGGGAGTCACTCTGGCTGTCCGTGCGTTGCCCGGAGCGAAGAAGAAAACTGCGATTCTGGGTGTGTATTGCGAAGGAGAGAAGGCGCGGATAAAGATTGCCGTGCAGGCTCCTTCAAGTGAAGGCAGGGCAAACGAGGCGCTGATCGCATTTCTGGCTGAGACCTTTCACATTCCCAGACGCTCGGTCGAGTTGGTGAGTGGAGAGCTCTCGCGGAGCAAGGTATTTCTGCTGCGCGGAGTTACGCTCCGAGATGCACAGAAGAACCTTTCTGGATAAACCCGCCGACTACTGATCTGCCAATTCAAGAGGTGCCCCATCCATTCGAACGCTTTTGTCGAATGGGTGGGAAAGCACACAACTAGAAGATTGGACGTGCGGATTCAGCGCGGGTGGATGCTGCAGGCGGCTTGGGCTTCTTCCGGTTCGGGACGAACGCGGAAGTCGGCGTGGGCTTCGGCGTACGCGACCTTGCCATCTCTGGCGATGACGTAGGTTGCCGGCAGTGGCAATCGCCAGCTTTGGTCCCCGTTGACGAATGGCAGATTGACGAGGATCGACAGATAGTAGTCGCGGTGGTACTCGGGGATAGTGTAGACGAGGCCGAATTTCTCAGCGACCGCATTACCGGGGTCAGAGAGGACCGGGAAGGGCAGCCCATGCTGGCCGACCATGAAGTCGCTCTGGCGTTCGGTTTGCGGCGTAATCGCGACCAGAAGCACGCCGTGCTCGCGAAGCTTCCCATAGAGGTCGCGCCAGGTTTCGAGCTCGGTCACGCAGTAGGGACACCACCGGCCGCGAAAGAACTTGATAACCAGCGGACCGAGAGGCAGCAGATCGCGCGAGCGAACGAGCTTCCCATTCGAGTCCTTCAGCGAGAATTCCGGTGCCTGCGCGCCAATAGGAAGGATGCGCTCTTCGATGCCTGTTGCAAAGAGTTCCTCGACGGCGCGTTCGCCGATGGCGAGCCGCTCGGGCTGCACGAGGTTGCGCGTGTTCGCGGTGATCTCGTCGAGTTGGTCCTGAAGGGACGGCATTCGATCAATCACCGTCCAAATTTTTGCTTGCCCATCAGTCCGCTCATACCGCCGCGGAGCATCTGTTTCGCGAGACCGCCTTTGCCCATCTGCTTGAACATCTTCGCCATCTGCGCGTACTGGCGGAGGAGCATGTTCACATCCTGCACGCTCGTGCCGGAGCCGGCTGCGATCCGTTTGCGCCGGGAACCTGAGATGACTTCGTGGTTGCGGCGTTCGTACGGCGTCATGGAACCAATAATGGCTTCGACACGTGTGAACTGCTTTTCATCAACTTGACCCGCAGCCTGCTGCAGCCCAGCGAAAGGGCCGACCGAGGGAAGCATCTTCAAAATGCTCTCCATCGAACCAAGCTTCTTGATCTGCTTGAGCTGATCGCGAAAGTCTTCCAGGGTGAAGCCATCCCCGAGCAGCGCCTTCTTGGCGAACTCCTCGGACTTCTTCTTGTCGAGCGCGGCATCGGCTTTTTCGATGAGCGAAAGCATGTCGCCCATGCCGAGAATGCGGCCGACGATACGATCGGGATGAAAAGGCTCGAAGGCATCCGCCTTTTCGCCCGTGCCGATGAACTTGATGGGCTGGCCGGTGACGTGCCGGATCGACAACGCCGCGCCGCCGCGGGAATCGCCATCCATCTTCGTGAGGATCACGCCAGTGAGGCCGAGACGCTTGTGGAAGTCCTGCGCCGAGTTCACGGCATCCTGGCCGGTCATGGCGTCGGCCACAAAAAGAATCTCTGACGGATTGAGGAGCTTTTTCAACTGCTCCATCTCAGCCATGAGCTCCTCATCCACGTGGAGGCGCCCGGCGGTGTCCACGATCAGCGTGTCGCAGGCCAGAATGCGGGCTTCGCGGCGGGCCTCGCTGGCGAGGCGCTCGACCAGTTTCGAATCCGCGGCCTGGCCGTCGGTCTTGCCTTCGTACAGGCGCGCCTCAATCGACTTGGCAACAACCTTCAGCTGCTCGCGCGCCGCCGGACGGTACACGTCCACGGAGACGAGCATGGGGCGGTGGCCGCCCTTCTTCAGCCACTGAGCGAGCTTGCCGCTGGTGGTCGTCTTACCGGAACCCTGAAGCCCGGCCATAAGGATGACGGTCGGCGGCTGCGAGGCAAACTTGAAGCGGGCGGTATCGCGGCCGAGCAGTTCGATGAGTTCGTCACGAACGATCTTGATGACCTGCTCGGAGGGCGAAAGCGCCGTCAGCACCTCGGTGCCAATGGCTTTGACGCGGATGTGCTCGATCAGTTCCTTGACGACGTTGAGGTTAACGTCGGCCTCGAGCATGGCGACGCGAATCTCCTTAAGGGCCTCATCCATGTTTTCTTCGGTGAGGGTTCCCTGGCCCCGGAGGGTCTTGAAGGCCCGCTGCAGTTTCTCTGTAAGGTTCTCAAACATAGGTCAGATTCAAGTGTATCGAAAGGATATGAATCGGGGTCGTTCAAGGCAGAGAGGCAACTTCCAGATTCGCAGAGTTGGCAAGGCCGGCCGGATTGTGCGCGTGAACACCGGGAATGCATCCGGGCTGGCGTAGAATGCCATTCGATTCCCCGACAGGACAAGCCGAGGTGGCCAAATTGCAAACCCGCTTGGATTCTCAGTCCAGATTCACCTCAGGCATCGCCTTGGTCTGTTATGTGGGACTTGTCAGAGTGGTGCTTTACCTGATCGCTGCGCCCAACTACGGGTACTTCCGGGATGA
>Ga0335080_10001790_pt1 | contig 21362 bp, 20 predicted proteins | sample Lox_Sample_34_FD_206720 | JGI IMG/M metagenome (GOLD analysis project Ga0335080, IMG submission 206720) | Soil microbial communities from Loxahatchee National Wildlife Refuge, Florida, United States - Lox_Sample_3.4 | ecosystem: Environmental > Terrestrial > Soil > Wetlands | place: USA...
TGGCTCTTGAACTTGCGCTACAGCTACTTCCGCTATCAGATCGACAATTTGCCGGTCGACTATGGAACCAGTACCGCGACGACCGTTGGAATCCCCGGCATCAATCTCGGTACTGCGGATACAACTGGTCTGTCCAATTTCACATTCAACGGCAGTGCGCTGAGCGGAACGACGGTCGCCGGATTCCCCTCGAGCAGCTTCCAGTTCGGCACCACCATCAACACCAATGCGCCGCTGCACGAACTCGAACAACTGCATCAACTCTCACCCGTCGCCACGAAAGAATGGAAGAATCACGAAATCAAGTTTGGGGGCGACTATCGTTGGGTGGTCAACTTCCGCTCGAGCAGTGACTCCAGCCAGCGTGGCGCTTTTGGCTTCAACAGTGATGTGGCGACACCATTCGGCGTTACCACCGACGCGTTTGAATCCTTTTTGTTGGGCTATCCAAGTACATTCCAGCGATTCCAGTTCCTCGGCATCCCCAAAGAATACGAGCAGGACGTCTTTGCCTTCGTGCAAGACCGCTGGCGCGTCACTCCCAAGCTGACGCTGTCGCTTGGGTTGCGTTGGGAAATGTATACGCCTCCCTATGCCCGCCGAGGCGATGGCGCCAACTTCAACTTGCAAACAGGACAGTTGATGGTGGCAGGAATCGGGGGGAACGATCGCTACACCAATATCAACACACGCCACGACAATCTAGCGCCTCGCGTAGGTATTGCTTATCAGATCGATCCCAAGACCGTCCTTCGCGCGGGCTACGGCCGCAGTTATTTCCCCAACTTCTTCAGCATCCAGATCAGTCACAATTTCCCGGTGGATTACGCGCAGTCGTTAACGGCTTCGGTCGGAACACCGTTGCCTTTCACGCTATCGCAAGGACCGCCAGCACCCGTGCCACCCGCGGTCCCGCCGAGCGGACTGTTACCTTTGCCGGCAGACGTCAGCGCAACCGGAATCCCCCTCAACCGAAAGACCGCTTACGTCGAGATGTACAACGTAGCCGTCGAACGCGAACTCGCCAAAAACTTCAGCGTACAAGTCGCCTACGTCGGAAACCAGGCGCGGCACCTCTACGATTTCTACAACGCGAATGCTCCGGTTCCTGGCCCTGGAGTTTCTAACGACAATCGCCCATACTTTCCGACCTTCGGATACACGCAGGACATCACGGCTTTTGCCAACGACCTCAGTTCGAACTACAACAGCCTGCAAGTCACGGCCGAAAAGCGTCTCTCCGCGTGGTACTCGCTTACCGGGCAGTACACCTATTCGAAGACACTCAACTATGGCGACAACTCCCGCGAGTTCAATCCTTATGATCTTGCAGCGGACTACGGCCCAGCCGGATTCGACCGCACGCATTCGTTCTCTCTCGGACACGTGCTGCAAATCCCCATCGGTCAAGGCCGGCGATACCTGCAAAACATGAACAAGGCCGAGCAACTCGTGCTCGGAGGCTGGCAGTTCACCGGAATGACGACCGCCTACACCGGACGTCCGTATACGCCGATTTACGGCAACACAACTTCCCTGAACTCCAATTTCCCGCTGAAGGCCTTCCAGATCGGCGATCCCAACGCCAACGTCCCTGCAGGGCTTCAATTCAACCCGAACGCTTTTGTCCCGATCGCGACTGTCTCGAGTGATCCGGCCTATGCTTTTGTTGAAGGCAACGCCGGGCGCAACTCACTTCGCGGACCAGGCTTCTTCGAAGCTGATTGGGAACTAGGCAAAACATTTCAGCTCACCGAGCGCCAATCTCTCGCGTTCGCGTGGCAGAATTTCAACGCTTTCAACAACGTCAACCGCGGACTCCCTGTCAACGATCTGACCAGCAGCAACGTCGGATCGATTACGAGTCTCGAAACATTCGCAACTCCACGCGTCATGCAGTTCAGCTTGCGATATAACTTCTAGACGACAAGAGCGGCACGAATCTGCCGACGTGCCGCTTCTTTTGATTCCGACAGTTTGGCCTTTACAGGGAGCGATCATGGCAAGAGTCGAAGGCATGGATCCCAAACAGGCTCCATTCTTCATCCGGCAAGTCTTCAAGAAGGTCCGCAAGAGGTTAGGGCGCGATCTCACCCCGCAAAAAATCCAGGCTCGTGTGCCGCGAGTCTTTTGGGTGAATATCCTTGCGGAATGGCTGCTGGGAGAGAAAGCGACGGTCCCACAGCGACAGCGGATGTTGCTCACACTCCGGACTGCGGTGCGCGTTGGTTGCCCGTTTTGAGTGGATGCGAATTCTGCCGGAGGCAGAATGTACGGTCTCAGCGACGATGAAATCACCGCGATTCACGATGGCCAATTCGAAGCATTCGCTCCTGAGGAGCGCGCACTCCTGCGCATGGCTGACGCCATGGCCGACACTCCATCGAATGTCAGCGAGGAACTCTATCAGGACTTGCGACGCCATTTCTCGGAAGAGCAACTCATCGAGTTAGGGACGGCCGCCGCGCTCGAAAACTACCGCGCCCGGTACAACCGCATTTTCGATGTTGGGAGCGACGGATTGTATCGAAAGGGCCTGCGTTTCAAACCGAGTGCATGAATCCTTTCGCCGTTGGCACAAGAATTTGGGAATTTGAGACAGCCAGGACCAGGTTTGGTAGCGCTACCGGGAATCGAACTTGAGCCGCCTTTGCGGGCGTGAGCGTAGCGGGAGTCCGCAGGCGAAATCCTGAGCGCAGCGAAGGACCTGTTCCCTGAAGTAATTGTCGTGGGGATGCTGGTAGCGCTACCGGGAATCGAACTTGAGCCGCCTTTGCGGGCGTGAGCGTAGCGGGAGCCCGCAGGCGAAATCCTGAGCGCAGCGAAGGACCTGTTCCCTGAAGTAATTGTCGTGGGGATGCTGGTAGCGCTACCGGGAATCGAACCCGGGTTTGAAGATTGAGAATCTTCCGTCCTAACCCCTAGACGATAGCGCCCCGGAGGTGAGCCTCAATTATAACAAAGCAGCATCAGTTCTTCGCCGGCGCGACTCTCCGAGATTTCCTTCGTGAACCTTCGTGTCCTTCGTGGTTCCTGATTTTTTCCCTCGTCCTCAACGACGTTCCATTCCGGATTCGCACGCTCGCCTATTGATATTTTTTATGAAATCTTCATCCCATTCACAGCCAAAGTGGAGCTATAGTAGATGTACCGGATCAATCTATTAAATTCGTAAACGTAACTTCAGGGGCGACGTGTTTATATGTTGTTCCTTCATCAACCAATCCAATCATTCCTAAATCTAGGAGTCTGTAAGGAGTACACATCTATGGCAAAACCCAGAGGTCCCAAAAAGCAGAATGGCGAGGCAGGAGCCACACCCGCCGAAGCGGTAGCGGCGATCGAAGCCAGCGCCTTGGAAACGCCGAAAGTCTCCTCCCGAAAGCCCACGCCCAAGCCTGTCATCGTCAAGGGCGAAAGCCGCGCGAACCTCATTCCAATCAACGTCGAGGAAGAAATCCGTCGTCTCGCCTACCTCATGTCCGAGCGTCGAGGATTCGAACCTGGACACGAAACCGAAGATTGGCTTACTGCCGAACGCGAAGTTCAGCAACGCTACCACCAGCACAGCGCCTAACGCGGCGCCTCAGCACCGCCTGGCGGCCGACTCCCGGCCGCCCCTCACGGCGGAAACGTTTCCGCCCCCTCATTTCCTGTGCCCTTTCTATCCTCTTAACAGACCTCGAACGTGCATCCAAGTCTTTGCCGGGTATGCATGCGTTCGGTGCCCACTTTGGTTTGCGTGTCCTCCTACTTTCTGAAAAAATACGGTGGGGTTCCACATGGCGCAAATCGGTAGTTTTGCCTTGCTGCTCGCGCTCGCGCTGAGCATCTATTCTTTCTTTGGCGGCCTTCTCGCCCTCCTTTCCCCGGATGATCCTCGCAGCGCTCGCCTGGGTGAAACTGCGCGTCGTGCCGGCGTTGCCGTCTTCGGAGCCGTTCTCCTTGCCGCCGTGGCCCTTGTCATCGCGGCGTTTCGTGATGACTTCACCATCGCGTACATCTTCCATCACAGCAACCGCGACCTCCCAACTGCTTATAAGTTTGCGGTTCTCTGGTCCGGACAGGAAGGTTCCCTCGTTTTCTGGTCTCTTCTTCTTTCGGGATACGCCTTTGTCCTCCGCCTTCGCTACAAAACAGACCCCCGTCTTTTCGCGTACGCCTCGGTTATCATCGCCGCCGTCCAGGTTTTCTTCTTCGCTCTGGTCAATTTCGCCGCGAATCCCTTCGGCCTTCTTGAAGGCCCACTGCGTCCTGACGGCAGCGGACTCAATCCGCTTCTGCAATATCCAGAGATGGTCATCCATCCCCCGATGCTTTATCTGGGATACGTCGGCTTCACCATCCCCTTCGCCTTCGCCCTCGGCGCGCTGATCATGAAATATCCGGGCGAGAAATGGATTCACATCACCCGGCGCTGGACCATGGTCACCTGGGGATTTCTGACCATTGGCATCTTTCTTGGAGCTCACTGGGCCTATGCGGTTCTCGGGTGGGGTGGCTACTGGGGATGGGATCCGGTCGAAAATGCTTCCCTTATGCCCTGGCTCGTCGGCACGGCATTTCTGCACTCCGTCATGATGCAGGAGAAGCGCGGCATGCTGAAGGTCTGGAATATGTGGTTGGTATTCTTCACCTTCTGGCTCTCCATCCTCGGCACGTTCCTCACGCGTAGCGGAATGATTCAATCCGTCCACGCCTTCGCCCAATCCGCGATCGGAACATGGTTTGCCTGGCTTCTGGCGATCAGCTTCGCGGTCTTCATGTACTTCTTCGTTAAGAACAAGGAGCATCTGCGCAGCGAGCACAAGCTCGAATCGCTGGTCTCGCGCGAATCCAGTTTCCTGTTCAACAATCTGCTCTTCGTGCTGCTTTGCTTCACTGTTCTCTGGGGCACATGGTTCCCGAAGATCTCTGAACTTGTGCAGGGCAACAAGGTCACTGTCGGAGCGCCGTTCTACAATCGCGTCGCCATTCCAGTTGCTCTCTTGCTGCTGATCCTCACAGCGGTCGGCCCCCTGCTCGCTTGGCGTAAGACGTCGTTTGAAAGCCTCAAGCGGAATTTTTTGTGGCCCAGCGTCGGCGCGATTGCGGTGATGATCTTCTTGATGGCTACGCCCGCTTCCTGGGGATCTCCCTTCGGCCTTCGCCCCTGGCAGGACGTCTCTTATTTCTATTCATTGATGGCGATCGGTCTCGCCATTCTTGTTACGCTGACTGTCGCGGCGGAGTTCTATCGCGGTGGACGCGTCATCGCAAACAAATCGGGCCAGGGCATGTTCGCCTCCATGGTCCAGCTCACGCACCGCAACACGCGCCGTTACGGAGGCTACATCGTCCACTTCGGTGTCGTCGTCGTTATCATCGGCGTCGCTGGCGCAGCCTTCAATCAAGACAAAGAACAGGAAATGGGATACGGCGACAAGCTGGACATCGGCTCCTACACGCTTGTCTGCCGCTCCTACACGAACGACGACTTTGCGAACTACGAAGCAGAGTGGGCCGTCCTCGATGTCTACAAAGGCGGCAAGCAGATCGACACGCTGACGCCTGAACGCCGTTTCTACAAAGCCAGCCGTCAGACGTCAACCATGCCGTTCATCCGTTCGACGATGGCGGAAGATCTTTACGTCGTCTATGAAGGCATTAATCAAGACACCGGCCGCCCCATTCTCAAAGCGCATTTGAATCCGCTTGTGATGTGGATCTGGCTCGGCGTCTGGATCATTCTCGGTGGCACCGTTCTCGCGCTGGTCCCGAATGCTCCAGCCCCAGTTCGCGTGCCCGCACCGAGACTGGTAGAACATGCAGCCCCAGTCGCTGGAGACTAGAAGGAAGAATGTGGGGACAGCCGCCTCGGCTGTCCAGCCGCGATGCGGTGAGAAAGAAGCGGTGAGAAAGAACGGGAACGGCACGACTTGAGTCGTGCCGGAATCTGTCTCGTAGAATGCGGCTTTAGCCGCTGAGGTTTGCTTTACCAGTCATGATGATGAAACTCAATTCGACCTCGCGTCGCGCGTTGCAATGTGTCGCTCTCCTCATCGCCGTCACACTCCTTGGCGGCGCGGGCGATCCCGGCACCCGCTTCAATCAACTCGGCCATCAACTGATGTGCATCTGCTCCTGCGGACAGATCCTGCTCGAATGCAACCACGTCGGCTGTCCTGACTCCGACATGATGCGCAACGAGCTCATGGCCGCCGTCACTCGTGGAGACAGCGACAGCCTGGTCCAGCAAGCTTTTGTGCAGAAATACGGCCCCACGGTTTTGGCAGCTCCGACCACGAGCGGCTTTGATCGCACCGCCTGGATCATGCCCTTTGTGTTGCTGGTTGCCGGATTTTTCCTCGTCGCCTACATTGTCCGCGCATGGAAGAATCGACCGACCCCCGCTCTCGCCGACGGGCTCCGCCCCGTTCGTGGCGCAGAACTCGAACGGTTCCGCGAGCAAGCAGGCAAGGAGACTGATCTATGACTTTCGAATGGGCATGTTGTTTGCTCTTCCTGGCTGCGGCCCTGCTTTATATCTTCTATCTGCCAGGCCGCCTCTATCTCGGACCAGTGAAGACACGCGTCTCTTATCTACGCGAGCGCAAGGATGCCGTTTACGAGAATTTGCGCGACCTCAATTTTGAATACTCTGCTGGCAAAGTTCCCGAGGTCGACTATCAGGCGATGAAGTCCTCTCTTCAGGACGAAGCCGCTACCATCCTGGCCGAGATCGCCCGCCTCGAAGAAAAAGCTGCAATGGCCACACCCGGAAAAGCGAGACCATGAACCGATTCCCGAATCCATCGAAAGACTTTGTCATCCTGAGACACGCGCAGTTTGCGCGGCTCAGGATCTATGCATTTCCTTCTCTGCTCGCATTGTTGAGCGTGTTCATGTTCGCGGCCCCAGCCTCCGCCCAAACACTCGCCGGCACCGTGAAAAACGGCACGACCGGCAAACCCGGTGCCGGGGATGAAGTCGTCCTGATCACTCTCAGCCAGGGCATGGAAGAGGCCGGACGCACCAAGGCCGACTCTAAGGGCAACTTCTCGTTCAAGGTCGATCAAGCGGGCCCGCACCTCGTCCGAGTCATCCATCAGGAAGTCACCTATCACCGGATGGCCCCTCCGGGAACCACGTCGGTTGAGATCGAGGTCTACGACGTCAGCAAAAAAGTTGAAGGCATCGAAGTCGTTGCCGACATCATGCGTTTCCAGGCGGGCAACGGAAACATGCAGATCGAGCGCACTTTCGCGGTCCAGAATAATTCCAAGCCGCCGCTCACTCAGATGAACGAGCACAACCTTGAGTTCTACGTCCCCGAGGGCGCCAAGGTCACCGAGGGTGAGGCCATGACGGCCAATGGACAGCCCGTGAAGTCCGATCCTGTCCCGGAAGGCCCAAACGCGAAGAACAAATACGCTTTCATCTTCCCGCTGCGCCCGGGCGAATCCCGCTTCAACGTCGTCTACACCATGCCTTACACCGGCAGCCTGAATGTCGATCCCAAGAGCGTATATCCTCTTGAGCATTTCGTCGCCATCGCGCCCAAGGCGATGCAGTTCGTGCCTGCGAAAACGGACGTTTTCAAACTCGCGCCCTTTCCCGGACAGCCTGACGCCAACGTCGAAGTCGCTTCGAATGCAAAGATTGGACAGTCGCTGGCCTTCAAGATTTCCGGCGAAGGAGAACTCGCCGCGCCGGTAGATAACGAACAGGGCGGCCAGGGAGGCGGTTCCGCGCAGCAGAGCGGTCCGGGCGGCGGACTTGGTCCTCCGATCGATGCTCCCGATCCGCTTCAAAAATACCGCTGGTGGATTCTGGGTGGAATTGCGGGAGCGTTAGTCATCGGTGGAGTCGTAGTCGCCACTCGTCAACAGGCAGCCAATCGCGCGGCCGCTAAGGCAATCGCCAAAGGTGAGTTCGCAATGGAATCCGACGAGAACTTCGAGATTCCCGCTCCGCCTGTGAAGAAAGCAATTCGCGGCCCCGCACCAGAGCCACGCTCGAGCGAACCGGCATCGTCGCGCTCGTCGAAATTGCTGGAAGCTCTGAAAGAAGAGCTATTCGAACTCGAAGTCGAACACAAGCAAGGCCGCATCACCCAACTGGAATACGAGCAAACGAAGGCCGCCCTGGACCAAACCCTCCAGCGCGCCCTGAAACGGGAAAACCAGAAAGCATAGCGCAGCCGGGCGGAGCAGCAGCACGCTGTCCGAGCGCGCGTAGCGCCTGCGTCCCGATGGCGTCTCGCCCTCGGAGCCAGTAGAGTAGTCGGCCTTTCTCAATCTCAGCGACCTTTGTCATTCCGAAGGCGGCGAAGCCGCCGAGGAATCTGCTGTTCCTTTACCCTTCGCGATTGGCGGGAGAAGTCCCCGTTCTCGCAAGAAGTCGTCCATCATTTCGTCCTCGAAGCCATGGCGACCGACTCGCTCGTCGGTCATCGCTCTGGACTTGCCGACGCGTTTCTTAGCCCACGCTTCCCGCGACCGTCCGTGTTGAACCCACTCGATGTCTCGCTGCCTCTTGTTCTGAAACTTGCGTTGCCCAGGATGACGGCCGTATTCGTCAGCCGCGAACGTCGGCCCCTTGTCTCCACCGGCGAAGATGCCACTGCTGAAACTGACTTTCCAGAGGTGCGGCAGTAGGAACCAGTCATCGTCGAGCGCTCGCCATTCTGTCGTCGACACCCGACCTTCGGGGTATAGCCACTCGCGCTCCACGGCCGCGATGTAGCGAGTCGCGCGTTGCTTGAGGATGAAGTTGATCCGTAACACCTCGTCTTCCTCAAGTTCTCGCCCGTACTGGATCTCGCCCAGGTGTTTCATCGTCTGATCGTAGTAACGTGGATTCTCGCGAAATTCGGTAGGCGTCGACCACAGATGCCGGACTAGTTGAATGTGCGTGATGATCAGGCACGAGTCGAGGCCGAGTGGAAAGATCGTTCGCGTACCGATCTGTTTAAGGTTCGGATCGTTCGGGTACGTCCACTCGCTCGGAAACATCACCTTGCAGTAGAAGGTTACGGGGTTGTCGGTCACGAGGAACTTCGTTGGACTCTTCGTCGCACGCACGATCTCCCAGACTCCTTCACTCCACATCGTCGCATACGATTGAAACACTCTCGTCAGAACGATCAACGTCGAGTTTTCTTCGTCCCAGGCAAAACGGCGCTTAATCTCTTCAAGTCCTCGCGGAGTACGGAACCTTTGAGCTCCCATGTAGCGAACGAACGGCTGAAATGACTCACAGACCTTGTCAGTAATTTCGTGAAAATAAGCAATCTCTGGGACGGCCCTTGAACCAACGTCGTCGAGCGTGCCGAAAAAGAACTGTTCCAGTTCGTCGGTCGTCTTACCAGCAAAGTTGAGGGCGTAGAGATCGTCCTTGTAGAAACAACTGTCGGGCCCGAGGTGCCGAACCGCTTTGCGTTGGTGTGCGTGACCGTTCTGCACGATCGTCTCGGGTTGAAGATCGAGGTGGTAGTACTTACTCACGCCAGAGGGCAGAAACCTCCGCTGATACCATTCGGGAACGTAGTGGTGGGCGTGCGATTGAACTCTATTCATGACTTTCTCTTTCATCTCCGATAATCACGCTGCCCTAGGTACGGTGCAATAAAAAATGCCTCGCTTTTTGTGCAGTCCCTGTGAAGTACCTGTGGATTTGGAACCTTTTCTGTGGATGGGGGTGGGAAACCTGCGTTGAAAGGCTTCGCGCGATCACGGGCGTTCGCTGGACACGTCAGTCAGGCCGTCGACGGCGTTCAGGGCGAAACGTCGATGCTGAGGCCCGTTCCGAGGGCCGTCCAGTCGCACGAGCCAGACCTCGTTGACACCAAGCGGATGTCGCGACCGGCAAAGTTTGGATTCGCGGTGCGAAAAGCGCGTACGTCAGTTTGATCAGTGGATCTCGTGTGACCCGGGTCCTTGACACCGCACACTCGTTTCACGGACCATGCAACCATTGCAGACGCTCAAAGAGGGTCGCAACTGCTTTGTTTCCACGATTTTGCCCGCATCTCATTGAGCCCCATAGATTATTTCGCCATTTACCTCTAACCTCATGATTCCAATGGACCGGAGGGGGGAGGGGTACCCATCCACAAGTCCGACTTTCCCAAAACGGGAACATGCAACGCGCCCTTCTGCGTAACATCCAATGAAATAGCTCCACGAAAACTATGGGAAACACTTTTAAGACCGCGTTCCTTCTGACCGCCCTCACGCTCCTTCTTATGTTCATTGGGAGAACTTTCGGCGGACAAAACGGAATGTTCATTGCGCTGGCCTTCGCCGTTGTGATGAACTTCGTCTCCTATTTCTGGTCCGACAAGATCGCTCTAGCCATGTACCGCGCTCAGCCGGTAACGCGCGAACAGCTTCCGCGCGCGTACGCAGCCGTCGAGCGCCTCACACAGAAAATCGGCATTCCCATGCCAAAGATGTACGTCATTCCGACCGACTCGCCGAACGCCTTCGCCACCGGACGCAATCCGAGCCACGCATCGGTCGCCGTCACGCAAGGCATTCTGCAATTGCTAAATGACGAAGAACTGGAAGGCGTTCTCGCCCACGAGCTCGGGCACGTGAACAACCGAGACATCCTGATCAGCTCTGTTGCTGCCACGATCGCAGGTGCGATCACCATGCTCGCCAGCATGGGACGCTGGGCCATGATCTTCGGAGGATACGGAGGACGCGACCGCGACGACCGTGGCGGAGGCGGAGGAATCGCAGCCCTCTTTATGCTGATCGTCGCCCCGATCGCGGCCAGTCTCATTCAGCTAGCGGTGTCGCGCTCTCGTGAATATCAGGCCGACGCCACGGGCGCGCACTTCACCGGGAATCCGTACGCACTCGCTAGTGCCCTGCAAAAGCTGGACGCGTACTCGCGCCGCCTGCCAATGCAGGCGAGTCCGTCGACGGCGCATCTGTTCATCATCCAGCCGCTGCTTGGGATGAACGGCCAGATGTTCGCGAACCTGTTCTCGACGCATCCGCCCATTGCGAAGCGCATCGAGCGTCTGACCGGAAGGCCCGCGGAGTTTACGCAGTAGAGCTCTGAGGCACGAGCTTCGAGCTGCGCGATGTTAGTTTTCCGGGGCTCGCAGCTCAGGACTCGTAGCTCGTGGCTCTATGACGTCCGTAACTCCACGCGCACCATGCCCGATAGTAGAATCCCAAAGATGTCCCCAGAGACTGCAACCGCTGCCTCGAGTAAAGCCGCCGAACTGGAGAAAGCGCTCCGCCGTGTAATTCGCGGCAAGGACGACGTTGTCCGCCTCGCCCTGGTCAGCATCTTTGCCCGTGGACACCTGCTCATCGAAGGTGTTCCCGGCGTTGGCAAGACCACGCTCGGACAAGCTCTTGCCCGCGCCATCGATTGCACGTTTCAGCGCGTACAGTTCACCAGTGACATGCTTCCGTCGGACGTGCTGGGGATCTCGGTCTACTCCGCGCTCGAACAGCAATTCGAATTCAAACGTGGTCCCGTATTCACCAACGTTCTGCTCGCAGATGAAATCAACCGAACGACGCCCAAGACCCAGTCTGCGCTGCTCGAAGCCATGAATGAAGGCCAGGTTACGGTCGATGCGCATTCCTACGAACTGCCGCAGCCGTTCCTCGTGATCGCGACGCAGAATCCGGTGGAACATCACGGAACTTACCCCCTTCCCGAATCGCAACTCGACCGCTTCCTGATGCGCGTGCGCATGGGCTATCCCGACGCCGAAGCGGAACGCCAAATTCTGCGATCTGAAGCTGGAGTTGCGCATCTCGGCGACATCCGTCCAGTCCTCACGGGAGCCGAAGTCATCGAGATGCAGCAGGCGATCAAGAAGGTCCGCGTCGACGATTCCCTCGTGAATTACGCTCTGGAAATCGTCCGCCGCACGCGTGAATCAGAATTCTTGTCGCTGGGAGTTTCGCCTCGCGGGTCGCAAGCTCTCTACCGCGCCGCGCAGGCGATGGCGTTTCTGGAAGGCCGCTCATTCTGCACGCCAGACGATGTCAAGCCCCTGGTCGTGCCCGTCTTCGCCCACCGCCTCGTGGTCAACGGCTTTTATGCCTCGACACTGAGGAAGTCGGAACAGTCCGATCAGGTTCTGAAGGAAATCATCGAGAACGTCGCGGTTCCGGTATGACGATTCAGATCAGGCCGGATTCAATCCCCTTCCCGCAAAATGCTTCACGCTATAGGCAATCGGCAATCCGATCACGATCATATGCACCGCCAGACCCACAACTAAGTCGTGAAGTTCGTACGGGCCCCTCGAACGCAGCGCCGAGAGCGGCAGAACAACCAGGTTCATCACTTCCTGCACCGCCGCCCCGAAAAACAGCCCGCACACCAGCGGATATTGCCTGAGAAAGTCGAGTCTCGTACTCGCGGCGTAATAGGTCGAGGCCGCCGATAGCGCGATGAAGAAGTGAAGTACGACACCGAGAATATAGGTTCCGGCGCCTCCGTGAAACGCAGACTTCCCGAGCAGGCCCCCTGCGATGACCAGCGGTATATCCCATCCAAACAGAATGCACGCTTGTAGAAGGTCCAAAGTCCCCGCGATTAGCCCACCCACTCCGATCGCCAATAGAATGTTCCACGTCTTTTGTGACAAAGTTCGTGTCCCTCGTTTCGCAGTTATGCCTTCGCGAGCTCGACGGTACGCGAAGAAGCATGAACAAGTCCTGAACTAGCTCTGAAATATCCTGAATTCATCTGAATCCTGCACTCGAACTCTGCTAATTCAACAACTGTTGCGGGCATTGTTGGCTTACGGGCTTTTGCTGCACGCTTTCACCATGTTGGTAGAATGACGGACACCGATCTGCGTTGAAGTAGCTGTTCTACTTCAGCTGACGCCCCATGGAACCTTCTCGTCCTACAATCTTGCGGATTGGCGAATGGCGCGTGGATGCGACCTCTGGAGTCATCGCGCGCAATGGAGCGACGATTCGTCTTGAAGCCCGAACGATGCGCTTGCTGCTTTACCTCGCAGAGCACGCCGGACAAACGGTCAGCATCGATGATTTGCTCGATCAAGTCTGGTCCGGAATCACCGTAACGTCAGACTCGGTCTATCAGGCCGTGGCGTCCCTTCGCAAACAACTCGGCGACGATCCGAAGCAGCCAACGTACATCGCAACGGTGCCTCGGCTGGGGTATCGCATGATCGCGCCAGTCGGCCCGTGGCAAAATTCCAGTTCTACACTTCGTGTCCGACGTAAAACCGGGTTCGCAGCTGCAATTGTGGCGGCGTTTTGCATTGTTTCTGTGGCCATCTTCCTCATTCACAACCGTGTGTCAACAAGTCCCAATCAGGCCTCGGCAGCAGTTACGCCAGCAACGTCGGTAGGGGTTGTTCCGTTTCTGGATCTGACCGAAGGGATGAAAGAGGAGGAATTCGCCGACGGCATGACGGAGGAACTCATTACCCGCCTCAGCAAAGTTCAGGGGCTGCGAGTACCTTCGCCTACGGCATCTTTCTACTTGAAGGGCAAACAGATGTCTGTCGCTGAAATGGCCGGAGCTCTGAACGCGAACTATCTCGTCGACGGCAGCGTCCGAAAGTCAGGTTCTCGCGTGCGCATTGCAGCCCGGCTGCTGCGTGCTGAGAATGGATTCGTTATCTGGTCTGAGACATACGAACGCTCTTTTGACGACATTCTGAAGGTTCAGGACGACATTGCGGGCAATGTCACCAAGGCTCTGACGAATTCGATCGGAGCGCAGCCAGACCATTCGGCCCACTAGCTCTACGTGTCCGAAGCTATAATTCCTCCGTCATGTCCATCCTGCGGTACCTGATGTTTCTCTCGCTCGTTCTCTGGATCGGCGGCTTGATCTTCTTCGCTTTCGTCCTTGCGCCGACTGCATTTCAGATCCTTCCCAACACGCATCTCGCAGGCAACGTCGTCGGACGCGCGCTCGGCAAGCTGCATTGGATCGCGATCATCTCCGGCATCGTCTTCCTCATAACGTCGCTTCTCTACAGCCGCCTCACATCCGGCACTGCGCATCTTTTCGCAATGCGCCACGTTCTCATCATCCTGATGCTCGGCCTCACGCTCCTGTCGCAGTTCTGGATCATCCCCAAGATGGACACATTACGCGCTTCCGTCGGAGACTTCGCGCAAGTTCCGCTGACTGAACCGGCTCGCGTGCAGTTCGACAAGCTGCACATCTGGTCCACTCGCGTGGAAGGTGCCGTTTTGATTCTGGGACTGGTTGTGATCTATCTGGCGGGATCGGCCTTGGCGGCGAGCAATCGATAAATCGGAAAACTTAAAAGTTTCAGATTTCAAGGTTCTTCAAAAACGAGAACAAACTTTGCAATTGGTAGTTGCTTTCGGTTCTGACTTTGAAACTATGAAACCTTGAAACCTCGCACTACACCCCATACCGGAAACACTCCACGACATGATCGTTGACCAGGCCGGTCGCCTGCATGAAGGCATAGCAGATTGTCGATCCCACGAAGCGAAATCCGCGCCTCTTCAGATCTTTGCTCATCGCGTCGGACTCAACTGTTCGCGCGGGAACCTGCCCCATCGCCTTCCACTTGTTTACTTTCGGCCCGCCGCCGACGAACTGCCAGATGTAGCGGTCGAAACTTCCGAACTCCTTCTGCACGGCGAGAAACGCCTTCGCATTGTCGATGGTGGAAGTAATCTTCAGCCGGTTGCGAACGATGCCGGAATCTGCGAGCAGCTTCTGAACTCTCCGCGTGTCGAACGCTGCCACGCGCACGGGATCGAATTCCGCAAACGCGCGCCGGTAATTTTCGCGCTTGTTGAGGATCGTGTTCCAGCTCAACCCTGCCTGAGCGCCTTCGAGAATCAGGAATTCGAAGAAAACGCGATCCTCGTGCACAGGAGTTCCCCATTCCTTGTCGTGATAGGGGATCGCCAGCTCGTTATTCGCCCATGCGCAACGAATCAGTGGCTGCTCAATCTTTGATTGTTTGGACATTGGAAAACAATTATGCCCTCTGCAGAGAAAATCTTCACCACAGAGGGCACGGAGTTCTCAGAGAAAGTTATTGCAGCGATTTCGGATCCGACTTGTTCACGGGCGACTTCTTGTCGAGCAGAGAAACCAACTCATGCGCCGAGGCTGGGATGCCGACTTTGCCTCCGCGGATGATCTCTTTTGCAGTCAGCTTCCTGCCATAGAGTTTCTCGTTCGCGCTGCCATCAGAACGCAGTGTGGAGCCTTCCAGCGAGACGCCGGCAAACAGTCCCTTGTTGCGAGAATACGAGAGGATTTCCGCCGTCATCACGATGTCCGTTGCGCCTTCCGCTGTGCGCCCCTTCGGACCCGCCGCCGCGGACGCATCCGCACCGAGCTTCACTTTGCTGCTTAGCAATGATGTCGCGCCTTTCGGGTTCATGACCAGCAGAACGAAATCCGTCGCCTGACCACCCAGCTGAAATCCAATGCTAACGCCTTCCAGCGCGTAGAGAGCTGGAGCGCCCCACTTGCCTTTGTAGTGTTCGCCGCTGCGGCATACCATCACGCCGCGGCCGTAGCTGCCGCCAATCCCCAATGCTCCCTTTTTTACGGAGGGCAGAACGACGATGCACTCGGCCTTGTCGAGCAGGTCCTGGGGAATGTCGTCCGGAATGTTGAGAATCTCCTTCAGCACATCGCCCGCGTCTTTCACGCGCTCCTGTTCATGCTCGTTGTCTGCCGCAAAGGCCAGCATCGTGGACATCAGGACGACCATCAAATAGACAGCGACCCTTTTCATCGAAAGCCTCCAGGAAGCGATTTTAGAGAAAAAGTTGGGGAACCGTGCCAATATTAAGGCCACGGTATCGACATGGCCAAACGGCCATACAGAAATGTCCCGCAAGTGCCTGAAAACTGACAGGTTCTGCTATGACCAAACGTGTGCTCCTTTTGTAACTTGGCACCCCAGCGAAGGCACTCATAGAGTCATTCAGAAGGCGCTCAGGCGTGCCTCGAATTCGGCATGAGGCGTGCATCTAATAGATTGGAAGTGGGCGAAGACGGGTTTTAGAGTGAAAATTTTGGATTTTTCAGGCATGAAGTACACGAACCGGATACTTCGCATTTTGGCGTTCTCCCTGGCAACCTTTCTGGGAGCAGCGATGTTGCACGCCCAGTCTTATGTGTCCGGAGAACCCAATCTGAGCGCTTCTACCCTGACGCCGGCATCGGGAACCGACGAGCCGCAGAGCACGATGATCACCCTGCACGCCCGGGTGAACGAAGTCAATGTGCTGTTCATCGCGACCGACAAACACGGCAAGTTCGTCCGGAACCTAAGTCAGACCGATTTCAATATCCTTGACGATCACAAGCCGCCGCAGGCGATTCTGAACTTCCGCCGCGAAACCGATTTACCTCTGCACCTGGGTCTGCTGGTCGACGTCAGCGGATCGATCAACAGCCGCTTCGATTTCGAGCAAACGGCAGCCACCAGTTTCATGCAGCACACGCTGCGCGCCGGCTTCGACAAAGCTTTCCTGATGGGCTTCAACAGCCACAGCCAGATCGCGCAGGACTTCACCGACAATGTCGCGCTGCTGCAAACTGGCGTTCACAAGCTCCATGATGGCGGCGGCACGGCTCTCTACGACGCGGTTTATCGCGCCTGCAAAGAGAAGTTCCTGAAGGACCGTCCGGACCGGCCGGTGCGCAAGGCCATCATCATCGTCAGCGATGGCGAGGATAACCAGAGCGAGTTCACCAAGGCGCAAGCGATCGAAATGGCGCAGCGCTCGGAAGTGATCATCTATGCGATCTCTACCGACGACAGCGGCCTGGTGATGCGCGGCGACCGCGTTCTCGAGCAACTCGCCGAAGCGACTGGCGGACGGGCATTCTTTCCGTTCAAGATGAAGGACATCACGCACTCGTACGCGGCGATTGAAGACGAGCTTCGCAGCCAGTACATTGTTTCGTACAAGCCTGCCGACTTCGATGCGGACGGCCGCTATCGCTCCATCGAAATCTCTTCGTTGAAGAAGGACCTGCAAGTCCGGGCGCGCAAGGGATACTTCGCGCCGCAGCAATAAGCCAGGCGGGGTTTCCCCGCCTCATCCTTCCCTTCGAGATCCTCCTCAAAACTTCACTCCGTGCTATCGCGGAATGCAATTCTCGATTCCCCCTGTCCATTTTGTGGACACTGCCTTCTGTGATAACGTCCCATTGAATTCCTGTTCATCTCGCTACTCGAAGGAGAGCTCATGGTCATTATCGTTCTGATAGTTCTGGCAGTCATCGCCGTGTTGCTCATCAGCATGTACAATGGCCTGGTACAACTGCGTGTGCGCTGCGACTCCGCATGGTCCGATATCGATGTGCAGCTCAAGCGGCGCCACGACCTGATTCCGAATCTCGTCGAAACGGTTAAAGGTTATGCCGCTCACGAAAAGGGTACCTTTGAGAACATTGCAAAGTTCCGTTCACAGGCGATGCAGGCAACTACTCCTGCCGACATAGGCGCTGCCGAAAGTCAGCTGACCGGCGCGCTCAAAAGCCTGTTTGCCGTGGCCGAGAACTATCCTGAACTGAAGGCCTCCGAAGAATTCACGCAGCTGCAGGGATCGCTCAACCAAACGGAAGACTCGATTCAAAACGCGCGGCGTTACTACAATGCGGTCGTGCGCGACTTGAATACCAAAATCCAGTCATTCCCGACAAACATCCTGGCGGGCATGTTCGGATTTGCGCAGCGCCAATTCTTCGAAACCGCCGCCGCCGATCGCGAACCAGTACAGGTGAAGTTCTAGACAGTGTGATCGGGTAACCGACATGTCGAAGAGAACCTGGTTTCTCTCGCTTTTTCTCTGCGCCGTTACGACTCTGGCCTCAGCCAAATCCTGGCGTATTTCCGATTTTAAGGACACCATCGTCGTCAACAAAGACGGCTCTGCAGTTGTGACCGAGCGGATCACTCTCGTCTTCGTCGGCGACTGGCATGGCATTCACCGCACGATTCCGATCGAATACCCGGGGCCCAGCGGAACAAACTACGAACTATTCCTCGACTTGAAAAGCATCACCGACGGGGAAGGCGAGAAGCTGAAATACGACATGTCGATCACCAACGGCTCGAGGGATTTCAAAATCTACATTCCCAATGCCGTGGATACGACGCGGACCGTTGAGATCATTTACGTCGTACGCAACGGCACTCGATTTTTCAAGGACTACGACGAGTTCTACTGGAACGTAACGGGCAACGATTGGCCGGTTCCGATCGACCACGCATCAGCGACGGTCACCTTCCCTGAATCCGCCGCAGGATCGCTCCGGACCCAGGCATTCACCGGCGTCTACGGATCCACGCAACGAGACGCGACGGCAAACGTCGAAGGCGCCACAACGCAGTTCGAAACGACTAGCCCCTTACCCATGCGGGGCGGCCTGACCATCGACGTTTACATTCCGCAGGGAATCCTCGAGGCACCGAGTGCACTCACGAAGTTTTACTGGTTCGTCCTCGGGAATCCGATCGTCTTTCTTCCGGTTGTGACTCTGGCGGTCATGTTCACGCTGTGGTGGTACAAGGGACGCGACCCGGATCCGGGCATGTCGGTTGCGCCAATGTACGAACCGCCTGCGGGCATCTCTCCTGCCGAAGCGGGCACGCTGCTCGACGACTCGATTCATCCCCGCGACATTACTTCCACGATGGTGGACCTCGCCGTGCGAGGTTACATCAAGATCGAAGAGACCGCCGACAAGGGTCTGCTCTTCACGTACAAGGACTACGTTTTCCATCTTCTGAAACCGCAGACTACGTGGGGCGCGGACTTGGCTCCGCACGAACGCGTCATGCTGGAAAACGTCTTTGCCGGAGGCGAGGAAACGCGTCTCTCCAGCCTGAAGAATCGCTTCTACACCGCAGTTCCAATCATTCGGCAGGACATCATGGCGCAGTTGAAGAACAAGGGAATCTACCTGCTCGATCCTGAGTCGGCGAATGGCTACAGCGTCCTCGCCGCCATTGTGATTCTCGTTCCCTTCGGCGTTGTTCTGTACTTGGGATGGGCGAACTTCTTCAACTCGATTCCACTCGTTGTGCTGTGCGGCATAATTTCGATCATCGTCTTCTGGCTTTTCGCCCGAGTGATGACCGCGAAAACGATCAAGGGAGCAAGGGTCCAGATCGCCGTACTCGGCTTCCAGGAATTCATGAACCGCGTGGATGCCGAGCGTCTCAAGCTGATGCCGCCAACGACATTTGAAAAGTATCTTGCCTACGCGATGGCGCTTGGCGTGGAACATCACTGGGCGCAGGCCTTTGCGGGGATCGTTCAGAGTCCCCCGACTTGGTATGTGGGTCCAGGGGGCACCTATGGCACGGCCTTCAACCCGATTTTCTTCTCCAGTTCCATGCACAGCATGGCGACCGATATGCACGAAGTGTTCGTATCGGCCCCTCGTGCAAGCTCAACGGGATCCGGCTTTGGCAGCGGTGGAGGCGGTGGTGGAGGATTCTCGGGCGGCGGCTTCGGCGGTGGTGGCGGCAGCGCATTCTGAGGCCCGCGGCCTTAGGCTTTAGGCCTTGGGTGTTAGGAAAATCACTTGACCGTCAAGTTTTCGTTCCAACTCCCGAAGACCCGAAACCTAAGACCCAAGACCTAACGCCTAAGACCGGGTTCCTACTTCTTTCCTACTATTGAACACCTCCTCCCGGGCCCTATAATCGCCGCACTTCTTCCTGGGGTTTACACGTGAATGGAAAGGTCAGATCGTTGATCCGCATACTCGTCCCCACGCTTTGCGTGATTGCCATGGTATGGGTTGCAACCTGCGCGTATCTCTACAGCGTGATGCGCGGCGTCCTCCGGAGGATTTCGGCCGCGTCATGGCGAAAATCCCCGGGCCGGTTCCTTTCCTCATTTTTCCATTTGAGACGCTCTGGCTGCGCGCACGGGCGGGAACTCTGAACATCGGCGATTCCGCTCCTGACTTCACTCTTGCCAAGTTAGACCACACCGAGCGCGTGCAATTGTCCTCGTTCACCGCGCAACAGCGTCCAGTCGTCCTCATCTTCGGCAGTTATACCTGACCTCCCTTCCGGCGGGAGGTGCCCGCTCTCAACAAGCTCTACGAACAAAACAAGGACAAAGTTGAGTTCCTGGTGGTGTACATCACTGAGGCCCATCCCAGCGACGTTTGGCAGATGGAGAGCAATATCAAAGACAAAGTCGTCTTCGCCAGTCCACGCAGTGAAGACGAACGAGCTTCGGTTGCTGGTACCTGCGTGCGTAAACTCGGAATTAAAATCCCAGCGCTGCTGGATGAATTCGGAAACTCAACGGAGTCAGGCTACACCGCATGGCCGGATCGTCTTTACTTGATCGATCGCAACGGCAAAGTCGCATACAAGAGTAAGCCCGGCCCATTCGGATTTAAGCCGGATGACCTGCAAGCCGCCATGCGAAAGAACGGCATCGTACAGTAGCTTCCCCTTCGCAAAAGGAAAAGGCCGCGGAGTGTTCCCGCGGCCTTACTTAACCCAGTCGGGTTTATTTTTCGCCTCCGCTGACGTTGCTACCCCACAAGGCATTGCTGCCCCAAAGAGCATTGCTTCCCCACAACGCGTTGCTCCCCCACAGGGCGTTGGAGCCCCACAGAGCATTCGATCCCCACAATGCGTTGCTGCCCCAGAGCGCGTTGCTGCCGTTCATTGTGGAGGGTGGCGCGCCCACAACGAACTGCGACGTGCCCCAAACGTTCGCGTTCGACCATGCCGCGGTCGTGTTCCAGACGGCCGTCGAACTGTCGTTGAGGTAAACGTTGCCTGTATTCGAATCGAACGATGCCACTGGCGACATGGCAGTGCCCTTCGCCACGTCGGTGTTGGCGAGCGCCGCTTCTACGTCGACGTATCCCGCACCGATCGTAAACAGGTCGTACTGATCGGTGTAGGTGATGCCGGTTGTCGGATCGGTCGTGCTGCTGAAAGCCGGGAACGACTTCCAAGCCGTCTTCATCAGACGTGCCTTGACCTGGTCGGGTGTCAGGCTCGGACTTTTCTGTAGCAGATCCGCCACGACTCCGCTCACCACGCCCGTCGCCATGCTGGTCCCGCTCAGCGTGAAATAAGTCGATGACGGCGCGCTGGTTCCGCCGCTCTGGTAAAAGCTGGTAGGAACGCGATTTCCCGGGTACTGGTTATAGAGAGTCGATCCCGGCGCTTCGAGCGAAACCAGCAAGTTTCCTGGAGCAACGATGTCCGGCTTCGCTACTGCGTCAATCGCCGTCGGGCCTTTTGAGCTGTAGCTGGCGATCAGATCGTCCACACGCGTCGGCGTACCCATCGTCTTCATGGCGCCGACTGTGATGACATAAGGATCGTTGCCCGGGGATGTCACCGTCGC